>Ga0272446_1001679_pt1 | contig 31697 bp, 27 predicted proteins | sample YNPCB0061_FD_194587 | JGI IMG/M metagenome (GOLD analysis project Ga0272446, IMG submission 194587) | Hot spring microbial mat communities from Yellowstone National Park, WY, United States - YNP-CB-006-1 | ecosystem: Environmental > Aquatic > Thermal springs > Hot (42-90C) > Sediment | place...
GATCTGACCCGCGTCCTCCACCACGTGGCCGTTGGTCAAGATGTAGCCGTCTTCGCGGACGATCACGCCCGAGCCCTGGCCGCTGAAGACCGGCGCCCGGCGGCGCGGCGCGGGGGGTTCCGATTCCGGCCGGCGGCGGAAGCGCTCTTCAAACTGGCGACGGAACTCCCGCGGCAGCCATTCCCAAAACGGGCTCGACTCCGGGTCGCCTTCCGCCCCCTCCTCCGCCCGGCCGGCCACGGTAATGACCACCACCGCGGGCGAGACGCGCTCGGCCACGGTGATGAAGGCTTCGTTGAGCTGGCGGGCCAGTTCGAGCGCATCGGCCTTGCGCTCGGCGGCGGCCAAGGACGATGCCAGCGCCAGCCCGAGGACCAGCCCGGCCGGCAACACGAGACGGAGCGAACGGTTCATGCGTGGAATCTGCGAGTTCGGTGCGCCATGCAATCACGGCCGCCGCGGCCCGTGCAAGGCCCGGCGCGTGGCGTTCGTTGACGGCCCGCCGCCACGCCGATAACGTGTCGCCCGTTACGCGGGTTGCAAGCGATGTTGACCGTTCTCGAAAAACTGCTGGTGCTCCAGGACCGCGACCGCCAGATCACCCGGCTGGGCGAGGAACTCGCCGCGCTGCCCCCGCAGCAAGCCGCCGCGCAAGCGCGCCTGGAAGCCGCGCGGCAGGCGGTCGAGGCCGCCCGCCAACACGGCCTGCACCTGGAAGCCGAGCGCAAAAAACTCGAACTCGAGGTCGAGACGCGCCAAGAGCAAATCCAGAAGTACTCGCTCCAGCAGTTTCAAACCAAACGCAACGAGGAATACCGCGCCCTGGCCCACGAAATCGAAACCTGCAAGGCCGAAATCCGTCGCCTCGAAGACCGGCAGCTCGAGTTGATGGAACAGCAGGAGCAAACCCAGCAACAACTGGCCCGCCTGCGCCAGCAGTTCGACGAGGTCCGGCGCGAAACCGAACGGGTGCTGGCCGACCTGGCCGCCCGCGCGCAAAACCTGCAACAGCAACTGCAGGAATTGACCGCCGGCCGGGCCGCCCTGGCCGCGGAGGTCGAGCCCGGGCTGCTGTCCCGGTACGAACGGCTGCGCCGCAACAAGGGCCCGCGCGTGGTGGTGGGCGTCGAACACGGCGCCTGCGGCGGCTGCCATGTGGGGTTGCCCGCCCAAGTGGTCATCGCCTGCCGCACCGAAGCGGAGCCGGTCCAATGCCCCAACTGCGGGCGCCTGCTCTTTTACACGCCGGACATGGACATGGTGCGCGCCGAGTAACCGCGCCCGGGCAAACGCCGCCCGGCGTCGCGACTCGCGATCTGGCGGTACGCGAGCCGGTGCGCGCAACCTTCCGCGGCCAAGATCGGCCGCGGCGGCGCGGCCCGGGCGAGCGGCGCGGACCCGATTTTCCGCGACGCGTCCGTAGCTCAACTGGATAGAGCTTCTGACTTCGGATCAGAAGGTTGCAGGTTCGACTCCTGCCGGACGCGCCACGCCCCTTGCGAAATCGCCCTAGGACTGCACCCCAGCGCAACCCCTCCCCGTGGCGCCGAACTCGCGGCACCCAAGGCACCCCTTGTCAGCAACAGCGGCGCGTGTTAGGCGTCCTCGCGCCTAGCCCATGCCCGGATTTCGCCATTCGCCCGCCGAGGACATCCAGCGCATCCGCCAAGACCTGCGCGACCGCTACCAGGACGGCTTCCCCATCCTCAAGGAACTGCTGCAAACGCCGATGACGCCGGGGCCTCTGAACCGGACGGCGCGGCCCGCCAACTGGTGCTGGTGCTGACCAGGAACGGCTTGCCCGGGGCCGACCATCCGCTGCTCAAGACCGTAGGCTTGGCCGTGTTGAATGACGGCGCCTTCACTGCCAGCGATGCAATCAGCATCATTTCTCTGGGCATGAGCAAGAAAAACGGCCCGGAGGGCAGTGCTGGGGAATGCTTGGGTGTCTGCTTGAACTGGTGGGCTATGCGGGCTGGCGGTAGGCGGGGTGCGGGAACTTGATCTTCACCGGCTCGCGGAACACGGCGTGGTTGAGGATGAGCTGGCCCTTCTCCAAACGCGTGGCGGCGGCCTTGATGTCGGGATTCAGAAAGCGGTAGTTGCGCTCGGCCATCTCGGCGGCGTTGGTGCGGCCCAGCAACGTGGTCGAGCAGTTGCCGGTCACCCGGTCATGGACCGCGCTCAGGAACTGTTGCGCGCCAAACAGCACGATGCCCAGCGAGCGCCCGCGCTCGGCCACTTCCAGCACCTGATCCAGAATCGGCGAGCCTTTCGTGCCCTCGGGCGCGTATTTGTTCAACTCGTCCACGAAGATGATGACCTTCTTGGGCAGGTCTTCCTCGGCCACATCGCTCTCCGCGTAGAGCGTGTAGATGGTGCGCAGGATGTCGCCGAAGACCAGCGTCTTCTCCTCGTCCTTGAGGTTGTAGATGTCCACCACGTAGATGTGCCCGCCCTTGATGGCGCGAATCTTCTCGCCCAGATCACAGTGGTTGCGGCTCAACTGATCCACAAAAATGCCCGACTGCCGCGTCTGGACGATTCGCCGCAGAATGCGACGGAAACGGTTCACCGTGATGGCGGCCACTTCGCCAACCTGCCGGGTCTTGTTCTCCTTCTGGTCCACCAACCCCGGCCCGTCGAGCAGTCCTTGCCACGTCTTGACGCTCGACCAGTTCGGGTCTTTGCCGGGGTGTTCGAGTTTCTGCTGAACCTCGCCGATCAGGGCGCGCATGGTATCCCAGGCATCCGGCACGTGGCCCAAAAGCAGGTCGAGCTTGTCCTTCGTGTTGGCCAGCGCGTAGGCGTAAATGTCGAACGGTATGTCCGGCGTGGCATGGCTGTTGGGCCGGCCGGTATTGGCGGTGTGCTTGCCATTGGGCAGCAGGTAATGCACCCGCTCAGCTGGGAACGGCTTCGCCTCCAAGCCCAGTGCCTGCCACATTTCCAAGTCCGGCGGCGTGAGACGGTCGTTCGGCTCGTGGATGTGCAACAGATCGTCGTGCTTGACGTTGAGCAGGATGACCGCGGTTTTGTCCGCGTCGGCGTAGCGCTGGAGCGTGGCGGTGAGCAGAAACATCACGTAGCTGGTCTTGGTCGCCAGCCCGGAAATGCCGGAGATGTTCATGTGCGCGCCTTCCGGGCCGAGCAGATAGCGCGCGTCCAGGAAGCACGGGGCTTTCGTGCCGTTGCTCATCTCGATCAGGCCGGCGGGGATTTTGTTCTCGTCGCGGATGGCGTCCGCGCCCAGCGCCTTGAGGATGCCGGCGGCGTCGGCGAACCGGATGCGCGCTTCGCTCGGCACGGGCATGTAGATTTCGTCGGTGTTCGACATGACGCCGCACTTGGCCACGGTCGTGCCCTGCCGGGGCGTTTGCGGGTCTTCGGTTGCCTCGCCGAAGTTGTTCGAGATGTAGTTGGACAAGTGCGTGCTGGCGTCGGTCGAGTGCTCCAGGTTCAGCACCAAGCCGTAGGTCTTGCTGCCGCGATACGACTCGGCCTCGACGATGTCGAACGGGTTCACCAGCACGTCCGGCGCGAGCCAGAACGAGAATTCGTTGGACTGGTTGGGCGTTTTCTCGGTGGCCGACGCGCGGCCAATGATCTTGCTTTCGTTGCTCATGGGGTTCTCCTGGCGGGTTGAGCCGGCGGCCAGTGCAAACCGGCGCGCAGGGTTGAGACGCTGACGAAACTGTTCTTCACACACCGCTCGGCTTGGAACACCGGGTAAAGATGGGCGTGCCAGCGGCGGTCCATGCCGTGGGGCGTCACCGTGCGCTCGGCCAGCAGGGCGTTGCTGAGCTTCGTCACCAGCTCGCTGGTGGGCGGGTCAGCGCCGAGCACCGGCAGTTCCACCTTGATCACGCCCATCAACGGGTAATCCATGTAGCGCCGCAGCCGCAACCGCAGATACCAGACGGCCACCGTGCGATCTCGTGTGCGGGCTTTCCAAGCCAGCGTGCGGTTGCCTTCGGGCAGATCAGCCAGCAACTGCCACAGATTCACCTCCCGGCCTTTGCCGCCCCGGCCCAGCTTGAACCGGGGCGTCTTGCTGAAATTCTTGGCCACGCTCACCACGCGCGGCTGCTCCGTGCCGCAGATGCGCCCCAACTCCTCGAAGAACTTGGCAAATCGGATCGAGCCGTCGCACACCAGCCAGCCTTCGGGTTTGGACTCCAACACCGCCACCATCGTTTCGGCTTCGGCCAGGATCATGGCCTGCCGCATGGAGTCCTCGGCCCGCCGGCGCAAGTCTTGCGTGGCCTGCCCATGCGCCTCGATGTCCGCCAGTTCGTAGTCCGGGCCGAGATTGGCTACGATCTCCTGCAGCTTGTTCCGCACCGGCTCGCTGATCTGGCTGAAGGCCACGAGCAACAGGTTGCGCTGCCTGTGCACGGCGATCTTCAGCCGCCCATTGTCCTCGCGCTCCAGCGCGGCGCAGCCGACCTGGCCGATGATCACCGGCGTCTGGCGGTCGTGCTCCAGCGCCGTGCCCGCGAAGAACGACCGCATCGAACCGTCCTGGAAATAGCGGAACAGGTGTTCCTCGGTGCGTTTAAGTGGTTGAAGTGGCACGTAGGTGTCGCTCTGGCCGAACTCGAACGGCTCGTCCAGCAACGTGTCATCCTTGGTGATTTTGCCGTCCTCGATCTCGTCAATGTCCGGGTGCAGTTCCTCCTCGGTCGCGCCGCCGACGGCGGGCAACACGTCCGTGCGCTGGCTCAGCACCTGCAAGGCCTGCTGCAACCGAAAGATGTGCGGGAGTTGCCTCACGGTCGGGATCGAGAGTTCGAATCATTTCTCGCCATAGCGGGCCGGGACTTCGCGCACGACCATTTCGGCGGGTTGACGCGACCGCAGAATCTCGAAAACCAGCTTTTCGGCATCCCCCGGCCCACCCCGTTTCGACAAGTGCAGTAGTTCCACGCCCACCAGATTGTCCTGCGCGTCGTAATCCAGGACCACTCCGGGGGCGACCTGCTCGGAGTCCACAATTTCCGCGTCGTTCAAGCGCAGGTAGAGTGCGTCTACATCGGGGTCAACGGTCAGTTTCATGGTTTCCCTTTCATGCTTCGAGCAAAGTGCACCGTGACGATCTTCAGCGGATTTTGCCGGGGATCGCACACCACACGCAACACCCGGCCGCCGCATTCCGGGATGGCGGCCAGCCGATGTTCCAGGGCCGGTTCGTCGGGGTCGGCTTCGGTGCGCTGCGGGCTGACCAGGACACGCTCCAGCCAGGCGAGCGCGATTTTGCGCTCGGCCAAACGAAACTGTGCGTGCCGGCTCAAGGCGTATTGCATGACGCTTGGCCCTCCGCGCCGCCGACGGCTGGCAGCACGTCGGTCTGCCGCGACAGCACTTCGATCTCGGCTTGCAGGAGGAACAGTTGGGGCAGGCGGTTCATGCTTCCTTCGTTTTCAGGGCCTCTTGGAGGCGCTGTTGCAATCCCGCAAGCTCAGGGCACACCTTGAGCAATCCGCGAAAATTCAAGAGAGTCTGGCGCATAAGCGCTTCGCGGCCGCCACCGGCGCTGCGAGGGTCGCCGTAATCGCCTAGGAAAGGCTCAAACACCTCCTCCTTCATCCTCGGATTCTTGCGCACATCAGCCCAGCCCGCCGACAGCCGCTCACGATGTCCGGCCAACAGCCACGCTTCCACCTCCGGCACAGCCGCGCAGCAAAGCAGCGCCACTCCCTTCTCCCGAAGCTCGGCTTCCAACGCATCCAAGTTCCTGGCCCGATCGGCGTCCGGGAGAAACAGCCACAGATCGAAGTGCCCGTAGCGGTCGGGTAATTCCCGCCGGATCGCAGCCACCGCTTGTTCGTAACCACCGATCCTGGGGTTGGTCAGGAGGAACACTCGAGCATTGGGTTTTCCCGCCTCCGCCAGCATCCGCTCGACCAACGGCTTGAGGATGTAGCCGTTGTAGGTCGGGTCTTCCGGGATGACCAAGACGCGCAAGCTCATAGCGCCGCTTCGAGCCAGCCTTCGGCAAACAAGTCGCTGATGATGGGCTGTTTGCGGATGGTTTCCGTAAAATGTGGAATCTCTGTCAGCGGACAGATTCGCGACTCGCCGCTGCTTTCATCGCGCTTGCAAAAAAACGTGTGCGCGTATTCCTCCGGCTTCAGCCACGCCAGCACAATCGGGGAGTGCGTGGTAGCCATGATTTGCGTTGGGCCTTGGGCCGTTCGGCTGCGCAGCAATTCAACCAGCAACCGCAGTCGGCTGGCGTGAATGCCGTTCTCGATTTCCTCAATCGTCATCAACGCCGGCATGTCCGGCTGAAACAACGCCGCCGTGATGGCCGCAAACCGCAGCGTCCCATCCGAAAGCACCGGAGCGGGGAACTCCCGACCGCCCTCCTTGAGCACGAAAAGCGGTTCGCCCACCGCGCCGCTGAGCGTGCCCACGTCGTTCACCTCGCGCGGGCGCAATTCACGCAGCCAACTGAGGTATGCCTCTTTGGACTTTGCGTCGGCGCACAGGGTGCGGATCAGTGCGGCAAAGTTCTCGCCGCGTTCGCCCATGCGCTCGATCTCGTGCGCCTGTGAGTAGCTGCGGAGCACCGCCGGGCTGGGGTCTATGCGCTGCATGTTGGCCAGCAGCCGCGCCAGCCGCTCGGCGGCATCCGCGTGCGCCTTGCTCCATTTGCCGTTTCCGCCGCGCGCCATCTGGGTGAGCACGGGGCGGCTCTTTTCAAACTTTAGATGGGGCTGCCGACCCTTTTTCCCCCCGTAGTAGCGCACCTCGAACACCGGATCGAGCGGGTTGTTCTGAATGGGTGAAGAATCAAAGATGTCCGAACCGTCCAGACTCAACTTTTCCTGGCAGAGTCGGCCCTCGCGGGCCAGGAACTCGATTCGATAGCTCCACCGCTTGCCGTTCTCCGGCTCAAAGCGTCCCGCCACCTCAAACACCAGTCTGTCTTGGCCCGGCGCTGTCGTGAAGGCCGCCCTCGCGCTGCCGCCGCGAATGGCTTCCCACACCTCGCTGGTGGCGCTGCGCGGTTTGCCGTCCAGAATCTCCAGCAGGGTGAAGCCGTTGCCGATGCCCTGAAGAATCCGCAGTGCGTCGAACAAATTCGATTTGCCGCTGGCGTTCGTGCCCACGAACAAGTTCAGACGGCCGAGCTTCAACTCGACCCGTCGGAAGCTCTTGAAGTTCTCGATGACGATGTGCTCGATCATGCTGTCAGCCTTTCATGTGGCCATTCTACGAGAACCCGCCCCCCAAGTCGAGCTTGCGCAGCCACCGCCTCATTCGCCTGCCCCCTGAGCCTCGCCAGTGGTGGCATTTGGCGCGGTGACGTAAAGGTCGTGGTAGGCGGACTGGATGGCGCGCAGGCCGGCGGCGTCCACGCCCCACAACTGGGCGCACAGCGCGTCCAGCTTCTCGTGCACCGGCTCGGAGGCGTCCGCCGCCCCGCCCGCCAACCGCCGCGCCTCCGCCGCAATCTGCTGATGCAGCTTCGAGGTTGGGTTGAACTTGGGAATGCGCGCCTTTTCCAAAATGCTGGGCGTGCCAAAGCTCTTGCTGCCCGGTTGGCTGAAACAGCTCACCGCAAAACGAAATGGCGTCGAGTTCACAACGCCACAGACGTAATGGGCCTCATTTTCGTCGTCCAAGCCGACGTAAGAGAGAGTCTCTTGGGGTAGGACAACCTTTCCGCGAATCTTGCCGACGACGGCTGCTTCTAATTTCCAAGCGATCCGTGACCATACCACTTTCCAAGGCTTCACCGTGTAATCGCCAACGTCGAACATGGACCAGAACGGGTCGCAATCGTGTCGGTAGTAGCGTTTGAATGCGGCACGCTCGCGCAAAAGCTTTTCGTGCAACTCAAGCCATTTCAGCGCGAACGTGTTTTTCAATTGTTCCTTGGCCAAGCCGCGACGGGTTTTTACGTCTTGGACGAAAAGCAGAAAAGCGCTCGGCTTCGGCTTCCAAGCGTCCACGTCTTGGCCTTTGAGCAGCGGATGAAGGTATTCTTTCTCCAGCTTAACCTGGACACTTTCGATTTTGCGTTTTGCGCCTTCGGTGATGTTGCGGGCGGTGACCGTGCCGTCGCCGTGGTCCTTGAGAATCTCGAACCAATACACGGCATTCGCTCCGCCGGTGTAAACTCCAGCGTGGGCCTCGTAGTCGGACTTGCCGAGCAGCTTCTTTACGTGCTTCAAGACGCCACGCGCTCCTGTGAGCCATGCGCTGGTGGAGTCGGCATCGTCCGCCGGTTCGGCTTCCCAAATGCGTCGTTCCGTCTTTTCGATCACTTCCTCCAGCGTGGCATCGTAGTCGAACGAGCCTTTGCGGCCGGATTCCTTTTTTTGCCAATAGGCGTAGCTGACGGGATAGCGTTGGGGCTGCCCTTTTTGCATAATGAACACGGCGGTCTTGTTGGTCGCGCCCTCGAAAAGCTGCAATTCGGAAAAATCGTCCACAAACTGGCAGTTGAGCGGTATGCCTGTGCGGGTTTTGAATCGTCGGAAACCCTGCGCCGCACCGGCCATTTTGAAAACGGCTTGGGTGATGACGAAGCCGAGTTTGCCGCCGTCCTTAAGGTAGCTGTCGGCGGCCACGTAGGTGACGAGCATGGAAATGTCCTTCTTGCCCTTGCCGAGTATGGTGTCCATGCCGCTGTGGACAAAGAGGCCGTGGCGCTGCCAGAGGTCTTTGGTCGCGTTGCGGTAGCCTTCGGGCAGGTTTTCCCAGCCAATCCACGGCGGGTTGCCGGCCACGAAATCGAACGGGGCGAGGAAGACCGGGGCGAAGGCGTTCTTGATGATGCGCGCCCAGAGGCCGTTGCGGCCTTCCTTGTGCAGGTGGTAAATCGTTTCGTAGAGCTTGGCCAGAGTCGGCTCGTCTTTTTCCCAGGCCTGCGCGACGGTCAGGTTCTGTTCCTTGAGTTTGGCGGCGGAGTAGCAGGCTTGGAGGTCTTTGGCGGCCAGTCGGGTGAAGTCCTGGGGCGGTGTGGGCGGGGATTTGGCCAGATGCGCGTCGAGCAGGTGGGTGAGGCCGGCGACGCCGCGCTGGCTGGCCAGGCGCAACGGCAGCTCGACCTTGCCGATGGAGAGCCAGACGCGGACCTTGTCCTGCTCGAAAAGGTTCTCGGCGTCGCCGCGCGAGGGGGTCATGACCGAGTCGGCCAGATAGATGGGGATTTCGAGCGGTTCTTTGCCGCGATGGGCCAGCAGCGGGCCGAGGGCGAGCAGGTAGTTGGTGCGGGCGGCGATGACGGCCAGCGGGTTGAGGTCAATGCCGACGATGTTTTGGCAGATTTTGCGGAGCAGGTCGCCTTCGTCCATGGACTGCGCCCGCGAGTTGGCGCGGATGGCGTTGATGGCCATGATGAGGAATGTGCCCGAACCGCAGGTCGGATCGAGCAGGCGCACGTCGGGGTCGCCCCGGAAACGGCCGCCGTCGAGCATGTTCAGGACGCGCTGGGCCAGCCAGTCGGGCGTGTAGTATTCGCCCAGCGCCTTGCGGATGTGCGGCGAGACGAGCCGGTGATAAAGCTTCTTGAGCATGTCCTGCGTGGGTGCGGGCGCGAGGTCGAGGGTGGCGGGGTCGTAATCGGCCAGTCGCTCGACAACAGCGCGGAGGCTGGCGGCCAGTTCGGGCGTGAAGAAGCGCACATACCAGGCGAAGAAATCGCCTTCGAGGAAGTTGCGGATGCCGGCGGTGTGGAACGGGCCGCCCTGCTCGAGGTCGGCGAATTGGCGGGCCAGTTGCTGGTTGTCCAAGCCCTTCCAAGCAGCGAGCGGTGGCGTGGGCAGGTCGGTGTAGCGGCCGACGATGACGTAGGCCAGGAGTTTGGTCAGGATGGCGAAGAAGGTGTGCGTGGCGAAAAAGAAGCGGTTCAGGTCGAGCTTGTCCTGCGGGAGGCCGAAGGCGCGGACCATGCGGCGCAGTTCGGCTTCGTTGGCGAGCTTGACGCGCCATTGCTCGTATTCGGTGACCGCGCCGAAGAACTGCGCCCATTGGTTGAAGACCGCGGCCAGCGCCGGGGCGGTGGCGTGGCTCTCCAGCGCCTGGTAGAGCGCCCGGACGGCGCGCTGGGTGCGGGCGTTGTCGGCGGAGAAATCCTCGGCCAGATACTCCGGCAGCAGGGCGACACCGGATTGGAGGGAGAAGAAGTAGTCGAGGAAACGTTTGCACGTGGCCTCGTTGACCGGGACGGGGTCGGCGGCCTCCCAGCGGCGGTCGGGCTTGGTGAGGAAGATGAACCAGTGGCCGTCGGTGCAGCAGCCGACGATACGGCCGGCGCGCTCGCGGGTGACCCAGAAGAGGTTGTCGCCGTAGCGTTGGACCTGGGCGATGGTCTCGCGGTTCTTGGTGGCGTCGTTGGAGGGCTTGAGTGAGCCGGGCTTTTCCCACTCGATGATGAAGCGGTTGTAGATGGTGTCGGCCCGGCCGGAACTGCCCAGCGTGACCTCGGTGTGCGGCACAAGTTCGATTCCGCGGCGTTGGGCGAGCGCGAGGAGATGGGCTTCGACGGCGTCACGGAAGGACTTTTCCAGAACGCCGGGCAGGGCGGCGCGTTGGAAAACGGCAGCGAGTTCTCTGGCTTGGTTGCACATTGCGGTGAGGGTAATTGGGGGCGTGTGTGGTTCAAGCCCGGGTTCAAAAGCATCATGGACGCCCCTCGATTCCCATAGCGCCTTGGGCAGGTACAAACCTGTGTTGTCTCCGGCACGGACTGTGGCTGCAGGAGACGCGCAAAAGCGCGAACCAGTTTGTGCCGGAGGTGTATCACTTCCCGCTGCCCGAGGCGTTCCGCGATCCGGTGTTCCGCCCCAGCCGCACCGGCCACGTGGTGTTTGACCGCGAGGTGTTCCAGCGCGTGCGGGACGAGGGTCTAGGCACGGTGCGCGGACAGCCGATCCGCCCGGTGCTGGCGGGCTTTGGCGAACCGGTGACGGATTGGCTCCTTCCTCGCCCCGCCGGACCCGTGTCGCTGGAGGCACCCGGTGCCGTGGGGCGAACCGGCAGGGCGCCTTCCCGCAGCGCCTTCGCCGGTCACCGTGCCCAGTCGGCGAACCAGGTCTGCAGCCGGGACGAGCCGGGTTCCACCGCAGCAATCACCACCCGGTAGCGGAACCGCAGGGTCTGCCCCGGGGCCAGCCGCAGCCCGTCGGTGCCGAGCCAGTTGAGCGGGGTGGGCGACATGAACCCGTAATCCCGCGTGAACCACGGCTCCGGGTACCAGGGGTTGGTCGGGTGCGAAAACAACGCGACACTCTCAAACGCCTCGCCGCGCCTGGCCCCAAACACCGCCCAAGCCGCCGGCTGACCGAACGTGCCGGCTTCCGCGAGCTGCCCGCGGGCGTTGCGCAACGTGCCCCCGCCGCTCACCGCCAGGTCCGGCGCCACGCGCACCGCCAGGAGCGAGTGGTTGGTCTTTTCGATGCGGACCTCCCCGCGCGCCGTCAACCGGACCTCGAAATCCATGAACCGCACCTCCGGCTCGGGCGCGCTGAGGCTCACCCGCCGCCAATCGTCCAAGGGCGGCGCCGCGCCCGGCCGTTCCCAGACGCATTCCTGCTCGAACTCGACCCGCTCGCCCCGCTCGCGCACCAGCCGCAGGCGCCGGGAAACGATCCGCCCGCGCTCGGGTCCTTCCTGCCAGTAGTTGCCGCCGTTGACGCGGTCGCAGCCGAGGAAAATCGAGCTGTGGTGCGGGTAGGGCTCGGTCCGGTGCACCGTCACCGTGCGTCCCGAGCGCGGCCCGAGGACCGGGTAGAAGTACGGGTATTTCGTGTCCGCCCCGAACCGATACTCGGTGAAGAGCGCCCCGCCGATTTTCACCACCAGCCGGTCGGCCTGGAGTTCCGCGGCCAACAATTCCGGTCCGGCGGTGCGGGTCTCGGGCGGCGCAGGCGGCGGAGCCGAGGGGGGTTCGGCCGCCAGCGGGGCCGGGTTGGCCGCCCCGGCCAGCAAGGCCAGGCACGCGAACCGGCCAAGTCGGGCCGCTCGCTGCGCGTGAGAGAACAACGGGAACATCGCGCGCCACTGTGGTGTCTGCGGGAAACCCTGCCAAGCCGCGAATGCCGTCACGGTCGCGTCGGCGTGCGCACGCGCTGCTGCTGCCGGAACGATTCGGCGGATTCCGCCTGGCCCGGCTAACTGCGCCGGGCCGGTCTGCCGGCTGGCAGAACCGCCCAAAGGTCTGCGCGCCAGGGTGTCATCGCGCAGTCTCTCCAAAGCGCCGGCAAGCCGGCGCACGCCAGACGCTCAGCGCCTTATCCGGCGCTCATCCCGCGGCGGTGATTCCGCGCGCTCGTGCCGCCGGAGCAACCGCAGCCCGGCGGCGCCGGTCACCCGCCCGCACCTGGTGCCAGCAGCGCGGTCTCGGCGGCGGCCAGGTGACACGCCGCGTGGTGGCCGGGAGCCACTTCGCGCAGGCGCGGCACTTCGACCCGGCACCGCGCCTCGGCCACCGGACAGCGCGGGTGAAACGGGCAGCCCGGCGGGGGATGAATGGGTGAGGGCAGGTCGCCGGGCAAAATGAGGCGCGCGCGTTTGTGGTCCGGGTCCACCACCGGCACGGCCGAGAGCAGGGCCTGCGTGTAGGGATGCCGCGGCGCGCGGCACACTGCGCGCGCGTCCCCCGCTTCGACGAGGCGGCCCAGATACATCACCAGAATCCGCCGGCTCAGGTGCTCCACCACCGCCAGGTCGTGCGCGATGAACAGATAGGCCAACCCGTGCCGCTGCTGGAGGTCTTGCAACAGGTTGACGATCTGCGCCTGGATCGAGACGTCCAGCGCGCTGATCGGTTCATCGCACACCAGCAGCCGCGGCTCGACCGCCAGCGCGCGCGCAAGGCCCACCCGCTGCCGCTGGCCGCCGCTCAACTCGTGCGGGTAACGGTCCGCATGGCTGGCGTCCAGCCCCACCTCCTCCAGCAGCGTCTCGACGCGGACCCTTCGCTCCGGACCGCGGCGGACCAGCCGGTGAATGGCCAGGCCTTCGCCCACGGTTTGGCCGACGGTCATCCGCGGATCGAGGGAACCGTAAGGGTCCTGAAAGATCATCTGCACCTGCCGCCGCCAGGCCCGCAGCGCGGCGCCCCGGAGTTCCTGGATGTCGCGCCCCTCGTAGAGAATCCGGCCCGCCGTGACCGGCGCCAGCCGGACGATGGCGCGGGCCACGGTGGTCTTGCCGCAGCCGCTCTCGCCCACCAGCCCCACGGTTTCGCCGGGCTCGAGATGGAAGCTGACGTCCTCCACGGCTTTCACCGCCTCGCGCGCGCGGCTGAACACACCGCGGCGGATCGGGAAGTGAACGCGGAGGTTTTGGACCTCAAGGAGGTTCATGATTCACGCCTCGCCCGCGAAAAGGTCCCGGGCCAACAAACACCGCGCCTGCCGTCCGCCGGGCAATTCGACCAGCTCCGGCGCGGTGGTCTCGCACTCCGGCTGCCGCAACGGGCAGCGCGGATGAAACCGGCAGCCGCCCGGCCAGGCGCCCGGCGGGGGCACCATCCCCGGGATGGCAGGCAACCGCTCTTGTTGGCGGCCCGGCACCGGCACGGAGTGCAACAGCGCGCGCGTGTAGGGATGCACCGGGCGCTGCAACAACTCGCGCGTCGGCGCGGCTTCGACGACCTGCCCGGCGTACATCACCGCCACGCGGTCGGCCAGGTCGCCCACCAGCCCCAGATTGTGGGTGATCAAGAGGATGCTCATGCCCAGCTCCCGGCGCAGGTCGCGCAGCAATTCGATGATCTGCGCCTGAATGGTCACATCGAGCGCGGTGGTTGGCTCGTCGGCCACCAACAGCTTCGGCCGCGGCGCCACGGCCAGGGCGATCGCCACCCGTTGCTGCATCCCGCCGGACAACTCGTGCGGAAAGCTGCGCGCGCGCCGCTCCGGCGCCGGAATGCCCACGACCTGGAGCCACCGGATCACCTCCGCCGCGGTCGCCGCCTCCGGGCGATGCCGGCACAGCGTTTCCCGAATCTGCGCGCCCACCCGCATCACGGGGTTCAACGACGCGCCCGGCTCCTGGAACACGTAGCTGACCACCCCGCCGCGAATCTGGCGCAGTTCGGCCGGGGACAGGGCGCCCACGTCCCGGCCCTCAAGGCGGATTTGCCCGCCCAACATTTCCGCCGGCGGGCTGGGCAACAGCCGGGCGATGGACAAGGCCGTAAGGCTCTTGCCGCAGCCGCTCTCGCCCACCAGCGCGAGCGTCTCCCCCGCGGCCAGCGCCAGCGACACCCCGTCCACCACGCGCACGGGCGGGCCGCCGTCGCGGCGGAAGCCGATTTGCAGGTGGTGAATTTCGAGCAGGTTCACGGCTTGCGCGGCACGGACCATACCGCGAAGGCATCCGTCCGGCCACACCCGCGACCCCGTCCCGTGCCGTGTGGCCGGGCAGCCCCCGCACGCCGGCCGCCGCGGCCCTGACCCGGCGCCCCGGGGTTGCCTCCGGGGGCAAGTGCGGCGGGTTGGGGCGGGGTGCAGGGTTGTTTTCGCCGCCGGTCTGTGGTGAACTGCGCGCACCCGCCGAGCGCCCGCGCCGGGCGCGCGGCGGAGAACCTGGCGATGAATCCCGAGTCCTCCCCATCCGGGGCGGCCGAAGCCGCGTCCACCCATTACGAAGCGTCGGTTCGGCGCGACCTCGGGCGCATCCGCGACACCATCGCGCGCATGGCCGCGCTGGCCGAGCGGGCGTTGCAGGATGCGTTGCGGGCGCTGCGCGAGCGCGACCGCACGCTGGCCTACGCGGTGATCCTGCGGGACCAGGCCGTGGACGCGCTGGAAAAGGAGCTGGACCAGTTGTGCCTGGAATTCCTGGTCCGCCAACAACCCGCCGGCCAGCCGCTGCGCCTGGCCTACACCGCGCTCAAGATCAGCACCGAACTGGAGCGCGTGGGCGACTACGCCGAAAGCATCGCCCACCAGGCCGCCAAGCTCGCCTCGCTGGAAGTCGCCCTGCCCCTGGCCCGCTTCGACGCGATCGCCGACGTCGCCCTGCCCATGCTCCGCGACGCCATCCGCGCCTATCTGGCGGCCGATGCCGCGCTGGCCCGGCGCTTGATGCCCACCGAGGACACGGTGGACCTGCTCAAGGCCGAGCTGCGCCGCGACCTGGTGCGCCTGTACAAGGACAACCAGCTCCCCTTCGAGGCGCTGGACCCCTGCCTGCTCATCACCCGCCGCCTCGAACGCGTCTCCGACCAGGCCCGCAACATCTGCGACGAGACGCTTTACCTTTGCACCGGCGAGCTGGCCAAGCACCCCGGCGCGGGGGGGTATCGCATTTTGTTCCTGGACCGCTTCAACGCCGGGGCGGGGGTCCTGGCCGAGCTCCTGGCCACGGCCCGGCCCCGCCCCCGCTTTCACTTCGCCAGCGCCGGGCTCGAGCCGCGGCCCATGCCCGAGCCGGTGCGGGCCTTCCTGCGGGAGCAGGGGCTGGACCCGGACCGGCACGCCCCGTGCGCGCTGACCCAGGTGCCGGAGCTGGACCGGTTCCACGTGCTGGTGGTGCTGGACCCCGAGGTGCGACGGCTGTTCCCCGCGCTGCCGCGCAAGCTCATTTGCCTGGACTGGACGGTGCCGGACCCGGCCGCCGTGACCGGCCCGCCGGAAGCCGTCCGCGCCGCGTGCGAAACCGCCCGGCGGGTCCTCGAGGAACACCTGCACGCACTGCTCACGGCGCTGGAGACGGAGACGACGGCTTGAGGGCGCCCAATGGGACCGGAAACCGGTAAGAAACGCGCGCGGGGCCGGCGGGCCGGGGCCCTGCTGGCGGCGCTGGCGCTGGCCGCCGGCGTGGCCGGTTGCGCCCGGTCCGCGCCCGCGCCCGGCGCGGGCAAGCTGGTCATCCAGAACATCGGCTCGGACACGATGGTGAATCTGGCCCAGGCCTGGGCCGAGGAGTACGCGGCGGTGGCCCCGGAAGTCTCGGTGGAAGTTTCCGGCGGCGGCTCGGGGCTGGGCATCGCCGCGCTGCTCAACGGCACGGCGGACATTGCCAACTCCAGCCGCCGGATCGAGCCCGAGGAGAAGGCGCGCATCAGCGCGCGCACCGGGCAGGAGCCGCGCGAGTTCCTGGTGGGCTTCGACGCGCTTTCGATTTACGTGCACCGCAACAACCCGCTCGAGGAGATCAGCCTCGAGGACCTGCACGACATCTACGCCGAGGGCGGCCCGATTGACCGCTGGTCGCAACTGGGCGTGCCGCCCATCCCCGGCGCGCGCACCGACCGGATCATCCGCGTCAGCCGCCAGAACAACTCGGGCACGTACCATTACTTCCGCGACGTGGTGTGCGGGCGCCACGCGGACTTCAAACTGGGGTCGCTGGACATGAACGGCTCGAAGGACGTGGTCGAGCTGGTCTCCCGCACGCCGGCGGCCATCGGCTACAGCGGCCTGGGTTACCAGACCGACCAGGTCAAGATGCTCCGCGTCGCGCGCCGGCGCGGGCAGCGGGGGGTGTTGCCCTCGGTGGCCACGACGCTGGACCAGAGTTACCCCATCGCCCGCCCCATGTTCATGTACACCCCGGGCGAGCCGCCGCCGCACGTGCGGCAGTACCTGGACTGGGTCCTCTCGCCGGCCGGCCAGAAGATTGTGGCCCTGACCGGCTACGTCCCGTTGCGCACGGATGCGCCGGCCACGCCATGAACCAGCCGCCCGCCCCTCTCCTGCGCCGCGAGCGGCCGCGCCTGCACCGGCTGGCCGAACGCGGTCTCGAATGGACCCTTCGCGCCTGCGGGTACAGCGCCATCTTCTTTGTGCTGGCCATTTTCCTGTTTGTGTTCCGGGAAGGCGCGCCGCTGCTGCCCAAGCTGGACTGGGCACAGGTGCTCTTCAGCCCGGAGTGGTACCCCACCTCACGGGTGCACGTGCGCTACGGCGTGGCGGCGATGATCGCGGGCACCCTGAGCGTGACGGCGCTGGCGATGGTGCTGGCGGTGCCCTTCGGGCTGGGCGCGGCCATCTTCGTGTCCGAGTTCTGTACCGGGCGGGTCAAGGAGACGCTGAAGGTGGTGATCGAGCTGCTGGCGGCCATCCCGAGCATTGTGTGGGGCTTCATCGGCCTGAGCGTGACCAACCACCTCATCCAGCGCTACCTGCCGGCGCCGGTGGGCCTGAACCTCTTCAACGCCGCCTGCCTGCTGGCGCTCATGAGCGTGCCCATCATCGTGAGCATCGGCGAAGACGCCCTCAAAGCGGTGCCGGATTCCTACTGCGAGGCGGCCCTGGCCCTGGGCGCCACGCGCTGGCAGACGGTGCACCGCGTGCTCCTGCCGGCAGCCCGCAACGGCCTGCTGGCCGCCGTGCTGCTGGGAGTGGGCCGGGCCATCGGCGAGACCATGGCCGTGCTCATGGCCACGGGCCACGCGAACCAGTTTCCCCACAGCCTGTTTGACCCCATCCGCACCCTCACCGCCACGATCGCCGCCGAGCTGGGCGAGACGGCCGTGGGGTCGGACCATTACCGGATGCTCTTCGTCATCGGCCTGATGCTCTTCACCATCACCTTCATCGTCAACCTGCTCGCGGACCTGGCGGTGCGCGGCGTACGGGGCAAGACCGGATGAATCCGCCGCCCTTCAGTCCCACCCCGCTGGTGCGCCGCAAGCTGCGCCAGGAGCGCCTGGCCCAAGCAGTGCTGGCCGGCATGGTGCTGGCGATGGTGCTGCCGTTGGTGGCGCTGATCACTTACCTGGTGGTCCAGGGCGCGCCCCTGCTCTCGTGGAGTTTCCTGACCACCAACCCGACGCACGGCATGCGCGAAGGCGGCATCTGGCCGGCCCTGCTGGGCACGATTTACCTGGTGGTGATCGCCCTGCTGGTGGCGGCCCCGGTGGGCGTGCTGTGCGCCATCTACCTCAACGAGTACGCCGGGGACAACTGGCTCACCCGCCTGATCCACCTGGCGGTGGTGAACCTGGCCGGCGTGCCCAGCATCGTGCACGCGCTCTTCGGCCTGGGGGCGTTTGTGCTCTTCGCCGGCCTGGGCCGCTCGATCCTGGCCGCGTCCCTGACCCTGGCCATCATGACCCTGCCGGTCATCATCGCCAGCACGCGCGAGGCGCTGGCGGCGGTGCCGCAGGCCTTCCGCGAGGCATGTTGGAACCTGGGCGCCTCGCGCTGGCAGACCATCCGGCACGTGGTCCTGCCCAACGCCATCAGCGGCATCCTCACCGGCGTGATCCTCCAGGTCTCGCGCACGGCCGGGGAGACCGCCCCCATCATGTTCACCGGGGCGGTGTTCTACAAAAAAATCGCCGCCGGCGACCCCTTCGCCTACGCCCTGAACGACCAGTGCATGGCCCTCTCGATGCACCTGTACACCGTCACCACCCAGGTCACCAACGCCCCCGCGGCGTTGCCCTACGCCATCGCCGTGGTGCTCCTGGGGGCTGTGCTGGCGGTCAACGCCACCGCCATCCTCCTGCGCACCCGCCTGCGCGCCCGGCAGAAATGGTGAGCCCGCCCCCCAAGATCGCCGTGGAAAACCTCCGCGTCAGCTACGGCCGCCGCGAGGTGCTCCACGGTCTGTCCTTGACCGTCGCGGCCCACGAAATCCTCGGCATCATCGGCCCCGCGCAGTCCGGCAAGACCACCCTGCTGCGCTGCCTCAACCGCACCCTCGAGTTCATCCCCCACGCCGCCTGGAGCGGCACCGTGCGGGTGGACGGCGAGGACGTGGCGCGGGTGCGGGACGTGCACGCCCTGCGGCGCAAGGTGGGCATGGTGGCGCCGCTGCCGGTGGGCCTGCCCCTGACCATTTACGACAACGTGGCCTTCGCCCCGCGCTGCGCCGGCGTGCGCGACCGCGCCGAGTTGGACGCGCGGGTCGAGCGCTGCCTGCGCCAGGCCGCCCTGTGGGACGAGGTGAAGGACCGCCTGCACACGCTGGGCACCCGGCTTTCCGGCGGCCAGCAGCAACGCCTGACCATCGCCCGCGCGCTCTCGCACGACCCGGAGATTCTCTGCCTGGACGAGTTCTCCATCGCCATTGACCCGGTCACCACCATGCGCATCGAGGAGGTGCTGCAGGGCTTGCGCAGCCGCCTGACGATTGTGCTGGTGACCAACCTGGTCCAGCAGGCCCGGCGGCTGGCCGACCGGACGCTCTTCCTGTGGAACGGGGAGATCGTGGAACTGGACCGCACCGAGGTGATCTTCGGGGAGAACCCGCGCGACCGGCGCACCTACGAATACACCCGCGGCTTCTTCGGCTGAGCCCGATGGACACCCCCGAGTACAGCATCAGCACGCGCGGCCTGAACCTGTGGTACGGTCAGTTCCAGGCCCTGGTGGACGTGTCCCTGGACATCCCGGCCCGGCGCATCACCGCGTTGATCGGGCCTTCGGGCTGCGGCAAGACCACGCTCTTGCGCTGCTTCAACCGCATCAACGAGCGCCTGGGCTACGTGACCACGCGCGGCGAAATCCGCGTGCTGGGCCGGAACATCTACGACCCCGAGGTCTCGCTCATCGAGTTGCGCAAGGCGGTGGGCATGGTCTTCCAGCGGCCCAACCCGCTGCCGCTCTCGGTCTATGAGAACGTCGTCTTCGGCCTGCGCATCCACCACCGGCGCCACGAGCTGCGCCGCGCCGCGCTCGATGCCGCGGTCGAGCAGGCCCTGCGCGAGGTGGGCCTGTGGGACGATCTCAAGGACCGGTTGGACACGCCCGCCCCGCGGCTCCAGCTCGAACAGCAGCAGAAGCTCTGCATCGCCCGGCTGCTCCCGCTCAAGCCGCAGGTGATCCTCATGGACGAGCCGTGCTCGGCACTGGACGTCAACGGCACCCGGGCCATCGAGGAACTGCTCTTCGCGCTGCGGGAGCGCTACACGCTGGTGGTGGTGACCCACAACATGGCCCAGGCGCGCCGGGCCAGCGATGAATGCATCTTCATGCTGCTGGGCCGCGTGATCGAACACCGCCGCACCGAGGACCTGTTCCTGAACCCGCGCCAGCCCCAGACCGCCGAGTACATCGAGGGCCGCTACGGTTGAGCGCGGCCCGGCCGCGCCGCCGCCCTCAACGCCCGCCGGCGGTGTTCGCCTTTTGCGCGCGGTAGTCCCGGATTATTTGGAGGACCTCGTCGAAAATGTCTGCCGGGACAATCTTGCCCCGGATTTGCGGGTATGCCGCTTCGGCGGCGGCGCGCCACTCGGACTCAAGCGCCGGAGGGACCGGGGTGACTTTCAGGCCGCGGTTTTGCATGGCCCGGATGGCGTCCTCGGATTCCTTGCGGCCGCTGGCCTTGATCTCGGCGCCGGTCTGCCGGGCGGCGCGCAGCAGGGGCTCGCGCAACGCGCCGGGCAGCTTGTCCCACGTGGCCTTGCGGATCACGCACGCGCCCACCAACGGCCCCCAGTTCAGGGCCAGCATGTAAGGCGCGCGGAGGTCCGCCTGCGTGGATAGGGCATAGACCGGCGGCAGCGGGGCGGCCTCGATCAGGCCGGTCTGCAGGCCGGGCAGGATGTCCGCCGTCTCGAGGGCCACCGGTTGAAACCCGGCCGAGCGGTAAATGGCCAGTTGGTCCACGTTGCCGGCCCAGGAGAAGAGCTTGAGCTTTTTCAGGTCGTCCGGGCGGACGACGGGTTTGGTGCTGAAGAAATGCACCCAGCCGGCATCCGACCAGAACAGCACCACGAAGCCCTTGGCCTCGAGCCGGGCCTCGAGCCGCGGCTGGAGTTGCGCGCCCACGTGGTCCACCTCGTCCAGGTCGCGGAAGCCCATCGGGATGGACAAGAGCCCCTGCACCGCCGGCTCGATCTCCGCCAGGCCCACGCCGGTGAGCATGGCGGCCTGGATCGAGTTGACCCGCATCAGGCCCACCGTGTCCGCCTCGCCGCCGAGCTTGCCGTCGGCGTAGATGACCAGGTCCACCGCGCCGTTGGAGAGCTTGCGCCAGGCCTCGCGCAGGCCCAGCAGGCTTTTGTGGAAGGAGCTGCCGGTGGGCGCCAGCGTGGCCAGTTTGATGCGCTCGGCCGCGCGCGCGACCGGCGGGCAAAGCCCCAGGGCGGCCAGCAGCACGCCCAACAGGAAGAACCGGCGGGGAAAACGGCTCGATTTCATGCGGCGTTGGACGTCAGGGAGCGGGGGGGGGTTCAGGAATCAGGAACAAATCCGCGCGCTTGCCCAGCAACCAGCGGGCGCGGCGTTGCATCACCAGGTTCACCAGGCGGTACTCCGGCGCGGCGTCCGCGTCCACGGCCAGGGCCCGGGCCAGCAGCGCGTCGAACTGCGCCAGGTCTTGCGTCTGCGCGCACACCGACTCCGCGAAGGCGACAAACGGCGCCGCCTGCCGGCCGCCGCTCAGGGCCACGGCCCGCTCGAAATGCCGGCGCGCGCGCGCGGCGGGGTCGCCCGGCGCACCCTGGCGGGCCATTTCGTAGGTGATCAAAAACGTGTGCAGCGCGCCCTCGCCCCAGTCGGGGTCCAGCTCGAGGGCGCGGTCCAGGAGCGCCTCCATCTGCGGCACCTCGGCCACGTGTTCCGGCCGGTCCTTGGCCAGCGCAATGGCCGAGCCCCACGCGGCCGCCGTCCAGTACAGCAACGGCACGTCCCGCCGGCGGGCCGCGCGCACCGCCGCCCGGGGGTCGGCCCGCAAGGCGGCGCGGAAGCCGCGGTGCCGCGCCTCGAGCCCGCGCAGGCCGTAGTCGCGCGCGCGCAAGTAGAGCCGGCGGGCGCGCTCGCGCAGGGCGGTGGCGGCGGCCAGGTCGCGGTCCTCCAGCTCATCGGCATCCATCTGCACGAAGGCGTAGGCGTACTGGGTGAACCCGCTGGCCGTGGCGAAGAGCAGCCCGGGATGGCGCGGGCTTTCGGCCAGCAGGCTCTCCATGAGTTTCAGGCTGAAGGGCACCGCGGCGCGGACCAGCTCGGGGTCGTCATCGCTGGCGAAGGTGGCGCCGCCGCCGGCCAGGGCGTGGCCCACCTGGTTGACGGCAAATTTTTTGAGCGAACAGCCGCTGGCGGCCAGGAGCAGCAACCCGGCCAGCGCACACCGGGCTCCCCACGGCCAGGGCTTGCGCAAGAAACTCAGCACGGCCGATCTGCATAGCACAAGCGCCGCCCGCGGCGAATCACAAAATGGCAACAGTTGGGCCACGGCTCCGAGCCCGGCCGACCCGGGGCGGGACTTCAACCCGACTCGCCGCGGGGCGCGCCCGCGAGGAGCCCGCGGAGGACCGCGTACACGGCAGTGGACTCGATCGGCCCGGGCGGCAAGGCGCCGGGGCGATTGACGAGCAGGACCGGCCAATCAGCCACACGCTCCGGGCGGCGGCCGTGCGAGCCCTTCACCAGAGTGGCGTCGAGCGGGATGACGTCCATGAGCATCCGGAAGCCGAGCCGTTTTTGGAGCAGCCGCCAAGCGATCCGGGCGCGCAGGGCCAGCGGCGAGAGCGCGGGGTCGGTGAACAGCTCGACCGGGTCGTACCCGGGCTTGCGGTGGATGTCCACGGTGCGGGCGAAGTCCGGCGCCACGCGGTCGTCGAGCCAGTAGTAGTAGGTGAACCAGGCCGCTTCCGGCGCGACGGCCACGAGGTCGCCCGCGCGGGGGTGGTCCAGGCCCAGGGCGGCTTTTTCCGGCGGCCCGAGCACGGTGGCGCCGGTGCGTTCTTCCACCAGCGCGCGCACGCGCGGGGCGAGGTCGGGCTGGTTGAGGTACAGGTGGGCCACCTGGTGGTCGGCCACGGCGAAGACCGCGCTGGCGCCGGGGTCGAGCAACTCGCGGCCCAGTTCCTCGCGTACGGCGATCCAGCCCTGCTCGCGGAAGAGCCGGTTGAGGTGGATCGGCCGGTTCACGTTGCTCAAGCCGTACTCGGAGAGCACCACCACCTGCACGCCGCGGGACTCGAAGAAGGCCCGGAGTTCGCCCACCAGCGCGTCCACCGCCGCCAGGTCGGGCAGGATGGCGGGGTTGAGGGTGCGGCGGCCGAAGGCCACGGGCGGTGGGCCGCCGGCGGGGTCCGGCGCGAACGGGCCGTGGCGCTGGAGGTTGTAGTCCAGGTGCGGCAGGTACACCAGGTGCAACGTGGGCCGGTACTGCGCCTCGATCCAGCGGGCCGCGGCGGCGATCCAGCGCGTGGCGGCGTCGGGCGCGCCCTGCGGGGATTTCACCCCGGCGGCCGGGCCCCAAAAAGTGGCAAAGGGGAACGGGCCCAGCTCGCGCTGGAGGATGTGGCGCAGCTCGGGCGGGCGCGTGTAGATGTCGAACACCTTCCGGCCGTCGGCGGGGTACATCGGGCGCGGGGTGACCGAGTAATCCGCGCTCGAGTACATGTTGAACCACCAAAAAAGCTTGGCGCAGGTGAAGCCCGGGTCCGCCCGGCGCAGGTCTTCCCAGAGCTTGGGCGCGGTGACCAGGTGGTTGGACTGCTTCCAGAAATGCACCTCGGCCAGCTCGCGGTGGTACCAGCCGTTGCCCACGATGCCGTGCTCGCGCGGCCGCCGGCCGGTGAGGTAATCGGCCTGGGCGGTGCAGGTGACCGCGGGGAAGGCCGGCGCCACGGGCACGAACGAGCCCTCGCTCAGCAGCCGGCGCAGGTGCGGCGTGTGCTTGCCGATGAGCGCGCCGGCCAGCCCGACCACGTTCAACACGACCGTGCGTTGCATGGGGCGGGAGTGGACTTCGCACCGCGGCGGCGCGGCGCCGGCGTGCTCGCGCTCACGGGGCCAGGACGATGTTCACCAGCTTGCGCGGGACCACGATGACCTTTTTCACCGTCTTGCCGGCCAGGAAGGGCTGCACCTTGGGCGCGGCCTGCGCGGCGCGCTCGAGGTCCGCCGGCGCCAGGTCCGCCGGCACCCGCAGTTTGTCGCGCAGCTTGCCGTTGACCTGGACGGGGATTTCGATCTGCTCCTCGACCAGCAGGGCGGGGTCGAATTCGGGCCAGGGCGTGTAGGTCAGCGAGGGCGGGGTCTGGCCGAAGGCCCGGTGGAGGCGCTCCCAGAGTTCCTCGGCCAGGTGCGGGGCAAACGGGGCCAGCAGTTGGAGGAACGGACGCAGCACGGCCACGGGGCGGGTGGGCCAGCTCAGGGCCTCGTTGACGAAGATCATCAACGCGGCAATGGCGGTGTTGAAGCGCAGGCCCTCGAGGTCCTCGGTCACCTTCTTGATGCAGGCGTGCAGGGCCTTGAGCTGGGCCGGCGCGGGCGGCTCGTCGCGGAGGGCGGCGTGGAGCCGGAGGAGGTCCAGCAGCCCTTCCCGGCCGGACTCGGGCGCGGTGGTTTCGGCCTGCTCGAGTTCGGTCTCGGCCTGTTCGTCCACAAACAACCGCCAGACCCGGCCCAGGAAGCGATAGACGCCCTCGACACCCTTGGTGCTCCAGGGCTTCACCATCTCGAGCGGGCCCATGAACATTTCGTACAACCGGAAGGCGTCGGCGCCGTACTCGCGCAGGATGTCGTCCGGGTTGACCACGTTGCCGCGGCTCTTGGACATCTTCTGGCCGTCCTCGCCCAAAATGAGGCCCTGGTTGACCAGCTTGAAGAACGGCTCGGGGGTCGAGACGTGGCCCAGGTCGTAGAGCACCTTGTGCCAAAAGCGGGCGTAGAGCAGGTGCAACACGGCGTGCTCGGTGCCGCCCACGTACAAGTCCACGCCCGGGGTGGGCTTGACGGCGGGGGCGGCCGGAGTATTGGTTGAAGCGAAGCGACGGAGCGTTTCGGACGTGGTTGAGAGGGGCGCCTTCGCGGTGACATCTCTCGCCGTCGCTTTCCGTTTGTACAAGGTCAGCACCTGCAACTGCCGGGCGCGCCCCCGCACCGCTTCGACGCCATAGACCACATCGTTGACCTGTTTCTGAATGATCAAGCGCGCCTGGGCGCCGGGCCGGCTCGCCGCCAGGGTCACGTCGTCCGGCTCGGCCAGCAGCTCCGGCAGACGCAGCAGGTCCTCGCGCGTCACGGCCAGGTTGCCTCGCGGTTCCTCCCGGGCGGGCGCACCGTGCTGGTTGAAAATGTGCCGCACGGCGTACACGTCCAGCGCGTGCCGGAAATCGGCGACTTCCAGGCCGACACGCTCCCGGATCAAGGCCGCCAGCGCATCCGAGACCCGGGCAAATTCCACCAGGAACGGCGGGCGTTTGCCGGGGGCGAAAGCCCGGTGAATCAGTTGATCCACCTCCCGGGCCCAATCTTCGGGGTGCTGGAGCCGGAAGTGGCCGGGCCGGCGTTCGCCTCCCATCCAGTACAATTCGGCCTCCTTGTCCGTGAACCGGGCAGGGTGCCGGGCCGCCAGGTAGCGCAGGTAATACCAGCACGAGCCGGCCCACTGCGGCATGGTGTTGGTCTCGCGGCGGGCGCCGCTCTTCAGTTCAACCCATTCCCGGGCCCGCGCCAGCGGCGGCTGGCCGTCGGGCGTGGGCTTGTAGTCGTCCAACGCCGGCGGCAACACCGGCAGGCAGTGCTCGGGCACGGCCTCGTGGTAGAGGTTCCCCTCGGCGTCGCGCTTCCAGACGATGGGGAACGGCTCGCCCCAGTAGCGCTGGCGGCTGAAAAGCCAGTCGCGCAGCTTGTAATTCACGGTGCGCCGGCCCAGGCCCTTGGCCTCGAGCCAGGCGAGGATGCGCTGCTTGGCCTCGGGCGTGGGCAGGCCGTTGAGCGAGACCTCGGCGTTGGCCGAGTTCACCGCCGTGCCGTCGCCCACGAACCCGCGCCAGTCCGTGGCCGGGTCGGGCGGTTGGACCACCTGCACGACCGGCAGGTGGAACTTCTCGGCGAATTCCAGGTCGCGCGTGTCGTGCCCGGGCACGGCCATGATCGCGCCCGTGCCGTAGCTCAGGAGCACGTAATCGGCGATCCAGACCGGGATGCGCGCGCCGTTGACCGGGTTCACGGCGTACGCGCCGGTGAACACGCCGGTCTTTTCGCGTGCCAGCTCGGTGCGTTCGAGGTCCGACTTGCGCTCCACCGCGGCCCGGTAAGCGTCCACGGCGGCGCGCTGCTCGGGGGACGTGATGCGGTCCACGAGCGGGTGTTCGGGCGCCAGCACCATGTAAGTCGCGCCGAAGAGCGTGTCGGGGCGGGTGGTGAACACGCGCAACTTCACCGGCCGCCCGTCCGCCTCCCGGAGGTCCGCCAGTGCGAAGTCCACCTCGGCGCCCTCACTGCGGCCGATCCAGTTCCGCTGCATCTCCTTGAGCGAGTCGCTCCACTCGATCGTGTCCAGGTCCCGCAACAGCCGCTCCGCGTAGGCGGTGATGCGCAGCATCCACTGGCGCATGGGCCGGCGCACGACCGGGAACCCGCCCACCTCGCTCCGGCCGTCCACCACCTCCTCGTTGGCAAGCACGGTGCCCAGGGCTTCGCACCACCAGACCGGCTGTTCGCTCACGTAGGCCAGGCGGTGCGCGTCGCGCCAGGCGCGGCGCTGCGCCTCGGTGGTGCACTCCGGCGGATAGGGCAGGGTGCTGATCGGCTCGGCGCGCTGGGTCGCGGGATTGAACCAGGCGTGGTAAAGCTGGAGGAAAATCCACTGCGTCCACTTGAAGTACCCGGGGTCGGTCGTGTCCACCTCGCGCGACCAGTCGTAGCTGAAGCCCAGGCTTTGGATTTGGCGGCGGAACGTGGCGATGTTCCGCTCGGTGGTCACGCGCGGGTGCTGGCCGGTCTTGATGGCAAATTGTTCGGCCGGCAACCCGAAGGCGTCCCACCCCATCGGGTGCAACACGTGCCAGCCGCGGGCGCGGCGGTATCGGGCCAGGATGTCCGTGGCGGTGTAGCCCTCCGGGTGGCCCACGTGCAACCCCGCGCCGGATGGATACGGGAACATGTCGAGGATGTAGTACTTGGGCGGCAGTTCGTCCGCCCGGGGGGTGCGGCCGGCCAGGCCGTGCCGCCGGCCGAAGGGGTGGTCGGCCGGGATGGTCTCGCTGGGGTTGAACGCGCGAAAGGTTTGCTCGGCCGCCCAGCGGGCCTGCCACTTGGGCTCGATGAGGTGAAACGGATACTGACGACGCGCCATAAAGCCCCGCATCTTGCGAGCCGTCCGCCCCGCCCGCAACGCGGGAGTTGGCGGCCCCGCACCCGCAATCCGGAAAAGGGACCCTCAGCAACGGGAGTACCGTGCGGGAGTGCCCGTTCCGGTGACGCCCGGGGCGGCAAGGACCGGGGAGGGCCCGACCTCTTTCGTACCCAGCCAACGGCGCACCGCACTATTCCCCGGCTCCTCCCTGCGGCCCCTGTGCCTCGGGAACTTGCCCGGTGCTGCACCCGGCCCGGGCGATTGCGCGCCCCCGGTGGCGGGACCGGTGGGACTCCAAACCGGCCGCTCCCCGCCCCACCGGTCAGGAGGCTGCTTCTCCCCAGTTGCCCCACGAGGGCGAACCGGTCATGACAGTTGCGGCCGGACTGTTCTTCACGGCGCGGACTCCAGCCGGCGCGCGCGGTAGAAGCGTTGTTCCAGGTCCGAGGAATCGGGGTCGGAGAATTCGAAGCCCCACCGGGGCGCGTAGTTGGGCAGCGCGACGGCGGTGTTGGTGACCAAGGGGGTCCACGTGACGAAGTCCGTGGTGGCGTCCAGCACGTAGGAGTAGGTAGGGGTGCCAACTACCCGCAGTTGGAAGGGGTGCGAAGTGGTGACCAACGGGGTGACTTTGAGCGAGAGGATCGAATCGGCCCACAGGGCACGGGCGGTCTTGTCGGCGCCGGTCCCCTGGTGACAGCGGTAGGTGCAAGAGTTGGGCTGGGCATTCGGCCCGTAGATGATCGAGTTGGCGGGCAGCAGGGCGGTAAACCGGTGGGGAGTGAGCGCGCCGCGCAAGGTGACCGGATCCACGTTGATGACATCGGGCATGTGGCAGTCTACACAGGTGACGTTGGCGGCCAGGGCCGCCGCGTTGAATTGATGGACGTGATGGTCGGATACGCTGGCGTGGCACACCTTGCAGAGGTCTTCTTTGGCGATGGGGGTGCGGTGGGCGGGATGCCAGAGATTGTTTCCGCTCGCCCAAGCCACGTAGTTGGTGGTGCCGTTTACGTTGTCGTAGATTTTGATGCCGTAGGTATTGGGGGGGAAACCGTCGGTGTAGGTGGTGAGGGTGCCGGCGGTATGCGGGTTGTGGCAACTGACGCAAGTGACCCCCTGCTGGTAGTGCTTCGAGGGAGGCCGGCCCGGGTAATTCATGTCGAGGTATTGCTGCCGATGCCGGTTGGCGGTGCCATCCGGAAAAAAGGACGCCGTGGCACTGAGGGGTTCGGGGATGAACTGCAAGGTCTCGGGCCGGCCCGGCTCGTAACCGATCGGGAAATTGAAGGTCTTGGCGGGAAAGTCGGGCGTGGCCGCGTTCTCCGCCCGGATATGGCAGCGCCCGCAGCCTTCGCTGGAACGGTCAATGACGGGGAAGACGGTTTCACCGCCGTCGGCCACGTGATCGCCCCCGGGACCGTGGCAGGCCTCGCAGCCAATGTTCAGTTCTTGCCAGGTCCGCGTGGCCGGGTCGTAACCGGTGGTGTGGCAGCCGGCACATTTCACCGTCCAGTCCCGGAGCGGTTTGTTGTTGGCGTAACGCTGGGTGATCGGATTCCACTCGTACTCGGTCACGGTGTAGGTCCAGTTGGAGCCGGTCCAGTTCGTCCGGATGTAGCTTTCTTCCTTGTACCAGCCACCCATGACCCAGTGCACGTCGTTGGTGGTGGGGGCGTTGGGCTGGCGGAGGTCGCCGTGAATGACGCCCGGCAGGTGGGCGTTGACCCGGATCATCTGGGAGTGAATGGATTGCTGGAGTTGCTCGTATTGGGCGCGATGACAACGCGCGCACGTTTCGCTGCCCACGTAGGTGTTGGACCGGGCCAGCGGGAGAGCTGTCAGGGCGAGCAATGACCCCAGCGTCACAAGTCCCGATCGGCTCAATCGTGGTCGAAAAGCAAGGGCGGGAATTTTCATGGCAATTGTGGTGTTCTGGTGAATCCGCGTTGCCGCGTAGCCGGCACTTTGCCGCTTCGAGCCCCCGGCCCGGACCGGGGGCCGAGCCGGCCCGCCGCAAAGCTGGTGATTCACACACCCGTGTCGGTAACACCCGGTGGCGGACAGGAAGATGACCGCCGGATTACATTTTTGTCATCGGGCCGGCCGCAGTTGGGCCGGCCGGAGCCGCCGGCCCTGCCCCCGGAAAGCAAAGGGTGAAGGTTGTCCCCTGTCCCAAAACACTTTGGACCAGGACGGTGCCCCCGTGCAGCCGCATGATGCTCTGGACAATGGCCAGCCCCAGGCCGATCCCGCCCGGGATGCGGGAGTGCGGATCGCTGGCCCGGTAGAAGCGGTCGAAGATTCGTGGCAGGTGTTCCGGCGCAATCCCGCAGCCGGTGTCGCTGACCACCACTTCGACGGCTCGATCCCCACGGGCCTGAAGTCGCAAACGCACCTGCCCCCCGGGGGGTGTGTGGCGCAGGGCATTGCCCAGGAGGTTGCTGATGGCCCGGCGGAAGAGCATCGGGTCGCCCACCAGGGAGGCTTGCCCTTCACAAGTAACACGGACGCCCTGTTCGCTGGCCAGCGCCTCGTAAAATTCCCGCACCACCTCCAGTTCCTGGCGGGCATCAAACCGGACCCGCGTCAACGCCGTCTTGGGATCGTCGGCTCGGGCCAAGAACAGCAGACCGTCAATCATGCGCGCGAGCCGGTCGCACTCCTCCAGGGTGGACACCAGGACATGCTGATACTCCTCGGGAGTGCGGCCGCGGGCCAGCGCGACCTCGGCTTCCCCCCGCAAGTTGTGAATGGGCGTGCGCAAGGCGTGCGCCAGGTCAGCCGAGAACCCCGACAGACGCGTGAACGAATCCTCCAACCGCGTCAGCATGGCATCGAAGGCGGCGGCCAATTCCGCCAGCTCGGCCGGCCACGGCTTGGTCGCAATCCGGTCGTGGAGGCGGCTGGCGGAGATGTGCCGGGCCATCCGTGTGATTTCGGCCAGCGGCGCCATCCCCTGGCGGGCGACCCAGACGCCCGCCGTCGCGGCGAAGACCAGTCCCAAGCCGAGCACCGGCAGGAGCTTTTTTCGGTAATTTTCCAGCAACGCGTCGCCGAGGGCGGTGTCCATGGCCATTTGCACCGTCCATTCTGTCTGCCCCGCTTTCCCCACCGGCAAGCGGGCAGACACCAGGAGCAACGCCCCCCGCCGCCGGCCGGTCTCCGCTTCCGGCCGCGCCTCCCCCAGGGCGCTCCGCGGTGCGGGGAACAACCCCGGCGGCAGGCGCGGGCTCATGCCCGGGGTCTCCAGCACCGCACGGCCGTGCTCGTCCAGGAGACGGATGTAGTACTTGAGCGGTTGGCTGGCCGAAGCTTCATGTTCGACTTCGTTGGCCAGCGCCTCCGCCTGGCGGGGGTGTTCGCGCAGCAGCAGCCGGAGCACCTCGAGCTTGCCGGCCAACAGCCCGCGGCGGGTGTGTTCCAGATTGCGCTGGAGGGTCTCATAGAGAAAGCCCCCCGCGGCGAGCAACAACACAGCGGTGGAGACCACGTACAACAGGGTTAACCGCCGGGTGATGGACCAGGTGCGCGGGCGCGCCACCGCCCCGGGGAAGGCGCCGGTCTCAACGTTCTTCAAGGACATAGCCGGAGCCGCGAATCGTGTGGATGAGCTTGCGGGCAAACGGGTCGTCCACCTTGCGGCGCAATCGCCGCACCGCCACGTCCACCACGTTGGTGTCGCTGTCGAAATGCATGTCCCAAACCTGCTCGGCAATCAGCGTGCGCGAGAGCACTTCACCCTGCCGACGCGCCAGCAGCGCCAGCAGCGCAAACTCTTTCGGTGTCAGTTCCAGCCGCTGGCCACCCCGCGTCGCTCGGTGGCGGATGAAGTCGAGCTCCAAATCCGCCACCCGCAGAATCTCCGGCTGGCGGGCGGGGCCACGGCGGAGAATGGAGCGCAACCGGGCCAGCAGTTCCGTGAAGGCGAAGGGTTTGACCAGATAGTCGTCCGCACCCAGCTCCAGCCCTTTGACGCGATCCGCCACGGCGTCGCGGGCGGTGAGAAACAACACGGGTGTCAGTTTGCCCGCCTGACGCAGAGCGGCCAGGATCGTCCACCCGTCACATCCCGGTAACGCCACGTCGAGGATGATCGCGTCGTAAGACGCGGTGAGGGCCAAGTGCAAGCCATCCTCGCCCCGCCGGGCCGTGTCCACGACAAAGCCGTTTTCAGAAAGTCCTTTGTGCAGATACGTCGCCGTCTTGGGCTCGTCTTCGACCACCAAGATGCGCATAAAAAAAAACTACGGCATTACCCCGTCGCGCGCCAGCACTTCGCCGCCCGGAAAGGAATTGCTCCCCACCGTGCCAAAAAACCCAGCCCCCCTTTCCACGTCGCGGTTGGAGAGTTGGCTTGGGTGCTTCTGGGCGCGGGCCCTTGGTCGTCCCCCCTTGGGGGGCCGCAGCCTCAATCCGCGGCGCGACGGTACCGGGCCAGGATGTCCGTGGCGGTGTAGCCCTCCGGGTGGCCCACGTGCAACCCCGCGCCGGACGGATACGGGAACATGTCGAGGATGTAGTACTTGGGCGGCAGTTCGTCCGCCCGGGGGGTGCGGCCGGCCAGGCCGTGCCGCCGGCCGAAGGGGTGGTCGGCCGGGATGGTCTCGCCGGGGTTGAACGCGCGAAAGGTTTGCTCGGCCGCCCAGCGGGCCTGCCACTTGGGCTCGATGAGGTGAAACGGATACTGACGACGCGCCATAAAGCCCCGCATCTTGCGAGCCGTCCGCCCCGCCCGC
>Ga0272446_1001680_pt1 | contig 31697 bp, 29 predicted proteins | sample YNPCB0061_FD_194587 | JGI IMG/M metagenome (GOLD analysis project Ga0272446, IMG submission 194587) | Hot spring microbial mat communities from Yellowstone National Park, WY, United States - YNP-CB-006-1 | ecosystem: Environmental > Aquatic > Thermal springs > Hot (42-90C) > Sediment | place...
GCCACAGGCAAAACCGTCTATGAACTTAAATATCGCTTGCTTGATGACTACATGAAGCAGCAACTGGCGCACCCGACAATCCTTTTTTCGTAAGTCCTAAGGAGTTCTCACACTTTTTCACAACAACACTATTTTATGGCAAAAATTTATTACGATAACAGCGCAGATTTGGCGCGATTGAATGGCAAAATCGTAGCAATTATTGGCTATGGTTCACAAGGACACGCTCATGCTTTGAATCTCCGTGATAGCGGTGTGAAGGTGGTGGTAGGGCTGCATGAAGGCTCAACATCCGCAGCAAAGGCAAAACAGGATGGTTTGGAAGTGGTCTCGGTCGCCGAAGCCAGCAAACGCGCTGATGTGGTTATGATTCTCACGCCCGACACGACACAAAAAGCTATTTACGACGCACACATTGCGCCGCATCTGAGCGCGGGGAAAACGCTCATGTTCTCGCACGGCTTTAACATTCGGTATGGTCAAATTGTGCCACCAAACGATGTGGACGTTTCGATGGTTGCGCCAAAGTCGCCTGGGCACCGTGTGCGCGAGGTGTTCACCGAAGGCGGTGGCGTACCCGGCTTGGTGGCAGTGCATCAGGACGCAAGCGGTAACGCCCATGCCAACGCGCTTGCCTACGCACGAGGAATCGGTTGTACCCGCGCTGGTGTGCTGGAAACAACGTTCACCGAAGAAACCGAAACCGACCTTTTTGGCGAACAGGCGGTCTTGTGCGGTGGTACGGCAGCGTTGGTTAAAGCAGGCTTCGAGACGCTCGTCGAAGCGGGCTATCAGCCAGAAGTGGCGTATTTTGAGTGCTTGCACGAACTGAAACTCATCGTGGATTTGATGTATCGCGGCGGTTTGAATTATATGCGCTACTCCATCAGCACAACGGCGGAATATGGCGATTATATTGCCGGACCGCGCATTGTCACCGACGAGACCAAAAAAGCCATGAAGCAGCTTCTGACGGACATCCAAGATGGCACATTTGCCAAAAACTGGATTAAGGAAAATGAAGACGGATTGCCAAATTTCAAAGCCATGCGAAGTGCTGACCACAACCATCCAATTGAAACCGTTGGTGTGGAATTGCGCGGCATGATGCCCTTCTTGAATCCCGTCGTGGTGAAAGAAGCGTAAGAGATAGAGATAATGAGCGCAGAGGGCGCGGAGAGCGCAGAGAGAAGAATGGAGAAAAGAAAGAGAAAAAGAGAGAAAGAATAAGAGTTTTTTCAAGTTGTTGATGCCAGATTGCATGCGAACTTTTCAGACAGAAGATGACTATAACGCTGTGACAAGCGAGATTATTGGTGCTGCAATAGACGTGCATAAAAACATTGGAGCAGGCTTGTTGGAATCCCTGTATGAGTACGCAATGATGATTGAACTCCAGCGTCGGGGCTTGTTTGTTCAACAACAAGTTCGTGTTCCATTTACCTACAAAGGCGTGAAGACCGACAAAGAATTTGTTGTTGACATTATGGTTGAACAAGAAATTGTGGTTGAGTTGAAATCAGTCGAAACACTCAATGGGCTACACGGTGTGCAAGTGCAAACATATCTGCGTTTGTTGAATAAACCTTTAGGGTTGCTGTTTAATTTTAATGTCCATAAAATTATGCCCGATGGATTTCGACGTATTGCCAATGATTTTTTCAACAAATAAACTCTCAAAAATTCTTGTTGTACTCTCTGCGTTCTCCGCGCTCTCTGCGCTCAATTTTTAAAAAACCGTAACAAACAACCAAATGAACAAACGCCAATTTCTCGCCACAACAGTTTCAACGCTTGCATTGGGCATGGCAAATGCTGTATTACCGCCCCAAATACTCGCACAACCAGCCACACGCGGCTTGTACGCTGCATGGGACAATGCTATTTATTACATCAACCACCGAACGGGCGCGTACCGCAAAATCACCGATAATTCATGGGTAAACGTAACAGGGATGTCGGCTGTAAAGGACAAATTGTACGTGATTTGTAATCAATATTTTTACGAACTCAATCCTACAAATGGTGAATATCGCAAACTCAGCAATGACCTGTGGTATGAAACCTACGACCTTGTAACAATTGGCACGGAACTGTACGCAGTGTTTCTCAGTTTGGTGTATCGTGTCAAAACTTCCGACGGCTCCTACACCAAATTGGAGGGCAGAATTCCGAATTTGGGCGATGTATCCTGTCTAACCACCACCAATGGCAAACTCTATGCTCTGCGCGGTCCATGGCTATACACCATTGACACAAAAACGGGCGAGTATAAACAACTTGCTCAGGACAACTGGAGCGGCATCAAGCCCGGATGTTTAACCGCACTTGGCAACACGTTGTACGCAGTGCATAATGCTACGCTGTACACAATAGATACCGCAACGGGCAGCTACGCCCAACTTGGTAAAGAAAGTTGGCTCGGTACGCAAGAACTGCTTGCCTTCGATGGGGATTTGTACGCACTTTGGGGCGATGGCATTTACCGCATCAACACCAAAGACGGCAGCTACAAACGCATAGACGGTTCTGGCAACTGGGGCGGCACAACGTATTTAACAGGCATGATGTAGCGACCACGACGTAACAACGCAGCAAATACCTTTGCAAATACCTTTGTACATCATCAAGCGCAAAGAGGTAATGTGTGTTGTTCTTTGCGCTTACGCATTTCACAGAACGTATGACGGAGTCTTTGGTATGAATCGCCGAACGTTTCTTACAGCAAGTGCATCAGCAAGCGCATCTGCACTACTCTTGAGCGGGCTGACGAGCAGTTCAAGCCCGCCACAGCCGATTGCTGCCGTACCACCACCGCAAGCACCTTCTACAAAGGGCTTGTACATCGTCTGGCAGGGCACATTGCAATATATCAACCACCAAACAGGTGAAGTCCGCAAGTTGAGCGATGAAAACTGGTCAGCAACAAGTTTTATGACCGCTTTGGGCGGCAAACTCTATGCTATCAATGCCAATTTGCTTTATATGATAAACCCGGACGGGACGTACCGCAAACTGAGTTCCGACTCGTGGATAGGCACGGCATTCCTGTATGGCTCTGGAAGCAGCCTGTACGCTATTTCGCAAGCAAAGTTGTACCGCATTAACCCCGCCGATGGCTCGTTCAAAGAAATTCCCACCAAAACCCTAGAATTTATCGGCGTTAAGAACTTAGTCTGGTGCGCTGGCACAATGTATTGTATAGCTGGAACGCTCTGCACGCTCGACCTGCAAACAGGTGCGGTAAGCTCGGTGAGCAAAGACAACTGGGGCGCAAGCGCGGCAGAGGTGTTCACCGCACTGGGCAGCACACTCTACATCATCAATGACGGCACGTTGTACAGCATCAATCCGACCAACGGCTCATACAAAGCCGTGAGCGACGATGATTGGAGTTCGGCAAAAAAGTTGCTCTCGCTGGACGGACGACTCTACATCTACGCCGATAGCGCATTGTACAGTATTGACCCACAAACGGGCGCATTTACGAACGTGGGCAACCGCCGAACACTCAAAAATGCTTACTGCATCACACCATTAGAGGGCTAACACTATGGTCATCAGTTCGCAAGTTCATTGGCTTTGTATAGTAGCCTTACTGCTTGTTGGCATCGCGCCAGCTCATGCGCACCCAACCCAAGCGCAGCCACGCGGCACGGTCACGGTGCTGGTTTCAGGATTAAAAACCAACCACGGCACCGTGCGAGTGGCACTGTACAACGAACCACAAGAATTCCCACGCGGGAAGGTGTTCAAACGTGCGGCGGCTCCGATTATCAACGGCAAAGCGACAGTACAGTTTGAAGGATTAGAACCGGGAGAATACGCCATTGCCCTTATGCACGACGAGAACGGTAATGGTGTGATGGATTACAACGTTCTGGGCATACCAACCGAACACTACGCCTTTTCTAACAATGTGAAAGCAGTGCTTGCGCCGCCAAGTTTCGACAAAGCAAAATTCACCGTAAAAGCCGCATCGGAACAAGCACAGACGCTTCAGATTTTTTGTGATTAACAAGCACTCTGCTACCGATTTGCCACACTTAATTCACAGAAAGCATCACCGTTTGCGTACTGCTTTACTTTGAGGATTCACCTTCAGCATTACCGCCATGACAAGCGTTCATACTATCAAACTTTCATTGTCGAATTGCTTTTTGGTGCGCGGTAAGCGAACACTGCTTGTGGACACCGGAAGCCCACGCGAAGGCAAAAAAATCTTGTCAGCATTGGCAGCATTAGGAGTGCGATTAAACGATGTGGAGGCAATACTCCACACGCACGGGCATTCTGACCACGCCGGTAGCACGGCAGAATTGCTCCAACAACGCCATATCCCAACAGCCATACATCCACAGGATGCTGCAATGGTACGCGAAGGAAAAAACCGCACCTTGCTGCCGCTGTCGTTCGTTGCAACAATGTTACGACCATTTGTTGATAAGCCATTTGCGCCATTCGAGCCAGATATGATGCTGGATGAATCATTTCAAAGCGATGGTGTGACGGTGGTTCATACACCCGGACACACGGCAGGTTCGGTAGCACTAGTGTTGGACAATGGCGAAGCGATTATCGGTGATACCATCATGGGCGGTTTTTTGGGCGGGGTTTTTATGCCTTCAAAGCCTGAAAAACACTATTTTGCAGAGGATATTGACGTACTGCATGAAAGCATCAAACGCCTTACGGTATTACCAGTAGAACGGTTTTACGTTGGTCATGGCGGACCGCTGCTGCGCAAGGATGCTCAACAGCGATTCCAGTATTTGCTGTAAGCCAACATTTTGTGTTGATGGCACACTACCAAGTTCACACTGTATGGTACTCAAGTTGCGTGGTACTCACTTACTGCACATAATCCGTATTAAGTACCGCGTAGACATATTCAATTGAACAACACCATTCATTATCACGTATTACGACAAGGAGAACGTTATGCAATCGCTCATTCCTTCGTTTGTGGGCGGCTCTATTGCCGATGAATCCAAGCGAGTCCTTATTTTTGACACTACGCTCCGCGACGGTGAACAGTCACCCGGAGCGTCGCTGACGAGCGTCGAAAAATTAGAAATTGCCCGCCAACTGGCGCATTTGGGCGTGGACATTATCGAAGCAGGGTTTCCTGCCGCCTCGCCCGACGACCTTGAAGCCGTGCGCCGCATAGCCGTCGAGGTGGGCAATCCTGCTGCCGAACACGCTCACATACCCGTGATTGCAGGGCTGGCGCGGGCAAATACGGGCGACATTGACAAATGCTGGCAGGCCGTGCGCCATGCTGCAAAACCCCGCATTCACACGTTTTTGGCAACAAGCGATATTCACTTGCAATACAAACTCAAAATGACCCGCGAGCAAGTCGTGGCACAGGTACGAGCGATGGTGGGCTACGCCGTACAACTCTTCGGCGAACTTGGCAAACCCGCCAACGTCGAGTTTTCACCTGAAGACGCAGGGCGTTCGGATAAAGATTTTCTGGTGGAAGTCTGCACGACGGCGATTGAAGCCGGCGCGACCACGCTCAATATCCCCGACACGGTAGGGTACTGCACTCCCGAAGAATACGGTGCGCTTATTGCCTATTTGCGTGAGCATACACCGAACGCGGAAAAGGTCGTTTTTTCCACACACTGCCACAACGATTTGGGGCTTGCCACTGCCAACACCCTTGCGGGCGTTCGTAACGGTGCGCGTCAAGTGGAAGTTACGATTAACGGCATTGGCGAACGAGCAGGAAACACTTCGTTGGAAGAAGTGGTAATGGCATTACACACACGCCAACCGCAATACGGCTTGTTTACAGGTGTTCGCACCCAACAGCTTGCCCGCACGTCGCAGATGGTCTCGAACTACACAGGCATTGTGGTACAGTTTAACAAAGCCATTGTGGGCGCAAATGCGTTTGCTCACGAAGCGGGAATCCACCAAGACGGTATGCTGAAGCATGCCAGCACCTACGAAATTATGCAGCCCGAACTGGTGGGCTGGACGGCTTCAAAACTTGTCTTGGGCAAGCATTCGGGTCGCCATGCGTTCAAAATGCGCCTGAAAGAATTGGGCTATCCGCTTGTGGATGAGGAGCTCGACAAGGCATTTGCTCGGTTCAAAGCACTCGCCGACAAGAAAAAACACATCACCGACGCTGATTTAGAGGCTATTGTGAGCGATGAACTTTACCAACCACAAGAGTTTTTCACGCTCGTAGATATGCAAGTTACCTGCGGTAAATCGGGAATGCCCACTGCAACCATGCACCTGAGAACCCAAGACGGCGAAAGCCTTGTGGATGCTGCTGTGGGCGTTGGTCCAGTGGATGCTACCTTCAAAGCAATTGACAAACTCGTGTCGTGGAAATTTGACATTGAGTTTACGCTGCTCGAATACGCTGTTCATGCCGTTACCGAAGGAATTGACGCGCTTGGCGAGGTAACTGTGCGCGTGGAAACCAATGAAGACGAACCCCGAACCTTCGGCGGTCACGGCGCGGACTTGGACGTGATTGTAGCCTCAGCAAAAGCATATATTTCAGCTATCAACCGCATGATGGCTGCTCGCGGGACGACCACCCGCGAAGTGACGGCAGCACTGGAATTGCACTCGGTGTAGCATACTTCGTTTGAAGAGTTTCTTATTGAGGGGGCGGCAACATGAAACGGTATCACCGTTGGATGTGGGTTGTGGGGCTTATCGTGCTGTATCTGCACTTGTTTTGGGTGCTGGTGGAAGTGGAACGCTCCCATGAACGTGCCAGCATCAAAACACTGGGTGATGCCGTGTGGTACGCTTTAGTAACACTCACAACAGTTGGCTACGGAGATTTGTACCCTGTTACAACCATTGGGCGGCTCATTGGTGTCGTATTTTTGTTCAGCAGCATTGGTCTTTTGGGAGTGATGGTTGGTGCAATCGCTACGGGCATTAAGACCGTCCAAGAACGCCGTTTACTGGGCTATTACGGAACATCTATGGAACAACACATTGTTATCATTGGCTGGGACAACTTCGCAAAAACGGTGTTGGACTGCCTGCTGTCGGCTGGGCGGCGCGTGGCAGTGATTTCGCACAACAAAGACGACGTGGAGGCGATTCACCAGGATTTTCCGTCTAACCGCGTGTTTGCGCTGCACACAACGGGATATGACATGGTCAAGCATTTTTCCAAAGCCCACATTGAGGCTTCTGCGCTGGTGTACGTCAATTTGCCCTCGGACACGGATACGCTTATTGTCGTGCTGAACATCAAGCGCGAGTTCCCAAATGTGGAGTTTTTGGTAGTGCTGAAAGAGTCGCGCTTGAAAGACACGTTCTACGGCGCGGGCGTGCGTTACGTGCTTTCCACGAACGACATCGCCGCAAAACTCGTTGCCAGTTATATTTTCGAACCAGATGTAGCGAATTTTAACAACGACCTGCTGTCGCATGCACTGACAAGCAACGACTACGACGTACAAGAATACAAAGTGCTGGAAGGAAATCCTTTCGCAGGATTGCCGTTTGGCGAGGTGTTCCGCAGAGTTCGCACCCACTACGGTTGTTTGGCAATTGGTATTGTGAAAGTTCACGATGGTCAGCGTGTCCTGATTAAACTTCCTGATGATGGTATCATTGTAGAGCGTGACAATTATCTGATTTTTATTCTCAACAAAGACCAAGCAGCAAAAATTCGCCATGTATTCCACGTGAACGAAGGCGTGTGAGCAGAACCAGTCTGCCCACAGGTGATATTTCTGCCGTTTGCGGAGCGATGACGGCATCCGTACCGAACGTGTTGTGGTGACAAGGTAATATTGAATATCATCAACGTTGTCCATATCCGTATGAAACGATTTCCTTTTACGGCGATTATTGAGCGCGAAGGCTCAGGATTTGTAGCACTATGCGTAGAACTGGATATTGCCAGTCAAGGCTCAAGCGTCGAAGAAGCAAGGCGTAACCTTCAAGAAGCTGTAGAATTGTTTTTTGAATGCGCTTCCGAAGACGAAATTCAAGAGCGGCTGCATCAGGAAGTCTATATCACCCGCATGGAGGCTACGCTTGCCTAAATTACGTGTACTTTCAGGGGCTGAATGTGCAGCGATATTGACGCAATTTGGTTTTGCTGAAATTCGGCGCAAAGGCAGCCATATTATCATGCAGAAACACTTACAACATTCTACCATTACCATACCTATTCCAAATCATGCCGAGTTGCGTACTGGGACACTTATGTCCATTATTCGCCAGTCAGGAATTCCAAAGCAAGCATTTGAAACACCTTAACCATTGTTCATGAGTATAACGACGCTTAACGGAATAACTATGACAATCTTCATGCCACGCATTGAAGACGTAAAAGTTGCCGAACTGAAATTGCGCGGCATAGCGCGGCAAACGCCGTTGGAACTGAACATGAACTTATCTGACGAACACGAAGCACGCATCTGGCTTAAGCGCGAGGACTTGCAGATTGTGCGCTCGTACAAAATTCGGGGTGCGTACAACAAAATCGCTGCTTTGTCAGAATCCGAACGCACTGCGGGCGTGGTGTGCGCTTCGGCGGGCAATCACGCGCAGGGTGTGGCGTACTCTTGCGCTAAACTGCACATTCACGGCAAAATTTTTATGCCCACGCCCACGCCCAACCAAAAAGTCCGTCAGGTCAAGATGTTCGGCAAAGAATTCGTCGAAGTGGTGCTTGTAGGCGATACGTTCGATGATGCGTACAAAGAAGCCTTGTCGGACTGTACTGCCAACGGCACAACGTTTATTCATCCATTTGACGATGAACGTGTGATTGAAGGTCAAGCCACCGTTGGCTTGGAAATACTGGATGACTGTCCTGAGCCAATAGATTACGTGTTCATGCCCATTGGCGGCGGCGGTTTGGCTTCGGGCGTGGCAAGCGTGCTGAAAACGCTCTCGCCGCGCACAAGGCTTATCGGTGTTGAGCCAGAAGGTGCGCCAGCAATGGCTCTTTCGTTACAAAACGGCGTAAACACGACGCTGGAGACGATTGACAAATTTGTTGACGGCGCGGCAGTCAAGCGTGTGGGCGACCTCACGTTTGCCATCTGTAAGGAACTGCTGGACGAGGTGATAACTGTGCCAGAAGGACGTGTGTGTACGACGATTTTGCGTCTGTACAACGAAGAAGCCATTGTTGTCGAACCCGCGGGGGCGTTATCTATCGCGGCTCTTAGTTTGTACAACGAGCAGCACAGCGGTGTGCTACGGGGCAAAACTGTGGTCTGCATTGTTAGCGGTAGCAACAATGACATTACGCGCACCGAAGAAATCAAAGAGCGTTCGCTACTCTACGAAGGGCTCAAGCATTACTTTATCATTCGCTTTCCGCAGCGTGCGGGCGCGTTAAGGGAATTTGTTACTCATGTGCTGGGCGCGTCAGACGATATTGCCTACTTCCAATACTCCAAAAAAAACAGCCGCGAACAGGGTCCTGCAGTCGTGGGTATCGAACTGCAAAAGCGTGAAGATTACGACGGTCTTGTAAAACGCATGAACTCCCACAACATGGTCTATGAATATCTGAACGACCGACCCGACCTGTTTCAATACCTTGTGTGATGAAGACCTGAGTGATAAAGGCAGCACCGCTCATGCTACCACAAAACATGATGCGTTTATCGAGCAAGCATCGGTGTTCAGTGTGCGTTTTAGATAACTTTTTTGATAAGCCGCAGTCGGTTAAGCCGATGGTTATCGTCAGCAGGAAGGTATTCAACAACATCCATCGTCATGCGAATAATATGCACACCAAAGCCGCCGCGACGGTGCTGTTCGGCGTACTCTTTTAAGTTTGGCGGCGGGATGTTCATGGGGTCGAACGCCGCACCAGAATCTAAAATGTCAATAACCAGGGCGTTATTGTCGAAATCTACATCAACAAAAAATTGCTGACTTGCATCGTAGTGATAGCTGTGCCGTATGAGATTGGAACACGCTTCGTCAACGGCAAGCGTAATTTTCATCACGCCTTGCTCGCTAAACCCACAAGCGCGGGCTTTGTCGCCAATAAACGTGCGGATTTTTTCCAGTTCGGTTGTATCGGCATGGGCATTCAGCCGTGCTGGTACGAATACCGCTTGTGTTGATGTTTGTGCGTTCTCCATCGGATGCGTAGAATCAAATCTGCAAAGCAGGTGCAAGTGAAGCAATCCACAAGCCCAAAATACGCCATTATGCGAACTTCTCAAGGGCTTCTTCTTCGGTTTCGACAATGTCAAACAGCATGGGAAAGCCCAACAGGTCGAACACCGTAAACACTTTTGGCTGCATTGCAGCAAGTTTGATATCGCCATTGCTTGCTCGGACTTCCTCAATAAAAACCATAAATACGCCAAGCCCTGCACTGCTGATATATTCTAAGTTGCGAAAATTCACTACGATTTTATGTTTGCCACTGGCAATAACCGAAGAAATTGCTGACTCTAATTGTGGTGCGGTGTGAGCATCCAAAAAACCATTGAGATAGATAATTTCCGCGTTGCCGTTTGACCGCTGTTCTAAAGAAAACTTGTTCATAACGCTTTGTGTATTCGTGATATGTACGCTTACGGTTGTTCGCTGCAAAAAGTTACAGACTCCATACAGTGCAAAGATACGACGCTTTGCGGAATTCTTACCATGAATGTTCGTTGTTCATTATGGTTCATTATGTACGAACAGCGTGAATAACGATTGAGTTGTAAAAAATTGTGCGCTCTTTAGCTCGCATTGTTTTCCACAGCCTCAAGCAGATGGCGGTGTTGGTGTGTCTGCTCAGTCGCCATTTCTTTGGCGTGCTGCACAGAATCACTGCGAGCCACAATACCGATAATCGTCATGTCGTCATGCTGTGGAGCATCGCCCGAAAACTGCACTACGCGCCGGACGACTTCGCCGACGAGGAACTGTGCTTCTTCTGCGCGATAGGTTTGTAGCACTTCGCAGAGCGGCTCATAGCCAAATTCATCGTCAGTTGCATTCATAGCCTCGTTGATACCATCGGTGTACACCAAACACATACTTCTTTGGCTCATTGGTATGCGCGTTTCCTCTAACGATGATTCGAACAGTGCCGACCCCACGATTGCCACACCAAACCCTTTGGGCGTAAGCAGTTGCACATAATCAGCAGCAGCATCAAACACTGCTATTGGTGTGTGCCCAGCACGTGCCACTACCAATTCGCTGTGCGGTTCGTCCAATGCAACGGCGGTCATAGTAATGTATGAACCGCGCTCCATATTGCCCAGCAGCGTCGCGTTTAGGCGGCAAAGAAGTTCTTTGGGCGAAGAACTCTCTTGAGCGACCGCCAGCACAACGCCCTTAAGTTCTGCCATGTAAAACGCAGCCGTAATACCTTTTCCTGAAACATCACCCACAACCAAGCACGGTGTACCGTCTTTCAGTTTGACCGCGTCGTAGTAATCGCCGCCCACTTCCAGTGCTGGCGAGGCATATGCTGCTACGTCAAAACGTTCAAACTGGGGAAGTTCTTTGGGCAGCAATTTTTGTTGCATTTGCCGAGCCAGCATCATTTCTCGTTTATAGCGTTCTTGCTCAAGCGAATTTTCAAACAGCCGTGCGTTTTCAATGGCAATGCTGATGTTATTGGCAAATGCCGACAACAGCGAAATATCTTCAAACTCAAAGGCAAACTTGTCGCGATGTGCTGCAAAGACCGTACCAATGCGTTTGCCGTCCAGCATCAGGGGAACGGCTATGAGCGACTGTGCAAATCCTGTGGTGTATGGATACACCGCCGCAAATGCCCGCTCTTCCTCTAATGCCTCGAAATACAGCGATTGAGGGTTGTCGTCGCCCTGACCGTCAATGATAGAGCGCAAAATGCCATCTTTATAGAGCAGTTGCAGTTGCTGTGGCGAAATCTGCATTTGCCCGGCAATGCGAACTTTTCCTCCGCTGCTGGGTAGCCCACCCTCGTTGTCTTTCAGTTCAATCCATGCTGACGTTGCGCCGCACACGTCTTGAATCATGGTCGTTACAATGCCCAACAGCCGCTCCAAATCATACACCTGCGAAATCGTGCGGCTCAAATACGCTAGCGAACGTACTTCGTTAATTTTCCTGTCCATCACCGTTGCTGTGGGCAATGCAAGTACAATAGACAGTGAAACTCGCCCAAAAAAGATTGCCGACAGCACACCCGCAAGCGTGGTCAGATTGCGCAAGCCGGGAAGCAGCAACTCAAACGATTTCATCACTGCGGGGTCGTTAGCAGCTACTGCTACTGTCGTGGTGTTGACTGCCATTGTGGCGGCAGCAAAGCCCAACGCCCGCCACTTTTGGTCTTTACTGAAGGTAGCAAGCCACGGCAGGCGCAGAATCGTTACAAACAAAAACGCCCCCGTCATCAGATGCAACGTAGTGGCTACGCCCTCTGCATCAAATCCAATAATGGCGGACAGCACTTCGGTGAACACCAGTAACACACCCAAAATCACCGACGCACTGCGGAACTTGCCTGTCATTTCCGTACGGCGAATCGCAATCACCACGTCTAACCACTGAAATTGTCGTGCAATCGCCGTTACGACCACTAGCGAAGCCAAACACGCTATAAACAGCCTGAGAACGTCCTCGCTGCGGTCTGCTTCCACAACGTTGGAGAGCAGATTACCAAAGACAAGAATGAGTACGCTTGAGCCAAGCAAATACCGAGCAGCGCGGGTGTAGAGCTCGGAAGGTTGCGTGGTGGGAAGCGTGTCAGTACGCACGGGATATAACGAAGCAACAATGCCCGCAAACGTAGCAGCAATGCCAACTTTTACTATCGATGTCAGTGCCAGCGAAATGCCATGAAACAGCGAATCCTCGTCCACCAGCAGTACGGTATCCACAAGCGTCATTGTGGCAGCAAACACCACTGCCCCAGCAAGCACACCGCTTTTGTTCATTTGCGAGGCTTGCGGAACAAAACGATTTATTGCCGTTTTAATCCATTGAAGCAGCTGTTTCATACTATCTCGTTGGTCACATCAGTAGAAAAGCATCCCTCGAAATCTCTTCCGCTACTTATCGGTTCGCAATAATACGGCGAGTAGGAGAAAAAGTTTCTTGCTGTAAGCCCTCGTGGTATCGTAGTATTGTGGTGTCGTCATACTCGTTCGGCACAAATATGGCTCACGCATACAAGCACCACAAGAGCGAAAACCCTCATCGGCTTGTAGCTGATGAGGGTTTTATTGGGTAAGTATTTCGCTCGCAGTTTTCCATGCCAGAAACAATCCTACAGAAACGATCTATAACCGCTTAGACAAACGCGCTAAAGCCCGTAATGGCACGTCCCACGATAAGGGTGTTCATCTCGCGTGTGCCTTCGTAGGAGTAAATGGCTTCTGCATCAGCAACAAAACGTCCGACGCTGTTTTCGAGCAAAATACCATTGCCGCCAAAGAGTTCACGCGCCCAGCCTACGGTTTCGCGCATCCGAATTGTGCAGAACATTTTTGCCAGCGAAGCGTGTTCGTCTTTCATCGTGCCAGCGTCTTGCATCTGCGACAGTCGGTAGCAAAGCATCTGCGACGATGTAATGTTCGCCAACATTTTCACGAGCAAATCCTGCACCATTTGATAGTTGCCGATTTCCTTGCCGAACTGGCGACGAGTTTGTGCATACCGCAGGCAGTTCTCATACGCACCCATTGAGCAGCCAACAGCGAACCATGCCACACCTGCGCGGGTCATGCGCAGCACTTTTGCTGTTGCGCCGAACGTGTTGGCGTTTTGCAAACGGTCTTCTTCTTTCACACGGCAATTTTCAAGGTAGATGTACCCGTTCTGCACAATTCGCAGCGCGATTTTGCCTTCAATTTTTTTCGTGCGAAGTCCGGGGGTGTCTTTTTCCAGCACAAACCCTTTGACTTGGTTCGTTTCCTCGTCACGCGCCCAAATCACGAACAAATCGGCAAATGGTGCGTTGCCAATCCATTTTTTCTTGCCGTTGATAACCCATGTATCGCCTTCGCGGCGGCAGGTAGTCTGCATACCGCGTGCGGTATCTGAGCCAGATTCGGGTTCGGTCAAGCCAAAACAGCCAATCTTTTCCAAGCGTTGCATTGGCGGCAGCCAGCGTTGTTTTTGTTCTTCTGAGCCACACAAATAAATCGAACCCATTGCCAAGCCGCTGTGAACCCCAAAAAATGTTGCTACTGAAGAATCAATCCGTGCCATCTCCATTGCCAGTATGCCTTCAAGCAACGTGCTTTTGCCTTTGCATTCATAACCACTGTATGCAATACCCACCACGTCTAAGGCTTTGAGTTTTGGCACGATTTCGTGAGGGAATTCGTCGCGCCCCCAGAAATCGTTGGCAATAGGATTAATTTCTTCTTCCATAAACTTCCGCACTTTCAGGCGAATGGCGTTGTCTTCCTCGCTGAGCATGGAAGACATCTCGTAAAAATCGCTATTGACCGCTGGTAGTTGTCTGGTAGTTGCGCCGTTGCCTTTGGGCGCACCGTTGCCCCCGCCAGCCTGTTTGATAAGCATTTGAAGCATTTCGGGCGGAGTTTGCAGCACCACATCCATCAGTTGATTGAGGTCAACGCGTTTGGCGACTTCCATCGCCTTTGCAAGGTCAATTTTGTCTAACATGATACACTCCTGCGAGGATTGAAGGTTGAGAGGATTGAGAATTGAGCGTTCTCCGAGAGCCGTGAGCTATTGAGAGTAGAGCAGAATCCGTTCAGTACACAACAACACATTTGCCCAGAAGTTCCAAAGATACAATTCGTTTGGCTTTTTTGCACACGAAAAGAACCCGCAGCGAAAAAAATTCCTCGTCCTCCCAAGCCACTTACGACGGCAGTAGCAGCGTCTGCCAAGCTGCTTCCACATTGCCCTGCTTCAAAAACAGTTGGGCAATTTTATGGAGGTTTTCTCGAAAGACAACTTGGTTGTTGTGTGGTGTGTTCAACAGCACATGGAGCGCGCCAAAAGCGTTGCCCGCATGATACTCCACATGGAAATCTTCGGCTTCGGCGCAGTCTTCAGGTGGTGGGAAATCCAGATTGCGTTTGGGCAGCTCTTTCACGCCTGCAAGCCTTGCTAAATCATTGCCCGTCAGAATTGTACTCAGGCGAATGTGTTCAGGCAGTTCATCAAAACCAATGCCGTTCCATTTAGGCTGATGCACTTCAAACACTGCCTTGCCATTGGCGCGAGTGTACCACGACAGCCCCATGCGCCCCACTAAGTCCATTTTATGCGGGTCTATGGCATTGCCCGTAAACACAGAGTGCGTAACGTGAATGCATTCCACACGGCAAAGAGCAAGGTTGCCGCTGCCTTTGACTTCTGGCGCGAGGTCAAGCATCTGCACCAGTCTGCACTCCAAAATAAACGGCGATTCAGCAACACCCGGTGGCTTGACAAAGCGACTGGGGCGTTTAGTCAAACCGCTTTTGACAAACTCATCCACATTCGGCGGATAATTGCACGAACTTAAATTCACCTGCTCCACCATAGCGTAGGTAACGGTGCTGATAGTACATTCGCCTGTGGCAAGCAGATTGTTGTAGGTATCTTTTTTCGTACCGTCGGTTGCGCGGTGTGCCGGACCGAACGCCACGATAGGCGGATTGGAGCTAAAAGCATTAAAAAAACTGTACGGCGACAAATTCGCCACCCCGTGAGTATCAACGGTCGAAACCAATGCTATTGGGCGCGGTGCAACGCCTGAAAGCAAAATTTTGTGTAGTTCTGGATGCGAGATTTCGCCCGGACGAAAAGTTTTCATGGTCTAACTCTCATGGTCTAACAATGCGTGAATGGACAACCGTACATTGACAACAACGCTACCAAATTGACAACAACGTACATGAATAGTGTTGTGCAATAACAGACTTCTTTCAAAAGTGCTTGTTGATAATGCCCTCACCCGCTTTCCGCTTCAAGCACCCTCTCCCAATGGGAGAGGGATGGGGTGAGGGTACTTCTGAAAGAGGTCTAACGTTTCATTAAGCAATGATGCGTTGGAAGTGCAAAGATAGAATCTTTTTGACACTCAAGGTAGATTTTTTGAACGGTGTGGAGCAAAATCTTCTCAACAAAAGTGCGCCTGCATCGTCATTCTGTGCTGAGATTATGCGGGTTTCGCACCGCTTTTACGAGTAGCGTTCCAACGCCTTTCAACACCAATGCACAGCACACTAATTAAGCACTATGAACACCATGACCCCAGCACCCGTGCCAACACACATTCACCGTCCACAGCCGTATTTGCTGGCGTTGCGGTGGTCGGATGGCTTTGAATCTACGATAACACTGCGGGCGTTCCGCGACGAATGTCCTTGTGCACACTGTAAAGGCGAAACGATTATGGGAACAACGTATTCGTTCGGACTGAATATTATGAAACCCGGGATGTACGAGCTCAAAAACCTGCAAGCCGTTGGAAAGTATGCTATTCAAGCTGAGTGGGGGGATGGTCACAACACGGGTATCTATTCATGGGATATTCTACGGGCGATTGCCGAACACCACGCACTAAGCCAAGACCAATTGTGCGAACTGGCAGAAAAAGCGGCGGGGAACGCCTCTGCACATCAGGGATAACCGAGCAACGCCCTCAAAGTACAAGCGAAAGCAATCTCATGTACGCGTGATAGACACCGCCAATCGTCATGCTCAAGAGTTTGCCAAGCGGCGTAAAATTGATGAGGATAAGGAGGATAAAAATCCCGTATATGCCAATGGAACGGTATTTCTCGCTTAGGTCGTCGGGCAGCGCGTTTGCCACCACGTGCGAACCATCAAGCGGCGGCACAGGGAGCATATTAAACACCGCCAACGAAAGATTGATGAGCATTCCGTAGCGGAAAAACCGTATCAGTACTTCGCCTACTGAGCCTTGCTGCGTGTCCATGCCCGCAAGAGCCACAGCAGCCATTGCCAACAACAGGATGAACGACAGAGCAACATTCGATGCCGGTCCGGCAAGCGCGATAAGCGTGTCGTCACGGCGAATGTTGTACAAATTGCGCCAGTCCACAGGCACAGGCTTTGCCCAACCAATAAACAAGAATCCACCGCTGACAATCGACATAATTGGCAGAATAATCGTGCCAATCAGGTCAATGTGTGGTACAGGATTGAGCGTAACGCGCCCCAAGTCCCGTGCAGTCGGGTCGCCAAGTACGTCTGCCATCTTTGCGTGTGCCGCTTCGTGAACCGATAGCGAAAGCAAAAACATCGGCAGGGTGATAAGAAGCGTTTGCAGCGTTGATTGCCAATCCATGATACGCTTTTCAAAGGTGGTCAAAAGTAGTGGAACGTTTTTTCAGAAAGCCATAACAGCAGGAGTTTACGGCACGTCCTTACAGCACTTACTGCAAACGATATTGAAGTTTGAGAATACCGTTGACATTATCGCGGAGTGTGGTGAGCATTTCTTGCTCATCCGGCAATGCCAAGTCGCGCTCGACAAGCATTCGGAGCACTTTCGCGCCCTGAATATTGAGGTAGAGAGCGTCGTTGTAATGCTGATTGTCCAATGCTTGTTTTAATGCCGCCAAGACCGTGCGGAGTGCTTGTTGAATTGCTTGGCGTTGGAGCAACTCGCGGGCAGAGAAATCTTCGAGGCGTTTATTCATGATGGTTGGTCAAAAAAACTGTGTGGATAAAACCAAATGCTACAAGCGAACAGATGAATGCCCTTGCAAGCACTATGCAAGAACAAGGACGTTACGTAAGATAGGCAACAAACAACAATGCTTCGCCTTGAAATTCATTCTCACGACCCAAAAAATTCAGTTCGCGGCACTCGTAGTGCTCCACACCAAAGGCTTCAATGAGGTGTTCAGGACGTGAAAAAAATTGTGTGTGATAATTGTCGGCATACAGCCTATACTCCTGACGCGGTACAAGCACAATCAATTTGTGCCGTGCCACGCGCTTGAGTTCAGATGTAGCGGCTGCAAGGTCTTTAACATGCTCAAGCGTATGACAGCACGTAATAACATCAAAGGTGTTGTCTGCAAAAGGCAATGCCTCGGCAAATCCCTGACAAATGCTCAACGACACACCTTCGGATGCAGCACGCTGTTGAACTTGGCACAAGGCTTCGCCGCTTACATCTACGCAAGTTACGCGAAATCCTGCTTTTGCCATGGCACACGCCAAGCTGCCCGCGCCGCACCCTACTTCCAGCACCGAAGGCGCGTTTTCGGCAGAACCAAGCAGTTCCAAAATCATCGCCGTATCGGTTTCGTCCACGCAGTCGTTGCGGTGGTGTTTCCAGATTGCGTCGTAAGCACGAATCCACTCTTCGTTGCTCAAGGTCATGTAACGTTTGCGCCAGTCCACATCGAACCAATCGCCATACTTGCGCTGAAGAGTGGTTCGCGCAAAGAAACGCTGGTTGATACTACTCAGCACCAACCGCAAACCTTTGGGCAGCAATGCCTTAAATCGTAGATATAGCGGCACGCGGGGTACGCGAGACGTTGATACCGCGACTGATGGATGTGTCGTACCGTGTGCCATGCCGTGTACTGTCTTGGCTACTTAAGAAAACGCTTCACGCATTTTGTCAAAAAACGAATGATGCTCTTCTGCACCTTCGGGTTTTGGTGCAATATGCGGGCTTTTTGCTAATTCTTTAAGAGTGGCTTTGTCCTTTAACGACAACTTTGTTGGCACAAAGACATTGACCGTAACAACCAAATCACCGCGCCCATATCCATTGAGGTTCGGAATGCCTTTATTGCGAAGCGAAATTTGCGTTCCCGGCTGTGTTCCCGGCTCAATCGTCATGGCTGTTGTGCCGTCAAGCGTGGGAATAGTTACTTCGCCGCCCAGCGCAGCATCGGGAAAACTGATAGTCAAGGTGTAGTGAATATTGTTTCCCTCACGATGGAAGTATTTGTGCGGTGTTTCTTCGATAATCACGATAACATCACCTGATTCACCGCCACGCCTTCCAGCATTGCCCTGACCACGAATGGGAATGTAGTTGCCCTGCATGACACCTGCCGGGACGCTAACCTTGATAGTGGTTTCTCCTTTGACGCGCCCTTCACCTTCGCACGTTCCGCATGGCTCTTTGATGATTTTGCCAGTGCCGCCGCACGTTCCGCAGGCTGTCACGTTGATAAATTGTCCAAACATCGAGCGCGAGACCTGACGGATTTCTCCCGTACCATTGCAAGCGGTACACGTGGCGTAGCCTGTACCAGCCTTTGCACCTGAGCCGTGACAAGTGTCGCATTTGCGCCAGCGTTTGATTTTGACAGTTTTTTCTACGCCTGTGGCAATTTCTTCCAGCGTCAATGGCAGCCGAACTTTCAAATCTGAGCCCGGCTCGCCCATTGTTCTGCGACCGCCACCACGTCCGCCAGCAGCGTTAAATAGGTCGTCAAAAATACTCCCGCCACCGCCACGTCCGCCAGCAGTGCCAAAAATATCGCCGAACATGCTAAAGATGTCGTTGATGTTTTGGTACTGCCCAAAGTCCTGTCCGCCCCGCATACCTTGATGGCCAAAACGGTCGTAGCGTTGGCGTTTTGCATCGTCGCTCAGAACCTCATATGCTTCGGTAGCTTCTTTGAATCTTTCTTCGGCTTCTTTGTCGTCGGGATTACGGTCGGGGTGATACTTCAACGCCAGCTTGCGGTAGGCGGCTTTGATTTCCTCTTTGGAGGATGTCTTGCCCACGCCGAGAACCTCGTAATAATCACGCTTATCCATAGTCGTTACTTTCGTTGTTCAGTAAAAATCAGGAGAAAAAAGCCTGTGATGATTGTTCCGCGCTGTTCCGTGCTGTGACAGCTTATGCAGCTTGCTCGCCAGCGTTATCAGGCATTCCCGCCGAGACAATCACTTTTGCATGGCGTAATACTTTTTCGCCATAGAGGTAGCCGCGCTGCGCTTCTTGCAGGATTTGACCTTCAGGAGCTTCGGACGGCATCTGCATCAGAGCTTCGTGCATTTTCACGTCGAACATCTCGCCAAGAGATTTCATGGGCTTTACGCCTGCTTCTTCAAATGTTTGCATGGTTTTGTTGTAGACCAATTCAATGCCCTCAAGAAGGGACTTGTAATCGGTACTCGATTTGCCATTTTCTACTGCACGCTGCAAGTCGTCCAACACAGGCAGCAGACGCAAAAGCAACTTGTGGTTGCCAAAGGCAATCAGCTCGCCACGCTCTTGTTCGCTTCGCTTGCGAAAGTTTTCGAGTTCCGCGACTTTGCGAATCGAAATTTCGCGGTATTCGTCCCGTTCGGCGAGTGCCTTTTTGAGTTGTTCTTCCATAGAAATCGTTGGTTCTTGGTCTGCATTGGTAGTTTGTGTGGCTTGTTCAGTGCCGTTTTGCACTTCTGCGTGTTCACTTGATGTTGCCATGGTCATCAGCTCCCTTGAGATTACGTAGTATAATGTGCGAGTGAGAACCCTTGCGATTGAGTATTTCTTGGATGTGCACTTGGATACGCATGGGGTGGATGCAGCATGACGTTGCTTTCTGCTTTACAGATAGAACAAACGAAAAACATGGCTGTTTATTGCCCTATTCATGCTGTGAAAGCACCAGTGCAACGTGTTGAATAATGCCAATCATCCGTGCATAGTTCATACGTTTCGGTCCTATAAGCCCAATTGTTCCTGTGGCATTGGCATCGGTATAGCGGTATTTTGTGGTCAGCAGGCTGTATTCTTCCATAAGTGAAGAGTTCATCTCCTGACCAATGACCACACGCACCGAACCTTCTTCGGGTGCTGCATGGTCAAGCAGATGCACCACCACTTCTTCGCTTTCAATAAGTTCGATAATCGAGCGCACACTTGTTGTGCTGCCGAACTCTGGATAATCAAACAAATGCTGTGCGCCAGCTATGTGCAACGTTTCGCTGCGAGCTTCAGTGCCTAACGATTGCAGGTCAGCACTAAAAAGCTGTTCTGCCTGTTCAACAAATAAGCGCAAGAGCGCATGGTTGTCTATATCCGCGTCTTTGACCACCTCGGCAAGATTGTCGCGTATAAAATCTACGGACTTGCCGCACAGCCGTTCATTGAGCAATTGCTGAACCGCAAAAGCGTGGTCTGGCTCAAGAGCAAAGTACAGTTCCAGCGATAGGGTGCGCACAACCTCTGAACTCAGCGTGAGAACAACGAGTAAACGATTGGTGACCAGAGGGAACAGTTCAATTTTTTCTACTACCGAGCGCGTAACTTGGGGAATCCGCACGATACTCAGATAATGCGAAAGCGACCCCAAAATCCGCGAAATATCTCGGGAAATTGCCGAGTTGTCGGCTCTGCCCGATTGCCGTAGCACCTCCTGCTGGGCAGCACGAATATTGCTGGTGATAGAGCCTAATTCGTTCGGATGAAGCGGTTCAACGTTCATCAGCGAATCCACATAGTACCTGTACCCTTTATCTGTGGGTACGCGCCCTGCCGATGTGTGCGGTTGAGTAATGTAGCCAAGCTCTTCTAAATCTGCCATTGCATTACGAATACTTGCAGGACTGAGTTTCAAATCCTGCTGCAAATACTTCGACAAATTCCGCGAGCCAACAGGGGTGGCATCCAAAATAAAATTGTGGACAATTGCCTGTAAAATCAGGCGTTCACGGCTTGAAAGCTCGCGCTCCGTGCCAGTAAGCATGCCCTGAGGCGTGGTTACTGATGAGGGTGCTGTATGAAATGACCGTGAATTCATGGCTATTGTTCTTTTTTTAGGACAATAAGAAATGCAAACTACAATTTTTCAACCACAAAACAAACCTTGGCGTGCCGAGATTCATGGTGATTCATAGTGTCCGTTCGATATAGCGGGGAACTCGTTCGTAGCGAGGAAATGCACTGCCCCAACGGCTGGCTCTCACGTTGGGGCAAGTATCGTTTGGAAAGAACTGTCTTGCTGAGAATGACCAGAAGATTCCGCTTACGAGGTATGTGCGAAGTATGCGTGCGCGGGACAATAGCTGACCGACAAGATAAATGTTCGATAAGTGTTGTAGCCTCTGTTCGCAGTGTTCGTGGCGTTCGTAGCGTCAGAAATCCAGCACTGCCAGAACAGAATTGAAAATCTCTTCGCTTTCCTCGCGGGTGGGAAGTTTTCTGCCCGTGAACGGAAACTCGGTGAGTGTGCATTCGTAGTAGTTTCCCAATGCTGAACGGAATACCGCTACACGGTTAAGCGTTGCCCCGTTGTCGGTAGTGTAGTTGTACAGACCAAAACGTTTTGTGCCAACCATGACCTCGCGTAACTCGCCTACAAGTTTGGTGGCGGGCGTGCGGCGTTCGCGTCTGTTCATGCTGGCTTTGGCAATAGCTGCCATGCCCTCTTTTTGCAAGAGTTGGTCAAACGTGTCTTCTTTGCGGAGCAGCGAATACGCCAGCCCAAGCGTATAGTCTGGATTGGTTGCAACGGCAAACACTGCTTGTGGTGCATTGGCTTTGGCATTGAGCAAAAACCATGTAGCTGGCAGCACACAGACCATGTCGCCTTGCTCGGAGCGGACAAGTTCTTCCGACATCTCAACGCTGGGTTTGTTCGGCAGCATTGGAATTCGTGGTTTTTTCTCGTTTTCCTGTTCTTGCTGCTCCTCTTGGGGCGTGGATTTGACGACAATACAGCCCGAAATCGTGAGCATCAGCATCGAGCAAATAAGCACGTAGCGCACAACGGAAAGCATAACAGCGGAGAGCACAAGAGTTTGACGCGGCATAGCGAGGTTTCTTGAAATCTTAGAACGGTTTGCGGTACATCTTTTCGCCTGCTTCAATTGCAATCGAAAGAATGTTCTCTTTCGGCACAAGCGGGCAAGCATAGCTGTCATTGTATGCACAATAGGGCGTGAAAGCGCGATTGAAATCCAGCGTGTATGCTGTTGCGCCTTCAACGTACTGCAATTCCAAGTAGCGTCCTGCTTCGTAGGTGCTCACGCCATTGGTGCGGTCTTTGAAATACACACCCATCACTACTGCATCACCACGTGATTGCGCCTGTTTTGCTTGGTCTTTATCCACATAGCCTGTGAGCTGGCAGGAATCCTGACCCAAGACGAACCGCAATATGCCCACACGGCGCATTTTGCGGTAATCAGTAGGCTGTGTGGTCTCAACGATGATAGTTTCTGCATCGGTAAGCGGTTCAAATCGTGCATCAACGCAATAGTGCGCCTGAACGGGAAAATACGATAGCCCCTTGAATCGCTCTTTATCAAAATCCGTCAGTGGTGACCATGAAGCATAGCGAAATGCTGAATCTTTATTTCGACGCAGTTCCTCAATCGCTGCTTTGTCGTAGGCAAACGTCGTGGCGTTGTGTTCCGCTGCGTTGGGCAATGGTACTGCTCCAGAAGTTTCCTGAGAACTATCGTATTTCCTTGATTCTTGACACCCCAACAGGGCAAACAGGACACAGAGCACCAGAAAAACACCATGAACCATAGTTTTCATACACAGCATAAGAACATTATAGGGCTTCACGAAGGCGTAGCGAAGCTGTCCCGTAGCGTTTTGCGGGGATTGTGAAGGTAACGTGTGTTAGAGAAAATTTTTCCACATCATGGATTCCACGGGCATAGCGGTTTGACCATTGTACTTTGCACTGGATTTTTTGTTGTATGGGGTCAAAATGTCGCCCTGCACTGTAAAGTAAATCAGTTGTCCAATCGGCATTCCAGCATACACACGCACGGGCTTTTTGACGGAAATTTCTAATGTCCACGTGTTGCAAAAACCCACATCGCCTTTGCCCGCCGTAGCATGAATGTCTATTCCCAACCGCCCAACACTGGATTTGCCTTCCAAAAACGGCACGTGGAGGTGCGTTTCGGTATATTCTTCGGTTACACCAAGATAGAGTTCGCTTGGTTGTAGCACATATCCTTCAGCAGGAATCTCGAAGGAACGAATGTGGTTGTGCTGTTTGGCATCCAAGACTGCATCTCGATACACCGCCAGCGTTTTGCCCAAATGTACGTCGTAGCTGTTTGAGCCAAGTGCGCTGCGCTTGAAAGGGCTAATAACAATTGTGCCACGTTCGATGTGTGCTAAAATTTCTGCATCAGATAGAATCATACTCTTTCGTACTCGTTCGTGGTGAGCGTGGTGAGGAGATTGCTGACGGCTATCGTTGACCGTATTTGGCTTTGTACTGTTCGTAGAGAAATTTTTGTTTGTTGGTCAGTTGCAGTTTGCGTCCGCGAATAAAAGCGTGTTCGAGGTTGTTGGTTCGCATGTCCAGCGCATCGCCTTCCGACACAAACAGCGTTGCGTCCTTGCCCACTTCAAGCGTTCCGACACGGTCTGCAATGCCAAGAATCGTCGCGGCATTGGAAGTAATCAGTGCCAGAGCTTCTTCTTTATTCAGCCCGTAGGCAGCAGCTGTGCCACACTCAAAAGGCAAATTGCGCTGCTGCCACGTGCCAAGGCTTGCCAGACAGCACAGTACGCCAGATTTGGTGAGCATAGCAGGAGTTTTATACGGTTGGTCAATGTCGTCGCCAAAACGATACGGCAAGCGGTGCGTTTTTTCGAGAATAACAGGAACGTTATGCGCTTTGAGAACGTCCGAGACCAAGTGGGCATCGCTGCCACCGATGATAACAGGTGTAAGGCTGAATTCTTTGGCAAAGTTCACCGCCGCAACAATAGATTTTGCCTCGTCTGCGCGGATAAAGAGTTTTTTAGAGCCGTCAAACACGCCGCGCATTGCCTCGAGTTTCAGATTTTTTTCTTTGGTCTGGGCGGCAGGAACGGCAGCGTACGCCTGTGCCTCGCGGAAGAACTGGCGCAGCGTGGCAAGTTGTTTGGCAATAGCCTCATCACGGGTTTTTTGGTCAGCGTCGCCAGAGGTAAGCACTCGGCTTGTAGAAGGGAAATTGACGTGAATAGCCACGTCGGACTTCATTGTAGCGTCCTCCCACGACCAGCCGTCAAGGTGCATAATCGAAGAACGCCCCGCAACCAAACCGCCCTGTGGAGCGACTAATGCCACCAGCACACCATTGAAGCGTACGGTGGGAATAATTTGCGATTCAGCATTGTACGCTATCAGTGAGCGCACGTGCGGGTTGATGCTCCCCACTTCTTGGTCGTCGTTGGTAGCACGCACGGCTTCAATTTCCACCAATCCAAGCGTGGTGTTGGGCGCAATAAATCCCGGATAGATGTGCTTGCCGTCGGCGTTGATGACATCAGCATTTGGCAGCGCAGGTTGTGTGCCTGCCTTGCCGACAAAGGTGATTTTACCGTTGTCGAAGCCCACAACGCCATTGTCAATCACTGTCCCATTGCCCACGTGCAGTGTTCCGCCTACAATATACACGGGCTTGGTTTGTGCTGGTGCTGGCGTGGGGATGCTTGGTTGTTGCTGTGCCGATGTTTCTATCGAAACACCACAGCACAATGCTAATACTGCGAGGATGTGAGAGTTCATTAGTACTGGCGGTAAAACATGAGAAAGTATTCGTGTTCTTTCAAGTTCTTTCAAGCCAAATGCTTAACCTTTTAGTTCTGTGGCGGGTTATATGCGTACTCAATGAGTGCGTCGCGCATAGCATTAGCAAAGAAGTCTATTTCGGCACGTTTGGCAATCAGTGGCGGCAAGAGCCGTATGACTGTGTCGGCAGTAGAGTTAACGATAACTTTGCGTTTGAGCATCATTGGCACAAAAGGCGCGGACGGCACAGAGAGATTCAACCCTGCCATAAGCCCACAGCCGCGCACTTCTTTGATTATTGCGGGAAATTCACTTTGCAAAACGGTCAGGTTTTCACGCAAATAGCAGCCTGTTTCGTGGGCATTGCGCTGCAAGTCGGACAGTACCTCTTTCAGCACAATTTCACCAGCAGCACACGCCACAGGATTGCCGCCAAACGTTGTGCCGTGCATACCGCGTTCCCACACATTTTCAAGACGCTCGCTTGTCAAAATTGCGCCCAAGGGAAGCCCGCCGCCGATGGCTTTTGCCACAAGAACGATGTCCGGTTTGACCATAAAATGGTCGAATCCAAAGAATTTGCCTGTGCGCCCCACACCTGCCTGCACTTCGTCGGCGATAAGCAAAAATCCGAAGTGTTCTTGAAGTTCCAAAATCGTGTTGACAAAATCGGGTTCGGCGAACACAATGCCCCCCTCGCCTTGCAAAAATTCTAACGCGACGGCACACGTTTCGTTATTGACGGCGTTGCGAAGCGCGTCGGAATCGTTAAACGGCAGCACATGAGCGTTGGGCAAAAATGGACCCATACCGTCTTTGTAGAGTGGTTTGTCCATGATGGACAGCGCGGCATGTGTGCGCCCATGAAATCCACCCTTGAACGCGATAAGTTGGGTTTTGTTGTGCGCGTTTCCCCAGCGTTTGGCAAGTTTTAATGCACCTTCGAGGGCTTCTGCGCCAGAGTTAGCAAAGAACACTCGTGCATAGCCTGTGTGTTCGGTGAGCATTTCTGCCAGACGAATTTGCGGCTCTTGATAAAACACATTGGACACATGCAAGTAACTTTGCACTTGGCGCACAATTGCATCGTTCAAGCGTGGGTGGTTATAGCCAAGCGCATTGACGGCAATGCCACTCAGAAAATCCAGATACCGTCCGCCTTCAGTATCGTAGAGGTAACAACCTTCACCGCGCTCTACCGCCACACTCACGCGCCGATACGTTTGCATCATCACTGCGCTTTCGCGTTCAAAGAGCGAGGGTTCGGTCGTGAAAGATTTCATGCGTGCGTATTGCCAGAAAGATGAAACATGATGATTATGTGGAGTTTGTCCGCGCCAAATATACTGATTTTTTGGGATTTAGTGCGTTGCATTTGCTCGCAGAAGAGGTTTTCTTGGAAGTTTTTGAATCACCAATGCTCAAAACGCCAAATGGCAGAGCGCGTGTAGGTGCGTTCTGCCATTTGTTCGGTCTGTGAAAAACGGTGCTTTCTGATGATGGCGGTATGCAGCGCGGAATTCATTCCGCTTGTTCATACTTCATCATTCATACTTCTCTTAGTTTGTTCCGCCGCCGTCGGTAAGCGGCACAGGGAATCCCTGTGGAACAACGTCGCCCATGCGGTCAAGCGGCAAGCGGTTCAGGCGGTTAAAGCGGCGCATGTCTATCCAGCGATGCCCTTCGCCAAAGAGTGAATAGCGGCGTTCGTACAGCAAGCGGTCAAGTGCGTTTTGGGCATTGAATGTGGCTGCGGTGTAAGGCGGAACCCCTGCGGCAGCGCGAATGATGTTCAAATCATTGCGTGCTGCATCAATGTTTGGATTCGCGCCGCGAATGTTGACTTCCGCACGCATAAGCAACAGCTCTTCATTGCGAATGATAGGTATGTTATCCACATTCGACTTATACTTGTTGAACGGACGTGTAACAGTGATGCCTGCTTGGCTAAATGGTGCGCGAGCAGCAGCCACGACCCCCGTAAAGCGGCGGTCTGTTGTTGGGTTTTCGCACTCGCTTTCAAATGTTGGATGTGCCCAAAAACGAATCACAGCAGCAGTCGGCGGCTCGAACACGCCATTAGTAGCATCACCGCCACTGGTGCTGAACACCATATAGCACCCCAGATTCATTTGATTAGAGTCCGCCACGATGAACGATTGACTCAATGCTGTTTGAGCAGCAGCCACATCGCCTTGCCACAAAGCCAACCGCGCACGTATTGCGCGATTGAACCGCGCAAAGGTAGCTGGTGTGTTGAAGCCCGCAAATCCCCGTGAGGGTGTAAAACCATTTGCCCCACCAGTGAAGGTTGCTCCTGCATTTTGAAGGGCTTGGAAGCCAGCATCTAAGCGGCGTGCGGCTTCGGCATAGACTTCGCTTGGCTGCACCAAGCGCACTTGCTGTGGGTTGTCAGGTGCGGGAATTTGGATAGTTGCACGCTGAAACACTGCTCCCACCCACATCAACTGATGCCCAATAATCGTGTTGGCAAAACCTTCCACACGGGCTTTGTCGGTTGCTGGGAAGGTTTGAGCGCGGTTGATGAGCTGATGTGCAGCCACTATTACTCGATAGCGCGGACCCCAAAAGGGATTCACAAACGGTCCTGTTGGGTCAAGCTGTCCGGCAATGTATTCGCTAATCCAGCGCGGGTCGCTCAGTCCGTCCAAATAATACGCTTCACGTCCCACACCAGACAAACCCCACACAAAATTGGTGTGACCAACCCGCATACCGCCTTCGATTCCTGTTACTAAGGCTTGTACTGATGCCGTTGCTGGCGCAGGAGCGTTGGGGTCGGCAAAATCTAAACTCTGGCAGCCGCTGAGCGCGACCGTTGCCGATACCAAGAGTGCCAGAAGAGGGCGTTTGAATGTTTTGAACTTCATAGTTGTTCCTTTCTGTAAAGATGGTCTTGAGTACGGAATTACAGACCAAATTGCAACGTGAAAAACACGCTGCGGGTGGATGGAAACGGTGTTACTTCGACGTTGCCACCAACTGCCACGTTGCCGAAGTTGCTCACCTCGGGGTCGTAGCCTGTGTAATTGGTCAGAAGCAGCAAGTTTCTGCCCGTAATGCCTATGCGCAAGTATGAAACTGCGTCGCCAAAAATGCTGTTCAGGGCATCACGGTTAAAGGTGTACATGATGCTTGCCTCGCGCAGGCGCACGTTGGTAGCGTCTTCTACCCATTGCGTTGCTGTCAAATTGCGGCGTTGGCGGTCTCGAATAGCAAACAGCCCGTCAGGCGTGGTAGCACCCAAGTCCATCAAAAAGCGCGTTAAGTTGATGGTTAAACCACCGTTTTGGTGGTCAACCAAAAAGTAAAAACTGAAATTTCCGACGCGCAGATTGTTGGAGAACGCCAAGTTGAAATTGGCTTGACCATCGCCAATTACCGTCGCGGGGTCGGTAACGTTATTTCTGATAACCGTTTGCCGACCAATAATCGTTGTTGGTGGCAAACCCGCTTCGATGCGGTACGTGCCAAGATTTTGTCCAAAACCGCCACGGCTGAAGGCAGGTACACCACCCAAATCCTCGACCAGCTGGCGAGCGCGGAGGAAGTTAAAGCGCATACCCCATTCCACGTCTTCGTTGCGAACAGGATTGATGCTCAGGCTTGCTTCAATACCGTTTGCCGTCATGCGAGCAGCGTTAGCAAATTGATTGGTGTAGCCCGATGAGCGTGGAAGGTCTTGTTGAACGACCAAATCGGTGATATTGCGGTTGTAGTAGGTCAATTCTACGCCAAACAAGCCATTCAAGATGCTTGCATCAATCCCTGCTTCCAGTTCGGTGGTGCGCTCGGGGCGAATTTCTGGGTTGCCGCGCGTGATAGGATTCAACAAGCCCACGCCCGTACCGCCACCGATGATGTTATTTTGCACCAAACCGCCGAATTTTGCCAAAGGATTAGGCTGGTTGCCCGATTGACCCCATGCAACGCGCACTTTGAATTCTTCAAAGGTGTTTTTGAGGTCTGACCAAAAATCAAACTGCGACAAGCGTACCGATGCTGCTGCTTTGGGAAACAGGTACAGTTGGCTTGTGTTGCCAAACGCCGAACTTTGGTCGCCACGAATGCCGGCGGTAAAGAACACTTTGCCGTCCCAGTCAATTTCTTCCTGAGCGTAAAACCCTCTGTCGTACAGCAGCGTTATTTGCTGGTTAATCTCTTGGCGAGAAGAGTTTGTTACGTAATCCTGAATAGCTACTAAACCTTCGGACAGCAGACTGAGCGAATTGACGTTGCGGTTCTCAAACTGCGCTCCCACACTGGTGGTGAAGGACAAACGGGATTCGGTCGTGTAGTTGTGAATGAGGTTCAAAAACACATTCGAGAACGAACTGTTTGCCCGTGTGTCCACCACTCTGCCCGGCAGCGCACGAACGCGCTCGTGCTGCGTGGTAATCGGCGAGGTCAGGTTGTTTTGCTGACTGAAGAAGTCCGCACCACCTTGCGCCACAAAGCGCAAGTTTTGTTCTTCGGTTTTGAACAATGCCCAATCCAATTTGCCCGAGACAATGACGCGGTTGATGTATTCGTAATTGCGGAGAACATCAATAATCTCGGCAGGGTTAGAGCCTGCTTGGGCATACACAGGATACGTGCCATCAGCCCGACGACGAATGTCCAAAAAGCTCGGTAACGCCGCAGCAGCGTAAGGAACGCTCGTATTGGTTACGTTAGAATTTCCCGTAAAACCGCGCTGCGAGGAGGAGTTGGTATAGCCAAGGCTCAGTTCTGCTTTCAGGTTTTCAGAGAATTCATGGTTCAGATTCAAGCGGGCATTATAGCGTGTGTAGCCAGTGTTGGGCATAATCGCTTGGTCGGTGCGGGCAGTGCCAGACACGAAAAATTGCGTTTTGTCCGCGCCGCCACTTGCGCTCACGGTCGTTTCGTTGGTCAAACCCAGTTGCCCGTAGAACACGTCTTCGTAGTCAATAAATGGGTTTGCGGTGACGAGTGAATCCAACTGCGCTCCTCTGAACAAGCGTCCGTCATAGGTTACGCCACGCGGGAAAGCAGCTTGTACGCCGTTATTTGCTGAATCCGATCCAGTGTTGTAGCGCAATGTGCCTTGTTTGCGGAGTAGAGAGTTAAAGCCAGTTTGCTGCGAAACATCAATTTTGGTTTTGCCTGCTTGTCCTTTTTTGGTGGTAATAATAATGACCCCTGCGGCTGCTTTCGAGCCATAGACCGCAGCAGCGGAGCCACCTTTGAGAACTTGGATGTCCTCAATATCATTGGGGTTCAAGTCCGCAATACGGTTAGAAGGCTGCCCCTGCGGACTTGCTGAACCAAAACCCGTTGCGTTGGTGATAACGTCCAGACCGCCCTGAATCGCGTCATTGCTCATGATGACACCGTCAATGATGTAGAGCGGTTGTCCCGTGCCAGTGATAGTTGTTACACCGCGAAGATTCACGCTCATGCCACCACCGGGCGCACCTGTATTCTGGCGAATAGTGATGCCCGCAAATTTTCCCGCAAAGGCTTGGTCAACCGTTTGTGCAGGTGCGGGAATCAACTCTTTTGCCGAAATTGTTCCAACAGCGTTTGGCACAACGGCGCGTTTTACGCCACTTGCCACGCCTGTAACGACGATTTCGGAGGTCTTCAGCACGTCTTCTTCGAGGGCAATTGTGAGGTCTGCCGCGTTAGAAGCATCGACATTGACTTCTTTGGTTTTATAGCCAATATAGCTTACCACAAGCATTGCAGAGGTTTTTCCTGGCACTTTCATCGAAAACATGCCTTTGCGGTCAGAAATTGCGCCAACAGAAGAGCCTTTGACTTTAACGGCTGCGCCAGCGACTTTAAGTTTTGTTCCTTTGTCCACGACCGTTCCGGAAATCATCAAATCCTGCGCAAACGCAGCAATTGCTGAACTCCAGAGCGCGACGACAAGAAACGCACTGTAGAAATGCTTCATCATTGTAACCCTTTCAGGAACATGAGAAATACGGTGAATGTGAATTATTGTTGAGTATGTGCTATTCTACTCAACGCGTTTAAACGTAAAATAACATTTATGATTTTCGATTTCGCTGCCAGAGAAATTACTAAAATTCCCGTTTTTTGTTTCAAAAAAATGCACACATAGTGTTCTGCGTGTGCAGCCTTCGTGCATTGGGCACACATAATGGGGTATGAGCGCAGCACACACAGAGAGAGATTTGCACAAAGCGGCTGTTGGAGAATGATGACTTGAATTACGCACTCACCTTACGCAGCACGTGTATTGTTCCTTACCCCTCGCTGCGCGAGACCCTCTGCCAAAGGGCG
>Ga0272446_1001681_pt1 | contig 31682 bp, 29 predicted proteins | sample YNPCB0061_FD_194587 | JGI IMG/M metagenome (GOLD analysis project Ga0272446, IMG submission 194587) | Hot spring microbial mat communities from Yellowstone National Park, WY, United States - YNP-CB-006-1 | ecosystem: Environmental > Aquatic > Thermal springs > Hot (42-90C) > Sediment | place...
CAACCCTTGGTCATCTTGACTGAAGTTACGCTTAATTCTGAAAAACCTAATAAAATTTCTATCGTCTTGTTATCCATATTGTAGTATATATCTTAAGTTTGCGCTAAATATACGGAAGAACCAAAAAAATTTATCGTTGCTACTGTTCCCTGATGCAGCAAAATGAGTATTTGACATAATAAATAAAGTTAAGGAAATAAATGAATTTTTGATAAAAATTCCACTTTCTCTCAAAAGTGGAACAGGTGGATAAACTTAATGAAGAGACTTTTACCAAGTACTTGCTTTCAAGTCTTTGGCGGCTCTGAGAATATCCCTGCGGCTGACCTGCCCGAGCAGTTTGCCATTTTCTACTACCGGGAAGCGTCTGTAATTAGAGCTAAGAAACATATTGGCTACATCGAGTACGTCTTTGTCTGGAGTAATAGTAGCTACATTGACGGTCATATAGTCAGCTACGCACCTAATTCCTACGGGTTCGTTGTGGTAAGCACTCGAAATCATCACCCTCAAACAGTCCTTTTCAGAAAGCAAGCCAATAAGTTTGCCATTGCTGTCAAGTACAGGCGCACCAGAAATCTTGTGTTTGAGCATCAGGTCTATCGCTTCATAAATATCCTGCTCAGGTCTAAACGTAATTAAGTCCTTTGCCATGTATTTAGTTACAGACTCATATTTGATAAGTTTTGCAGTTTTGCTCTCGTCTTCTGCTTTTCTTGGAGTGAAGTTCATAGGCTAAAATTTTTTAGATTTAGTAAACTATATAATAAACTATTGAAAATCAATGAAAAGATAAAAAAATAAATCTTAGATAAAAAGATTTATATTAAATTAACAAGAAAAAATGTTTTTTTACAAATTTTTTAAAATCATTTCATAAAAATTTTGGCTTACGAGTACTCCATGCCTTGAATCGCTTACTTAATTGGCTTTCAAGAATAAACCGTTCTTAGGTTCTGCCCTACCTAACCCTCCCCAGTGGCGAGGGCAAAGGGCGCAATACCACTAAGGGACTGAAAAAGCAGGGACGCTTATTTGTTGAAACTTACTTCGCCAAGCAACTCATAATTATCCGCATCTAAGTAAGCAGGAAATTTTTCTCTAAAAGTAGCTAATTCACTGTATTTGAGAGCAACGGTTGCTATTGTAGCTGTATCTTTTTGATAAAACAGTTCACTGCCTCTGGCATCTATCACTGCCGATTCTCCCGCATAAGCTACTCCGTTTCCGTCTTGTCCTATTCTATTCACTCCTACTACATAAGATAGATTCTCAATGGCTCTTGCCCGAAGTAACGCACTCCACGCATTGGCTCTTGGCTGAGGCCAATTTGCCACATAATACAAGCAATCATATTTTAACATTGGTGCGTTCCTACTCCATACAGGAAACCGCAAGTCATAGCAAATCAAGCCACAAAATCTCCAACCTTTGAGTGTATTGATAACTAAATTCTTGCCCGCAGCATAGTACTGATGCTCTCCTGCCATGCGGAAAAGATGCCTTTTGTCGTAAAAAGTAAAGTTCCCATCAGGCGGCATCCAAAGCAAGCGATTAAAATATTGGTCTTTTTCTTTGACAATATAACTGCCTGTGATAACAGCCTTTGCCTGTGCGGCTTGCTGCCTCATCCATTTGAAAGTGGTCAGGTTCATAGGTTCAGCCAAGTTCTTAGCGTTCATGGTAAAGCCTGTACTGAACATTTCAGGCAAAACGATAAGGTCTGTATTTCTGCCTATTTGCCAAATTTTTTCCTCAAACATCGCTAAGTTTGCAGAAATATTTTCCCAATGCAGGTCTGACTGGATAAGAGTAATAGAGATTTCTTCTGCGGGTGTTTTTTCCATTTTCTTACTAAGGTTACGTATTTTTGCAAATATAGGAGATTTTAAATGAAGAAACTAAGCATCGTTACGGTAACCTACAACGCCGCTCAGGCACTGGAAAAAACCATTCAGAATATTATTGCCCAGTCCTATTTTCCTTATATAGAATATATTATCATAGATGGTCAGTCGCAAGACCATACTTTGGAAATTATTAAACAGTACGAAAAGTACATAAGTTATTGGGTAAGTGAGCCAGACCAAGGAATCTATGATGCGATGAATAAGGGCATACAAGTAGCGCAAGGAGAATGGATTAACTTCATGAATACGGGAGATATATTCACAAGCCCTACCACAGTAGAGCAGGTACTTCAGCACGCCAAAGAATCTTCTGAAATTCTTTACGGAAACTATGTGCTTAGTTTTGAAAATTATAAGAAATCTAAATACACTCCCGTAGATTTACATGATTTTTACAAAGGCATGTTGCTCAATCACCAAAGCACATTCATTAGGACGGGCTTAGCCAAAACGCATTTGTACAATATAAACTTCCGATTTGCCTGCGATTATGAACAACTTTTTTATTTTTATCAAAAAGGACGAGTATTTCAGCACATAGACTTATTTATTGCAGAATTTAAAGCAGGAGGCACTTCTACCAAGCACAAAATCGACTACTTAAAAGAGTGTCAAAGTATTGTAAGCCAAGATTATCCCCAATCAAAAACGCATTATCAAAGACAAATCTTATATGCGAAGTTGGTGGCATGGATAGAAAAACTCCTCCCCAGACGCTTGTTTGAGTTTTTGATGCGTATGAAGAATAACTTTTTAAAATTACAAAGTTTAAAGAACAACAAAGCAAAAACACCTATTTAACAAACTTATTCTATCTCTTAATAGGATAAGTTAAGTATTACCAAGTAGGAACTATGATAAAAACAAACTTTTACAAAAAAGATAATTTAATCAAACTATCGCTACATGATGAAATTTTAAGAAAAACTTATAAAAGTAACCTAAAGGGTTTTTCCGATATTAGTATTAAAATTATTGTATTTTTCTATAAATTCCTTAACATAGTCCGATTGATAAATACTATTATTGCTATTCTGCCCTACTATTCCATAATTGTCCACCTGCAAATCTTCTTGGATAGGAATAAATGCAGTAGCTTCTCCTTTTTCCATAAATTGAAAAATCTTGCTTTCCATTCTGGATAAGAATGCCTCGCTCCCGCGAATTTCTATTTCTTTATTGCCAATCTTAAGTTTTATATATGCCATACAACATACGATTTTAAAAGTATTTAACATAATATAAGGGCGGTTTACAAAAAAATATTGCTAGTACCTGCCGCCCTTCTCGACCATACATAATATATATCCTGCTACCTAATTCACCATTTTGTGGTAAGGTGGAAAGTAAGTTGATTCTTTGTGCATGTTTTTAAATACTTCCTCTATAGCATTTATTCCTTTAATAGTAATAGATGCGTGAAAGTAGCCATCTTGTGTATCCGAGTTCCCTGTGTAATATTTAGGTTGTATGAGTTCTTCTGCTATTAAGTAGTCATAAGCACTGCGGAAAGAATGATATCCCATACCATGCTGACTTGCTAAGTCCCTAATATTGAAGGACATTTCTGTTTGTGCATTAGACTTTTTGTACAATGCAAATAAGAGAATGAATCGCTCGTTTTGTTTGTCAAAGATTAAGTTAGTCATAATTTTTTAAGTGTTTAAATAATGTATGATAAAATGATTAAAACAAATTTCATTACATATTAAATTTAACAATGACCTTGGTAGTGTTAAGGATATAATGCCACATTGTAGGTTTGAATTATATTAAAATGACGTTTCAGCATTATTAGCATTACTTGTGAAACACTACCGATTTTTGAGTAGTTAAGTCTTCATTTGAGCATTTTTTACTGGCTTTCTCATAGTAGATTTTTTAAAAGTCTGGTATAGGAAGGGAAGTATGTAGTAGGTGCATTAACGTCCTTAAATACCCCCTCTACTGCTTTGATTCCTAAGTGAGTAATTCTTGTATAAGTACCATCTACAAGCTCAGAAATCAACCCTTCTTTCACTAAATAGTCAACGATTTTGTCGAACTCCTGCTTAGTAAAACCTTTCTCCATTGCAATCTGCCCTAAATCTCCTACCATTACCGTTTTTGCTTGGGTTTTGATATAGAGGGCAGCCAGTAGCACAAATCGCTGAGTTTGATTATGGATTACCAAGTCTGGAAGTATCATTTTACTTAGTTGTTAATAGCGTCTTCTAAATCTCTACTTACTTTGATATCAAGAGAGTGGCAGATACTGTTAGGGTATTTTTTATAAATCTGATTGCGTCCTATTTCTATGCACTTGAGCCACCACTCTTCCATCAAAAACAGTTTGCGGTGCTTTTTCAGTTGAAATTCTTTATACATGTAGGGTTTCCAGTACACATAGTACCATTCCATAGAAGGTTGGTGAAATGTCTTAAGTGCTCTTTTATCAAATATGTACTTATCACACCCTGTCTTCTGCGCCACTGTGGTACACTGCATAACAAGTTTTTTGAAGTCCTCCTCTAAGACGTAAGGGGTTAATATTTTACACATCATAATGGTTGGATTTCGCTTTTTACTAACAAATATCTGCCCCCATCGGTCTTGGTATTCAAGCGTAAAATTCGCTTCAATCAATGCCTGTTCTTTGAGTTTATCATTGTCTATTAATGTTTCCATATATTATTTATTATAGTTGCAAATTTTTATGCCCAAAAATATTTTACTTTATTAAGATTTTTAGATTCGAAAAATGAGAATACGGTCACCTGCCAGTATTTTAGATTCTGTTTCTTCTAAGGCTAAAAAGAGTTTTTCTATTTCGCTTTTCTGTACCTCTATTGGTGCTTTAGCTACTTTGAGAAGAACAGATTTTAATGTGTTCTTAAAATCATTTATTTCACTGTCTATATCTGCTATGTTGAAAGTTGGTAAGTAAAAAGTGATATTTTTTGTGTAATCTATACATACCTCCTTATAACCCTCTTTATTTTCTACATCAGTAGATTTTACCACATCTACAAGACGGTTCCCACTTACGTAAAGCAAGGACAATTGGTTAGTATAGAAATACATCTTAGACCAGAAGGGTTCTATTAGGCAAATAGCTAAATCATAATTTAGCTGATTAGCATCCTCGAATATTATTCTTATTTTCTCAGCAAAGGTGTCAGCAAAATTCAAAGCACGTACTCCTGAGGTATTTTCATCTTGTAATAGCCTGTTGATAGCATACTTAGCAAATAATGCCATTAATACAGGAGGATTCCCAGCACCTTTGTAGTTAACACTGCCCAATAGAACAGTCCCTACTTTACGCTCGGCACAAAGCAACTTTTTGTGTTTAGGAATGTTACTTAACTTTGCTATGCCGACTTCTGAAAACGCCTGATTTAGATAACCATCATTTAAACAAATTCTTTCAAAAATTTGCTGATGCTGAGGGTCAATTCTATCCTTGTAATCGCCGAGCAGTGAAATAGGGAGAAGCGACTGATTAAGTTGTAGTTCCATCTGCATAATCTGCTCGCTGAGCATTTTTGCTATTGCTTTTTGGCTTTCTAGCTCCATCTTAAGCATGTCTAATTCGGTAAGAAGCGTATCCCTCTGTCCTATGAAACTACCCTCGGCAGGAGTATCAATTTCAGAAGAAGTATGTACATTATGATTGGTAATGTCGTGCTTCTTGTCATTACTATCAAAGATAGCTTCTAATGAGTTTACAGACATCTCTTGGGGAACATCGCCATACTCAATAAGACGTTTGATTACACCTAAAATCAACTCATTTTTGGTTTTAGTATCCATTAAAACCTTGATTTAAATGGTTAAAATTTTAAAAACACAGTGAAAACTTCTATGGAGTATAATAAGGGGGTTGATAATAGTTAGACGATCCTTCTTGTGAATATCAATTAGTTATCTAACCAAAATAAATAGATTTTAAAACTTAACATTAAGGGAATATTAAAAGAAAAATAAAACTTAATAAGTTTTAAGAAATCCTCATAAAAAATACCTTGTAAGTGCAGGTATTAAGTATAATGATTGAGAAAATATCTGGGGGAATCATAAAATCTCTACAAATATAATAAAAATTAATTTTGATTAACAAATAAAATTACAAATAAATATTACAAAAGCATGTATATCTTAAATTTAATAGTCTTAAATAGATGACATTGCTTTGCGGGTGAAAATACGCCTTAACAGAATTTTAGCATTACTTAGTTAATACCTCCAATTCAGAAAGGCTCATTTAGCTTGTTTAACTACCTCAATGTAATTATCTATAAAATTGGAAAAAATACAGTGCTTAAATTTGTGGGAAATGCATTACACTAAACTCCTATAAACCAAGCATTTACAAAGTTTTATTCCTTGTAAAGCTTGATTTTTAAGTCGATTAATCATTACGACTATTCTATTCCATGCTTACCCTTACTACTCACTACTTTAGGTTTACCTTTATATACTACCCCCCCTTTATCTTTGGAATCCATGTAGATAGTTTCCGAGGCAAATACGCGTACGCTACTCTTATCATTAGCTTTCACGCTTACCTTTTGGGCTTCATAATCAAAAGCATCTATCTCAGCTCTATCGCTGGCAACGATAGATAAGAACTCTCCCTTGCCCGCAATATCCACTTCTGAACGGTCTTTAGCTACTATATTTAACTTCGCTACCTCCATGTTTACCTCACACTCTGAGCGGTCAGCAAGAGTAATACTCATTTCTTTTTCCTTAAAGCCGTTTACGGTAGCATTCGCTGAACTTTTAAGAGAAAGGCTACTCAGCGAGGGCATCGATATATGGATTTTTACTTTGTATTTAAGCCATTTTTTCAATTGGTTTGTACCAGTCTTGAAACCTACCTTCAGTTCTTCTCCGTCTTGTGTAATTTTTATATCTTTTATTACTTTATCTTCTCCGTCGAGTAGTATCGCAAAGTCTTTCCCTCCTTCTATCTCCACTTCCAGGTTATCCCTGACCTCGATTTTCTTGAATCCTTTAAAATCTTTGATTTCCTTAGTAAAGGTTTCTCCCTCGTCATTCTGTTCGCTCTCCTCTTCCCAGCCTTCCATTTCTATGACTTTCTCAGGGCAATTCAAGCATTTCAATCCATTCTCATCAAAAGTCCATCGATGCTCTTTTTTTAGTTCCTGACTTCCATAGCCAAAGGGGTGCAAGGTATGGCGTAGAATTTCTCCCAAATCTTCTTGCATTACAAACTCTTTGCCGTAAGGAATAAAAAGCTCCATGCTTATATTTTGTCCTCTAAATGCCGCATGTTCTTTGAGGGAAAAAGTTTTACCAAAAAACAAAGAATCCCCTTGATTTTTCACATGATAAATTACTGTTTGAGCGTTCCTATTAGCGTCTTCTTGGCTTGCTCCACGAGCCTCTACTTTTTGCACCAACTTGATTTCTTTGCCTTCGTACCCTCTAATGGTCAGTTTCACCAAATTCAAACCTTCCTTAGCATTGTCTAAGCCGAGTGTAACGAGAGGAGAAACAGATTTGTATGTTTTAATCTCTTTGTAGTTGCCTTCTATTTGAAAAGATTGTATGAAAGGCGGAATAGTAGCTGCCGCTCCTAACAAAGCTAAAATCCATATACTAAATAAAGTCCATGCTACCGCTGTACTTACTACTTTGCGTTTGGCAATCAAAGAAACTCCTGTAATGCCTAAGGTAAGGAAGGGAATGAGTAAGATAAAGATAAGTGCCGCTAAGCCCCCTAAGGGAATACTTTGCCTCACTAAGCTAAGTGGAATACCATCTATGGAGGCATGATTTACCGAAGGTACAGAAAATAGCCCTAAAAACATTGACAAAAAGATAAGCAAACCCAGCACTATGACAAAAGAACCCATTGCTAAAATACTTCCTGCCAACACTCTAATCATTTCAAAGATAAAATTACCTAATGGTTTGAAGTTTTCTGTAATGAAATTGAATATCTTAGCAATAATTTGAAAAGGAAATACTAAGATTTTGGCGAAAATGTTTTCCTCATCATCTTCATTGATATTAAAACTTTCCCTAATTTTCTTCTCTATGTTGGAAAGAGTAACAGGTTCTCCTTCCATTTGCATTTTTTCTGTCAAGGTTTTAGCCTCTGGGGTAATTGCCCATAGAATCAGATAGATAATCAAGCCTGTACCTCCCAAAGGAATCCCTAATACAAAAAGTAAGCGGATAATCGTTTCGTCTGCACCAAAATAAGCGGCTAAACCACTTGCTACTCCTCCTAAGATACGCTTATCAGGGTTGCGAAATAGCTTTTTAATCTTGGTATCTTCGGGAAGATTATCAGACACAGGTATAAATATCCATAAAGCGATGTAAGCAATGAGAGCTATGGTCGGGATAATTTCTGCACCAAACACACCCAAAAAGGTCGCCGCAAAAACTAAACGTATCCAAAGAGGGTCAATACTAAAATAATGAGCGATACCAGAGGCTACTCCTGCAATCAACTTGCGTTTCATGTTGCGATACAGTTTTTTCTTTTCGTTAGCCTGCTCGCGCTCGGCAGTATCCTCTTCGGTAAAGTAGCTAAAATTGTCCTCCTCGAAAGCAAAATCACTTTGGTAATTAGCGTGCTGTTTTTGTTTTTGTTGCTTACTCTCCCCCTCCATCACCTCAAAATCATCTACTGTTCCCATCGTAGCAATTAATTCTTGCACATCTTCTACTGTAATTACTTGTTTATGCTGCCCCAATTTAGCAAGGAAAATCTCTGCAATGCGATTTTCTATGTCAGCGATAATCTCCTCGCTCTCCTCGTAGGTAGAAAAATATTGATGAATACTACTTAGGTAACTTTTTAGCTTGTCATATCCGTCCTCCTCGATGTGGAAAATGATACCGCTTATGTTGATGCTTATATTTTTTTTCATAAAACTTGTATAATTCAAAGTTTGTGGTTTTTATACATGATTGACGATAGTATTAGTAGAAGTAACTAACTCATTCCAAGTGCTTCTAAGCCCTTGTAAGAACTGCTTGCCTTTATCTGTAAGAGTATAGTATTTTCTTGGCGGTCCGGCGATAGACTCTACCCATTTGTAGTCGACTAAGCCTGCTTTTCTTAGGCGTGTTAGCAAAGGGTAAAGCGTTCCCTCTACTACCATAATCTTAGCATTAGTCAATTCCTCGAGCATATCGGAGGCATATACTTCTCCTCTGGCTATGATGCTCAATATACAAAACTCCAACACTCCTTTTCGCATCTGTATCTGTGTATTTTCCAAGTTCATAGTCTTTTCCTAAAAATGGTTGAATAACCTAATTAAAAATGATTTTTTCAAAACTATACCACGGCAGATAGCCACTTGGGTTGTCATTTGCCTGCATTGCGAATTTTCCATGAGATTAAAAGTTTAAGTCTTATATAAATTTATTAGAGTACCTTGCAATACCAAGTATTTTTTTAAGTTCAAATCTATGCCTCGCGGCATTTATACTCAAACGAAGTTGGCTTTGATTGAAAATTGATGCTTATAAGGGTTAAAACCTTATAAATGTTTGCAAACCATTTTGTTTTGGAGTATAACACAATATACGGAACAAATATATAAAAGTTACCTTGCATTACCAAGTAGTTGGCAAAAAATTTTTGTTTGTAGCTAAAAATTGCTTTGCCCAAAGAAATAAAAGTCAAATTGTTGCAAACTTTTTTACTTTTGCACCATATATACACCAATCCATGATGAAAAAAATATTTTTATTTCTTGCTTTTACGCTACTATTCTTAGCAATAGTTTTAGCCGTAGGGCTATTCTGGGTAAAAAATAAACTTAGCAAAACAGCAAGTCCTATTACGGTTTATAAAAGTTTTCCTTTGGAAAGCGGTCAGCATAAAATTATGTGCCTCTTTGCTCACCCAGATGACGAAATATCTATCGCAGGTACACTTTGCCAACTGAGTCAAAATCCTCAATATCAAATCATAGGTATCTACCTGACCAAAGGTGAAGCAGGAGGCACAGGAGGACTTGTTGCTCCTGAGCAACTTGGCGAAGAGCGCACCAAAGAGTTACAACGCTTAGCAAAGATAGTAGGGTATGACCACTTAGAAATCTTAGATTTTCCTGATGGAAAATTAAATCAAATAGAAGCGAACACGGTAAAAATGCGTATTATAGAAGCTATCTATCGCTATCAGCCTGATATTATGATTTCTTTTGATGATAAAGTGGGTTTGTATGGACACCCCGACCATTTGCTTACAGGTATATGGGCGAAAGAGATTTGTGAGGAAAACATGAAAAACGATAGCTTTCCTATACAAAAACTTTACTGCCCTACGCTTTCCCAAGGCATGATAGAAATAGCGCTTTCTATTGCGGAAACTTTTAAAAGGAATTATCCCAAAGACCCTAAAAAAGGCTTACCTTCTGCCTCTTTTGCTGTCAATATCAGTCCAATGGGCGAGTGCAAACTGCAAGCCATTCAAGCGCATCGCACCCAACATCGAACCTTTACTGATGTATTCCCCTTGCATGACCAAATCCCTCCCTTTTGGTATTTTAAGCTTTTTGATAGGGAATATTTTACACTGCAAGTCGCAAAATCAAAAAATAATAGATAGAATTTTGACTATGACACACTTCTTTTGGAAAAATTAATAAAAATCTCTATTTTTACCGGAGAGAATATATAAAACTATGGAATCCATCATAGATATTTTGGAACAACCCTATAATTGGCTTTATTCTTTCTTTATCTTTGTTTCCTTAGGGATTTGGTTAGTTTCAGCCTTGGGCATTTTCCACAGCGATGCAGGGACAGAAGTATCGCATGACATTCATGCGGAGGGAGGCTCTTTTTTTAATGGCATAGGAGAAGCTATGGGGTTCGGTATGGTGCCTACTTCTGTTTTGCTTACATTGGTTTTGTTTTTCCAAGGAGTTACAGGCATTACTTTGAACGAGTGGATGCTGAGTCTTTTCGCTCCTGAGGGAGCAGTGCATTACCTTGTCTTAGGAGGTAATTTTTTAGCTTCTTTGATTATAGGAATGGTATTAGCGGGCATAGTCAGTCGCCCTCTACGCTATATTTTCAAGGATTACGGAGCAGTAACCAAAGCAGAATCAGTTGTAGGAAAGATAGCCCAAGTTACTTCTGGGAAAGTCAGCACAGACTTTGGACAAGCGACTTTGAAGTTAGAAGACGGCAATACTATAGAAATAGCAGTTAGGATTACAGAACAACAAAATCAGTTAGAATATGGGCAAAAACTACTTATCTTAGATTTTGATAAAGAAAGAAATGTTTATTTAGTAGAAAAATATGATTGACATATTTTTTTGTTAATTTGCAAGCAAAAAATAAATATTTACCTAACGCCTTAGCAAACATGAGTTTACAGTCTTTTACCGAACAAGTAGCAAAAGTTGCTTCTACAGCCACAGGACTAAAAGGTTCTATCAAATTTTCCTTTAATGAAGGGGTAGTTTTCATAGACCCTACTCAACAGCCATATGCCGTGAGCAATGACAACAAAGATGCAGATTGTACGATTAGCCTCTCCTTAGATGATGCTATGAAGTTGCTGAGCGGCGAACTCAACCCTGTTACTGCTTTTATGTTTGGAAAATTAAAAGTGAGCGGAGATACAGGAATCGCTATGCAAATCGCACAAATTATTGGCAAATAGAGGAATATAAATAGTATTACTGCTCGCTTTCTTATGTATAGATACACACTTGGCAATTATACCTATACTTTTGAAAACCTAAAAGCTCTCATGGCAAAGGCAACTCCCTTGCGTTCGGGAGACCAACTGGCAGGAGTAGCTGCGACAACTTATCAAGAAAGAGTTGCCGCCCAACTTGCACTTGCCGACTTACCTTTGAAAACTTTTTTACAAGAACCTTTGATTCCTTATGAAGAGGACGAGGTTACTCGCCTCATCATGGACACCCATGATACTGAGGCTTTTAAAATCATTAGCTATCTTACCGTAGGAGATTTTAGGAATTGGTTGCTTTCAGAAAAAGCTACTCCAAGCGTATTAAAACAGGTCAGTAAAGGAATCACACCTGAAATGGCGGCGGCAGTGGCTAAAATCATGAGTTTACAGGATTTGATATTAGTAAGTGCAAAGTGCGAGGTAGTTACCCAATTTCGCAATACCATTGGGCTAAAAGGACATTTTTCTACTCGCCTCCAACCCAATCACCCTACGGACAGCCTCCAAGGAATTGCCGCTTCTATTTTAGATGGGCTAATGTACGCCAATGGAGATGCTGTCATTGGGATTAACCCCGCTACTGATAATATTCAGACCGTGATTCGACTTTTAGAAATGCTTGACAAGTTGATAGTTCAGTACCAAATTCCTACGCAGTCTTGCGTGCTTTGCCATGTAACTACTGCTCTTTTAGCCATAGAAAAAAATGCCCCTATAGATTTGGTTTTTCAGTCAATTGCAGGTACAGAAAAGGCAAATCAGAGTTTTGGTGTTTCTTTGAGCCTGCTCCAAGAAGCCTACGAAGCGGCTTTGTCTTTGAAAAGAGGAACTATTGGCAACAACGTCATGTACTTTGAAACAGGGCAAGGAAGTGCGCTTTCCGCCCATGCACATCACGGACTTGACCAACAAACTTGCGAAGCAAGGGCTTATGCGGTAGCAAGGCATTTTCATCCACTTTTAGTCAATACAGTAGTCGGCTTTATAGGTCCTGAATATTTGTTTGATGGCAAGCAAATCATTAGGGCAGGATTAGAAGACCACTTTTGCGGAAAGCTTTTGGGCTTGCCTATGGGCTGCGATGTTTGCTATACCAACCATGCCGAAGCTGACCAAGACGACATGGATAACTTGCTGACACTCTTGGCTACTGCAGGCTGTACGTACATCATGGGCGTACCGGGCGCAGATGACATCATGCTCAACTATCAAAGTACTTCTTTTCATGACGCACTGTATATCAGAAAGTTACTTGGACTTCGCCCCGCCCCAGAATTTGAAGCGTGGCTCAAGGGCATGGGCTTGATGGATAGTAACTTTTCCTTGTCCTCCTCCCAACCCTTGCTATTAGACTACCATAAGCAATTTTAGAAAACATCAAAAATCTAATCTCCTTAGTTTCTTTGCTTTCCACCCTGTAACAGCTACCACTATTAAGGTCATAAAGCCTCCAAAAATGACGGAAGTTACTACCCCCATCAATTTGGCGGTTACTCCCGATTCAAATGCTCCAATTTCATTGGACGAGCCGATAAAAATACTATTGACTGCGGAAACTCTGCCTTTCATATTTTCAGGAGTCAAAGTTTGCAACAAAGTACTCCGAATAATGACACTGATACTGTCAAACGCACCGCTTAAAGCCAATACGAACAGAGAAAGCCAAAAATTGGTAGAGAGGGCAAAAACTATCATGCAAAGCCCAAAACCTGCGACTGACCAAAGCAAAATCTTTCCTGCATTTCTTTTGATAGGACGGTAAGTAATTAAAAACATCATCAATACCGAACCAATCGCAGGCGCTGACCTTAAAAAGCCCAAACCCTCCGCACCTACGTGGAGAATGTCTGAGGCAAAAATGGGCAATAAAGCTACTGCCCCACCAAACAGCACTGCAAACAAATCTAAGGAGATAGCACTGATAATAAGTTCGTTGTCAAAAACAAATTTAATTCCCTCTTTAAGACTTTGACTAATAGGCAAGCGGTCTGACTTAGGAGGAACGGGCTTTGCCGCTATCAACAAGCAAAAAACAATGGCAAAAAGCACCAATACCGTTTGGATAGTATATGTAAGCGTAATTCCCAAAAATCCGTAGAGTATCCCCGCCAAAGCGGGACCTCCAATAGTCGCCACCTGCCAGTTGGAACTATTCCAAGTAACTGCACTTGGCATTTCTTCCTTGCTGACTATCTGCGACATAAAAGCAAAATTAGCAGGAGCGAGAAAACCACGCGCCAAACCTGTAATGAATATCGCTAAATAAATAGGAGCCGTTCTGGAAATACCAACTTCTTTGATAAAGATTTGATAAGAATCAAAAGTACTGAAGGTCAGTGCTATGGCGCTTAGCAACAAGCCTATATAAGTAATCAAAATAATATTGCGGCGATTGCTAATATCTACCAAATATCCCGCATACAAGGTTACAGTCATGGCAGGAATTGCCTCTACCAAGCCTATAAAACCCAAAGAAAGCGGGTCTTTGGTGATTTCGTAAATCTGCCAACCTACTACAACGGATTCTATCTGAACTGCTAAGGTAATGCAAAAACGCATTGCCAAGTAATAGCGAAACTCTGGGAGGCGCAAAGCCAAGTACGGGTCGTGGGACATGAAATTTGCTTGTACGAATAATGAAATGCAAAAATACAAAGAAAAGGGAATTTTACCTCTGTTCTGAGCTTTCTGTTCATAGAAGCATCAAACTGATGTCTTTTTATTTATTCAATACTCTCCATCACAAAAATCGTCTTTTCTATTTCAAAACTTACCAAACCTGTCTGCTCAGCTTGGTAGGACTGCACATCAATTTGCCTTAAATTGAGCATTTCTTGTATTATCTCTTTTTCAGGAAAATAAAACACTGTGCCAGCAGTTACCCATTTTTTAAAAATACCTTTTTTAACAAAATAGCCTTTCGTATAGTTTTGATAAGTAATGAGTTCTACTTTTTCTATGTACTGAAGAAAATCCTTCGGATTGAAACTTTCCCAAATGATACTTACTGCTTCGTGTCCTTTTTGAATCAGTCTTTGCAAGGCTAAGTAAATAAAATCTATTAGGTTAGGGCTTGCCGTTTGCCAAATCTCCAAAGGTTGTTGATGCAAGGAAATATCATAAACATCTTGATAGCGAGCAGTTTGACAGACTATTTTATCTATTTTAATGTCCCACGTGAGTACTTCCTCTAAGCAGTTCTGTATTACTACTACTACGGGACTCCATTCTAAAAGTTGTCCTATCTTTTCTTGCGATAAATGCGTATCGGCAATGATAAGAGCTGGCTCTTGGGCATCTCTTACGATGTGATGAGAAGACATAGGTGCATTTTTACTTCCTCACTGTTCTTTGCTCAATTCGCTTTTCATAGTTTTTGCCTTGAAAAATACGCTTTATATATATACCGGGCGTATGAATGAAGTTGGGGTCAAGTTCTCCTGCAGGAACGAGTTCTTCCACCTCTGCAATGGTGATTTTCCCTGCTGTCGCCATCATAGGATTAAAATTGCGTGCTGTTCCCTTGTAAATAAGGTTGCCTTCGGTATCGCCTTTCCATGCCTTGACAAAAGAAAAATCTGCCCTTAACCACTTTTCCATAATGTACAACTTTCCATCAAATTCTCTTACCTCCTTGCCCTGAGCAACTTCCGTACCGACGCCTGCGGGAGTGAAAAATGCAGGAATACCTGCGCCACCCGCCCTGATGCGTTCTGCCAAAGTACCTTGAGGAATCAACTCTACTTCTAACTCTCCTGCTAAAAGCTGTCTTTCAAATTCGGCATTCTCACCCACATAAGAGGCTATCATTTTTTTAATTTGATGATTTTTAAGCAGTAATCCTAATCCAAAATCATCTACGCCTGCATTGTTGGAAATACAAATCAAATCTTTGATGCCTTTCTTTAAAATAGCTGAAATTGCATTTTCAGGGATACCACACAAGCCAAATCCTCCAAACATGACCGTCATTCCATCTTGCAAACCAGCGATTGCCTCTTCTGCATTTTGTACTACTTTATTCATTAGTTTATTGGTTGGTTATTAGTTCTTTCTTTCATTTTCTCTACTGTCTGTACTTTGATAAGAGAGTCCTCCACTATGGTTAGTATGTACTCCATTTCCAAAGGTTTTTGCATGTAGTAATCGTAGCTCTGGCGATAAGCCGCAGTATCTATATTGTGCTTTTTTAAAATTTCTGCGTGATAAGTTTTATACAGAGCAGTCGCTCTTTGGTGGTCTATCGCCATCATGGAAACCCCTGCTTCTGCCATGTGAATCTCTATAAGAAGTTGAATCATTTTTTCCCTGCTTATCAAATTAGCAGGCGGAGGAGTTTCTATTTCTTGATTACCTCCACAGGCATATAAGATTCCTAAGAGAAAAAATAAGAGTATGACTATTTTTTTATACCCAACAAGCATGGTTTTAGTTTTCATTGACACTTCAAACAACAAAATTAAAGGAATTTTATACACAAAGGTTCAACACAGGATTTAAACATTGTTAAAAAAATTTTGATAGGAGTGACACACGTATAAAAAAGGCTATCCGAAAAGTCATAAACATTCTACTTTACTTTTCAGACAGCCTCATGATTAAATATGTTTACATTTATAAAAACCTATGTAAGGTTTGCATAATGAATACCTGTGAATACTTATTATCTGATAAACGGAGCAAGCACTAAAGCTACTACCGAGATTAGTTTTAACAAAATGTTTAGGGAAGGACCTGAGGTGTCTTTAAAGGGGTCTCCTACTGTATCACCTACTACTGCCGCCTTGTGCGGGTCAGATTTTTTGTAATACACTTTTCCATTAATTTCTACCCCTTCTTCAAAAGATTTCTTGGCATTGTCCCAAGCGCCACCCGCATTGGATTGGAAAATAGCCATGAGTACGCCGGAAACGGTAACGCCTGCTAACAACCCTCCCAGAGCCTCTTTGCCCATGCCGGGAAGGAAGGCAATTACCACAGGGGCAATGACGGCTAACATGCCCGGTACGACCATTTGCTTGATAGCAGCCTTGGTAGAAATCTCCACGCATTTGCCGTATTCAGCTTTGCCATCAGCTAAGCGGAAAGTTTCTTGGTCTTGTACTGACCACTCGTGTTCGTCTTTGCCTTCGTTCCTACGCATTACTTCAAGTGCATTTTTTAAGGCTGGAATATCATTGAACTGTCTGCGAACCTCGCGAATCATGTCCATTGCCGCCTTCCCTACCGCACCCATTGCTAAGGCAGAGAATACAAAAGGCAACATCGCCCCGATGAGTAAACCTGCCATCACGTTTGCCTTAGAAATATCAATAGAACTTACTCCCGCTGAGGTCATGTATGCCCCGAACAGAGCCAACGCTGTCAGTGCCGCAGAAGCAATCGCAAAACCTTTTCCAATGGCGGCAGTGGTATTTCCTACTGCATCTAATTTATCTGTTCTGCCACGCACTTCTTTGGGCAATTCTGACATTTCTGCAATTCCCCCTGCGTTATCAGAAATAGGACCGTAAGCATCTACTGCCAGCTGAATCCCCAAGTTAGAAAGCATACCAACAGCAGCAATAGCAATGCCATACAAACCACCTGCTTGGAATGCGGCTACAATAGAGAAGGCAATCAGTAATACAGGAATAGCTGTACTCATCATGCCTACACCCAAACCTGCAATGATATTAGTTGCTGCGCCGGTAGAAGACTGGTTTACAATAGATTTTACTGGTGCTTTGCCCATGCCCGTGTAGTATTCAGTAATCAAACCTACCAATACGCCTGCCACTAAACCGATAATAGTGGCAAAAAATACTCCCATAGAGGTCATTTCGCGTGTAATTCCACCATATAAAGCATCTATAAAAGTCCACTTTTCAGGTAAAATATTGGTAATAAGGAAGTAAGAAGCAATAATCATAATGGCAGACGAGCCAAACTCTCCAATATTCAAGGCAGATTGTGGATTACCTCCTTCTTTTACTTTTACAAAGAAAGTTCCGATAATAGAAACGATTATGCCTACTGCTGCCAAAGCCAAAGGCAATAAGACGGCAGAAAGCCCATTCATACCGTCAGCCTGTACAAAATCCGCAGACATGAAAGCCGCACCCAATACCATTGTACCTATAATAGAACCTACATAAGACTCAAATAAGTCTGCGCCCATCCCTGCTACGTCCCCTACATTATCACCTACATTGTCTGCTATAGTGGCAGGATTCAAAGGGTGGTCTTCGGGAATACCTGCTTCTACTTTACCCACTAAGTCAGCCCCTACATCAGCCGCCTTAGTATAAATTCCCCCACCTACACGTGCAAAAAGAGCAATAGAAGAAGCCCCAAAAGAAAAACCCGTGATAACTGTGATGACTTTTTGAATATTCTGAGCATCAGTGCCAAAAAGATTGCTATATACAATAAAAAGTGTTCCCAACCCCAATACTCCCAAGCCAACTACTCCCATTCCCATCACTGAGCCTCCTATAAAAGCTACTTCTAAGGCTTTGCTTAATCCTGTCCTAGCAGCATGAGTAGTTCTTACATTTGCCTTAGTAGCCACACGCATTCCTATAAAACCTGCTAAAGCAGAGCAGAATGCACCCAGCACGAAAGAAACCGCCACCAAAGGAGAAGAATTATCCCCCGCACTTACGCCAAGCAAAATAGCTACAGAAACCACAAAAATCGCCAATACTCTGTATTCTGCTTTTAAAAATGCCATAGCCCCCTCGGCGATACGCGCCGCAATGTCAGCCATTTTCTGAGAACCTACGTCTTGCTTTGCTACCCATGCCGAACGCCAAGCTACATAGAGTAAACCGATAATACCAAAAATCGGTAAAGAGTAAACCAAGTTTTCCATACGTTATGTGATATAGTTATAAGTTTTAAGTTGTGAGTTATGAGTTAGAATACGAGAATAAAAATATAATTTTGTACTTAAAATTTGAAAAACTTAATAAGATACAATTAAATCCAAATAGAAAACCATCTCAATATTTTAGTTCAGAAATGATGAATTTATTTTATACTTAAAACAAAATGTTTTGCAAACGTTTATAAGGTTTGAAACTTTATAAACATTAGTTTTCAATCAAAACCAATCTCGCTTGAGTATATAATCAACTTATTATCATTCATAACTCATAACCCTTTATGAATTAAAGTTTGCAAAGATAATGGAAGGAAAAACATTTAAAAATAATTTGTAAAGATTTGTAAATTTTAAAAGCAGAAAGATAGCGTAAATGTAATAAATTGAACTATTTTTGACTTTTTTATTACTACTTGAATAAGATGATAGATTGTGTTTTTTCTTTTATAGTCCCGTACAGAAATCGCGATACTATGCGCGTGAAAAATTGCTTGCAATCTATTCATAAGCAAACCTTTACTGACTTTGAAATTATTTTCATAGACTACGGAAGCGATTTAATCATACAAAAAGAAATAGAAAAATTATGCAGCGAGTTCCCCCAAGTAAAATATTACTTTTTTAATACGCAATACCAAATGTGGTCGCGCGCTCATGCCCTTAACTTAGGCATACTGCAAGCCAAAGGGAGTTTTTTAGTCATAGTCGACATAGACTTGATTTATCCTCCTCACTTTGCTGATTTGCTCAAAAAAAAGATTGATGATAATACCTTTGTGCAATACCAATGCTATTATATGCCTGAAAAACAGCAAGATTATCAAAACTTAGATTTTTCCAAAGTTTACCCATATAAAGTCAGTAGCACTGAATTTGCCGCAGGACTTATCGCTATACCCAAAGAAAAAATGTATGCCATTGGAGGCTATGACGAGTATTTCAAAGTGTGGGGAGTAGAGGATATGGATTTGAAAAAGAGGCTTTTAGCCAATGGTGTGCAACAAAAAGTACTAAGTATAGATGAAGCCCCTACTTTTCATCAGTGGCACGCCTCTGCGGCTAACGAAGACCTTATGCCTGCCCTTTGGCTTAGCGCTATGGAAAAATACGCTAAGGAGAAAATAGCCTCCTCTCCCCTACCCTATTTACAAAAATTTATTGACAATCAAAAGTTTAATGAGCAAAGAGTAGCTTTAAAGCTATTAGAGGCTGTAAATTTATCTCCTACTTTTACTTTTGAGTACCCCACTCTACAATCTTTCGTCAAATTCGCACAAGCCTTTTTTGCTCTCCAAAAAGGAGATTATATTGTTGTAAATCAAGAATTTAAAACCATAGAAGTCCAAGAAAAATCTCGTCTTGGAAATTTGTTTTTAAAAATCAACCAAGTTTTGGCGAAAACAAAGCTTTCCTATCGGATTACCGAACTGTTTACTTTCGAAACTGAGGTGGTAAACTTCACTAATGTAAGAGATTTTTTATTTTATTTCATTGCAGAAAACCAAAATCACTTCGCTGATTACGCTTTTGAAACGGTTTACGACAAAAAAATTAGATGTATTTTGGTAAAAAAATAGCTTTCAAAGCGACTGTTTAAACTTTTTTATCTTCTCTACATCTTTGAGTCCGGGAATTATCTCAAAGCGACTATTAATATCAATGGCATGAATAGGCAAATGTGTTAGTCTTTTGATGTTTTCCACATGTTGCATGTCAATACCCCCACTTAGGAAAAAAGGCACTTTATGTTCGTACCCTTTTAATATATTCCAGTCAAAAGTAATTCCATTGCCTCCTAAGTTTGTGCCTTTGGTGTCAAAAAGAAAATAATCTACATAAGGTTTGTAGGTATCTAATTGCCTGAAATCAAAGCTTTCCCCAATGCTAAAAACTTTAATCAATCCCACTTTACCCAAAGAAACAAGTTTTTCTTTCAAACCGCCACAAAAATCTGCATCCTCTTCCCCGTGTAACTGCACTAAGTCCAAATGATATTTTACTACTTTCTCCTCAATGATTTCCAAAGAGGAATTAACAAAAACACCTACTTTTTTGACTTGCGTAGCATTGAGCATTGATTCAGAGAGGCAAAAATTATCTTGTACAAAACGAGGAGATTTTTCATAAAAAATAAAGCCAATATAATCAACGCCTAAATTGACTACTTTTGCGATGTTATTTGGCTCTTTCATTCCACAAACTTTGATTTTCATACTATGGGCTTATCGTTTTTATACATTACACAAATTCTAACTGGCTCAAATCCAAGTCGTTCATGCACTTGAAATGTCCTAATGGGCAAGCAGGTACGCCAGCCTTAGAGCATGGACGACACCTCAGCGCTTTATTTTCTAACAAAACAGAGTTTTTAGTATAAGGTTTTATGCCAAAAAGAGGCGTGGTCGTTCCCCAAATAGAATACACCGTTTCATGAAATGCGGCTGCGATTTGCGTCAATCCTGTATCATGCCCAATGACTTTCTCTGCCTGCTTGACTATGGAGGCAGATTGGCTAATGCTTAGCTTGCCTGAAAGATTAATAATAGCTTGATTCCCAATAGAACTAACAATTTCAACTAAGCTATTCCCATGGTCAATATCCTCTTTTCCTCCTATTAAGACTACGGGACGCTTAATTTTTTTACACAATTCTTCCATTTTCCTGATAGGCAATTTTTTAGTAGCCTCACTCCCTCCAATTACATAAGCCACATAGCCCTGATGAAACTCCGTAGGAAGGTATTGTTTTATATCTATTTCATGCTCAGGCAGAATGAAGTAATCCAAGCCCTTTCCGTCATTTTTTACTCCCAAAGGAGCAGCCGCCTCAAAATATCTATCTACGATATGGGAATCAGGCATCTTGTTAATTTTAAATTTTACAAAAAGCCATCTTTCCAATACGTACTTATGATAAGTAAATTTTTTGCCTGAAAGTTTCAGTTTTACTCGTAAGCTACGCAGATTCTTGTGCAAATCAATCACATAGTCGTATTTTTCTTGGACTAACTTTTGTGTAAGCTGTCCTAAATCGTCTTTGAGTAAAAAAAGTTTATCTATGTATGGGTTGGCGGCTAACATTTCAGCATAGCCCACCTTAGTAGCAAAATGCAATTCACAATCAGGAACTTGCTGTTTTATACAACGAATAATAGGAGTAGTCCATACAATATCTCCGATAGAAGAAAAACGAATGACAAGGATTTTAGGCATATCAATTTGGCGGTTCGGGTACAAGTTTATTATCTTTGATTAGATTTTTTCTTACAGCAATCAAAAACGCTAACATGAAAAAATACAATCTTTGTAAAATTGCGCAAAAGTATGAAAATTGGACTATTTTTTGGCTCTTTCAACCCTATTCATATTGGACATTTGATTATTGCCAATACGATTGCCCACAGCCCCGAGGTCAGTCAGGTGTGGTTCGTAATTTCGCCTCAGAATCCTTTTAAGAAAAATACTTCGCTATTGCATGAGTTTGACCGCTTCGATATGGTGCGTTTGGCTATTGCTGACAATGAAAAACTCAATGTTACAGATATAGAGTTTCACCTTCCCAAACCCAGCTATACTATTGATACACTTACCTATTTGCAAGAAAAATACCCTCATCATGAGTTTAAAATCATCGTAGGCGAAGACAATCTCAAAGGTTTTGAGAAGTGGAAAAATTACGATAAAATTTTAGAATACTACGAGGTTTTGGTCTATCCGCGTCCTTGCGTGGAGGCGACCCCTTTTCACTCTCACCCCAAAGTAAAGTTTATTTCTGCTCCCTTGATAGACCTTTCGGCTACTTATATCAGAAATCTAATACGCAATCGCCAATCTATCAAATACTTAGTGCATGAAGATGTAGAAACCTTGATACGAGTCAAAGGCTTTTACTTGTAAACATTTTTGAATAGTTTTGCCAACGAAAGATGTTCCCTCTTGATTATCTATTTTATTTTCAATAGGTTTGTTTTCCGATTATAAAAAAATACACATTTTTTTAACTAATATTACGCATCAGAAAAATGAAAATCATCATCATCAATGGTCCTAACTTGAATCTATTAGGTAAAAGAGAACCAGAAATATACGGTTTGCAGACTTTTGAGGCTTATTTTGAAATTTTGCAACAAAAATTTCCCAAAGTCGCCTTAGAATACTACCAATCTAATGTTGAAGGTCTGCTTATCAATAAGTTACATGAATGTGGCTTTGGTGGCTACGATGGTATTGTCTTAAATGCAGGAGGTTATTCGCATACTTCTATCGCTATGGGAGATGCTGTCAAAGCCATCAAAACCCCTGTCATTGAAGTACATATCTCCAACACTTTTTCCAGAGAGGAATTCCGCCATAAAAGCTATTTGAGCAAAAATTGCAAAGGTTTTATCTGCGGATTTGGCTTAGATGGATATAGATTAGCTATTTTACACTTCTTAGGATAAGCAAAGTAAACCTTAGAGGTCTTGCAGAACGACCTATGAAATTTGAATGTAATTAAGAAAACTTACTTTATTAAGGAAAATATGATGAAACCAATCTCGATAATCTTTTGTTTCAAAGGATAAATTTTTACTCGATAAGCTAAAAAATTAAATTTTTACATCTTCAAAACAAAATTAGCTAATGAAACTCTTTAACGTATATGAACTTTTTGATATTGAGTTAGTAAAAGCACAAGGCTCTTATGTGTGGGATAGACAAGGGAGGCGTTATTTAGACTTGTACGGTGGACATGCGGTCATTTCTATTGGGCATACACACCCTCATTATGTTGCGAAGATTACCGAACAGCTACATCATATTGCCTTTTACTCTAACTCTGTCCAAATCCCTATCCAAGAAGAATTAGCCTACAAATTAGGAGAACTTTCTGGCTATGCTGACTATGCACTTTTCTTAACCAACTCAGGGGCAGAATCAAACGAAAACGCACTGAAATTGGCTTCTTTTTATAACAAGCGCAAAAAAGTCATTGCCTTGAAAGGTGCATTTCATGGAAGAACAGAAGGCGCAGTAGTCATTACAGATAATCCAAAAATCATCGCCCCTATCAACGAAACATCTAACGTGATTTTCATTCCTTTTGATGATATAGAGGCTTTGGAAAAGCACCTAAGCACAGGTGAAATTTGTGCAGTAATTGTTGAAGGCATACAAGGCGTAGGGGGAGTTTTTATGCCCTCAGTAGCGTTTTGGCAGGCGGCACGCCAACTTTGCGATAAATACGATACCGTGCTGATTGCCGATGAGGTACAGTCAGGATATGGCAGGACAGGAAAGTTTTTTGCTCACCAACACGCTGGTATCCAAGCTGATTTGATTACTACTGCTAAGGGCATGGGCAATGGTTTTCCCATAGGAGGCGTACTGATAAGTCCTAAGTTCAAAGCTAATTATGGAACGTTAGGGACTACTTTTGGAGGCAATCATTTGGCTTGCGCAGCAGGAGTTGCCGTTTTAGACGTAATAAAACAAGAAAATTTAATACTACACGCCGAAGAGATAGGGAAGAGTTGGATAGAACAATTAAAGCAGATAGATGGCGTAAAAGAGGTAAGAGGAAAAGGCTTAATGATAGGCGTTGCCTTAGAGATTCCTTGTAAGGAAGTAAGAAATAGCTTAGTCAAAGATTATCACATATTTACAGGCTCGTCTTCTGACAAGTACACTATAAGACTACTACCTGCTTTGAACCTCGCCCAACAAGAAATAGACTCTTTCAATACACAGTTTACAGCTTGTTTAGAAAAAACGCTGGTAGCGATGGGGTAGGCTTATTTTTTAACTTTTTATTTCGTAATTATACAAAAAATAGCGTAATTACGTTTTAAAAGACAATAGGCAAGGAATTTGCAAGCATTAAGAACAAAATAGGCTTGCTTTTGGTAAAAAGAAATGAATCACATACACGCACAGATATTATATAAGAAGTATTACTTTGGCTTTTTAGATGTTCAACTGCTCACTATCAATCATCTAAAAAAGCTGGTCTATTTATATCAAAAGTTTGTCTTGTGCTTGTTGGCTTGTTTGTTTCTTTCTTATGGTCTGCTTGCTCAAAGACCTACTTTTGAGGAGAATACAGAAAAAACTATTCCTCTACTACCTAACCTTTTTAATTTTAGCAAGCAAGATTCTACGACGCAAAACGTAAGGTCTTTAAAAGCACCTGAGTTTTTTTCAGAATCCTATCGCTTTTCCATCAAACTGCTCCGCTTTAATACAGGCGCAGACGAACTTTTCCCTGTTTTTTATAAACAAGGGCTATTTTTTCACCGTTTAAAAGACAAGTATCCTCTCAAATTAGGCATTACTGCATGGAATAAGCCTTCTCGCATTCGTGTATTCTGGGTAGCTCACCCTGATAGCACAAGAGAACAAGGACGCATTTATACGGCAGTACGCCAAGCCCAGAAAAGTAACATTTTAGGGGCGCAATTTTTGGAAAATAGAGAACATGTTTTCTTTGCCAAAACTAATGCCATACCTATTAGCATTCTTGATAAAGGGGAAACTAAACTCTGTAAATCCTCTATTTACGAAGCGAGAGTAAGCCGCAATGTATGGTTTAGCGCATCTGCTGTACAAATTCCTGATACAGAAGATTATTCTATCGCCCACCCTTCTATTTCTTCCGATGGGAAGTATTTATTTTTTACTTCCAATATGCCCGGTGGATATGGAGGCACAGATATTTACTTAACAACTAAGCAGGCTGATGGTACTTGGTCAGAGCCTCAAAATTTGGGAAGCCAAGTCAATAGCCCTGCTGATGAGATTACACCTTTTTATCACGAAGATGGTAATTTGTATTTTGCCTCCAACCGACAAGGAGGTATGGGAGGTTTTGATATTTATGAAGCTAAAAAAATAGGAGATTTCTTTGAAAGAGTAAAAAATGTAGGTGCCCCTATCAATTCCGAAGATGACGACATTTCTTTTATTATCAACGACTCCAAACGCATAGGTTATTTTGCCTCTAACCGCAGAGGAAATTTTGATATTTATAGGTCTAATACCTTGTTACTCAACATATCTCGGAATATCACTGATGGCGGCGTAGATGTTTTTGGACAGTTTAATTTTGAACTTACAGGCAATGTATTTGATAGCATTACAGGACAGCCTATCAAAAAAGCCATCGTTAAAATTAGGGACATAGAAAATGACGATATTCGCATAGGCTTCACAGATAATAGTGGCAAGTATCGTTTCATTGTGCAGAACGAAAAACGCTACCAATTAGCTATAACCAAATTAGGCTATCAAACAACCAAAGACTATGAGTTTTCTACTTTTGGGATTTTGCGCCCCGTCCCTGTGAGTATAGATATGCTTATGTCTCCCAATATCTACCGATTCAGGCTCAATATAGAAGTCATAGAAAAAGATACGATTTCGGAAATTGTACAAAAACCTATTCCTGATGCAAGATTGCTTTTAGAAGAAACAAACTCAGGCGAAGTAAAAGAAGTCTATGCAGATTTACAAGGTAAATATACTTTTGATTTACAGCAAGATAAAAGCTACAAGCTAACCGTTTTCAAAGAAGGTTTTGATATTAGCCTACCTTACCGCATTTATACCGCCCGCAAGAACTCTGCTCAGACGCTTGATTTACAAATACCCCTGAACAAGACCTTGCAAAATAAACGCAGAGCAGTTATTAGAGCTATTGTTACTGATACAGAGGATGGCAGAGCTTTGATAGGAGCTACCGTAGGCTTGAAAAATAAAAATACAGGACAAACCTATGAAGGTCTGACTGATGATAACGGTGTGGCTATCTTTGTAGTAGATACACTTTACACCTACCAACTCTGGGCAGTCAAAGAAAAATACCAAGCCAATGATTATATAGACGTTAGCATGGTAGGCATAGAATCTGGCAGAGTAGTAGAAGCGATTTTACCTATGCGAGCAGTTAGTTACAAGCCTGTGCCATTAACTTTTACGCTTCCTTCCATCTATTATCCTGCGGGAAAAATTACTTTTAATGAAGAAGTGCAAACCCAACTGGATTTAGTGGCTAAAATTTTAAAAGAACATGAAGGTCTGAAAATCAGTATATTTTCCCATACTGACAATACCGATAAACCCAAAGCTAATGAGGAACTTTCCCGCCAGCGCGCCAACGCCGCTGTCAGCTATTTGCTTAAAAAGGGCATAGATAAAAAACGAATAGTTGCTATTTACCCTTTGGGAGCGAGTAAAATGAAAAATGACTGTGATAAAATCCAATGCAAGGAAGCACAACACGCCGAAAATAGAAGGATTGATTTTGCTATTGTGGAAAGATGAAACTTAGGAAGATTTGCTTACCTATATCCGTGCAAGTCAGATGAAAACTGTTTTGTATTTTTTTTTTAAGCATATAAAATAAAATTTATCTTCGTTAGAAAATTTATTTACAATTTCTTTTCTTTACATACATTAAGGTAATTCTCTATGAAACTTTTTCTTATTGGAGTAGGTGGAACGGGAATGAGATGCTTAGAGGCTTTTACGCATCTCGCCGCTTGTGGACTATTTGACGGACAAGAAATTGATATTTTGTCCTTAGATACAGATACCAACAACGGAAATAAAAGCCAATCTGAACAACTCATAGACACTTATATCCGTATCAAAAAAGATAGTGCAGGCAAGCAAGTAGCCTTGAAAGATTCTTTTTTTTCTGCTAACATCCATCTTTTCCGTTTTTCCCCAGAGTATTCAGGAACAAATCGTACTTTTCGCCTAATCAGCAAGTTAGGACAAAGTACAGATAGAAAAATAAATAAGGACAACGAGGACTTAATGAGTTTGTTGTTTGATAAAGAAGTGCAGGAGTTTGACCTCGCCCATGGATACCGAGCACAGACGCACATAGGTTCTTATTTGATGTATCATGCTATTTTAGAAGAAGTAAGCAAGATAAAAAATGGAGAAAAAAATGCCAAGCCTGATGACATTACCGCTTTTTTAAAGCGACTTTCTGATGCGGGACTAAGCGGGCAACAAGTCAAGGTTTTCATTATGGGTTCTATCTTTGGAGGGACAGGAGCCTCCTCGATTCCTGTGATTCCCAGAGCCTTGAAAGACGCACTAAAAATCTGGGACAGTACAGCCAATATTGCAGAAGACTTGCTCTTCGGTACAACCTTACTTACCAACTATTTTACCTTCAATAAGCCTACCAATCAGCAACTCGCCCAAGAAAAAGTCATTGCAGATGCTGATAAGTTTTCTCTGAACTCGCAAGCCGCTCTCATGTTTTATGAAGCAGACAGCACTATTCGCAATATTTATCAAAGAATGTATCACGTAGGCTGGTCAGCAAAACTACTTAACTATGATGAGGGAAAAACTACAAAAAGTACAACTACGGGAGGCGCAGAGCAAAAAAATGTAGCACACGTCGCAGAACTGGTATGTGCTTGTGCCGCTTACCAATTTTTTAAAGATAATGAGATAAAAAAAGGAGAGCATAAAATTTTATATAAGACCATAGCCAATGATAATGACCGATTTGACTTTACTTTTGCTGACTTCGTAGGGCAAGAAGAGCAGTACAAACTCATGGACAAATGGACAGCGTTTTATGCTTTAAGTTTTATGGTGCAAAACCATCAAGAAGGAGATATTAAAAACTTTGTCAATGCCTTAACGAATAAATACAATATTACTGACTACAAAGACCTAACTGATGAAGAAGCCAAGTTCATTAATAACTTCTTGAAAATGTTTGCTTTCTCTTATGACAATAGCCATGTCAGAGATGGTTGGCTCAGGCAAATACAAAAAAGTTCTACTGACGAGCATTTTCTATTTAGCGTTAATAGTTACCAAACCGACGCTAACAGATTAAAAAAGTACAATTGGGGACAGCTATTAGATACCAAAGAATATCAGTTTGAGGGAGATGGAAATTGGATTAGCAGTCCTAAACCCTATGATACTTTTCTGAAAAAGTTTAGAGAGGACACCAACTTAAAACCTACGCCAGACTTTGAATCTGCTAAAATAGGAGAACGATTACTTTATCACATTTATCAGACTTTCAAAGCATTGCACAAAATTAGGAAATAGAAAAGCCAAATATTTTTCCTAAAAGTTTCCTAACTTTTGAAAAGTTCTTCAATGAATCATTAGATTAAACTTTTCGCTTAATTTTGTATTGGATAGATTTATCTTATCACCCATGCGAATTAGTCCACAGACCGTTCAAAGAATTAAAGACAGTGCCGACATTGTAGAGGTAGTACAGGACTTCCTTACCTTGAAAAAGAAAGGACAAAACTATTGGGCTTGCTGTCCTTTTCACAATGAAAAATCACCTTCTTTCTCCGTTGCTCCCGCCAAAGGGATTTACAAGTGCTTTGGTTGCGGAGCCGCAGGCGATGCTGTTAAGTTTGTCATGGACATAGAGGGACTAAGCTACCCCGAAGCCTTAAAGTATTTAGCAAATAAGTATCATATTGAAATAGAAGAAGATACAAATATAAATACCGATGAGTATAAGGCTCAGCAAAGCCTAAGAGAAAGTATTTTGGTAGCTATGCAGTTTGCTCAAAGGCATTATCAAAAGCTACTACACTATGACCAAGAGGGCGTATCGTTGGGCATGACCTATTTCAAGGAAAGAGGCTTTTCCTTGCAAACTATTGAGAAGTTTGGCTTAGGATATAGCAAAGATGATTGGCACGAATTAGAACAACATGCGCAAAAAGAGGGTTTTACGCAAGAAATCTTAGAAAAAGCAGGTTTACTCATCAAAAAAGAAGAAAACGGCAAAGTCAATCATTATGACCGATTTCGCGGGAGAGTAATGTTTCCTATCCATGATTTGGCAGGCAAAGTCATTGCTTTTGGAGCAAGGATTTTAAAAAAAGACGACAAACAGCCTAAATACCTTAACTCTCCTGAAAATGAGGTATATAAGAAAAGTGAAGTTTTATATGGAATTTTTCAAGCCAAAAATGAAATCCGAAATCAAGACAACTGCTATCTCTGCGAGGGCTATACCGATGTCATTTCCTTGCACCAAGCAGGCGTTGGCAACGTGGTTGCCTCCTCGGGAACTTCCCTAACCGAAGGACAAATCAGGCTCATCAAGCGTTTTACTGATAACGTTACTGTACTTTACGACGGGGACAGCGCAGGCATTAAAGCTTCTTTGCGTGGCATTGATTTGATTTTAGAGCAAGGATTAAATGTAAGAGCAGTGGTTTTTCCTGACGGAGAAGACCCTGACAGTTACATGCGAAAAGTAGGAAGCATGATGTTTAAGAATTTTTTAAAAGAAAATACCAAAGATTTTATCAACTTCAAGGTAGAAATACTCTTAGGAGAAGTACAAACAGACCCTATACGCAAAGCAGGGGCTATCAGAGAAATTACCAACAGCATTAGCAAAATTCCTGATAGTATCAAAAGGGAGGTATATGCTAAGCAATGTAGTGAACTCTTAGACATAGATGCTCATACGCTTTTAGTAGAAATTGATAAAATTCTAATTAAAAACGACTTACAAGAAGCAAAACGCAAACAAGAGGAGGAAAAAAGAAAAGAAGCAAAGCCAAAGCAAGTAGATTTACCTCCTTTTTTAGATGATATTCCTTTGCCTACGAGCGAGTACTATACCTCTCCAAAAGAAACTTATTACGAAGAAGACTTAGCCTTATTTCAGCAAAAAGACAATAAAGTACTACGCACTATTGCGGTACACGAAAGAGAGTGCATACGCCTATTGCTCAAATATGGAAACTATCAAGTTGATGTTGAAACAAAACTTTGGCAATACCTGCTCAGCGAAATCGAGGAGTTACAATTTCATACCCCTGTTTATTTCAAAATACTTACCATGTACAAAGAAGCTATTGGTCAGGGAATAGAAGCTGATGATGACTATATGATACGTTTTGGAACACCTGACATTGTAGCGACCGTAGTCAATATTACTACTGAAAAATACCAAGCCAGCGAAAATTGGGAACGCATGCACGAAATTTTTATTCCACACGAAAGCGATGCCGAGCGACTGCCCAATACGGTGTATGAATATGTAGTAAGGCACAAATACAAGTTCATTATCAAGCTATTAAAAGAAATAGAAGAAGAACTACATACCGCAGAAGACGAAGCAATGCAAGTGCTTTTAGATAAATACTTTCACCTTAACGAAGTAAAAAAAACAATGTTAGCAGACTTGGGTGCTGTCATTTTGCCTGAGTAAAAATCAATTCACGTTAATTCATTTATCAAAATTGTGTGCTTGTGCTTTATACTTATAGAGTAGTTATTTATTAAAAAAAATGTTTCTTCTGATTGATTCCCTTCACTTTCTTGGAGTAGGTCATGGGAAAGTATTTCTCCTTTCTCGTTCAATATTACTAAACAATTCTTTTTCTGTTTCCAATATGAAATCATAATATGATTCTTGTATTCCAAATAATCAACTCTACGGCTTATCTCTACTTCTAATTTTTGTTTTAAAAACTGAGCAACTGTATTAAAATAATCAGAACCTTCTGCATATTGGAAAGGAAGAGTAATTTCCTGCTCCGTACTCTCAAAATCAGCAAAATGTTTTTGCTCTAACTCATTGCCAGACTCTTTGTCTAATAGCAAACTTGTACGTTCTTCTTTTTTTAGCAAAGACACTAAAACTCCTTGCTTATTTACTTTTTCCAAATAGACTCCCTTTCTCTCCCAAAGCAAACTCTGCTCAAAGGCATCTGCTACCAACAAACCTGTAGGTTGAGGATATTCTTTCCCTTCAAACAGATGAAAAAATAGCTTTCCTTCGTAAAAAGCTGTTAAACCTACCCACCAATTTTCTTCTAATCCTAATCCATGGAAAAGCACTTGTTTTTTTTTGTAGTCCACAACAGCAAAACTCGCTTCTTTGCTTTCTGCATGACGAACTTCCAAAGCAATCAAAGAAAGCTTTTTATCGGGTAAAACCTTAAAAATCAGTCCATCAAAGGTATATTCCCAAGATTCAACGGAGGATATTAGTGAATTATTTGTCATGCCTGTTTGTATTTCGCAGGTTGAACATACTCTACCTGATAATTTTTAGATGATTTTTAGAGGATACTGATAATAAGCAAAAGTAAGTCTATCCAACGAATAAAAGCACAGATGGACTCCTGCCACAAATCCATAAAAGTCTGCTCGCTACGTATCAAGTCCAAGGCTTTTCTAAAAAACTTTTAGCTTTATA
>Ga0272446_1001682_pt1 | contig 31663 bp, 24 predicted proteins | sample YNPCB0061_FD_194587 | JGI IMG/M metagenome (GOLD analysis project Ga0272446, IMG submission 194587) | Hot spring microbial mat communities from Yellowstone National Park, WY, United States - YNP-CB-006-1 | ecosystem: Environmental > Aquatic > Thermal springs > Hot (42-90C) > Sediment | place...
CTCGTCACGTGCCGATTACGCATCAAAATCTCATTGAGATGATGAGCTATGCCCTGGTGCTAGAGGGCAACCGCCTGATCACATCGGGAGCCACGGGCACCAATTTTGCAGCGATTCGGGGGGCGCTTAGAGCAGATCCTTCCTTGCTAACGGTTATTTTGCCGCAAAGTCTGGATAAGCAGCCACGAGAATCCCGAGAGCAGCTAGAGCAAGTCATCCATCTGGTGGAGAATCCTGAAAATGATGATCTACCTCTATCCGAGGCTAGTGCGGTCTGTAACCAGGAGATTATCTCTCGCTGTCAGCAGCTGATCTGTTTTGCCTTTCATGACAGTAGCATTCTGCTGAATACCTGCAAAGAAGCGGAAGAACAGCGCAAAATCGTCACTTTGTTTTATTTTGACTAAGGGGCTGCTCAGGCTAAAGCGAATGTTGTGTCAAGCAAATCTTGAGAGCTTGATACCGGTTCAACAAGATTTGACCGAATCACTAGAATGGCCAAAGGTCTAGTGTTGAAATAAAGTCCCGATCATTCTTATTGGCTAAAATCGATGGGCTGAGCCTTGTCGGCGATGCAGCCTATCGGTAGGATAGCACCTATGCTTGTAGGGTTACCTGCAACTCCCTAATAGCCCGTTCAAGCTGATCAATTAATCAAAGGTGCTGGTAATCAAGGTGCTGGCGGGTGTTTCACCGGCTCTGGGCTAGTGCGCTGCACTCGGCTCAACGATGCGCTTTACAGCAAGGTAGTGTCTTCTCCCATGCGGCCAACGGACGTTTGTTACACTAGTGGAGGGATTGCTGGGTGAGGCAAGGAACCATGTCTTACTTAAGGTCTTTATCCTTAAGGTCTTTATCCTCAAGGTCTCTACCCTGATAAGGCCTGATAAGGAGTTAAGGCCTTGGCAGCAATCGACCAGGGATATGGATGGTCGTTATTCACTCGCTCTCTTCTTTATTAGATTCAGGAGAAACAATTTCCATGGTGACCGCAGCTCAGGCTCGTCCAGGCGAACGTGCTGAATTTATTCGCAAGACCTATCTCCATCTCGCGGGTGCGATCGCCGCTTTTATTGGCGTTGAATTGATTCTGTTTCAAACTGGGATTGCTGAGGCCATTTTTCAGTTTGTTGCCGGTAGCCGCTTTGTCTGGCTGGCTATTTTGGCTGGTTTTTCGTTAATTGGCTGGTTAGCTCGTAGTTTAGCTGACCAGGCCGATTCTGTCCCTACCCAGTATCTGGGGTTAGGGATCGAAGTGATGGCCCAGGCGCTCCTATTTGCGCCACTTCTCTACATCGCTGCGATGTTTTCCGATTCAACGGTGATTCCAACAGCAGGCATTCTGACGATTTTATTGTTTACTGGGCTAACGGCTTTTGCCTTTTTTACCCAGCGAGATTTTTCGTTTCTGGGTGGCATTCTGACGATTGGTGGCTTTGTCGCCCTGGGGGTGATTGTTTGTAGTGCGATTTTTGGCTTTCAGTTAGGGCTGCTGTTTTCTGGGATTATGGTGATATTTGCCGCAGCCGCGATTCTCTATGACACATCAAAGGTGTTGCATTACTACCAACCCCATCAGTACGTGGCTGCGTCGCTCCAACTCTTTGCATCGGTGGCTTTACTGTTGTGGTATGTACTGCGAATTGTCATGTCGTTATCTTCCCGGAGATAGGTAATCCGCAATAATGACGTTATTGAATTGATCAAGTTAAGCAAATTTGCAACCCGGTTTTTGGCAAAGCCGGGTTTTTCAATGGGCAATGCTCTTATCCGCTGGTTGAGTTGCGCTGGTTCATGGCCCTCGATTTTACAAATACCAATTTGTTATGGACTTCGGTTTTAGCAGAAACCCTGTATCGTCTGGGTCTAGTGACCGCAATCATTTGTCCTGGTTCGCGCTCGGCACCGTTGGCCATTGCCTTTGCCCGGCATCCTCAGATTGAAGCGATTCCGGTATTAGACGAACGTTCAGCCGCTTTTTTAGCGCTGGGGTTGGCGCGTCAAAGTCACCGACCGGTGGCATTGGTTTGCACTTCTGGTACCGCTGGGGCTAATTTTTTCCCGGCAGTGATTGAGGCGAGTGTGAGTCGAGTGCCGCTGCTGGTGCTAACGGGCGATCGCCCCCCCGAACTGCGCGATTGTAATGCGGGTCAAGCGATTGATCAGCACAAGCTATATGGCACCTACCCCAACTGGCAAACTGAGTTAGCCTTGCCAGACTTAACCTTGCTGGCCTACTTACGTCAAACTCTGGTGCAGGCTTGGGAGCGAGCCATCTACCCAATTGCCGGAGTTGTCCATCTCAATTGTCCCTTTCGTGAGCCATTAGCCCCCCAACCTGAGGCTATTGCCTGTTCTGCGAATTTAGAGACAGACTCTTTTTTTACCCATCTACTGCCAGTTTTACAGCCTCAGCCAAAGCTGCCAATGGCGGCGATCGCCCTACTCCCCCTCAATCACTGGCGTAACCAGCCGAAGGGCGTCTTGATTGCAGGGCCAGCCCAACCCGATGATCCTGAAACTTACTGTCGTGCGATCGCTCATCTGGCCAGGACGCTGGGCTATCCTGTTTTGGCGGAAGGGCTTTCGCCTCTGCGCAACTACGCGGAGCTTAACCCCAATCTGGTCGCTACTTACGATTTGATTCTGCGGAACCCGCCACTGGCTGAGCAATTGCACCCTGAGGTGGTCATTCGTATTGGGGACATGCCCACCAGCAAACAGCTTCGCACCTGGTTGGCGGCTGTCCAACCGCGGCAATGGGTGATTGATCCCAGCGATCGCAATCTCGATCCGCTTCACGGAGCCACTACTCATCTACGAATTGCGGTGGAGCAGTTAGCCACTGTCTATTTGGGGGAACCGGCTGAATCTAGCGATTACTTAAAGCGATGGCTCACCGCCGAGCAGCAAACACGGCAGACGATTGATCAGGTGATGGCCGCAACGGATACGCTCCAGGAGAGTAAGGTGGCCTGGTTACTGAGCCAAACCCTTCCTGTTGGCACTCCCCTCTTTGTCAGTAGTAGTCTGCCTGTGCGGGATGTGGAGTGGTTTTGGCTACCGGGCGATCGCCAAATTCAACCCTACTTTAACCGGGGGGCTAACGGCATTGATGGTAGCCTTTCCACGGCGCTGGGTATTGCCCATCGCCAGGCTCCTAGCGTTATGCTCACGGGAGATCTGGCCCTATTGCACGATACCAATGGTTTTTTGCTAAGCCCGCAGTTTTTGGGGCATCTTACCATTGTGCTGATTAACAATCACGGGGGCGGCATTTTTGAGATGTTGCCTATTGCCCAGTACGATCCACCCTTTGAGGCTTACTTTGCGACCCCCCAAACAGTCGATGTAGCCCAGTTGTGTGCAGCCTACGCGATCGACTATGAGCGTATTCACACCTGGGAGCAACTCCAAATTTTGCTCAACCCTTTGCCCAAGCAGGGCATTCGGGTGCTAGAAATCTGCACTAACCGAAAACAAGCTGCCCAATGGCGGCATCAACATCTAGAAACGTTTACTTTTCCAGATAAAAAGCCATATCGATAGAGAGAGGCAGTCCTATTCCTTAAAGTAACCTTTAAAGGCCTATCCCCCTGTCGCCTTGGCGACTAAAGTCGCGGCTATACGGACAAAACCTGCCGATGCAGGTGATAGCAATCCCTCATTGGCTTGAGTCCGCATCGGCGGACTTGGTTGGCGTCGTTGCGGTTTTAACCGCCGAACCCTTTTCAAATGCCCTCTTAGGGGCCGAGCCTTTACCAGAAATTTATGCAACTTATCCTGATCCCAGGTCATTCAGTCGAAATCAACTATAGCAGTGTCCTTAGCTGCTGGCTGGTCGGGTTGATTCCCACTTTTCTATAGTTTGAAGCTGAGGAGCTTTGTCAAGATGGGACAAGAGCAAACAATGAAAGCATTACCCAACTCAGTGATAGAAGAAATTCAGCTGATTTGCCAGCGTCACCTGGAGAAGCTGCCTAACCCGGCGGGTCATGAGAGATTCCAAACACAGGAAGAAGGGAAAAACCCGGAACTTTTTGAAAGTAGCACCCCATTACTCCTAGCTGCTGCTGCCTCAGAGATAACCACCGTAGCCGACGAGTCAGCAGTTGCAAATGATTGCCCTGCGGCTGAAGCCCTCGCCCTGGCAACCCAAGTTCAAATCTCTGAGTGGTTGGCCGAGGTCGAGTCATCGGCACCTGTAAGCCTAGACACCAGTCTGGAAGCTCTTTCACCCATACCCCGAGCGTTGCCAGGTGCTGTGCAGTGGGCAAAATCTCGCCCTGCTGATTGTACGGACATTCTGGACACGGAACTGAGAGCGACCGATTTGAACGGAGGGTGGCAATGTTACGATCAACAAAGCCAAGGTGCTCTCAACTATTTCAATGTTTATTTGGATAGCCTTGGTGCTACTGCACCGACGGTCAATGCCGAAAGCTCATCACTGTTCAATCTGCCCCGTGGGTTTGTGGGGGCGGGTATGGTGTCAACATTGGTTGTTTCTGGACTACTGATTGGTGACATTGTTCAGCGATCGCAGCCCAAGTCAGAGCCACTGGTTAACCCGCTCAATCAGCAAAAGGCAGAGCATCCCCTCCCTGAACCCACAGCCACCAGCCCAGAGCGCATAGCCGTAGAGGCATCTGGCAAAGCGCCGACAGCATCGAAGCCGCAGTCAACTCCGCCCCCAAAGGCTGCAACCCTAACAACTCCTAGCCAACAGCTTTCGCAACAATTCCTGAGTACGCCCATCCTCTCTCCACCACCACCGCGCTTGAGCCTTGATCCGTTGCCTCCCCTACCGGCGATTATGCCCAAGCCAACGCAAGCCCAGCCAAAACCGCAATCTCCCAAGCCCCCTGGCTTGACAACCCTGCCCAGCGTTGCCGTTATTGCTCCACCCGAGGCATTGCCAGCTCGCCCAACTCCTCGACCTCTGGCAGAAACCGCTGCACCGATTTCTACACCAGCAGCGCCACCTTCTTCGATAGAGCCGATTCCCGTTGCACCCAGCGCGCCAACACGAGCAGACAACTTCAATGGAGAAACCCACACTAACCCGACACCTGTGGCAGCCGGAACTGCGGAAAGTGGCAGCACAGCAGTTGCACCAGAATCCATGCCTGCTCCCCTCATCGGAACGCTCCAGCCAGTAACCACTCCCCAAAACCAGTCGAGTGCTGCTCGTACCGTTGCGCCAGAAGCGGCTCCCACCAGTCGCAGCGGTTTACCCCAGGGAATTGAAGAGTATTTGACTCTGGGGCAGAACCCTACCCCCACCCGCCCCTTAACCCTGCTGCCATTGACGGCTCAGGCGGCAACAGAGGCGGCAGCGGCAAAGCAACTGGGGGCATTTACAGTGCGTCAGGTAGATTCCCAGGCGTATCAGCAAGAATGGCTGACCAGTAACGCAGAGTCAGATGACCCGGCGATCGCCAGCGCCTTTCCTGCCTATGGCTTTATCGACTACCAGCGCCAGGTGATTGTGGTGTTGCAAAACCAGCAAATTTCCCTGGAGGGCCAACCCCTGCCTACACCCTAGTGGTTTCCCCTGCACCCCGTCCTAAATCTGGTGACTATGGCTATATCAGAGGTTTCAGTCGTTTTGTCAGGCAATCAGGTTTTGTCCTAAGCTTTCTGACTAAAGCTGTATCTCCGGCAAGCTGGAAGAGTGAGCGGGTGGGTGGCTAAAAACCCAGGCAAGAAAGCGCTCAGTGTAGTAGGTCGCTAACTGGGTACCTAACCCGTTAGGAATGACATCGAAGGCATGTTCGGCCCAGGGTAACTCCAGATAAACTACCCGGTTATCCGCCTCCCGCAATTGCTGAGCAAAATCCCGGCCAAATTGAGGTAACACAACGGTATCGCTGCCTCCATAGATCATCAGAGTCGGTGGTAGGTTAGGGCGCACGTAGGTTGTTGGTGAGGCCTCCCGATAGATATCTGGAATTTCGTCAGGAGTGCCACCCAGAAAATGAGCGACTAGTTGGTGAATTTGAAAAATGTTGGGGCTGGGACGCTCCCAATAGGTGCGTGTTAAGTCGGTTACGCCATAGTAATTAACCACAGCTCGAATCAGGAGAGAATTAGGTTGATAGGCGGCTAACAGCGCTAAATGGGCACCGGCTGATCGCCCCAAAAGCGCGACACGATCAATATCTACTCCCCATTCATCAGCCCTCTGGCGAATAGCCGCCAGGGCTGCCTGTACGTCTTCAAGTTGGGTCGGAAAGCGATACTTTGGAGCAAACCGATAGGTAATGGAAATAACTGTGTAGCCCTGAGCCGCCAGATAGTAACTGAGAAACTCGTCGCTACTGGGCGATCCCCCTTCCCAGCCGCCTCCATGAATGACGATGACGGTGGCATGGTTGCCAGATAGACTCCCACGATAGAGATTGAGCCGCAGCCCCGTGTTTGCTGCTTCTGCAAAAGGGATGCCCCGCTGTGCCCTGACATTACTGGCCAGGGGTAACCTCTGGAGCGATCGCCCAATGTCTAAGGGCTGCGATCGCACTTTTGCCCTCATTTCTGGGGTAATCTGCTGCCAGTAATCTGACCCTAACCCCTGCTGCATCGCTGCTTCCATCTGGGCATGGGTGGCCGCAAACTGCACTAAAGGGAGCGCACAAACCACCACCGTTAGCAAACTTAATAGGGTTGCAACCCCACCGAGCCAACTGAAGCGCCAGGTTAACACCGAAAACAGAAGGGTAAGGATGCCAATCGTCAGCCAACGCAGACTCAGTTCTGGGGCTACCACCACCCAGCGAAACGTGCGCTCAGAAAAGGGCGGCAGCACTACCCAGGCTGTACGAAAGAGTAAAGCACTGCTAATGGCGATCGCCCCTAGGGGCAACCCGGATTTGGTAACCCAACTCAGCAAGGTTCAATCTCCTCTAATCAAGACGCTGCTGCCAGAGTATCCTGATTCGCTATCCCTGTAGCAAGCGCCTTTTAACCAAACACTTTGCGACCAATCTCTCTAAACTGAGAGCGCAAATAGAATCAAACTACCCACTTTTGCCCCTGTGGGCCTTGCAGAGATGGGCTGCGCTCCGCCAAAAAACTGGCTGAACCCGCCCCCTTGTGCCACCTGATTAAATCCACGATTCTCAATAACGCCGAATCTCCCTTGAGGGGATTTCAAAAAACCTCGCCAGGCGACCCTAGGAACGGTAAAATCCTGTATGCAAGTTGACAATTGTTCTAATCATAATTCGGCTAGGAATAGTTAATTGCCCATCCCTTTCGCTTGCAATTCCTGGCCAGCTTAACCGCTTTTCTGAGATGTCCTATAGGGCCTGTACGGCGAAAAGGGCCAATTGTCAGGTTTGCTTATTCAGTCTTTATCCGCACAGTCACACTATGGGGTTCATTGTTCAGAAATACGGTGGTACGTCGGTCGGTTCTGTTGAGCGCATGCAGGCCGTTGCCCAGCGGGTTAAGCGCTATGCCGATGAGGGCCATGCCTTGGTGGTGGTGGTCTCGGCCATGGGTAAAACTACGGATGGGTTGGTTAAACTAGCCAGCGAAATTTCGAGCAATCCCAGTCGCCGCGAGATGGATATGTTGCTGGCGACGGGTGAACAGGTTTCTATTGCCCTCCTCTCTATGGCTCTGCAAGAATTAGGTCAGCCAGCGATCTCTCTCACAGGGGCACAGGTGGGGATTGTCACGGAGGCCGCGCATAGCCGCGCCCGGATCTTGCGGATTGCCACAGAACGCCTAGAGCGCCATATCCAGGAAGGCAAGGTGGTCGTTGTAGCCGGGTTTCAGGGGATTAGCAGCGGAGATGATCTGGAAATTACCACCTTGGGTCGAGGTGGATCGGATACCTCAGCTGTGGCCCTGGCCGCCGCTCTAAAAGCTGATTTTTGTGAAATTTATACGGATGTTCCCGGCATTCTCACTACCGATCCCCGGCTGGTGCCAGAGGCCAAACTTTTGGATGAAATTACCTCAGATGAAATGCTGGAATTGGCTAGCCTGGGAGCCAAGGTGTTGCACCCTCGTGCTGTGGAGATTGCGCGTAACTATGGTATACCCCTGGTAGTTCGCTCTAGTTGGACGGATGAACCCGGCACCTGGGTTGTTTCTCCCCAGTCGCAAGCACGCCCCCTGGAGGGTTTAGAGTTGGTGCGGCCCGTCGATGCGATTGAGTTTGATACGGATCAGGCGAAGGTGTCTTTGCTGCGGATTCCTGATCGCCCAGGGGTGGCAGCCCGTTTATTTGGAGAAATTGCTTCCCAGGATCTGGATGTGGATTTGATCATTCAATCCATCCACGAAAGTAATACTAATGACATTGCTTTCACCGTTACCCAGGCTTCGTTACAAAAGGCAGAGGCCGTTGCTAACGCTATCCTGCCGGCTCTGGGGCGGCACCAGGATCCGACGTTGGAGACGGCAGAAGTCATGGTGGATCGTCAGATTGCAAAGGTGGCGATCGCCGGTGCGGGCATGATTGGTCGCCCTGGGGTTGCCGCGCAAATGTTTACGGCTTTGGCCAATGCAGGCATCAATATTCAGATGATTTCGACCTCTGAGGTCAAGGTGAGTTGTGTGATCCGTGCAACTGATTGTGACCGGGCGATCGCCACTCTGTGCCAGACCTTCGAGATCAATCAATCACCCATTGGGCAAAGCAGCAACTCCTTCATACCACCAAAGGCAGGCATCACACCCCCTGTGAGAGGAGTCGCCCTGGATCTCAAACAGGCCCGGCTGGCGATTCGGTTTGTGCCAGATCGTCCGGGCATGGCTGCTCAAATCTTTAATCTGCTGGCTCAGCACAATATTAGTGTGGATATGATTATCCAATCCCAGCGTTGCCGCGTGATTAATGGCATGACGACCCGTGATATTGCCTGTACCGTCGCTCAAGCAGATGCAGAACCCGCACGGTTGGCTCTGATGGCAGCCCAGACAGAGCTGGGATATGGAGAGGTAACGGTCAACCCTGCGATCGCAAAAGTCAGCATTGTTGGCGCTGGTATGATTAACCAGCCTGGAGTCGCGGCTCGGATGTTTGCCGCTCTGGCCGAGCAGCACATTAATATCCAGATGATCGCCACCTCTGAAATTAAAATTAGTTGTCTCGTCGATGAAGATAAGGCTGTTCAGGCTCTACAAGCCATTCATGCCGCCTTTAACCTGGGTGGAACCCAGGCAATTCAAATACCTGCTTAGGGCAGTGGCCCTCTCTACTGAGGCGATCGCTGTGCTATCATTTGTAATCGGGTTAGTAAATTATGCTGGTGTAGCTCAGTTGGTAGAGCAGCTGATTTGTAATCAGCCGGTCGCAAGTTCGAGTCTTGTCACCAGCTTCAAGGCTAATTAAGCGCAGAAGGGGTTTCAACTATTCTGAATAGGGCAGAGTACCCAATAATGGGCCAGAAGCTTACCTAGACTTGGCTCATGAATTTTGGCCATTTGTCAATCATTACTTGACTAGTTCCTGGCGATCTGGTGGGGATGACTCTAGCAGAGCGTCTTCATATAAGGCAGTCAGAGTATTGGAAAAATCAACACTCTGGAGATCAAAGCTGCTAGTGTGGGGCGTATAAAATTGCAGAACCCATAATCCTTCAGCATTACGCCGAAAGCACTCGACTCGCTGATGACGAGTATTGATCAAAACATATTCCTCTAGACTTTCCAGAGTTTGATAATCAGCAAACTTGTCACCGCGATCGAACGCTTCTGTAGAGTCAGAAAGGACTTCAACAATCAGCTTGGGAAACCGCTTGTAGTGGGATGTTTCTTGATCACGCGGATCACAAGTCACCATCACATCTGGATAATAGAAGCAATTCCGGGCTTCAATACGAGCCTTCATGTCGGCAATGTAAACCCGACATCCACTCCCCCGCAGATGACTGCGAAGCAATGCAAAAAGGTTTCCAGCAATGGTGACATGAGTATCGCTGGCTCCAGCCATAGCATAGACATCACCGTTAATATACTCATGCTTGATTAGGCTCTCAGCTTCGAGCTGGAGATAGTCTTCAGGGGTGAGGGGGGATTGGGGCGAGGCGATCATAGGAGTTGGAGGGGGCAGTTGGAGAATGAGAATGGATTTATTGTAGATCGGGCAGAATTTAGAGGGGGATTAGAGGGAGGCGATCGCCCTTTCCAATTCCTCATGCACCTTCACCATCAAACTGGCTGCTTCCAATGTTGCAAAGCCTTCAGGAAAGTCCTGTTTCACAATGAAATTTAGGAACTCTAATAATCGATTTTTCCAATCTTCTTGTGATGAAACACCCCAAAATTGCCACAGATCAGAATCAGCCATCCCTTGAACCTGATGAACGATTAAATTTCTCTTTTCAGAAACATTTTGGTCATCGTCGTCGTCCCAAAAAATCTTCAATGCCGGACAATTCTGGTCATAGTCAGCATAGCGAATGGACTTAAACAGATTGCAGAGCGTGCGAAGGTTCATCTCAACACGTTCATGCTTAGCAATTTTCACATCTTCACCTTGAAGTTTCTGGCTTAATGACTCTAACTTAGACTTGATATCTGAGATAGCTTTCTTCGCCTTCTTACCCGATACTTTAGAGAAAGGGTGCTCGGTATCCGTTAAGACAGAAGGACTCAAATAGGGAATACCCTTCGGAGATTCAATATGCTGTTTAAAGTAAATCTGTCCCCATGCCGCAAAAATTCCTTCAAACGCACGAAATGAGTGAAAAAAAGCTTCGACGATATTGCCTTGATCTTTACGAATAAGTGCAAGATAAACTTCCTCATAGGCTTTCCACCACCAGTTTTCTTCTCTTGTTCGCTCTGTGACTTCAGATGCAAACTTTGGATGGAGCTTTAAACAATCAAGAAAATCATTAAACTTGGCAACATTCCAGTTCCTTGCGGCATTGAGCAGCATATTGATCTCTTCATTCTCCTTGAGATAATTGCCAATCAATGCTTCTACAGCAGCATAGTTATAACTTTTCTCACCTAACAAGGCTTTTGCTTCTTGGATGCGGATACCGCGTAGATAACTGGAACCTTCAAGCGGTTTTTCAGGAAAGGTGGGATTGTATTCGTTGCTGACAAGGAATTTGACGCGATCGCCAAATTTCGCCAAGCTGCAAAACTGCACTGCTGAGGAAATAGCCGGAGTGCCTGCCTGATGGCTAACATAAACATTTTCCCCTGAATTTACTTGGATCGGTTGATCTGCAATTGTTAAGTTGCGGAATTCTCCACGCACCAAATCTAGAACTGCATTCCAATTGTCTAGACTTTCAGCCTCAGACTTTGGGATTAGGGGGATGAACTTACATGGCGCACCTGGAAACTTTTCTGCAAAATAGGTCTGCAAAATAAGCTCTAATTCGCAGGTGTCTTGCCAATAGGGACTTTTGAGTGTGCTGCGTTGGCGATCGCTCTCAAAAATAGTGGATTGATCGGTGAGGAAGACAGCGATCGCCTCAGGTGGCGGATAGTTATTTAATGCCTGCACGAAGTTATCCAGTAAGGGGAAGGTTAAATAGTCCCAAATTTCCTGTTGTCGTGACTCGTCACTGGCTTGGTATACCCTGCCTAAAATCCGAGGAGAAATCCGATATGCTTCTTCCTGATCCCTAAGGATTTGCTTCGGTTCAAAGGAAATGTCGTAGCAATCGGCTCTTAAATCATCCGTATACCAACAGTTCCAGACTTTATCACTGCGTTGCTTCTCTGTTCTCCCCTTGGCCTGATTCACCTTATCGCTGATCAGTTGGACATCGCTGCTCCCAATCGTCACAATCCACAGGTGCATGGCTATTTATCTCCCCACAACTGTTCAAAGCCTTCAGGATGAGTTTCTAAAAACTCTAAGAAATTGTTGACTTCGTCAGAGTCATCTGGAAAGAGAGTGATGAGTTCTAAGTAGCGTGGTGTTGATTTGACAATAGGCTTCTGAGGATTTTCAGGATCTTTCTGCAAAATCACCACAGGATACATACGATGCCAAATCCGACTAATTTGACCAATCCTTCCCGTCAAGGGTGATTTATAAATTGATTCTTCCTCCTGAACACCTCGAATCTTTGACTGATAGGGTTGATGAAACCATCTCACAGCGACACTATCATCCCGATTTCCTGCTACACGTCCCCAGACTTGGACATTGCTGGGATGCCAAGCTTCTCGCCAATCTTTTGCCCAGTCAGTTTCTCTCAGTGGCTGCTTCTGAGCTTGTATCCATTCTCTAGCAATTTGCCGAACAGACTCGAAAAATTCTCCCACTTTGTCTAATCGACTCACTTGCACATTTCGGCGTTGGGCGTTTTCTCCTAACCATTGCCAGTGACAACCAATCAAAGCTTTATAGTCATCTTCGTAATATTCTTCAAAGAAAATCCGATGATCGACGCGCCGCCAAGATTTACCAAAGCCACCCACCAGCATGGCAAACTGCATCAGTTTAGTGACCAATTTTTTGAGTATGGTCTCCAGCTCAGCAGCTTTTTCGGGAGATGGATCTAAGGATTTAGTCAAAAACCAAGTTAATTCTCCTTCTACTTGGTAAGCGGGTTGAGCATAGTTTCCTGAGCCAAATGGGCTAATGTCCAACTTAGACTCTTGAAATTGTAGTCCTAGCAAGCCAACTATCGGCTCTTTACATTGAATTCCGCCAAATAAATCGTCTACTAGTTGCTCCGCCGTTTTACTATCCGTCAGTCCGCCAAAGACCCGTAAGGCGTGCCCCCTAAGAGCAGATCGGAAGATATTATGGCGAAACTCCCCGGTATCATCGATCAACTTGGCCGCCTGCCCCTGCCCCTTGAGCCGAACCCGATAGATAATACGATGAGAGGTTTTGCCGGCTTGCCCATAGCCATTAGAGACTTTTGAACCCAGCCCAGCCGCGATCGCCCGTTCCCAAATTTGCCAAATTTGCTGCCACTGTTCTGATGACAAAGGCTTAGGACTCGAAATAGCGAACCTCAATGTTGGCTGGTAGAGCGAGATCTGAGCATAGGCACTTTCTCCCTTTGGTTTAGCTTTCGTGTCTAGGGTCTTAACCTGCCAACCTTGCTGGGGATGGACTAAATCGAGTAATCCCTCTGTCCAGTCATTAGTGGGGTAGGCTCCTAAAAAGCGCAATGCTCCGGGGGTAATATCCGTCTCGCTACCACAGTAGTAATCACAGGTGCCTGGGGGGACTTGTTTAGCCTGCTCCATCTGCTGACAAGCTTGGCGAAAGGCTCCTTTCATACTGCTGCCGGGATAGAAGGGAATGCCGGATGCCCCGATCACAGGGCGCAACATGCCGTCATCCTGTCCGCCATTGGTGACAAACCGCCAGGAAATCTGATAGGACTTGGCTGCATAGGTTGGAGTTTGGATATCCTCAGCTTCTTCAGCCGGAATCGGTTCTGCCTTATCAATCCACTCATCAACCCACAATTCCACATCCTGATCCTCTCCTGCTTTCTTTTTCTCAGGATCGAGGTACTGGAGTTGCGATCGCCCCTTCACCTGCGCCCGAAACATCATCGGCACTTTTTTGTACGCATCAGGAATTGGTTTCATCGTCTAACCTCCCGATCTTGTACCGTTGTGTCCACCAGACAATGCAGTCACAGAGTTGGGTAAGAACCGCGATCGCCACCCGTTGATCCTCAATCGGCAACTCCCACAGACGGCTAGAAATATCTTGAATTTTCTTCGTGTCGTCCGCTCCGATGGTATCTTTGGGCAATTTAATATCCACCTTCAGCATTACATCGCAGAAGGCATCCCACGTCGCTTTCCAATATTTCGACTTTGTTTCTTCCTTACCTTTGAGCCGTAAATGTTCCCCCCAGAATCGTTCCAGCCCGTAGGCAACTGCCATCCGCATTTTGTGCGATTGATTCAACGATTTGGGATCGCGTTCCCGTGCCAGGAGCACCAGCTTTTGAGCGATCCGATCGAGTTCATAGGATTTCCAAGCCATTATTGATAGTCTCCTGCCAAGACAACACGACACCGACCAAAGCCAATCGATTCCAGCCCGCCAAAGTACAATTCCGAGGTTGATTCATCGCCAAACGGTTTCCAACCTGTTTGTTTCAGGGCGATAGGAAACACCAGAATGCTGCCCTCTGGCAGGGCTTCGGTGTTGAAAAAAGCCCCTTTGTCGGTGTCTACTTTTTTCATTTCATCCAACAACTTCACCCGGCTCTGGCGGTAAAGCGCCATGTCATGCAGCATGGAAATATCGTTGTCACTCACAACAACGAGCTTGTTGCCATCCAAATCCGTACCCGTAGGAATCCAGTCAGACAAGTCGGCTTCGTGTTCAATTTCCAGAAAGCCCAAGTTGAAGAACAGAATCTTACCCCGGTCTTTCATCTGTCGCCCTTGTAAGCCTTGCTGAGATGTGTAAGGTTCGGGTACGTCAGCGGTAATTCCGGCAATTCGCTTAAATCGCTTCAGCAGCATGGGGCAACTCACCCACACGACAGGCTGCCCCGGACAAAACACCGGAAACCAAACCAGGGAAGCATATTCAAACTTGACGAGGGCTTCACTGGTGCCCCCATCGGGACGACCATCAACAGACTCATGTCCATACCATGTCTGTTCTTGTCCTTGCTGACTACCGCGCATATCGGCACGGAAGCGCCCCCGAATCGAGCTACCAGGAATCACCCCGGTTTGGGTAAACTGGTCACGAAAAATCAGATTGAGGTTGCCGGTTTCTTCTCCAGCCGTAGCTCCCACATGAACTGGAGCTAGTGTTTCAATTACGCCATAAGCTTTTCGGTACATTCTGGTACTCCTTTCAGATTAATTGGTAAACACAAGCCACAACCCAAATGCTTTAAGGGAAAGCCTTCCCTTGGGAACCAGTCTTCTGGAAAATCCCACCAAGACATCCCCAATGGTTCGCGGAAGACATAGACGCTGCCAGCAGGGACGGCATAACGACCCCGGCTGAGACGACCTGTGGATTTGGGATTGTAGCGATCGCCCCCTTCTTCCTTATCTTGCTGGGCTTGCCCGATGCGATAACGATAGGGGATAGCTTTATCCGTCAGCAGCTTCAGATCGCGATTTGGAAAACTCGCTGCTTGGGGATACCGATAGGACAACTTATTCGACCCCCAAACACCCGGTGTAATGAGGGCAAAGGCATGGTGATTTTTTTGCCCCAAAAGGCGATTAATCTTATGTTTGGCTGATAGCTCACGACTTTCAATCTCCACCAAATGCCCCTCACCACCTAACCGATACCAACCCGCAAAAGGTTCTAAATCGCTGTGGTTAATATTAGTGAGATAGACCAAACAGGCATCCTCTCGGAGTTGCACTGCATTTTCTAGAAACAACCCATCCTGATCCACGACATGGCGTTCATTGGGTTTGATCTTGGGATGGAGAAATGGCGTGTATTTCCAGGGAACTTCTGAGATTGCCTCTCGCTCTCGCAACTCATCCGTTGGCACATCCCAGGCATCGATCAACTGCCAGGTATAGGCCGGATCAAGTTCTTTTTTATGACGTTGCCATTGGTATTGATTCAGTAACCACTTACCATTGGACGTTTCTGGCTCCTGGTTTGCCCGTGGCTTTTTCACCAATTCCCATTCATCACTATCCTCTTTTCCAATAACTCGATGCCAAGGAATCGGAACGAAAAACCGAGCAGGTTTATCCCGGTCTATTGCCCAAAACGGCCCTGCTACTACTAAATCGCGCTTTAACTGTTGCGCATCGATGAATTGCTGTTCCCGATTGGCATTCAGCAACAACCCTGCAATGGCTGCGGCATCGGGCGGAAATTTGGTGTTTGAACGTCCTACTAGGTTCTCAGGAGAGAGGAAACCACCCGCACTGCCGTACATCAACCCCAAAGGCGACACTGTAATTAGTGATCGAAATTGCGACATAATTGCCACCCCACTTGAATCAAGTCATCCATCCAGTTGACGATCGCCTCAGCGGTGTTATCTCCGGCTAGCTTGTTCCACAACTGCTCTGCCTCAAAGGTCTTGGCTGCATCATCAAAGTAAAGATCAAAAATTGATAGGGCAATTTGCTTGTTGATCTCAATCCCTTCCATCGTTTGCAATCGAATCGCATGACGCGCTTTTAGGGTTGCCCAATCGCTGTAGAGGTGGTTCCAGTTTGCTCTTTTCTGAGAACCTTTATCTATCTCTTCTCGCGTATTGATGCCGTTGCGATCGCGATACTTGGTCAAAATATCCAAATAGTCCCAAGGGCAAGTCCACTGCACATATTGACCACTGTTGAAAAGCACTCGAATCGTGACGCGATCGCGTCCTAGACTTTTTGCTCGCTTCTCCGCTTCCCGGCAATGCTGCAAGATATCCCTTTGCGGCACACTATGCCCTGCCCAAACAAAGCCAACACTAACCGTAATATCCTGACCATGTTTTTTCCATTGATCATTCAATCCCATCAGCCATTGCAATGCTTGTTGTTCAGCAATGGGCTTATCAGGCATTTTGCTGTAAATCACCCCAAGGAAGTCGTCTCCCCCTGAATAAATCACTCGTCCTAGATCTTTCGGAAAGTCTCGCTTAAAATCACTACCCCATTGCCGCATGGCATCACTAAATGTTTTTAAGGGCTGGGTATCTTCGGGATTCTCCGCCAGTTTCTTGAGCTTGTCGCCCACCCTATCCCCATCGCCCATAAACCAACCTGTCCAATGTCCAGGCTGTCCGGGTTGGGGCAGGCGCACCATTTCAGAAAGGCTGTCAAAGCGGAACTCACTGCCGAAGTATTTGCCAATATCGTCGTAGCGAGTCACCAGACGTTTGACCAACTCAGGAATACTCAGACGTTCATTTGGGGCAAGAAACTTACCCAGATCGTTACTAGTTGATGATGCTCCTTCTGAGGCTTGAGCCAATGCTGCATAAAACTGCTCAACCGATTCTTTATGTTGTGACCATTCCCAGGGGCGATCAGACTCTTGACCTAATCCGTCCCAGGCGATCGCATCAGTCCCACTTAGACTAGAACTTTCCCCAACCCAATTGATGGCAATCCAATCCCGCTTGAGTTTCCGGGTTTCTAGATCCTCCATGGCTGCCTTCACAGTCGTGCCTTGGCCCCAAAACACCTCCCAGGCATAGCTTTTCCAACGTTCCCATTCACCTTTGAGTTTTCCTTTTTCGTCTTCCTTCTGAGACCAGTGATACTCGTCTCTCTCTACGCGCTTTTCTATCCAATTCCGACAGTGATCTAGAATCCTTCCCCACTCGTTGGTCAACGTATTTGTGACTTCATTCCGGTTCAATGCCGTATTGCCTTTAATCAAGATTCGGTTAGGCATTCCCTCCTTAAGGTTAGGTAATCCGGGCGAAATCACCTCAAAGTTGAGTTCTTTGGCCCGATCAACTAACGTTCGACTCAAATAAGACAAAATCAGAGACGCGCCGAACAGATCCCGCAGCTTTCGCGATTTCTCAATAAACCCCTGTACTGGGGCAAAACTAATGGCTGTATAAACAGGTGAAGATTCGGACACAGCGAACTCCCTTATAAACTGCCGTGTATTCGCACTATACTGAGAGTTCCCAGCTAGCTTCCAGTTAGATCAAATAATTATCAGGTTCTTGATAAAGTCAGGGAACTCTATTCATGACGGCTTTTACAGCCATTTGAAAAAATTCAAATGAATACTTTATCTTTCTTGACACCCCATCATGGCAAAAAAGCCAGCACTCCACCCTTACAGCGATCGCACAACCTTTGAACGCCTGATGCTGCTGATCGCCGTCCTGGTTCACCATCCTGGCATTGGTAGCCGTCGCGCCTCAGAGTACCCAGAGCAGGATGCCCTGGAACCACTCCAGTCTCACATCCAAAATCTGGCTCAACAGCTCAATATTGATCTGCCCGCTTACTCTTCCCACACCTTGAAGAAAGATCTGGCAACCCTGCGCAATTACGAAATTCTGGCGCGAAATCGCCATGACTGGGGCTATTACCTGGGAACTGGAGCCTTGAACCGGCAAGAGTTACAGCTTGCGATAAATGCCTTAGCATCACTGGCAACTTATCAGGGCGACCCGCAGGCAAGACGCATTTACAAACAATTGAGCCAGCGCTTAAAGAGCCTAGACCTAACAGGCAAAGGTGAGTTTTTCTATCCTGTGAAAACTCAGCTTAACCGGGCGATCGTCTATACTGACCCAGAAGAGATGATGGTCAAGCGCGAAAACCGGGAGACCCTGTTCCACTGTCTGGCTACCTTAGAAACCGCGATCGTGCAAGGGCTGGCTGTGGAACTGTACCAGATCCGCGATCCGTACCGGGGGCAAAAGGGTTATCGAGAGGTCTACCCTTTGCAAATTATTTATCAGGATAATTTCTGGTACCTGCTCTATGAGGTGGTCGCTACTCAGCATCTCGTCATTGCCCGTGTCGATCGGTTCAAAAACCATGCCAGAGTCGTTGATCCGGTGGGACGAGGCATCGAAGCTCAACGAGAAAGCCTGAAAGCCGCTCACAAGTTACTTAGCAATGGCTGGGGCTTGTTTCTAGGAGAACCAGCGGAGCAGCAGTTAGAACAACAGGGCAAACTACCCCTGATTACGGTTAAAGTGCGGTTCTTTCCCCCTGTAGCTACCATCATTCTGGAGGGTGAACAACGGCATGATAGCCAGAAAATTACATCAGGCCCTGTTGACCCAACCACCAATGAGCCAATGTATGTGGACTACCGGATTAAGTTACCGGAGCGATCGCTAACTGAATTTTGCCGATGGGTAAACCGATTTATGAACCGGGCAAAAATCCTGGCTCCTGCTGATCTGGCAAAAAAACACCAGCAGGCAGCAATAGATCTAGTTAAGCTTTATGGTAGTAGCTTTTCTTAAGATCGCCATTTTTGTTTCCCGTCCAGCATTCCTCCCTTCCTGCATTGCCCCAACTGTGATTCAGAAGCCATCGTGAAAAGGCCCCATCAGGAGAGGCAAGCAGAACGATAAAATGCCGTGATTGCGGTTACCAGTGTGTGGAAAATCCACAGTGGAAGCCTTAAGAAAAAGGACAGCACGGTCATGACTGACGGCCTGCTGTTAGAACAGACACTCTAACAAGCTGCCAAATTGGCAAAAAATCGCCTTGTCTAAGGCCAGAACTGGAATTTTTTTGCACAAAGGCTATCGGCCTTCGAGTTGGGCCAAGTGTCAGGCTGGAAGGTCAGGAGCCTTATCAGAACCTTGGATCTAATATAAAGCAGGGATGAGTCCAAGATCCTGCTGGACAATGCCTTAACATCTGACGCATCGGCCTAGATACCATGCCTGCGCACCTAAAGTCAACCGGCTGTCAATTTTCTTAAGAAAATCTAAATATTTTCGTTGCGATTTAAGTGTCTCCGTGTCATTCTATAGAACTAAAGCAGGCACCTGGTTTTTCCTTCTCAGAGTAATGAATTTCACGGGCGTAATTCCAATTCCGCGTGGTGTAGCTTAATGTCAAGTTCTCTGTTGTTTCCTGAATGTCGCCTTGGCTTTGGTACTTACTTCCCTGCGTTCATAAGTGTCATGCTTTTATCCTTGCTTGTTTTACCTGCCCCTCGCCGGAGCATCTGCGGGGCTTTAGACCAGCCTGTTGAAAACAATTCCTTCGCAGGGCCAAGTTTACTTGATCTTGGTTTTGCCGGCTATGTTTCAACACGTTGCCGATTCAGGCTTTACCCCTTTTCGTCAAAGGAATTGCTCGATGTCTGCGCCTAAACCTTCTTCATCAGGAACGACTGGCACCGGTTTGTCGATCGCCTATTTTACGGTCTATCAGACAGAAGCCGCGATCGAAGTCCGTTCTGGTTGCGAAGACTATGAGCATGTACGGGTGATTTGCACCTGTTTAGATTATTGTCAGGCACGGGAAATTGCACGGTTGGTTAGCAATTTGCACCACATGCCTGTACTGGATTATGTGGCCGGGTTGTGATCGGTGTCACTTCATTTCTCAGAGAAAATCACAGTTCATCGGTGACAAAATCGCTCAACTTAGAGAAAAGTTAGGTGCATACTGACAGTATCGAGTTCCTGAAAATCATCTCTATGCCTCCGGTCTTGCTTTTGCCGAATGCCCTTTCTGAAATGTTTGCCCAAATCAGTGTCACGGGCGAGATTACCGTAGCTGATCGCTATGGTTTAATGGCAGCAATTTTGGCCGAAAGGATGACCGAAGAAGAAATGCGTTGTTTAGATCGGTTGCTTTATGCCCTGTGCCGTGGCCGGTTAAAGGTTGTGAATACCCTCTCAGCAGTGATAGGTTAGGTGCCGCCATGGAAGCAAAAACGAACCGACTGATCACATTTTTACAAGAGGATTTGGGCTTACCCACGGAAGCGATCGCCTTGGGGTTACAGCAATGTGACCAATCTCTGAATTTGCTCCCTATGGTGCTGTGGCAATATGGGTTGGTAACCCTGGGGCAACTTGATCGGATCTTTGACTGGCTAGAAGCTTACCCAACCTTGCTGATGCCTAAAGTTCTTTCTCTGAGATGAGTAAAACCGACCACTGATCCGCTATTCTCCCTTTAGTTGCTCAGAGGATCATGTCGTGGTTCCACTCAAGGATGACAATCCCTATGAAATTACGCCCTATATTACCTATAGCTTGATTATTGCGAATGTTCTGGTTTTTCTTTACCAGTTATCGCTTTCGCCAGCAGCTTTAGAGGCTTTTTTTCAGACTTGGGCCGTAGTGCCGCGAGAGTTGACAGCGAGCTTTATTTCGGGTGAATTTGCTCTATCGCCGCAGGGGGTACCGGAGTGGGTGACGTTATTTAGTTCTCAGTTTTTACATGGGGGCTTTTTACACATTATTAGCAATATGTGGTTTCTATGGATTTTTGGGAACAACGTTGAGGATAAGCTGGGACATTTTAAGTTTCTTCTGTTTTATCTGACCTGTGGTGCACTAGCTGCCTTAGTCCAATGGTTTTTTACTTCTGGGTCGGCTGTCCCTTCTTTAGGGGCAAGTGGTGCGATCGCGGGAGTAATGGGAGCCTATATTCTGCGGTTTCCTGGGGTGTCAATTTTAACGCTGGTTCCCCTAGGAATTATTCTTGCTCCAATTCGGATTCCGGCAATTTTCTTTCTAGGGTTTTGGTTTTTGCAGCAAGCCCTATCCAGTGTTGCTAGCCTGCAAACGACGACCCATCCCGGCATGGAAATGGGAGGAATTGCTTACTGGGCCCATGCGAGTGGCTTTGTCTTTGGTGCTATCCTGGGGCCACTGTTAGGGCTATTTTCTGACCAGGAACGGTGGCGCTAAAGCAACAGTTGGGCCAACTTTGTGTTCTAAAAAGCGGCCTCTGCTGGGTTATCCTTTTCTAGAAATGGCCTAAAGTACAAGGGTCGATGAGAAAGGCTTCTTGCTATGGATTATCAAACCGCCCGGAGCTTATTGATTAGCCAGGGGGTAGAAGCAAATCACAACCCAGATGCGTTATTAAGTCGCTTGCAACAAGGGCAGCCGCCTGTACCAGGGCAGGTTACTTCCATTTTGTTGGCATTAAAAGTGGTGGCCGATGCCTTGCGTGCAGAAACCATGCTAGAGCGATCGCTAGCCGCATCTCTGCACTTGCTAGCAATGGAGAGTCGGCAGAAGTTTGAGCAAGGTGCCCAGGAGGGAGTGCCTTGGCCCCCCCTTCTGGGGGAAGATTTGGCCCGCATTGCGATCGCCATCAGACAGATTTTTTTGGGTGAGTGACGGCTGCGTGAGCGGTCGCCCAGGCAAAACTTCTCAGCCTTAGCAGATGTTTCAGCCCATAGGGTTGAGGAGCGTCGTGAGTTCAGTCTGTCTAAAAAATAGATAGAGCACGAACCAAGGTTAAGATGAGGTACAGGTATGGAACCCCTAGCTGGGTTCGAAGACTCTCTATCTCCCTTTTCTTAGATGTCTTCACACGCTTGCGTAGCCTTATCCCTGGTGGTAGGAGATTCAGCCGACAGAGCATCGGTTTAGTGGGGCAACGTTACAGTTTCAGAGCCAGATCCCCCTGCCTGTGTCATCCCCTTTGATCAAGGGAGACTGAGGGGGATCGGTGCTGGATCGGTCACTGGCTCAATTTGAGTGGGTATTAGCCCTGGACTAGCAAGCTGGCCGGTTTTGTCAGATCTCCTTGAAGACTGACCCCGCGGTTGTTAGCGGCAAGATGGCGCACAATCAGGTAGATTGTTTCGACGCGATCGCTGGCCTCAATTTTTGCCGCCAACTCATTGACGGATAAAGTGCCAGGAGCCTGTTTCAACGCTTGCATCACCCGCTTTTGCAAATCTAGAATATCGGCGGCAGCCTTTTTCCCTGCTTCCACACCGGGCTGGTGGTAAGCATTGATATTGACAAGCCCTGCGTAGAGGCTGACGGCCCGTTCGTAGAGCGCTATCAATGCACCCACAATTTTGGGAGTGACCTCTGTCACAGTAATTGTGATGGAGTCGCGATTGTTTTCATACAGCGCCTGACGGGTGCCTTGCAAAAAGCCAGAGAGAAAGTCGCCGCTGGTGGCACCGGGTTCCACTTCGACAGAAGGTCCTTCCCGATCTTTGAGTACTTCGATAAATGTTGCAAAGAAATTAGGTATCCCTTCCCGCAGTTGTTGCACATAGGCATGCTGATCGGTGGATCCTTTGTTGCCGTAGACCGCAATACCCTGGTAAACCGTATTGCCATCTAAGTCTTTTTCTTTGCCCAAAGATTCCATTACGAGCTGTTGCAGATAGCGACTAAACAACAGCAGGCTATCCTTATAGGGCAAGATCACCATGTCCTTCTCCCCCTTCCCCTTTCCTTCGTAGTACCAGGCCAAGGCCAATAGGGCAGCGGGGTTTTGACGCAGATCGGTGATGCGGGTAGCCTCATCCATTTCTTTTGCGCCCGCCAGCATAGCGCGGATATCAATTCCCTGAAGCGCTGCTGGTAGCAGTCCAACTGCTGAAAGCTCTGAGGTGCGACCACCAATCCAATCCAGCATCGGAAAAATCGCTAACCAGCCTTCGGATTTGGCGATCTGATCCATCTTGCTGCCAGCCATTGTAATGGCAACGGCTTGACGGGTAAACTCTAACCCCTTTTCGGCGAAGACTTGTTTCACTTCTACCATGCCATTGCGGGTTTCTGGAGTGCCACCTGATTTGGAGGTGACAATGACCAGGGTGCTCTGCAAGCGATCGCCGAGTTTGGTTAGAATTCGATCCATCCCGGCGGGATCCGTATTATCCATAAAATGGATTTGCAAAGGTGGATTGAGAGGGGCTAATGCTTCTGCGACAAATTGGGGGCCAAGGGCCGAGCCGCCAATCCCGATTGAAAGTACATCCGTAAATTGAGTGGCTTGGGGCGGGCGAATTTCACCGCCGTGAATTTTACTGACAAAGGTTTCAACGCTGGTGAGTATGGCATTGATTTCATCACGAATTTCGGGAGTTGGGGCACGATTCGGGTCGCGCAGCCAGTAATGCCCTACCATTCGATTTTCGTCAGGGTTGGCGATCGCCCCCTTTTCCAGAGCCTCAACGAGTTGAAAGGCTTTCTCAAACTTAGGTTGCAACTCAGCAACAAAGGCATCATCAAACCGCACCCGGCTTACATCGAGATAAAATTCTAAGCCAGCGTGATAATAAAGCCAGTCTTGATAGCGTTGCCAGAGCGCTGCTGTATCCATTGAGCTTATACTCCATGATGGAATTCACCAAACCCAGTTTAATCGCGGGACTGGCAATGCACTCGTTCGTTAGGGAACAAAAGTCAGGGCTTTGTCTAACCAAGCCGCCATCGAAACCCGTTGATTCCCCCCTGGTAAACCGGTCTCATGGTTCACCCAAAGAGGAAAGGCTGATAGAAATTCTTGGTGGCAGGTAACCCGATCTAGGCTGAGGAAGTCCAAGCCAGGATGGACTAAATGCCGGTAAGAAGGGCGACCTCTAGCCTGGATTTTTGTCACTGGGTTTGTTTGGCTCGGGTGGGGCAGGCTGATTTTTTTGCACGGATAATGCTTCTGCCTGTTTTAACTGCGATCGCGCCATGCCATAGTTGGGACTAATTTCGAGGGCAGCGCGGTAGTTTGCGATCGCCGCTTCTAGCTTGCCCTGGGCCTGCAAGGCCATCCCCAGACCCGTGTAAGCAAGGGCATGGCTACTAGCCGGGGTGGCGGGCTGATCGGGTAATCGCAAGCAGCGCCGATAGGCGGCAATTGCTTCCGTTAGGCGATTTTGCTGGCGCAGCGCATTACCTAAATTGTTATAACCCAGAGAAAAATTAGGGTCAATTTCAACGGCGCGACGATAGGCCAGAATTGCCTCATCCAGTTTGCCCTGATCGTTTAAGACCGTTCCCAGCCCGTTATAGGCTCTGACGGCATAGGGGTCAAGCTGAATCGCCCGTTGAAAGGCGGCGATCGCCGCCTCGGCCTGGGTTTGTTGCCGCAGCGCGACTCCTAGATTTGTGTAGGCTACCGCAGAAGTCGGAGCAAGCTGAATGGCCTGGCGACAACTGGCAATCGCGGCTTCTGCTTTGCCCTGCCGCCAGAGCGATTCACACAAAGCACTAAACGCGTCCGCATTCTTGGGGTCTAGTTTTGTCACCTGTCGCCAGAGGGTTTCTGCCTGGATGTACTGCTGCTGGGTCAGGGCTGCCTCTGCTTGCGCTTTCAGGGCTGCCATGTCTTGAGCGATCGCCCCCCCTACAAAGGCTAACCCAAGCCCTGCCGCCGCCCCCAAACTTTGCCAACGTTTCATCACGCCACACCTCCTAACACTCAACATTGCGGCCTTCACCAGCTTGCTCAGGATGCCCAAGACAGCGCTCAGGCCTTCAGTCCAAAACTTATTTGGAATGCTCACAGAGCCACCAAGCCAAAACGTGATGGCCTGATGAGCCTAAGCAAAACCTCGCTGCAGCACCCGTTCTTCAGCAGCCAGACCAAAATAATAGTTTTTGATTGTAACAATCAATACCAGATACCTGCGATTCCCCTGACCTATTCACTTTTTAATCTATCCGCTTCTAAAACTCCGGCATATTTCAACAAAAGTTTGGAGAAGAATTCAACAAGACTCAGTGAAGTTATTGAAAGACCTCCGCCAAATGTCGGGAAATCGTCTTAGAAGTGATGTAGGTTAACTCGGCGAATGACAACAGTCACAACCTACAACCCCCTGAGTTTTTATACTAATCCGGAGGGTTGAACTCGGCTAAAGCGCGCTTCTGTGTTCCTGATTCAAAGTGCATCCCTGCTCGATACGTGTTCCCCTTAAGGAAAAATTGGCAAACCCCAGAAACACGGTAGGTTACTCTATCTTTTCCTGACCTGGCTAATTTCCGTAGAAAAGCTTAAAAGGTTTAGGCTGCACCGCCTGGCTGGCTTGTTCTTTTTTCTATCAAAACCGGGAACACTGTCCATAAGCAGCTAACGGAAGCTTACTCAACGCAACTGAGATATACTATGCCCGCACAATCTTTTTTCGCAGAAGTAGAATACGACCAGTCGCTCTACACTGAGAGCTTTCAGCCCCCACTCAGCAATCGTGAGCCAGATCTCAGCGACCTGATGCGCCTTGAAGGCGATGACTTGGATGACATGAGTCTGCCCCAAGTCAGTAATCGTCGGACGACTGACCTAGTGCGCCTCTATCTGCAAGAAATTGGGCGGGTTCGTCTGCTGGGGCGCGATGAAGAGGTCTCAGAGGCTCAACAAGTGCAACGCTACATGCGTTTGTTAGAGCAGCGTAACGAGACGGCTCAACTTGAGGGGGGGCTAATTCAGCACTACGTCCAATTAATTGAGGCTCATGACCGTCTAACGGCCCATTTGGGACACCGTCCCTCCTTTCAACGCTGGGCAACAGAGGCAGGGATTTCGGTAACAGAACTGAAACCCAGTCTTGCAGAAGGGAAACGCCGCTGGGCAGAGGTAGCAGGGCTGACCGTTGAGGAATTAGACCAAATCCAAACGGAAGGAATTCGAGCCAAGGAGCATATGATCAAGGCGAACTTACGTCTTGTCGTGTCTGTGGCGAAGAAGTATCAAAATCGTGGACTAGAGCTACTGGATTTGATTCAAGAGGGAACTCTGGGGTTAGAGCGAGCCGTTGAAAAGTTTGACCCGACGAAGGGCTATCGCTTTAGTACCTATGCCTATTGGTGGATTCGTCAGGGAATTACGCGGGCGATCGCCACGCAAAGCCGTACCATTCGCCTGCCTGTACACGTTACAGAAAAGCTCAACAAGATTAAAAAGGCTCAGCGCAAAATCTCTCAGGAAAAGGGTCGTACTGCCTCTATCGAAGATATTGCGAAAGAACTGGAAATGACGGCCCCCCAGGTTCGGGAAGTGTTATTGCGCGTACCCCGTTCTGTTTCGCTGGAAACCAAGGTTGGTAAAGACAAAGATACGGAACTGGGGGATCTGCTGGAAACAGACGATATCTCTCCTGAAGAAACCTTGATGCGGGAGGCACTCCGGCGGGATCTACTGCAATTGCTAGCAGATCTAACAAGTCGTGAACGCGACGTGATTCAAATGCGTTTTGGGCTGGGTAGTGATGGGCATCCCTATTCTCTTGCAGAAATTGGCCGTGCCCTTGACCTTTCGCGGGAGCGAGTACGACAGATTGAAGCAAAGGCACTGCAAAAATTGCGTCAGCCCAAGCGCCGCAATCGCATTCGAGACTATTTAGAATCTCTCAGCTAACGTTTCTCCTACCTGTGCGTTTGGCAACTTTGTGAGTCTCTTCCAACATGGATTGGAAGAGATTTTTTGTATAGAGATTTTTTGTATTGGTAGGCCCCCCAAGCGATATAGATTTTCCATGGAAGTGTTGAATCTCTGTATCCTCTATCGGCTAAACCGTTTCACCCGCCAGATTTTCCATAGGAGTGTTGAATCTCAATCAAGCAGTGGCCATGACACGGATGCAACCCCCAAAAGAGTGAACCAGAATCGTAGACCGCTCAAGCACGGCAATGCATTACCCACAGAGGGTCACCGAAGTCTACCATCCAAAATGGGATAGCATGGAAGCTCTCCCCCGAGCAGAGGAATCTCAAAGCTGCTGAAAGGCTGAAACCATCTGTTGCAGGATAACGCAGCCCAGGGAGTAAACTGCAAAAAGTCATCCCTCTAACTTGGTTGAATCGTGCTATGCCCAAGGTATTAACCCGCCCCATTTATCTGGATAACCACGCGACGACCCCTGTCGATCCCGCAGTTATGGCTGCAATGCTGCCCTTTTTTACTGAGTACTTTGGCAATCCGGGCAGTGTGAATCACCTCTATGGGTGGGAGGCAGAAGCAGCGGTTCAGCAGGCGCGATCTACGATCGCCCTAGCCATTCAAGCAGAGCCAGAAGAAATTATTTTTACCAGTGGGGCAACAGAAGCCAATAATCTGGCGATTAAAGGGGTCGCCGAAGCCTATTTTAGTCAAGGAAAGCATTTGATCACAGTGGCGACCGAGCACAATGCGGTTCTAGATCCTTGCTATTACCTCAAGTCGCTGGGATTTGAAATAACCCTGTTGCCTGTTCAACCCGATGGGCTATTGGATCTGGCTGTGCTGGAAGCAAATCTACGGCCTGATACGGTGCTGGTATCGGTGATGGCAGCCAATAATGAAATTGGTGTAATCCAACCCTTAGCTGAGATTGGGGCACTCTGCCATCAACGCGGGGTGTTGTTTCACACCGATGCAGCCCAGGCGATTGGCAAAATTCCGCTGGATGTACAGGCAATGCAGATTGATCTGCTGTCTCTAACGGCTCACAAGGTTTATGGACCAAAGGGCATTGGTGCGCTCTATGTGCGGCGACGACAGCCCAGGGTGCAAATTGCAGCTCAACTTCACGGTGGAGGGCAAGAACGGGGGCTGCGCTCTGGTACGCTTGCCCCACCGCAGATTGTGGGTTTTGCCCGGGCGATTGAGTTGGCGATCGCCCAACTTCCTGAAGAATCTTTGCGGCTGGCAGCGCTTCGTGATCGGCTCTGGCAAGAAATCTCTACTCTGGAGGGAATTTATTTGAATGGGCATCCTAGCCAGCGCCTCCCTGGTAATCTGAACATCAGTGTCGAAGGGGTAGATGGACAGGCACTGCTATTGGCTTTGCAGCCAGTTGTTGCGCTCTCTTCTGGGGCCGCTTGCAGCTCTGCCAAGATTGCCCCCTCCCATGTGTTGACCGCCCTCAAGCGTTCAGATGCGCTGGCCTATGCCTCCTTACGGTTTGGGATTGGCCGCTTTAATACCGCTGCCGAAATTGATCAGGTCGCTGCTGCTGTGATAGCCGCTATTCAATCGCTTCGGGCTACGACCCTCTCCCATCAGGTATGAGATTAGGGTGATTCTGGCTTGCTGGTGAGAGAATTGTGCAAACTACTTTCTGATTCCCAATCAAACCTCCAGAATGCTGAAGGGACTGAGCCGCAGTCAGTGAACCCTCAACTCTAATTTAACCAACCATTCGTTGATCTAAATGGCACTTTCAGAGATGTTTGCCCCTTGAGTGTTACGAATTCCTACTTTCTCCGGCAAAGACTGAGTTAAAGTACCTATCCAGTTTTATCCTAAACTTTTAGATTCCGGAGTTTAACGGTCGTTTTTACCGTCTCAAAATGCTGATGGAGTGGGAAAGAATGATTTCAGGCCAACGCCTGATCTCTATTTTGCTTTCCCCGGTCAGAAGTTCATCGAATTCGATGCCAAACGGCTGTTAATCGACCTTACCCAAATCCCAAACGCTCCTTTGCCTCTGGCCAAGCAACGAGAGCTGACTAGGAGTCTGGGTTAGAGCCATTAACCATTGAATCAATGCCGGAATTGTGCCATTAAAATTTTTGTAGATCGAGGTGTTTAATATGCCACTTCCTCTGCTGGAGTATCCCCCTTCTGCTCAAAACCAGCGCGTCAAGGGTTTTGAAGTACCAGGGGATGAGCAACCCAGAGTTTATACCATGATGGATCAGCTCTCCACCGACGAAGTGGATACGCTGATTAGGGCAGCCTATCGCCAAATTTTTCACGAACAGCAAATGCTAGATAGTAATCGTCAGATTTTTTTAGAGTCTCAACTCAAGTCAGGACAGATTACTGTCAAAGAGTTTATTCGTGGGCTGGTGACGTCGGACGCCTTTCGGCGACTTAACTACGATGTGAATAATAATTACCGGTTCGTTGAGCTGTGTGTGCAGCGTGTACTGGGCCGCCCTGTTTATGGCGATCGCGAAAAACTGGCTTGGTCAATTGTCCTTGCCAGTAAAGGATTACATGGCTTTGTCGGTGACCTGCTCAATAGTGAGGAATATCACATGACCTTTGGCGAGCATACGGTGCCTTTCCAACGGCGACGCATCTTGCCTCATCATGTTCAAGGCGAGCTTCCCTTTGAACGAATGGCACGCTATGGCACAGATTACCGCGACCAACTGGTAAGAGCTAGTCGATATGACAGATTGCTGCCAACGGATCGTGCTGAGGGGTTATTTCGGCAATTTGAACCTTTTGATTTTGAGACTTTTCTGCGTCGTTCCAATTGGCCCTTAGCCGCAGGTTTGGGTATGGCTCTGCTGCTGTTGATTGGGTTTATGTTGACGACTACAACGGCGATCGCCCTAATGGGGTAGGCACTTTAAAGAGTAGCACCCCTGTATTAGGTCAGCTCTCCCAATGTCAACAGCAAGGAAAGTAGCTTGCGCTACTTTCCTCATTTCCAACACCATCCAGAAAGTTCGATTTTTCTGAGAACGAGCTTTGATCACTCAGAACGCTGAAGGCCCATCAGGTCAGACCGCAGGATGGGAGAAACTTGGGTGCCTGCCAGGATCAGTTTCTTCCATCCTTGGAGTATGTTTTAAGGGCCTATTCCCCCTGTCGCCTTGGCGACTAAAGTCGCGGCTATACGGACAAAACCTGCTGATGCAGGTGATAGAAATCCCTTATTTGCTTGAGTCCGCGTCGGCGGACTTTGTTGGCGTCGTTGCGGTTTTAACCGCCGAACCCTTTTCAAACGCCCTCTTAGCAAAAGTCTTGAAAAAGAGGCCAGATTGTCTGACCCATGGTCACCATCCGGCAGCCATTCTCGCTAATTAAGTTATGTAACGTTTATCAAACTAAGCCGAATAATCCGACTATGCCACCGATATGATCAGGGATAAATTTGGTCAGGTTCCTTAAGGAAAGGGAGATTTTAGGCGTGTCTATTCCTCTTTTGAAGTATTCTCCGATTAGTCAAAATCAGCGGGTGTCCGGGTACGAGGTTCCGGGAGACGAGCAGCCCAGAATCTACTCCACACAAAATGTGCTTTCCTCAGCCGATATGGATGACTTAATTGAAGCCGCCTACCGTCAGTTCTTTTTCCATGCTTTTGCTGCTGATCGCGAGCGTTTTCTAGAATCTCAACTGCGTAGCGGTCAAATTAATGTTCGAGATTTTGTTCGAGGTTTACTGCTTTCAAATACCTACAAGCGTAGTTTTTACGATCTCAATAGTAACTACCGTTTTGTTGAACAAACGGTGCAGCGAGTTTTGGGCCGTGACGTTTACAGTGAAAGAGAAAAAATTGCTTGGTCGATTGTGGTGGCTACCAAAGGCATTGCCGGATTTGTTGATGAATTGCTCAACAGTGAAGAGTACCTGAATACCTTTGGATATGATACTCTTCCCTACCAGCGGCGGCGGGTACTACCCGGTCGAGCTGAAGGTGAGTTGCCTTTTAATATCAAGTCTCCTCGCTACGATGAGTATTACCGCAGTAAGTTTGGCTTTCCCCAGGTTATTTGGCAGATGGCCGCCCGTAGTTATGGAGCCAGAGAGAAGCAAGCCAAAGCTGGCAACCCTGCGCTGTTTCTTGACATGGCGCGGAGCATTAATGCCAAGGGTAATCCTCCCCAGCGGCTCTCTGCAATGAATATAGATTATGAGCGAGCTGTTCCCTATCGTCGCAAGTAATGAATCGACCAAAGCAGGTCATCAGGCTAACTGACCGCAATCATCAGAGCGTATGTTGTACTCAGGTAAGAGAGTAGGGCATACGCTTTTAATTTTTTGACAGATATTGCCAATCGAACCCGATCGCCCTTTTCGATGGTGATGGAGAGTGGACACAATAGATTCTGCCCATTCGCTCAGGTGCCTCACTTTCGATAAAGCTAGATTAACTCGTGGGTTCTACCAGTGTGAAGTCTTCATTAAGTTGAGTCCTAACCCTCCTGATATTTCTTTTCTTGCAAGGAGAGTTGTGTGGCTATCTTTCTTTGGATAAATTTACTGAGATGAACTGATCGTACCTATCTGGTTCCCTGGTTTGTAGAAAATGAGTTTTGACTATCTTTGCCATGAACTCTGGAACCTCAACACTAGGTGTAGCTCTCTACCTCTTTCTATTCATTCAATCTCTACTGTCAATCTCTTCGAATAGAGAGATGATGCATTTGCAATGCTAGTGTATCTATCCATTAGAGCAAGTGTCTAATGTAATATCGCTTGCTTGTTCAGTCATCTTTGATGAATCTAACTGCCGAACAGCTTTGACTTTTTTATCTAAAAGTCACGAATCCAACGGTTTTGGGACATGACGTGGCTGAGTTGTCTGTCTGGCGTGCAATTTATCCATAAGTTCCCGATTCGATGGCCTGAGGATTTGGCTGGCTTCAGGCAAAGCTTAATTGTGCGATCGCT
>Ga0272446_1001683_pt1 | contig 31654 bp, 23 predicted proteins | sample YNPCB0061_FD_194587 | JGI IMG/M metagenome (GOLD analysis project Ga0272446, IMG submission 194587) | Hot spring microbial mat communities from Yellowstone National Park, WY, United States - YNP-CB-006-1 | ecosystem: Environmental > Aquatic > Thermal springs > Hot (42-90C) > Sediment | place...
AGCGCCCTGCGTTCGACTTGCATGCATTAGGCACGCCGCCAGCGTTCGTCCTGAGCCAGGATCAAACTCTGCGTGGGATCGTGAAGTGCGCCTCCCGGCGCCCTCACCATCCGTTGATGACGTGGACTATGTAAAACTGTCACTGTTCAGTTGTTCAGGTGCGGGCCCGAGACCTGGCCGACAAAAAACCAGGTGGCGGGTTGCCCCTCCATCCTGGCGACGTCTCCGGATTACCCGGCGCGGTTCGCTTGTCGGTCGCAAGACTCTCGGTTGTCTGGGTCTACCTCCGTTAGAGTGAGACCTTCAACTCTGCTAGTATAGCACGAACCTCAAGGTTTGTCAAGAGGCCATGCCATGTTTCTCCAGCTTGCATTGCAGGTGCGCTAGAGCTTATCAGGCTCACAAAAAACCAGGTGGCGGACGTCCCCTCCATCCTGGTAGCGACCTTCAGGTTTTCCTGAAGCGCTTCGCTTGTCGCTCCTGAATGCTTTAGTTGTCTATGTCTACCTCTGTAGGAGTGAGACCATGAACACCAGTTAGTATACACGGCCGTGGAGAGGTTGTCAAGATCTTTTGTGGAGATTTAGAGAGGGAGAGGCGGGGCTTGTGCAACGTGCTTCCAACCCCAAAACAACCCGTGGGGCGACTACCCGCTCCACGGCCCACTGCTGGAGCCGGACTGCGCACAAGCCCCGTGGAGGGGCCCGTGGCCCCTCCGAACCTTCCCCCGGACGCGGCAGACCAGGCTACGGGCGCGGCGCAGCGGCGCTAGGGGCGACGACGACGCGGATCTGCGCCGGGTTGCGCACATAGATCACCGGGTCGCCCTGGTACCACTCAATGCTCCCCGTGACCTGTACACGCTGTCCCGGCGCATAGAGTTGCTCAGGGGACCGCTCGAAGTTGGGCCAGTCCGCCTTCAAGATGCGCACCAGGAAGTGGCCGCGGTGCGGCGCGTGGTAGCCGAGGTAGACCGCTTTGCCATTGTTGAAGACCTCGCGCAGGACACCCTCGACGGTCACGGTGCGGCCGGCGTAGGCGCGGGCCAGGGTATAGTCAATGACCTCTTGTGAGGTGCGGGCCTCCGCGATAGTCACCTCCCGACCTGTTGCGCCGGGGACGCTGACACCCCGTGGTTGACCGGGCTCCAGAGCCACAACGGCGCCATCGGCACTCACGAAGTAAAGCGTATTGTCACTGATCACCCAACCGGCATATTCGCTCCAGTACCGGTCGTAAACGGCGCCCTGTCGCCAGTAGATGTAAAAGCCCGAGGGCCACTGGCGGGTATTGTACAGACTGGAGCCACAGTAGTGACCGGTGCTGAAACCCGTTCCGCAGGTATCGGTGTCCTGCGACGTGGCGATGTGGGGCAGGTTAGTCACTCGAATGGGGTTGGTGCCGGCCCCACGGCCTGGTGAGCGATCGGTGATGGTATGGGCCATCCCGACTTCCCAGTGAGCGGCGAAGATCTGATTCCCGGCCATCGCCAGGTAGGGCTGCTCGTCGGTGGGGAAAAACGTACCTTGCATGAATCGCACCTCGCCGGACTGGTAACCCGGCACGGTGGTATCGTTCAGCATCATCTCGCCCAGGTGCGAGTCATACCGGCCATCACAGGGGGTGGTCTGGCACGGCGAACCACGCATCACGACATAGGCCACTTCTGAACCGTCGCTCAGGCGACTGATGACGGGCTGCGGCCCCATGGGCATATAATCGCCGTCACCGAAGCCACCGTGGCCGACGTTGGGCACAAAGGCTGTGGCGCCGTCATCGAGGCGCAGCGCCAGCAAGGCCTGCTCGCGCGGATCGTTCTGCAAGTTGCGTCGCATCTCCGCATTGGTTCCTGGCCAGGGGCTCCACGTCCAGAGGGTTTGCCAGTCGAGTTGCAGTTTGATCAGTACTAGACCGTTCTGCTCGGCGATTACCGGCCAGCCATAGCTGACCGCGGCGAAGTCATTGCGGCCAGACACCGCGGGATCGCCAGGGGTTTGCGCGGCGGTCCTCGTACGCCACGCGCGCCCGCCGTCGGTATTGCGGATGCCGTGGACGAAGAGATCGCGCGAGGCGACGACCACCAGGTTGCGGGCGGCGGAGTATGCTGGCGGTGTATCAACAGGCGAGCCGGCATCGTAGCGCCAGATCTGCTGCATGCTGGTCTTGTTCACCGCATAGATTGAGTTGCCCATCGAGAAGAACACCCGGTCGCCGCTGGTGGCGGGAGGCAAGGGCAGGGTGCTGCTGCCAGCAGCGGCGAAGCTACCCAGGGTCCGACCATCGGCGGCGTCGAGCTTATAGAGCGTGCCGTTGCTGGATACGACAAACAGCGCCCCGGTGTCGGCGTCATAGGCAGGCGTTGAATTGATGCTCCCGCCGGGGTTGCGGTTCCAGATCGGAGCGCCGTTGGCGTTGTCGAGCGCATAGACGCCGCGGCTGCCCGCAGCAACGTACACGCGACCACCGCCGGTCACGGGTTGACTGTTGCGTGGCAAGCGGACCTTGCCGGCAGCGATGCCGCCAGTGGCATCAGGGCCGTTCCAGGCCCACTTCCAGCGCCAGGGGGCCGGAACGGCATTGGGATAGAAACTGGTGCGCTGGGCATTGAAGGCGTGTTGCGACCATTCAGTAGTAGGGTTGGAAGGGGGCAGGCCGGGCGAGGCGAGGAAGGGCAACAGGATCGGACCGTTTGACCGTTGACCGAAGCTGGTGAACTGAAAAGGCAGAAGAACTCCGACGATACATAAAAGTACGATCAGGGCGACGGTTGCCAGGCCGGGCCTTGAAGGTCGTTGCATAAGCTCCTCCGCGGCGTGGTAGGCTGGAACAAAACAGGTTGTCAGCACACGGGGCGCCGCGCGCCGTCACTCCGAAAGCAGCGCGCAGCCGGCTTTTGCCGCGGCCTTGTTCTACCCTACGCGCCTGTGGCGTTACAAGGGTTTCAAGATTACAAAGAGATGACAATCGTGTCATTGACAGGTGGAGGGGATGCGGAGAGGCGCAGCCTCCCCGCATCCCCTCCTTTCCCGCCCGTGGCGGCCAGGCAGTCTGGCAAAACGGGAAACGAATGGAATAGTTCGTGGAGGGCCGCCGGCCCCCCACCCCTCCCTGCCGGAAGGCGACCGCGTACGTCCTGTCAAATGACAGGACGTACGCGGTAGAGGGGAGCGGGGAGGCTGCGCCTCCGTGCATGTCGAGGCGCATTAGCCGGGCAACGCAGCCGGGCCATCACGCTCGGCGCGCTCATCCTTCAGCGCGACGCCGCTCACTTTGAGGCGTCGCGCTTCGCTCATCAAATAGATCAGCGTCTGGGTGGCGGTCGCGTAGCTCAGGCCATGGGCGTGGATGTTGGAGATGCAGTTGCGTTCGGCGTCGGTGCGGCCAGGACGCGGATCATAGGTCAGATACACCCCGAGGCTATCAGCAACGCTCAGACCCGGGCGTTCGCCGATCAGAATAGCGGCCTGCCTGGCGCGGAGCAGGCTCCCGATCTCATCGGCTACCGCCACACGACCCTGGCGTACCACAACGAGCGGCGCCAGGCGCCAGCCCAGACCCTGCAAGGCCCCGACGACGCGGATGACCAGGGGAGCCGCATGCCGGTGCACGGCCAGGGCCGAGAGCCCATCGGCGATGACCAGAACAGCGTCATAGGCGCCATCAGGAGGCCCGTGCAGCGACAGCGCCGCGCGCGAGTCGTCGCTCAGGCGCCGGCCCAGGTCGGGGCGCTTGAGGTAGGTTGGCCGGTCGGGGGCGGCACTGTGCACGATCAGCACAGGCAACCCGGCGGCGCCTGTTGCCGCGGCCACGCCTTCGGCGTCAAAGGGCAGATGTACCGCGTCACGAGCGCGGGCGTGGTCGTACTGAAAGGCGAGTTGCGGAGCGGTGGGCAGACTGTCACCGGCTCGGCCCAGGGCGATGCGGGCATTGGTGTAGCGGCGCAGCGCCTGCCATAAGTCAGTGGAGGGCAGTAGTTCGTCGGACATGATGGCACCTGTTTGAGGGTACGTGGCGCATTCGCTTTACGCATGCCCGGAGGCGAGCCGGGCAACGGCCCGTAGCAGGCGAGGCGGCTCACGGGACGCCAGACGGCCATCAGGCTCGATGATGCCCATGTCAATCAGCCAGGCCTCAAACTCCGGGGCAGGTCGCAGGCCCAGGGTAGTCTGCACGAAACGCACGTCGTGATACGAGGTGCTCTGGTAATTGAGCATCACATCATCGGCGCCGGGGACACCCATGATGTAAGCGCAGCCAGCCGCTCCCAGCAGCACCAGGAGGTTATCCATATCGTTCTGGTCGGCTTCGGCGTGGTTGGTGTAGCAGGCGTCGCAGCCCATGGGCACACCCATCAGGCGACCGCAGAAGAGATCTTCGAGCGCGGCGCGGATGATCTGCTTGCCATCGTAGAGGTATTCGGGGCCAATAAAACCGACCACGGTGTTGACCAGCAGCGGCTCGAAGTGACGGGCCACGGCATAGGCCCGGGCCTCGCAGGTCTGCTGATCAACGCCGTGGTGGGCATTGGCCGAAAGGGCGCTGCCCTGACCGGTTTCAAAGTACATGACGTTGTCGCCGATAGTGCCGCGACCCAGGGACAACGCAGCGGCGCGGGCCTCGCGCAGCAGCGCCAGGTTGATGCCAAAGGAGCGGTTAGCGGCCTCGGTGCCGGCCACGGACTGGAACACCAGGTCCACCGGAGCGCCGCGTTCGATGGCGGCCATCTGGGTGGTGACGTGGGCCAGCAGCGACGACTGGACCGGAATGGCATAGCGCTGGCGCAGGTCATCAATCAACTCAAGCAGGACAATCACGGCCTGGGGGCTGTCAGTGGCAGGATTAATGCCGATCACCGCGTCGCCGCAGCCGTGGAGCAGACCGTCGAGGATCGAGGCGGCGATGCCACGGGGATCGTCAGTAGGATGGTTGGGCTGGATGCGCGACGAGAAGCGACCAGGCAAGCCAATGGTGGTGCGAAAGCTGGTCACCACGCGGCACTTGCGACTGACGGCGATCAGGTCCTGGTTCCGCATGATTTTCGCCGCGGCGGCAGCCATTTCGGGAGTGATCCCGGGGGCCAGGGCGGCCAGGATATCGCCGGTGGTCGCATAGGAAAGCAGCCATTCGCGGAAGGCGCCCACGGTGAGGCCGCTGACGGGAGCGAAGGCGACGCGATCGTGGGTGTCGAGGATCAGGCGCGTCACTTCATCTTCCTCGTAGGGGATCAGCGGTTCTTCGAGGAAGGTGGTCAGCGGCAGATCGGCCAGGCACAGTTGGGCGGCAACCCGCTCCTCGGCGCTCTCGGCGGCGAGCCCGGCAAGCTGGTCGCCCGAGCGTTCAGGGGTAGCCTTCGCCATGAGGGTTTTGAGATCGTCGAACTGGTAGGTGCGCCCGCCAAGGGTCTGGGTGTATGCCATAGTTCAAACTCACTAACGTGAAAATAGGCTGCTGGAGCAAGGGTGTGGGGAAACCAGGTTTCCCCACACCCCTGCCCGCGGGAGGGCCTGGCCCTCAAGCAGGGGTGTGGGGAAACCGGGTTTCCCCATACCTCCGCCCGCGGGAGGGCCTGGCCCGCGAGCAGCGGTATGGGGAAACCGGGTTTCCGCATACCTCCGCCCGCGGGAGGGTCTGGGAGGGCTACGCCTTCCCAGAAACTCTCTTCCCCGACCATCTGGCCAACCCTCACAGGTGTTTGAGTTCGCGTTCGGCCTCGGCGATCAGCGCGGCTTCTTCCTCGGGGGCCTGGGCAACGAGGCGCTTACGGCTGTAGAGAACGTAGTACGCCACCATGATCGCTATGAAGATCGCCGTGCCAATCACGCCGGGCCGATTATCCTCGATCGCCATGGTGGCGAAGAGCGAGAGGACGGCCAGAAGCGTGCCGACCACCGCGCCCGGTATACCGAGGGGGCTCTTGTAGGGGCGGTGGAGATTGGGACGGGTGATGGCCAGTTTGATGTACGACAGCATGACCAGCGCGTAGGAAATGACCGCGCCGAAAACACTCATGGTCAAGAGGGCCGCGCCGACGCTACTGCCACTGCCGAGGAGATCGATCAACAGCGCCAGCACCAGACCGACCACGCCGCCGAGAATGAGCGCACGAGCGGGGGTGTGGCGCGCGCCGGTCACGGAGATCCAGCGCGGGATGTAGCCAGCGCGCGAGAGGGAGAAGAGCACGCGCCCGTAGGCGTAGATGATAGTATGGAAACTGGCCACCAGACCGGTCAGGGCCACCAGGGTCAACACAACAGTCGTGGCGCCAGCGCCGAAGATGGCGCGGAAGCCGATCTCCAGCGGAGCCGCCGACTCGCCGACCTCGGCGGCCCCGCCACCCACGCCGGAGTTGAGCACCAGGGTCAGCAATGAGAGCACCAGCAGGGTGAGCAGACCCCAGATCAGCGCCCTGGGAATGTCGCGCACCACATCGTGGCTCTCCTCGGCTGCCAGGGGAAGTTGCTCGATCGCCAGATAGAACCAGATGGCGAACGGCAGGGCGGCAAACACGCCATACCAGCCAAAGGGCAGGAAAGCACTGTTCCCGGGTGTGGGCGCAATGTTGAAGACCAGGTCCCAGCTAAACGCGCCTGAGACGACCGCGCCAATGTAGAACACCACCAGCGTAGCGATGGCCAGGAGGGTGACGATCAGACCCACGCGCAGGGTGAGGGCGGTGCCGAGCACGTTGATACCGACGAAGACGGCATAGAACACCACCCACCAGACATAGAGCGGCACGAAGGTGAAAATGGTCTGCATGTAGGCGGCGATGGAGGTGACGATCACGGCAGGAGTGACGACATATTCGATAATATCAGCGACCCCGTTCACGAATCCAAGGGTTGGCCCAAAGGCATTGCGGGTAAACGAGTAGAAACCGCCAGCGTGGGGTAGGGCAGCGGAGAGTTCAGCGATCGAATAGACCATGCACAGGTACATAACGGCCACGACGAACGTGGCGAGCAACAGACCGCCGAAGCCGCCCGCGGACAGACCGTAGTTCCAGCCAAAGAAATCGCCTGAGATAACTGCGCCAACACCAAGGGCCCACAACAGCATCCAGCCGGCGCTTTTGCGCAGGCGGCGCTGGGCCAGATACTCCGCGCCGACCTGCTCGTAGGTTACTCCTCCGACATCAACTTGCGCCTTTCCGCCAAGCGCCTGCGGATTCTCAGCCATGACCGGACTCCTCCCACCATGTCAGGCACACACGAATGCCAAAGCTCAAACCTGAACCAACGCATGGCCGCAATGCCCGATGGGGGTGATCGGCGCGCGGCAATACGCAAGTCACAGGCTGGAAGCACCAGTGCGAAGCCGCCGCGTAAGCGGCAGCGCGTTCAAGCAGCATGCGACCGGGGCAAGGCTATGCCGACCTGCTGCGTTGAAGGAGTCGCGGTCGCTCGTCACACATGCTGAGGAAAGTGGAGTAAATGTACCGGATCGGTGGCGGGTTGTCAAGCGATTTGTTACGGGAGCGGTGAGCGCGAAGGGCCGGGATAGGGGCGCCTCGAGCGCGCACGGGGTGGCTCGCGCGGAGCGTCGCCGGCGTTCGGTTGACGGGGTGTGGGGAACCGAGGGTTCCCCACACCCCTGGCCGGTGGGAGGCCCTTTATTCTGCCCGGGGCAGCCTCGGCGTGGTTGCGCCGGGGCGCGTGTCCGTCGCGGGCGGTGCCGGAGGCCGTGGGGAGGCTGCGGGACCCGGCGCCCCTCCGCGATGAGAACGTGGATGTGTGCCACTCCTGAGCATGCGATAGCACAGGAGGAACAGCACGCTGCCGCCAGTGGCCCAGTAGAGGCCCTGGATCCAGGGATTGACGGTGTCGCTGCCGCTGAAGATGCCGTGCAGCAATGCGAGAACGAAGAGGACGAAGCTCAAGAAGTGAATGAGCCGCCAGGCGCCGCGCCCGATCCACGACCTGGCGTAGAAGCTGAGACCGACCAGGGCCAGGAGGTACAGCCCGATCTGGCCCAGACCAACCCAGAGGGGTTGATGGCCGGCGTAGGCGAAGGGGAGCAGAATCTGGCGCAGGTCGGCCTGGATGTAGCGGTCGCCGAGCAGGATGAGGGCGTGGAACAGGGCAAAGGCCAACCCCAGCAAGCTGGCGTGCTGGTGGAGGTCGAAGGCGACAGGGCCGCCCGGCCAGAGACGGGCGAGTTTGCTGGTCATCAGCAGGCCGGCGACCATACTGAGCCAGAGCAGGATGTAGGCAACGATGGCGCTGCTGCGGGCCAGGTACCAGTAGGCGTGCGGCGCATCCCCCAGCAGGGACGCGCTGAGGGCGGGGAGCCAGGTGGGCAAGACGAAGACGGCGCCGAGGGCCCCGGCAATCGCAGCGGCAAGGACGCTGAGCAGAGCGGGCAGGGCCATCGCGGGGGGAAAGGCATCGTCGGCTGCCTGGGCCGTCGCGGGGGCGTCCGTGGTCGGCGGTTGTGGCGTTGCGGGCGCGTCGGATGGCGAGTTGCGCCTGGCAGCGTTGGCCGCGCGAATGGCGGCCAGGCGATCGGCTTTGTCGTTGGTCATTGGTGATCCTCCTAACGTGAAGATGGGGGAACCAGGTTCCCCCATACCCCCGTTTTCATCGGGCGGTGTGCCGCTCGGGGGCATGGACGGTTGATGTGAAAATAGGTCGGGAGCGCGGGCAGTTTGCCCGCGGCGATGCGACGCGGGCGGGCCGCCCGCGCTCCCGGGCCGTTTGCATCGGGCGTTGTGCGCCCCGCGAATGGGGCCTACCGTGAACATAAGCCCTCGGAGAGGGGTGTGGGGCAACCGGGTTTCCCCACGCCCCCGCCCGCGGGAGGGCCTGGCCCTCAAGCAGGGGTGTGGGGCAACCGGGTTTCCCCAACCCTCCGCCCGCGGGAGGGTGTGGGAGGGCTAGGCCCGATACGGTTCAAGCGTCGGGGTGTGCAGCACGACGCCATCGTCGCGAACCAGGAGACCGGCCAGCCAGGGGCGCGCGTGGAGCCAGGAGAGACCGTCGGCGCTGCCCAGGATCAGCGTGGCCTTGGCGGCGATCTCGGCGTCGGCAACACGTGGGGCCACCACGGTTACGCTGAGCAGGTCGGTCGCGGCGGGCGCGCCGGTGCGCGGATCAATGATGTGGTGGCGCTCGACGTCGCCCTGACGCCAGTGCCGGTAATCGCGCCCGGAGGTTGCCACGCCGCCGGAGGCGATCAGCAACACGGCCAGGGGATCGGCGCCGCCGCGGGGGTCCTGCACGCCGATGGGCCAGGCGGCGCCGTCGCGGCGCGGGCCGCTGACGGCGATGTCGCCGCCGACATCAACCAGGGCCGGCCCGTGGTGGGCGATCAGGCGCGCAGCGCGATCGGCGGCCCACCCCTTGGCCACTCCGCCCAGGTCGAGACGCAGGCCAGGCGGGCGATGCACGCTGCCGCGGAGCGGATCGACGCTGATGCAGCGCCAGTCAGCAGCGGGGTGAGCCGGTGGCGCGGCAGCCGCGGGCAACGCCCCGGCAGCGATGGCGGTAAAATCGCGGTCGTAGCCGGCATACTCCAGCGCCTCCAGCACCAGGGGCGTGACCAGACCGCCGGTCATCGCGGCGCCGCGCAGGGCCAGGGCGAGGACCTCGGCCAGCGTGGGGCTGACGGCCAGCCACTCGCGTTGGGAAGTGTTCAGGCAGCTCAATTCGCTGTCGGGCCGGAAGCGGCTGAGGATCGCCTCCCAGCTCGCAAACACCTGGCGGAGGCCCGCCAGAGCCGGCCGGGCGATGCCGACGGGGGCATCGAGCACAATCAGGATCTGGCTGCCCATGGCGTGGAACGTGTCTGTGACCATAGGTGACTCCCGGGCTATCTCATACCATCAGTTGTCCATGCGGCTGCGCCGCACCCCAACCGGATGAACAAAGATTGTTCCTGGGAGGTCTACGCCCGCTCAACCTCTCCCACGGGGTGAGGGGTCTGGAGAAACCGGGTTTCCCCAGACCCCTGCGCGCGGGCTGCGCCCTGCCAACCTCTCCCACGGGGTGAGGGGTCTGGAGAAACCCGATTTCCCCAGACCCCGGCGCGCGGGCTGCGCCCGCTCAACCCCTCCCACGGGGTGAGGGGTCTGGGGAAACCCGGTTTCCCCGGCCACCGGCGCGCGGGCTGCGCCCGCTCAACCCCTCCCATGGGGTGTGAGTCTGGGGACATCCAGTGTCCCCGGCCCCCGGCGCGCGGGCTGCGCCTCCCGGCATCCCTCCCTCGCTCCACGGCGCAGCCGCTATCAGCGCGACGAACGGGTCATCGTGATAGGCGCAGGTTGTACCGCCGAGGGGCCTGGCAGGCCCGTGGAGGGGGCCTGGCTGATAGCCGGGGCCGGGTTCGAGGTGACCGGTGGCGAGCCGGCTGTCGCTGGCAGTGATTGCACCGTGGCGACAGGTGGCAGTGTGGGTATCTGCGGGTCGCTGAGCAGCCATGCCGGAGGCGGGGCGGTATGCGTCGCGCCTCCCGTGGACGCCTCGGACGGCGCCGCGGTGGGCGGCGGGGCGCTCAGGAAGGCCCAGCCCGCGAGAACGCCGGCGAGGGAGGCGACAGTGATCAGCGCCTTGACAGCGGGGACGCCGGTGGTGCGGATAGTACGTCGTTCGGTGGTCATTCGTCAGACTCCTTCACGGTATCAGTCGTCCATGCGGCTCGGGCCGCACACCGACGGGATGAACATAATTCCTGGGAGGGCTGCGCTCTCCCAAACCCTCCCACCGGGTGGGGGGATGGGGAAACCGGGTTTCCCCATCCCCCTGCCTGAGGGCGTAGCCCTCCCACACCCTCCTGCGGGCGGGGTATGGGGGAACCTGGTTCCCCCATGTTCACGTTAGTCGTCGTGCTTCTGGTGGCGCTCCTCGCGTTCCTCATGGCGCTCACGCAAGTCGTCGTCGTTGCCGCCAGCGGCTATCCGGGCATAGACAACCTGGCCAGTGGCAGCGTCCACATACACGGCGCTCCGGTCGCTGAACTTCACGTCATAGACCAGCGCGCCGTGCTCGGTCTCGCGTTCGACGGCGACGACCTGGCCGCCGTAGTAGCGTTGCGCCACGGCGATAGCCTGTTGCTCGCTGATCGTGGCGCCAGTCGCCGGGGCGGCGACCGGCGCCGTGCTGCCGGATGCCCGGGCCTGGACAGCGCTGGCGAGTTGTTGATTGGCGCTGGCAATCTGGGCATTGGCGGCCTCCAGGCGCGCATTGGCTTCGGCCAGGGCGGCCTGGTAGGCGGCTTCACGCTCGCGCAGCAGCGCCTCCACGGTGGGGTCAAGGGCAGCAACGGCAGGCGCCGGGGTCGCGGTAGCCGCGCTTGCCGGGGGCGCAGCGTTCACCGTCTGGCCGGTAGCGCCGCCGAGATAGACGCTTAATGCGCCCACGATAACCAGAATGAACGCGGTGATCGCGGCGGCGATGATCAGGGAAAGACGCTGGCTCATAGGTTGGGTGCCTCCTTAAAAGCGAATGCGGAGCGAATAAGCGAATGCGGAGCGAATAAGCGAATGCGGCGCTTCAGCCGTCTCCCAACCCCCCCCGCTGGGGGAAGGACAGGACCTACGCAGTGGAGGGGCGCGGGGAGGCTGCGCCTCTCTGCATGCCCCACTTCCCTGCAGCGAAACCATGCCCAGGGTAACGGATAGGTTTTGGAACTTTCTTGGAAGTCCCGTCGAATGTTCCAATCTTTTTCCAATCTTGATGGAGTATGCTCATGGTGGCGGCGGGGAAACCTGGTTTCCCCACACCCCGGGGGGGTTGGAGAAACACGGTTATTCGCGCTACCAGGGATGGAAGACGGCGATGCGTGTGCTGGTCATAGAAGATGATCAACGCCTGGCCCGGCTGGTTGCCCGCGTGCTGGGGGAGGCCCACTATCAGGTGGACGTGGCGCACGATGGCGACACGGGGCTGGATCTGGTCCTGCGCGGCACCTACGATGTGGCGATTATTGACTGGATGCTGCCCGGACGGGACGGGCCGTCCATCTGCCGGGCGGCGCGCCTGGCGCGCCTGCCCACTGCGCTGCTCTTGCTGACGGCGCGCGGCCAGATCGAGGATAAGGTCGCCGGTCTGGACAGCGGGGCGGACGATTACCTGGTCAAGCCGTTCGCCTTCGAGGAGTTGCTGGCGCGGGTGCGCGCCCTCAGCCGCCGTTTCGCGCCGCCGGGCGCTGATGCGCAGGAGGCGCGCGCGGGGGCGATCGTGCTCGACCTGCGTGGCCACACGGCGCGCCGCAATACCCGCGCGCTCGACCTGACGCCCACCGAGTGGAACCTGTTGGAGTACTTGATCCGTCACCAGGGTCAGACCCTGACCCGCCAGCAGATCCTGGATTATGTCTGGTCGTATGAACACGATGTGCAGCCGCAAATGGTTGATGTATATATTTCCTATCTGCGACGGAAGTTGAACGGACCGGGAGAGCGCGATCCGATCGTAACGGTGCGGGGTGTGGGCTACCGGCTGGAGGCGCCCGATGTTTAGCGGCTTGCGGCTCCAACTGACCTTGCTCTACACCCTGGCGGCGCTGGCACTGGTGGGGCTGGTGGGTGGCGGGAGCTACCTGGTAGTGGCGCGTTACTTCCAGCAGGTGACCGATCTGGCCCTGCGGCACAAAATGGCCCACGAGTTTCACGCACTCAACGCGCCCCTGCCCGCCGACCTGGCCTCGGCGGACCGCGACTGGTCGCTGATCCGCAACGAGCCGGGGCTGTTGCCCTATCGAGCGGCGAGGCCGATTTCAGAAGCCGAGGCCATGGCCCGAGCGGTGGCCCATCGCGGCGGGGGCGTTCCCGAACGGGTTGAGCGCGAGGAGAAACGGGGCCGGGAGGTGTACGAGGTGCGCTTCGCCGATGGGGCGAAGGTGCTCGTGGAGCAGAGGAGCGGGGTCATCCTTGCCGTCGAGGGAGATGAGCGGCGCAGAGGGGAAGAGACGCCGCTTCCGACGCCGGCGGGGACAACGACGCCGCTGGCCTACGACGGTGAACTGGCGGCGATCTTCGTGCTGCCCCTCGACGCAAGGGGGCAGGTGCTCTTCAACCCCAACCCGGCTGCGGCGCCGCTCGACCCGGATCGTCAGGCCCTGGAGGCGGCGTTGAGCCGGGGCAGCGATGAGCGCACGGTGAGCCTGAGCGATGGGCAGCGGGTGCGCCTGCTGACCTACCGCCTGACGCGCAGCGATGGGCCGGCGGCGCTGCAACTGGGGCGGGTGTTGAGCGATCAGGATCGGGTGCTGTGGCAACTGGCCCTGGGGTTGCTCTTCCTGGGCAGTCTGAGCATGGTGTTGCTGGGGGGAGCGAGCTGGTGGCTGGCGGGACGGGCGTTGCGCCCGGCGCAGGCGGCCTGGGAGCGCCAGCAGCGGTTCATCGCCAGCGCGAGCCACGAACTGCGCACACCGCTGACGCTGATCCGCGCCAGCGCCGAGGTCGCGCTACGCAATGTCGGGCTGGAGGACGCCGACCAGCGGGAGTTGCTCGGCGACGTGCTCTCCGAGAGCGATCATATGCGGCGACTGGTGGACGACCTGCTCACACTGTCGCGGCTCGACAGCGGCCAGTTGCCGCTCACCCTCGAACGGGTTGAGGTAGCGCCCTTTCTGGCCGAGGTGCAGCGCCAGGTGGCGCGACTGGGCGCGGAACGGGGTGTGACGGTGACGCTGGAGGAGGCGAGCGGAGCGGTTTGCGCCGACGCGGACCGGCTGCGCCAGGTGCTGTTGATCGCGCTCGACAATGCCTTGCGGCATACGCCGTCCGGCGGGAGGATTACGCTCGCGGCGACGCCCCAGGGCCGCGAGGTGCGCTTCAGGGTGAGCGACACGGGGTGCGGGATCGCGCCGGAGCACCTGCCACATATCTTCGAGCGCTTCTACCGGATTGACCCGGCCCGCGGGCGCGCCAGCGGCAATGCCGGGCTTGGTCTGTCGATCGCGCAGGCGCTGATCACGGCAATGGGCGGGCAGATCGGGGCGAGCAGCGCGCCCGGCCAGGGCGCGACGGTGTGGTTTACCTTACCTGCGTTCTGCGCTTGACAGTTTGGCGGGGAGGTGTGGAGGGGCCAGGCCCCTCCACGGCCAACCCCGTGGTGTCCGGTCAGGAAAGTGGAGAGGTGCGGAGAGGCTTTGCCTCCCCGCACCTCTCGACCATGTACCTCCTGTCAGAGTAACTGTTCACACTTGGGGTAACCCACGCGCCTGCGAGCGAGGGCGTTTCGCCCCCGTCGCGTCTCCGCGGGCAAGATGCCCGCGCTCCCAGGAGAAATGTGAACACTTACCTGTCAGATGAGATGCACGATCACCACAACACGCCCGAACTGCACCCGGGCGCCATCGCCGATGGGGGTAGGGACATTCGGTTCGAGACGCACGCCGTTGAGCCGGGTGTAATTGGTGCTGTTGAGGTCGGTAAGGGTCCACTGGCCGCCGGCGCGGCTCAGGCGGGCGTGCTGGCGGCTCACGCCGCCCAGTTCGCCGCCGTGCGGGGTGAGATCGATTTCGGGAAAGATGTTGCTCACGGGGTCCTCGCGGCCGATGATGATCTCGGTTTTGTCGAGGGGCAGGGGCAACACCACGCCACTCTCTTCGACGATCAGGCGCGGGCCGGTGGGCGCAGGCGGCGGGGGCGCCGCAACGGCTGGCGCAGGAGCGGCGGGGGCGGGGGCCACCCCCAGGGCGGCGAGGGCAGCTTCGGCGTGGGCCAGAGCCTCGCGGGCCTCGGCCAGACCGGTCGTGACCGCCGGGGGGGTGGCCGGGCCGAAGGTGGCCTGCATCTGCTCCAACTGGGCGATGATCTGCTGCTGGCGCGCGATTTCGTCCTGGAGCCGGCGCACCTCGGCGGGATCAACGGCGGGCGCGGGGGCCTCAAGCGCGGCAAGCTCGGTCTCGGCGCGGGTGAGGGCCTCGCGGGCCTCGGCCAGGCCAGTGATGACCGCCGGGGGGGTAGCCGGGCCGAAGGTGGCCTGCATCTGCTCCAACTGGGCAATGATCTGCTGCTGGCGGCTGATGGTGGCGGTCAGTTCGGCGCGGCGGGTCTCGTAGGCTGCCCGATCGAACAGCGGCGCCCCGGAGGGCGGGGTGGGTGCCTCGGCCGGCGTGGGCGCCTCGACTGGCGGGGAAACCGCGGGGGCCACGACCGGCGCAGGGGCAGCAGGGGCCTCCGGCGCCGGAGCCTCGACCGGGGCGGGCACGGTGGGCGCCTCGGCGGCGGGCAGGGTGGGCGCCTCGGCGGCGGGCACGGTGGGCGCCTCGGCGGCGAGCAGGGTGGGCGCCTCGGCGGCGGGCACGGTGGGCGCCCCGGCTGGCGGCGGGACCTCAAGCGGGGCGGGGGCGGGCGGGACCTCCGCAGGAGGGGCCTCGGCGGCGAGCAGGGTGGGCGCCTCGGCGGCGAGCAGGGTGGGCGCCCCGGCTGGCGGCGGGACCTCGACCGGGGCGGGGATGGGCGGGACCTCCGCAGGAGGAGCCTCGACCGGCATGGGGGGAATCAGCGGTTCAGGGGCGGGAAGTTCGGCGCCGTTGGCCAGGGCCGGCCCGCCATCGGGAGTAACCGGCGATGGAGCGGACGGAGCGGTGGCGGCAGCATTGATCTGGGCCAACAGATCAGCGCCGCAATTGTCACAATAACGCTCGCCGGGCAGGGCCGTCGCGCCGCAGACGGCGCAGATCACCTGCCCCGCGGGCGCAGCGGCGGGCGCGGCCACGGGCACGGCGGTCAGAGCGGGAGCAACCGGCGCAACGGCAAGGGCGGTCAGATCGGCGCCGCAGTTATCGCAAAACGCTTCGCCCGGCAGCACCGGCGCGCCGCAGGCCGGGCAGACAGCCGCCACCGGCGCGGTTGCCGCCGGGGTCCCAACCGGCACCGGGGGCGCGACCTCCTCGAGCCGCGCGCCGCACTGGTCGCAGAAACGGTTAGCCGGGTCATTCGGAGCGCCGCAGGAAGGACAGATCTTCATACTCTTACTCCTCAAGCTTCTGGGTCAACCGGCGCGTGGCGTACTTGAGCGCCTTCTGGGACTCGGGGCTGATCGCGCCGCCCTGCTCGAGCTGCTCGGCCTGCTGGCGGGTTTGCTCGGCCAGTTCCAGTTCGCCGAGATCGAGCAGGCGCGTGGCGGCGGCGCGCAATTTCTGGGTGGCGCCGGCGGTATTGCCCAATTCCGCCTCGGCCAGGGCGCGGGTTTGCAGCTTGAAGGCGGTCACCTTTTCGGCCAGGTTCATCACCCGCGGATCGAAGGTGGCAGCCTGGGGATCGGCGCTAAAGGTCAGCAGCACGTCCTGCTTGACAATCTGCTCTTGCTGCGCGCCAACGGGCGTCGCGTGCAACTCGGCCTGGGCGATGCGAAACTGGCCAGGGGGGCGGGGGGGCAGCATCAGTTCGACGATGACGCTATTGACCTGGCCGTAGACCAGATCGCCCAGTTTCACGGCGACCTCATTGGCGCCGATCGGCTGGTAGCCAAGATTGGCGATCGTCGGCGTGACGCGATAGACGGCGCGGGGGGTCGCCTCGCGCACGAGGCGGAGGAGCAGGCGCGCCTCGACCGCGGCGGTTCCCTGGGCGCTACGCACCGCGCGCTGGAAGAAATTGAGGATCTGGCCGGGATCGGCGACATAATCGGAGACGCCGCCGGTCGCCTCGGCCAGGTCGTCGAGCAACTTCTCGTTCCACTCGGCGCCGAGGCCGAGGGCGGTAATGCGCACCCCGGCCTGGCCCAGGCTCTGGGCCAGGGCGCGGCAGACCTCTTCATCGCCCCAGGTCTGGCCATCGGTCAGGATGAGCATGGCGCTGTAGCGATCGGGGCCGGCGTACTTCTGCAACTCGGCCTGACCGGCCTGCATGCCGAGGGACATGGCGGTGCCGCCACTTTCCACGATCTGGTCCACGGCGGCGTGGAGGGCCGCCTGATCGGTGGCGAAGGTCGCGGGCACGAGGGTCTGCACAGTATCATCGAAGATGACGATTGACACCACGTCCTGAGGCGTAAGGCTCTCGATCAGGCGGCGGGTGGCCTGCTTCATACTTTGCAGTTTGGGGCCCTGCATCGAACCGGAGCGATCGAGCACCAGGCAAAAGTTTAGCGGAACGGGCGCCGGAGGCGGGGCAGCGGGAGCTGCCTCGACGAGCAGGTAGCCCAGTTGCGGGGCGCCGCTCGCAGGGATGGGAGCGCGACCCCAGCTACAGGTCAGCGTGAGCATGTCGGCCATCGGGTCCTCCATCAGCGTAGAATCGCCACCGGTTGGACGTTGCCGTGACAGGCATGGTTGCCGTGGGAGGGGCAACCCGGAGGGTTCCACAGGGTAACCCTGCGCTCATCCAGGGGGACGCATGTCACTCGAACCTCACCAGGATGACGGCGATATTATCTTCGCCGCCGGCCTGGTTCGCCGCGGCAACGAGGGCCTCACAGACAGCCTGGGGCGGCTCCTCGCGGGCGAGGAGGCGTTCCATGTCGGGGTCGCGGGTCATCTCCCACTGGCCGTCGGAGCAGAGCAAGAGCGCGTCACCGGGGCGGAGGCGTTCGGTAAAGACATCAATCTCAATCTCGCTGCGATCGCCGAGGGAACGGAGCACGGCATTGCGCTGCGGATGGCTGTAGATATCGTCCTCGGCGATCTGGCCAAGATCGACCAGGCGTTGCACCAGCGAGTGGTCCCTGGTGATGCGTCGCAGCCTGCCATCACGGAAGAGGTAGGTGCGGCTATCGCCGACATTGCCAACGATGGCCCGATCGCCGGCAACGAGGGCCATGGTGAACGTCGTCCCCATATCATTGGCCTGATGGCGACTCTCGGCAATCACCGCCTCATTGGCGCGTTGCACGGCGCGCCGCACGAAGGCGACGGCCTCCTCTTCGTTGAAGGCCACATCGGGCTGAACGGCGCGGGCCAGATACTCGCCAAGGAAGAGATCGGCAGCAGCGCGAACGGCCAGGCCGCTGGCCACTTCGCCAGCGGCGTGGCCGCCCATGCCATCGGCAACAATGTAGACACCCCAGATTTCGGGCTGGTTATTGTTGATGAGCGTGAGTTGAAGGGTAAACAGGCTATCTTCATTATGCTCGCGGACGATGCCCGTATCGGTATGGGCGCCGACCACCTGGCGCAGGGGCGCGGGACGGGTGCGTTGAGCCAGCACTTGCTCGAGCGTGGCGGCAAGACCGGCGGCGTCGGCAAAGGCGCCGGTGCGCACCTGGCGCAGCACGTCCACCAGGGGCAGGTCGTGCGCGGCGGCCTCAGCCTCCTCCTCGCTGAGCCGCAGGGTGGTGCGCGGGGTGGCGGTGAGGCGCTCGAGCAGATCGGCGAGGGCCAGGAGGTCGGCCTGGACCGCGGCGGCGTCATCGGGGGCGATGGGGCGCAGGTGCGGCGCGGCGCGCAGGCGGGCGCCACCGCCGGGCACCGGTTCCAGATCGGTGGGCGCCAGGGGGCCAAGGGCCAGGCCGCGGGCATGGAGGCTCTCCAGCAGGCGCGCCAGCGGGAGGCCGACGGCCAGGGCGGCTGTCTCATCGAGGGGGGTCGCCAGGGGGGCGCGACCACTGTCATTGAGAATGGTGAGCACGCGGCCAACTTCCTCAACCTGGTCCCAGATCTCCGGGAGGAGGGCGCGGGCGCGCTCATCGTCAACGGCGGCAATGAGGGCCGGGCCGGAGGGGGCATCGGCGGGGGTCAGCACCGCGGGATAGGGTCGGCGCTCGAGAGCGGCGCCGCACTCGATGCAAAAAGCCTCCTCTGGCTCGTTCGCGGTGGAGCCGCAGGCCCAACAGCGACGCCATGGAGCGGTGTCAACCACGACGAGGGGACCATCGGCGGCTGCGGGGGGGAGTTCGTAGCGCCCGGCGAACAAGATGGGGGCCGGCTGATCCATAGGTTCCTCCTCGGCGCCAGGATGAGGATCATGGCGCGGCGGACCGCTCCGGGCGGGATCGGGGGGGAGAGCGCCGGAGAGTCGGGCGGCGAGCCACGCATCATCGGCCGCGCTGGCCTTGTAGCGGGTGAGCGGCGCGGCGCAGGTGCGGCAGAAACGGGCGCCGGCTGCATTGTCGCTGCCGCACAGGGCACAGATGGGCATAGGGGCTCCCTTCTGAGGTCCGCAACAACGCACCTCCCGGCGGTAGTTGGGCCGAAGCAGGGCCGGAACGGCGGAGGGGCCACGGCCCCGGCCCTACTTGACGCGCGCGATAGCCACGGAGATATTATCCTGGCCGCCGCGTTCATTCGCCAGGGCAATCAGACGTTCGCAGGCCCGATCCTCGCCGGGCGTCTCCAGGACGATCCGCGCCAGTTCGCCATCTTCGACATAGTTGACCAGCCCATCAGAACAGAGCACCAGCACATCGCCCGCGGCCAGGGCCTGGCTCAGGGCGTCCACTTCGGTGAGGGGATCGCTGCCGAGGGAGCGATACAGCATATGGCGTTGGGGATGCACGCGGGCCTGTTCGGGGGTCAACTGGCCAATGTCAACCAGACGGGCCACGAGAGTATGATCAACGGTCAACTGGGTCCAGATGCTCCCCTCGCCGATAACGCCGGCGGGATTGAGCAGATAGGCGCGGCTATCGCCAACGTGGGCCAGGTGCGCGCGGGTCTCGGTAACCACGGCAACGGTAAGGGTCGTCCCCATTCCGCGCCTGGCGGCATCGGCCCGGGCCTGGGCATAGACCTGGCGATTGGCTTCCTGCACCGCCGCGCGGAGCAGGGCGTGCCAGGCCTGGTCATCCTGGGGCAGGCTGGCGTTCAGCGCGTCGGTGAGGGCCTGTTTGAGGGTGGCGACGGCGAGACTGGAGGCCACATCGCCGGCCTGGTGGCCACCCATCCCATCGGCGACGACGAGCAAGGTGCCGATGCGGCTGGCGCCGGCGGTAAACTCGCCGGCATAGATCGTATCCTCGTTAACGGGGCGGGTGACCCCGCGGTCGGTGCGGGCGGCGACGGCGAGGCGCCGGGGGGGCAAGGAGCGCGGCTCGGCGCGCCGGCCGGGATGCAGGGGGGCGCCACAGGCCATGCAGTAGCGGGCCGCCTGGCGATTGCCACGGCCACAGAGCGGGCATGGACGCGGGGCACGCCGCTGGGGGGGCAAGTGGCCAGTGATGCAGATCGTCTCGCGGCCCTGGGCGATCTGGACAGCCAGGTGATCGAGGATCTGCGAGAGATCCTTGATGGCTGCGGCCGCCTGCTCACGGGCAACGCCATCGGCTTGTTCGAGGCGCTGGCGCCAGTAGAACACCCCTGACTCGACGACGGCGAGCAACTCGCGCAGGCTCAGGGCGCCGGCGCTGAGATGGACGCCCTGCCCGCCAGGGAGCGCAATCTCATCGGCACCGGCGGTCGAGGGAACGGCAGAGGCGCCGCAGCGGACGCAGAAGCGCGCGCCCGGCGCAAGCGGCGCACCACAGATTGGGCATGCCGACGAACCCTGGAGGGTCACTCGTCTTGCTCCATCGCTGGACGGGGGCGAACGGGACCACGACGCGCCGCCGCCGGGCATCAGGCGCCGCCGGCCAGAGCGCCAGGGACCCGGTGGTATGACGATCCGCGGCGGTTCAGGGATGCAGAAGCGGGCCACACCTCTACCCGGCATAGACTGCTCCGATTATAGCACAGCGCCGCGGCGCCTGGTTGATAGTCTTCGTTGCCTATAAATCCTAGACTTGCTCCTTTTCCTCTGTGCAACAATCCCCGGCACAACTGTACAGGATGCCTTAGAAATGCCAGAAATCCGTTCTTTCCAGGGGTGTGCATTGCCTTGACAGCGACGATCCTTGTGGCGTATAATAAAATAAGATGTGTGTGCAACAAACCTGGAAAGAGGGGAAATGGGTCGTGCCTGGCTCCGACTTCACCCAGAAGGCGGTGACGTATGTCGCTCGGACAAAAGATCGGCCGGCTCCGGCAGGAGCGTGGCCTGACGCTCCAGGAGGTCTCGGAGGGATCCGGGCTGACGCCTTCGTTTCTCAGTCGCCTGGAGCGCGACAAAGTCAATATCTCGGTGGCGAATCTGCGCAAGCTGGCACAGTTTTTCAGTGTGCAGATGACCCACTTTTTTGAAGGTGAGGATGATCAACAGGTGGGCCAGGTGGTCAAAGTGGCCGACCGGGTGCGCCTGAGTCTCGATGATACCCCGGTGCAGGTTTTTTCGCTCCTACCGCCAAACAGCGATATGGAGGCGCGCTTGATCGAGGCGCGCCCTGGAAGCGGCCAGCAGGGCTTTTCCAACCGCGGCAGCCAGATGGTGCTGGTGCTCGAAGGACGCCTGCGCTACACGCTTGGCGAGGAAGAGTACGAACTCGCTCCTGGCGATACACTGTTCTACCGGGACGATGTAGCCTATAGCTGGACAAACGTGGGCGAGGAGCAGGCGGTGGTGTTGACCGTGGCGGCGCTGAACAGCCGGGAGGAGCGTTAGGCCGAATACCTTATCAAATAAGCGAATGCGGCGCTTCGGCCCCCTCCCAACCTCCCCCCGCTGGGGGGAGGAGTCGTACGCTCGCCCCCTGTGGGGGAGGGCTGGAGAGGGGGAAGTCCTCACCCTCCCACCGGGTGAGGATCTGGAGAAACCTGGTTTCCCCAGATCCCTGCTTCAAGAGGCTATGGTTCCCGGGAGGGCTGCGCCCTCCCAGACCCTCCCACTGGATGAAGGTAGGGAGAAACCTGGTTTCCCCGGACCCCTGCTCCAAGAGACTATGGTTCCTGGAAGGGCTGCGCCCTCCCAGACCCTCCCACTGGATGAAGGGCTGGGGAAACCCGGTTTCCCCGGCCCGCTGCTCCAACGGGCTATTTCAGGGTTGCACCGCGCATGACCACATTGTTGGGCGGACTGCCGTTTCGCCGCATAGCGCGCTGGGGACTGGTGGCGCTGTCCCTGTATGGGATTGGATGGCTGCTCTGGCAGGCGCGTTCCGCGCTGTTGCCCTTTATCATCGGCGCGCTGCTGGCCTACCTGTTCCTTCCGCTGGTCAATCGCTTCGACCGGCGCATGCCGCGATGGGCGGCAATCTTGCTGGTCTACGCGCTGGTGCTGTTGATCATCGTTACGTTCTTCGCCTTCCTCGTCCCACCCCTGGTTGAGCAGATCAGCCAGTTGATCCGCGCCCTGCCGGATCTCCCCACCCTGGAGCGCTGGGCCAATCGGCTCCTGGAGGAGTATCAACAACTCCTCGCCAACCTGCCCCCCAACGTACAGACCGAGGTCCAGCAGACGGTGGCGGAGGTGCTCACCTCGGCGTTGAACACGATCCGCACCAACCTCCTGTCGTACATCCAGGGGGTCGGCACGTTTCTGGTCAACAGTTTACTCTCCGTAGCCAGCACGGTAGCCTTTCTGCTGGGGTTCTTCCTGGTGCCCTTCTGGCTGTTCTACGTCTTGATGGATCAGCGGGCCGGTCGTGAGATGCTGAACCGGCTGCTGCCAGCGGGGTTGCGAGCCGATTTCTGGTCAGTGATCACGATCATTGACGCTGATTTCAGCGGGTATCTGCGCGGGCAGTTGCTCCTGGGGCTGGTGGTGGGCACGGCGGCGGGGATCGGGCTGACAGTGCTGAACCTGTTCGGACTCCAGATACCCTACGTGCTGTTGCTGGCGGTGATCGCCGGGGTGACCGAGTTGATCCCGATTATTGGTCCGATCATCGGCGCGGTACCGGCAGTCCTATTGGGGTTTCTCGACTCGCCTACCACGGGGCTGGCGGTGTTGCTGCTCTACGTTGGCATCCAGCAATTGGAGAACAACTTCCTGGTGCCGCGGATCGTCGGGGACAGTGTCGGGATCCATCCGGCGATCCTGATGGTGCTGCTGGTGGTATGTTCGCAGGTCTTCGGTATTCTGGGGGCCATCCTCTCGGCGCCGATGGGCGCGGTGTCGCGCGATGTGTTCCAGTACTTGTACGGACGACTGAGCGAGCCGCCGCGGCCACCCGGCGAGATGCCGGCGCGCCTGCGCGCCGCGGGAGTGGCGCCTCCGCCCGAGGCGCAGGGTCTCTCCGCAGGTGGCGCGCCAGCGGATGCCGCTACACTCATGGAGGAGGAAGCGGCGACGGTCGAGGGGGGAATAAGCGCCTATCCGAATAACGAATAACGAATAACGAGTAACGAATAACCCTCCCCTCCGGGAAGGGGACCTGCTACCTGGCGGAACCGGCGCGGCGGGCCTCCCACTCGGCGCGGGTCAACTCCATCTCGTAAAACTCCACCAGATTTTCGAAGCGTGAGCGCCGGAAATGGCGGAGCATGGCGCTGTAGCGGGGATCGTCGAGCAGGCGCAGGGAAGGGTCGCTGCCCGCATTGCGCCACTCGCTTTCGAGGTAGCGGAAGCCCAGCCGCTCATAACAACACACCGCGCGCCGGTTGACCGCCGCCACGTCGAGGCGCAAGCGCTCAAAGCCCAGCGTACCGAAATAGTGATCGAGAAAGACCCGCAAGGCTTCGGTGCCCAGACCCTGCCCGACGTAGGGCTGCGCGAGCGAGATGCCCAGCCTGGCGCTGCGCCGCTGCTCATCGACCTCGCGCAGCGAAATACGCCCAATCAGGCGGCGCTGGGCGTCATCAATGGCCCAGGCGTAGCGCTGGTTGGACCAGGCGCGCCCGTTGGACTCGTCGGCGCCTGACGTCCGCGGAATGTTCCAGAGGGAGTTGAAGGGTTCGGTGTAGCGCGGCCATAGCTCTTGCATAAGGGTATCGCTGCGCAACCATGGCCGCAGCGCCACGCGCGGGCCATGGAGCACCTGTGTCCCATTCTGCTGATGCATGCTTTCCCCTTATGCTACCGCCGGATCGGCACAGCTAGCGAATGCGAGCGAATAAGCGAATGCGGCGCTTCAGCCCCCCTCCCAGCCTCCCCCCGCTGGGGAGAGGCGATGCCTCCCCGCACCCCTCCACTGCGTACGCCCTGATGGTGAGGGCGCGTGGCCACACGCCTCTTCGGCACGGGGCCCGGGCAGTGGCTACGCCTACGCCGGGGCGCCTCCTGGTACTTACCGGGCGAGGGCCAACCCATCACTTGCGCTCGGACTCTCTGGGGCGCAGGTAGTTGAGAGACATCCAGCCCTCCAACTCCCGGCCTTCCACAGTCACACGAACGCGCAACCAGGGGATGTTCCCGGTCACACGTGGCCCCTCCAGTTTACGCACCGGAGTTCCATTAGGGACCACGGTAATAATGTTGGCCGGATCGGTTGCGTCCGGCTCACGGCGCAGGTTCAACCCTTCGGCGATATTGACGATATAGATCTCATCGGCGCCGAAGAGCGTGTCGAGCCAGCCGAAGGGGCCGCCGGCACCGCCCGTGGCCGGCGGCGACAGCCAGGGCACACCGGGCACGGAAACGCCTTTCAGCGCGCCGGTCAGGGCGTTGACGGCGAAGAAACTGGCCGCGGCAACCAGCAGGACCATGCCCACCAGGACGGCCCAGCCGAGCAAGCCGCGGGCGACATTGCGCCGGCGCAGCGTGGCGGGGTCCACCGGCTGCGGGCGGGGGGTAGCACGGGTGGGCGGGGCGGCGCGGGCAGGCGGCGGGAGGGCGGCGGCCCCGGCGCGCCGGGCCGGCGCGGGTGAGCGCGGCAGGGCGAGCGGTTGGGTGGAGGCCCCCAGATCGCGCCAGAGAGCGTCGAGGGCCGCGCCGAAGGCAGTGGCGTCGGGAAAGCGCAACTCGGGAGCGCGGGCAGTGGCCCGCGCCACCAGCCGTTCGACGGCGGGCAGATAGAGCGCAGGCCGGGCCTCGTGCAGCGGTGGCACACGCGCGTTCAGGTGCGCGAGGGCGATGGCACGGGCATCGCTGCCGCTCACGGGCCGCGTTCCGGTGAGCAGTTCGTAGCCCAGCAACCCCAGGGCATAGACCGGGGTCGCCAGGGTCGCCGCCTGCCCCTCGCTCAACTCGGGCGCGCGATAGTGGGCGATGTCCGCCGAGACCTCGGCGGGGGGCAGCAGCCAGCTATCCACCAGTTTGACCTGCCCCTCGTCAACCAGAAGCAGGTTGCTGCTGCTGATCGGCGGATGGTACAGCCCGAGCGGCGCGTCGGCGTCGCGCCGCGACTGGCAGAGGGCAACGGCGCCGGTCACCTGGCGCAGATAGAGCAAGGCCCGTTCCGGCGTCAGCAGGCCGAGACCGCGCAACGGGCGACCGGAAACAAACTCGGTGACCATGAAGGGCCGCCCACTGGCCTCGCCGCTGTCGTAGACATCCAGCAACGCCGGGTGCGAGCGTCGCGCCATTTGACCGATCTGCGCGACGAAACGTTCACGGGGTTGGGCCTGACCGACGAGATCCTTGCGGAGAAGATGGATCAGCACGCGGCGTTGCAGGCGCTCGTCAACCGCGGTATAAACCGAAGCGAGGCGCGTATCGCCGCGATGCTCGGAGACGCGGTAGCGCCCGAAGAGCAGCGGTGCGGAGGACGGGGTAGCGGCGGCTTCGGGCATTTCAGCCTTCCACCTTCCAGGCAACTACGCATTGACAGAGGCCGCGCTGCATACGATGATTATAGCATGCCCGTTATTCACGCGCTGCCCGCGCTTCCGGGATAGAGGGCTACGTTATGGTGATTGAGCACTTCATCCGCTATGCCGGGCTGGCCGTCGGGCTAAAGCCCTCGGCTACGGGATGCGAAGCCCGCCTGCGCGGGCTATAGCCGTTTTAATTCTTAAAACTCATCAGCCGTCCATGCGGCTTGCGCCGCACAACGCCGTAATGAACATAAGGTTATTCTTGGGAGGGCTACGCCGTCCCAAACCCTCCCAGGGGCCGGGGCCTGGGTGCGCGGGCCTCCGGCCCGCGTCCGCTGAGGGATGGGGAAACCCGGTTTCCCCACCCCCCTCGCCGAGGGCGTATGTTCACGTTAGCCGTCTATGCGGCTGCGCCGCACACCGACGGGATGAAAATAATTTCTTGGGAGGGCGAAGCCCTCCCAAACCCTCCCACCGGGTGGGGGGATGGGGAAACCCGGTTTCCTCACCCCCCTGCTCCAGCAGCCTATGTTCACGTGAGACGGTCATACGCATGGCGCCCAACGCCGTGATGACCATGCCCTGGGAGCGCGGGCGTCCCGCCCGCATCGCGGCTCCGCGGGCACGGTGACCGCCCCTGCCCTGCCCCTCCCCCGCCGGGGGCGGGAACCGGGCTCCTCCCCCCAGCGGGGGGAGGCTGGGAGGGGGGCTGAACCATGCGCACGATGGTCACCTCAGCCGTCCATGCGGATCCGCCGCACAACGCCGCAATGAACATAAAGTTGTTCCTGGGAGGGCTGCGCCCTCCCACACCCTCCCGCCGGCAGGGGCATGGGGAAACCGGGTTTCCCCATGCCCCTACGGGGCGGGGGCGTGGGGAAACCCGGTTTCCCCACACCCCTGGGGCCTATGTTTAGCCGCCCATGCGGCTCCGCCGCACCACGCCGCAATGAACATAAAGTTGTTCCTGGGAAGGCTGCGCCCTCCCACATCTTCACGCGGGCAGGGGTGTGGAGAAACCCGGTTTCCCCACGCCCCGCTCCAGGGAACGATGTTTAACATCCGCGCCGCGCTGGGAGTTGCCCTCGCGCTGTGGGGCATCTATCTGGCGACCGCGAGCGGCCACGTTTACGCGATTGACGAAGTGCAGATGTACTCGCTCACCGAGGCGCTCGGCACGCGGGGAACCTTCGTGCTCTACGATCCTGGCCCTGGCCAGGCGCCGGTCTATAGCAAGTATGGCCCGGGACAATCGATCGCGGCGTTGCCGCTCTACTGGCTCGGCACGCTGGCCAGCCAGGGCGTCCCGCCAGAAGGACGGGCGTGGCTGCGGGGCGCGATCACCTTCTGGTTCAACCCGCTGGTTACGGCCCTGACGGCCGCGCTGGTGTATCACGCCGGGCGACGGATCGCCGGGCATGGGCCGGCGCTGGCGGCGGCGCTTATCTTCGGCCTGGGTACGATGGCCTGGCCGTATACGCAGACGTTCTTTGCCGAGCCGCTCCAGGCCCTGCTGTGGTTAGGGGCGGTGGTGATGATCTGGCGACCCGATGGGTCGCCCGCACCGGCGCGGGCCTACCTGGTGTCGGGATTGCTGGCCGGCCTTGCGCCGGCGGTGAAGATCCAGGCCGGAGTGGGCTTGCCGATCATCGGCTTGTTCGCCCTCTGGTCGGTGTACCGCGCCCGTCGCCGCTGGCCCCTCGTGCTGGCCTGGGGTCTGGGAGCGGCCCTGCCACTGGCGGCTCTGGCGCTCTACCACACGCTCTTGTTTGGCAGCCCTGTACGGACAGGCTACGGCGACGAGGGCCGATCTGGATTTATTACCCCTTTCTGGGAAGGTTTTAGCGGGCAGTTGTGGGGGCTGCACCGCGGCCTGATCTGGAGCAACCCGCTGATGCTCCTTGCGCTCCCCGGCCTGATCGCGCTCTGGCGGCGCGACCGCTCGCTCGCGTGCGTGTGCGCGGCGCTGGCAGGCGCCCAGGTGGTCTTCCACGCTTCCTGGCATGCCTGGGACGGCGGCGGGGCCTGGGGGCCGCGCTTCCTCACCCCGATCCTGCCGCTGCTCTGCCTGCCCCTCGCGGCCCTCTGGAGCGGGCCGCGCTCCCGCGCGCGCTGGCTCTATGTTCCGACCGCGATCCTGGCCATCCTGACCCTGGTGGTTCAGGCCGGCGCGCTGGCGGTGAACATGAACCAGTGGTTCGGGCCACGGTTACCGCCGGCGCAGGTGTTTGCGCACCTGGATACCCTGAGCGAGGGGCTGGCGCGTCTCTACGAGCGCCACCTGGCGCCCGGCCGGGTGGTGCTGGTGCGCGGCTTCGCGCCCAGCGAAGGCGCGGGCGAGGCGCAGTTCCCGCGCTGGACCACCGGCGAGGCCCGCATCCGCGTGCGACCATCGGGCGCGCCGGTGACGCTAATCGTGGCGGCTAGCACGTGTCTGGTTGCCACCGGGCCGCCGCCGTTCACGCTGGTGATCGGCGAGGCCAGCGTATCCGACAGGCCCTGCCCGGGGCGCATCTACCGCATACCCCTGCCGCCCGTGACCACGGAGGCGCGCCTGGTGTCGCCAACCTGGCGGCCCACCAGTGTGGGCATCCCCCGCGATGAGGATCTGGGGGTGTATGTCAGGTGGATCGAGGCGAGGGCGGGCACGCAACGGCTCTCCCTCGTCGGCGACCGCCTGCCGCTCGATCCGGTATCACTGCATCCAGGCATCTTGCGCTGGCGCCTGAGCGACTGGCGCATCCCGGTCTGGGATTTCTGGTGGGCCTACCTGCCCCTCTCCACACTGCCACCCGCAAGCATCTGGGGCGTGCTGATAGCCTGGGGCGGCCTGGCCCTGGCGAGCATAGTGACGGGCCTGTGGCTCCTTACCCGCGCTTCTACCTGACGTTGAGCTGGCTGACGGTGCGGAAGTGATAGCCATAGATCGCCAGGGTGACCGCCATAGGCACCAGGCGCGGGCGGCGCAGAGCGGTCCAGAGCAAGAGGCGCCAGTACTCCACGCGCTCGGCGCCGAGGAGGCCCAGTCGCCAGGCGGCGCGGAAGAAGGCCATGAGGTGCTCGCGATCCAGGGGCACCTTGCTGGCAGGCTGGCCATACTCGCGCAGGAAGGTTTTCACCCGTTCGTAGTAGGGCCGGGGGGCGTAGATATAGCGCACCACCGCGCGATAGCCCTCCCGCAGCACCTCCGGGTCCATCATGGGCACGATGTTGGTGGTGCCGTCGGAATTGTCGCCGGTGGTCTGGGTGAGGAGGCGGCCTTCCTGGCGCAGGCGCTCGTAGAGGCGCGTGCCCGGCAGCGCATTGAGCAGGCCCACCATCGCCGTCACCACGCCGGTCCTCTGGATGAAATCGATCTGTCGCTGGAAGATCGAGGGGGTATCATTGTCGAAGCCAATGATGAACCCGCCCTGGACCTGAAGCCCGGCCCGCTGGATGCGCCGGATGTCGGCGGCCAGGTCGCGGCGGGTATTCTGGCGCTTGTTGGCCTCGGCCAGGCTTTCCGCGTCGGGCGTTTCGATGCCGATAAACACGGTGGTGAACCCGGCCTGCACCATCAGTTCCATCAACTGGGGATCGTCGGCGAGATTGATCGACGCCTCGGTGTTGAAGGCCATGTTGACCTTACCGCGACGCCACTCGATCAGCGCGGGGAGCAACTCTTGCTTCAGCCGGCGCTTGTTGCCGATCAGGTTATCGTCAACGAAGAAGATCGGGCCGCGCCAGCCGAGGCGGTACAGCCCCTCGAGTTCGTTGATCATCTGCGAGGCGCTCTTGACACGCGGGCGGTGGCCGAAGAGGGTGGTGATGTTGCAGAAATCGCAGTTGTAGGGGCAGCCGCGCGAGTACTGGACGCTCATCGAGGCGTAGCGGTCGAGTTCCAGCAGTTCCCACATGGGAGCGGGGGTGCGTTCAATGTCGGGAAACTCATGGGAACGGTACATCCGCTCGGGCGCTCCACGGGCCAGATCGGCCAGGAAGCGCGGCAGGGTGACCTCGGCCTCATTGAGCACGAAATGGTCAACTTCAGGGAACAGTTCCGGCTCAGCGGTGAACATCGGCCCGCCGGCCACCACCGGGCGCCCGGCCTGCTTGCAACGGGCGATGATCTCCTGCGCGGACTCCCGCTGCACGATCATCGCGCTGATGAAGACGTAATCGGCCCAGGCCAGGTCGGCGTCGGTCAACTCGCGGATGTTCACATCAACCAGGCGCTTGTGCCACTCGGGCGGAAGCATCGCGGCAATTGTGACCAGGCCGAGGGGCGGGAGCGCCGCCGTTTTGCGGATGAACCGCAGGGCGTGTTTGAAACTCCAAAACGTATCGGGAAAGCGGGGATAGACCAGCAGTACATTCATCGCTCAACCTCTCCGAACGCGCCAGTAGTGTCACCCCTTAGCGTAGCGAATACTGCCGGTGCAGGCAAGTGGCGACCGGCCAATCGTAGGTTGTGACATTGTGCGCGAGGGAAGGGCGGGGGGATGACCGGCGTCATGGGTCTCGGGTGTGGAGGTGTGGAGGTGTGGGGGTGTGGGATGTGGGGATAGGCTGCGCCCGCCCGCGCCCCGCCAGCGCGCAGGGCCTGTCACAAGGTAATCAGGCCCTGGCGCGCGCCGATACTGACGGCCTCGGTGCGGGAGGCGGCGCCGAGCTTGGCGAAGATCGAGGCGATGTGAAACTTGACGGTGTGCTCGCTGATCTGGAGGCGCAGGGCGATCTGTTTGTTGGGCAACCCCTCGCTGAGCAGGGTCAGCACTTCAGTCTCACGGGCAGTAAGTGGTTCGACCGCTGGCTCGGCGGCCGCGCGCGGCCCGGCGAGGTATTCGACCATGGCGCGCGGGAGGGCGGCCATGCCCTGCGCGGCGGCTTGCACGGCGGCGCGCAGCTCCTCCGGGCCGGCGTCGGGGGCGACGATGGCCCAGCCGGGGAGCGGCAGCGCCCGCAGCAGGGCCGGGAGACGGGCATCGTCGCTGAGAGCCACGAGGGCCGCGCCCTCTTCGCCGGCAATGGCGCGCGCCACCGCGCCGGGATCCTCGCCGGCAACCAGCACGACATCGGCCAGGCTGCTGAGCGATGGCGCGGGGGCCATGCCAACCACTTCCAGGCCCTCGCCGGCGAGCATCGCCTGCAGCCCGGCCCGGAGCGCCGGCGTCGGCGCAACGATGAAGACCGTGGTCATAATGCCTGCTCCGCGCGCCCGCCGAGGGTCACCTCAAGCGAGAGCGACGCGCCGGCGCGCAGCAGATCGAAGCGCAGCCGGTCGCCGGGATGGGCGCGATCGAGGGCCTCGAGCAGCGTTGTGGTAGCGCGCAACGGGGCGCCATCGAGAGCCAGGAGCAGGTCGCCGCGACGCAGCCCGGCGCGATCGGCCGGCCCTCCCGGCGCGACCTGGGCTACCAGCAGGCCCGCCGCCCCCAGGCTGGCCGCGGCTACCCGCGCCGGCGCGACGGGCACCACGGCCAGCCCCAGGAACACCGGTCGCCGGGGAAGCTGTCCGACCCAGCCCGTGGCGACGTGGGTGGGGATGGCAACCGACAGGTCGCCCCCGAAAATCATGGCGTTGACGCCCACCACTTCACCACGGGCGTTGAGCAACGGTCCGCCGGAGTTGCCGGGGGCCAGGCGCACGTCGGAGCGCACGTAACTGGCCGCCGGCTCGCCGGGGCTTGCGGGCAGGTCGCCGACGGCGCTGACGACGCCCGCCGTCACCACGCCCCGCTGGCCCCAGGGGTTGCCAACGGCGAAGACCAGCTCGCCCACGCGCAGGCGGGTCGAATCGCCAGGGGGCGCAGGCGGCAGATCGGCGCCCTCCACGTTGAGCAGGGCCAGGTCGAGGCGCGGGTTTCCGGCGATCAACTGGGCGGGACACAGGCGATCGTCGGCGGTGAGCACCTCGATGCGCGGGCCAACCCCGGCAACGACGTGGAAGTTGGTCATGACCGTCTCCCCATCGCCCCAGACGATGCCCGAACCGCCGCCGCGCCCGCGCCCACGCACCTGCACCACGCTGGGGCGCACCCGCGCCGCAATTTCTGCCGTCGCCAGCGCCAGCAGCCCGGCTGGAGCGTCAGGTTGAAGCATTGCGGTCATAGGTTGTGATTCCTTCTATGTTACAGGACGTACGCGATGGAGGGATGCGGGGAGGCTTCGCCTCCCCGCATCCCCTGTTCCCGCCCGCGGCGGCCAGGCGGCCTGGCGCAACCCCTATGGCCCGCCCGCCGCGGGTGGGCACCAACCGGTTGGTGGAGGGCCTGCGGCCCTC
>Ga0272446_1001684_pt1 | contig 31650 bp, 33 predicted proteins | sample YNPCB0061_FD_194587 | JGI IMG/M metagenome (GOLD analysis project Ga0272446, IMG submission 194587) | Hot spring microbial mat communities from Yellowstone National Park, WY, United States - YNP-CB-006-1 | ecosystem: Environmental > Aquatic > Thermal springs > Hot (42-90C) > Sediment | place...
CGGACACCACTGCGCCCAACCGCTGCACCGCAAACTAGGGGTTCCCGCCACGGTGCGGGCCAGTTTTTACGTCTACACCACTCCCGAAGACGTCGATCGCTTTATCGAGGCCCTCAAGAAAGTGCGGGACTTTTTCAAAGACTGGTTGTGATGTTCTGGGTTCCCCCGAATACCCAGTACGGTGTTTGTGGCAGGGGCGCAATAATCGTGTAGTGTACTCGAATTTGCAACGATAAAACCCACCCGTGGCGTCCGGTCAAATCCGAGGGAATACAAACCTCCCCGTTAATGCTTGGGGCCTGGCCCCAAAAGCAGAACCCATCTGAAAATTATCCCTGCCAACGCGTCGCACTCAGGTGATGGGGGCTTCCTCGCGGAACTGCAACTCATAGAGATCGCGGTAAAGCCCCCCTTGGGCCAGGAGCTCCTCGTGGGTGCCCTGCTGGACGATCTGCCCTTTGTCCAGAACCACAATCTGGTCGGCGTTGCGCACGGTGGAGAGCCGATGGGCAATGACAAAAGTGGTGCGGCCTTGCATGAGTTTATCCAGGGCTTCTTGCACCAGCGCCTCCGACTCCGAGTCGAGCGAGCTGGTGGCTTCGTCCAGAATCAAAATCCGGGGGTTTTTGAGCAAGGCTCGAGCAATGGCGATGCGCTGGCGTTGCCCGCCCGAGAGCTTGACTCCGCGCTCGCCCACCAGGGTTTGGTAGCCCTGGGGAAAGGCGCTGATGAACTCGTGGGCGTTGGCAGCCTTGGCGGCCTCGATGACCTCGGCCTGGCTGGCCAAGGGGTTGCCGTAGCGGATGTTTTCCTCGATGGAACCCGAAAAGAGCAAGGTTTCCTGGGGTACCAGGGCAATCTGGCGCCGCAGGTCTACCAGCCGTAGCTGGCGGATGTCCACTCCGTCCAGGGTAATGCGGCCTCTGGTTACATCGTAAAAGCGTGGAATCAGGGCAATCAGGGTGCTTTTACCAGCACCGCTGGGGCCCACCAAGGCCACCACCTGGCCGGGAAGGGCGGTCAGGTTGACCCCGCGCAGGATCTCGCCGCGCTCATCGTAAGCAAAGTGGACGTCTTCCAGCCGTACCTCGCCCCGCACCGCCACCAGGGGGTAGGGGTTTTCGGGTTCTTTCAAGTCGGAAGGGGTATCCAGCAGCTCAAAAATCCGGCTGCTGGCACCCAATGCGCTTTGTACCTGGCTCCAGATGCCGGCCAGCGTGCCCACACTGGCGGCCACGTTGAAGGCATACAGGATGAAAGAAACCAGCTGCCCTGGGGTAATCTCGCCCAACGAGACCAACCGCCCGCCATACCAGAAGATGAGCCCCAAGGCGCTGAAGATGGTAAAAAACACCACCCCGCTGAGCCCCGAAGAAACCAGCGCCCGCCGCAAAGCAGTGCGGTATGACTCACCGATGAGCTGGCTGTAGCGCTCGGCCTCGAGCTTCTCTGCCGTAAAGGACTGCACCACCCGAATGCCGCTTATGGACTCTTCGGCGCGGGCGTTGGCCTCGGCCACTTTGTCCTGATAGGCCTTGCTGAGCCGCCGGATCATGCGCCCCAGCACGATGGCCACCAGGATGACCACAGGAACCACTGCCAGGATGAAGCTCGAGAGCTTCCAGTTGGTCCAGAACAAGATGGTCAGGGTGGCGGCAAACATCAGCGGGGTGGTAAAAAGCTGCACCAGGGCAGTCGAAACCACCCCTTGCACGGTGGCGACATCGGAGGTGAGCCGGCTGGTGATGTCGCCGGTTTTATGGTTCTCAAAAAAGCGAGGGGAGAGCGAGAGCAGGTGGCTAAACAGGTGGCGGCGCAGGTCGGCCACCACCCCTTCGCCCGAGCGGGCAAAGAGGTAGTTTTGCAGGCCAGAAAACACGGCCTGGCCGGCAAAAACCAGCACCAGCAAGAGGGTGTAGCGGTCAATCTGGGCCAGGTTACCCTGCTCGAAAATCGAGGTATCGAGCATCCGGCTCACGAGCTGCGGGAAAGCCAGAAAAAAGCCGGTGGAGATCAGGCTCGAGATTCCCGCCAGCAACAAGCCCAGCCGGTAGGGGCGGGTGTAGGCCAGCAGGCGGCTCAGATGACGAAAATCGCGCCGCGATGCCGATGCGGATGGAGGGGTTTGTGATGTGGGTCGCATATCTGGATTAGTCTGCTGGGGGAAAGGAGCGGATAGTGTGGGTTAGGTTTGAATGGAGCTCTACGCTGCGATAGATGCCAAGGCCCCTTTAGTTTACTGAATGCCCCGTTGGGGGGGCCTTACAATGAATCCCATGAGCCTTTTGGATGAGCTGTACAAAGAGATCATCCTGCGCCACTACAAGTCGCCGCACAACTATGGGCCGCTGGAGACGGCCAACGTGCGGGTGATGGGTGACAACCCTTCCTGTGGCGATCAGATTGAGTTGCAGGTAGAGACCGATGGTGAGCACATAGCCAACCTGCGCTTTAGGGGGCAGGGCTGTGCCATCTCGCAGGCTTCGGCTTCGCTGATGACCGACCTGGTCAAGGGCAAGACCTGGGCCGAGGCCCTCGAGCTAAAGAGCAAGTTCAAATCCATGATTGTGGACGGCACCCCACCCGTACCCGAGCTGGGCGATCTGGCGGCTTTGTCGGGTGTACACAAACTGGCAGCACGGGTTAAGTGCGCTACCCTGGCCTGGAATACCCTAGAACAAGCGGCCCATCAAGCGGGTGCGGTGTCTCGAGCGCCAAACGCATAGCCCAGGCTGATCAGCCTGGGCTTTTGCTGAGGTTCGTTTCTAACCAAGCAAGGTGCTGAAGTCGTTGAAATCGGCGCGAAAACCGCCGGGTACGCCTTTGGCGATCACCGAGACCGCATCGTGGGAGTGCAGGCTCTCGAGGTGCGAGCAGGCCACCTGGAAGTCGTGGATTCGCCTGTCGGCCTCGAGCTGCTCGTAAAGCAGCCGGGCGGCATCCTCCACAAACTTAACGTAGGCCCCGTTCAACTCGGCAAAGGCCTGTTCGTCCTCACGTTTGACCATGACTTGGGTCTCGGTCTTGAGGGCTTCGCGGGCGTGCTGAATCAGGTCTTCCAGGTGCAGTGAGGTATCGGGGGCCACCTCCACCTTGATGCGGGCCTTGGAGCGCTGGCTGTGGGGAATGGCATACACCCCGCGGGTGTCGCGGGCGTGCTCGGCCAGCTCGGCGGAGCAGGGGCAGGCCGAGGAGTAGACGAAGTCCAGCTCTACATAGCGCCTTAACGTTCCGTCTGCTTCGATGGCGGCCTCGTAGCTGCCGCTGTAGTACTGGTAGCCTTCCAGGCCCGAGCGCAGGGCCGATACCAGCATGGGGTAGTTGAAGGCTACCTTAACCCGGGCGGTCAGGCTGCCCAGCTCGCGGCGGTAGTCTTCTACTACCTGGGCCAGGGTATCCAGGCTGAAAACCGCGTCTTTGTGGGCATAAAAGGTGCGGATAATCCGGCTCATGTTGATGCCCTTGAGGTTGGCCTCGAGGGAAACCGTACCGGTAACGCGGGCCTCGAGGGTCAGGGCTTCACCTCCAGGAGTAGCAAACCTGAGCGGCAGCCGGAAGCCCGAGATGCCTACCTGCTGAATAGGAACGTTGGCCCCTTCGACCGAGTCCACCGTCTCGGTCATGTCGGGCAGGCTGGCTTTGTAGGCGGGGTCGGGCTGAAATTGATGGTCGTAATGGCGAGTGATGATGGGTTCCGCACCGTCGGTATTGCGAAACAGGTAGGCTTTTTTGCCGCCGTTTTGGTCGAGTTTGGATGGGGGAGTATCGAGGATTTGCTTATCGTCGTAGCTAAGCAAGGGTATCTCCTTTTTCGTCAGCAACCTCGAGCAGTCTGACGCGTGTTTCAAGCGAAGGGAACCTCTTGAGTAGACCCTGAACCACTTCCCTTCATCCCGGTTCAGGAACCAATGTCAGTCTAGAACAACTGCATGGCTATAGCATGCCACCTTATACATAAACTGAACGTAACCTAGACACTTGTTTTTCCTGGGGTGTGTATGACGGGGCGCGAACCACAATAGTAAAATCCCCTCCTGTGGGAGGGTTTTAGATTTCCGTGCTAGAGATTCCATCCGCCCGCAACCTCCACAACCTGACCGGTGAGGTAGCCGCTATTTTCTTCCACAAAAAACAGAACCGCTCGAGCCAGCTCCTCCAGACTGGCCAGGCGACCCATGGGAATCTTGTCTAGGGGCTTGGAGACGGAGTTTTCGGCTACTCCCGGTGAGACCACGTTTACCGTTACGCCTTTGGGCGCGAGGCGCTGGGCCAGCGACTTGCTGTAGATCACCAGGCCGGTTTTAGCGATAACATAGGGCGTAATATCCGGGCGGGCCAGCAGGTTCTGCGCCCCGGCGAACCCGATGTTAACCACCCGCCCATAGCCGCTCTGGCTCAGGTAGGGGAGGGCAGCCTGGGTTAGGTAAAAGGGCGCATTGAGGTTGGAATCGATTATCCGGCGCCATTCTTTGGGGGAGACCTCGTCAATGGGTTTTTTTAGGTAGTCGCCCACGTTGTTAACCAGTACCTGCAGGCCCCCAAGCTGCTCGACCACCGCAGCGATGAGTGCCCGGGCTTCGTGCTCCTGCGTCACGTCGGCTTTTACCTTGATGGCCTGAACCCCATGCTGCTCGGCTTCCTGACGGGTTTGTTCGGCCTCGAGGGCGCTGGTGTGGTAGTGCACGGCCACATCAAAGCCCCTCTGGGCCAGCGCCAGCACGATGGCCCGCCCAATCCCCCTGGCCGAGCCGGTCACCAGGGCCACTTTGTTCATGTGGCTCCCTGGCGCATGTACGCCTCCATCAGGGCGCGGGTGATGCGGTTCAGGGGATACCTTAGTGCCTCCTCTGGGCGAACCCAGGCCCACTCCACAATTTCTTCGTTGGGCTGGACTTCCTCGCTGGAAGACTGGGCGAAGTAGTTGACGAACAAAAAGTGCATGGGTTTGTGAAACTCTGGGTCGAACACCCCCTCCAGCAACAGGGCATAGCGGATGTTGAAGAGCTCGAGGCCCACTTCTTCCCGGAACTCTCGCCTTAATGCCTTTTCCAGGGGCTCGCCCCACTCAATCTTGCCTCCTGGCACGCCCCACAAGCCCTGCCACTTGGTGGTTTTGACTATCAGTACCCGGCCCGAGGGCCCCTGTACCAGGGCGCCCACGGTGGGGATAGGGTATGTGTGTTGCATACAGGTTTCAGGCTACGTGAGCAGGGCCAAAGAGAAGGTGCTAAAGGTTAACATGCCAGCCCGGAAGGGGTGGGGGCCGAATGTGCGGCTAGTTCTGCAACTCCTTATAGACCGCATACACCCGCCCCCCTTTGGGGTAGGCCTCGAGGCCATACAGCACCCTATGGTTGGGCAAAGCGGTTTTGCTTTTTTGCGGCAGGCCGGTTTCGAAGGCGACCACCAGGGGGTCGTTGCGGCGGAAGCCGGTGCCGCGGCTCACCCGGTCGAAGATGCGCGGATGCTTGGCGCTGAAATAGACCCGCAGGGGTCGGCTACCGGCCATGAGCACGATGGAGGGCACGGGGCCGCGCTCGGCCAAGGCGATGATGACCACCTCCTCCGAGACCTGGTGCAGCTCGGACAGTTCGGGCACCAGTTTAGGGCTCTGGCCTTTTTTGGCCATGGCGGCTTCTACTACCTGACCGGGAAGCAGCATCTCGGCGGCCCCCAGGTTGCACAGGGCCTCGAGCTCTCTTTCCAGCTCCTGGCCTTGGTAGGTTTCGTGCAGGTCGGAGAGTAGGTCGTCGTCCTGTTGAATCAAGACGTGCATTACCTCGTGCGCCAGGGTAAAACGCTGGCGACGGGGGGGCGAGTCTTGGTCAATCAGAATATGATTCTGCCCCGGTACCAGCGCCCCAAACCGGCCCACTGGCAGCTTGCCGTAGGAGAGGCTCGCACCGATGCCCGCGGCCAAACGCTCGGGCGTGAGGGGGGCGTGGGCCTTGCGGTAGTCCTGGGCCAGTTCGATGACCTTGGTTCTGAGGTCTATGGACATCCTCCCGTCAGGCTACTTTATGGCCACAAAAATCGAAACCCGCTGGGTGTTTTCGTACACTTCGTAATCGAAAGTATAGGCCCTTGTCGGGGCGCTGGGCTGCTGGAAATAGGCCCGGATTTGTTGCCAGGCTTGCCTGACCAATTCTGGCCTGGAACCCAGCACGGTAAACATCAAGTACCGGCCCCCTGGCACGTTGAGCCCGCTCAGGCCAGGTGGAACGTCGTCCTGTCCCAGAACCTGGTAGCCCAGCAGCACCGAGAAAGGGCCCTGCTCGCTTTCGTAGCTGTGGTAGACCACAAAGGGCTTTCCCTTTGCCAGGCGCTTTGGTATCTGCAGCTCGAGCTCCCCGCTTTCGATTTTGCTCCAGAGCGGGGGAATCCGGGCGGTCTGGGGGTTTTGCTCCAGGGCCAGGCTGGTGCGAACCTCGTAACCCGCCACAAAAAAGCCGGATTCGGAGGTGCGAATGGGTTTGTCCATGGCATCATCTTATGAAGCTTTGGCCCTGAACACCCAGGGTGGTGCGTTGTCTATCCGGGACCGCAAGATCAGGTTGAGCTGTGCGGTGTGGTGCTGGACGTGGCGCATGTTGTAGAGCAGCAACTCGGCAAAGCTCATCTCGCCCCAGCCGAACTTGCAGACCCGGCGGGCACCCTGGTCGGTCAGGGATTCGATGGTGCTATTGCACTTCTGGCGGCAGTGGTGGAGGTATGCCAGCATCTCGGCCTTGCTGTAGATGCGGTCGGGCAGCACCCCGGCAGGGTAGAACTCTGAGAGACCGTACGGCTCTTTGGGCATGAAACCTTCTTTCGACCCGTGTAGGTAAAACTCGAGCCAGAAGAGGGTGTGATAGGTCATATACCAGGGTTCGTGCCAGGCCTCGGATAGCTTGGCGGGGTCGCCCCATAGTTCATCCGGATACATCTGCACGGCCTGCTCGAGCGCGTCAATGCTCGCGCCAAACTGCGACCAGATAATATTCTTGGTGAACGCATCCATAAACCACTCCATAAACAAAAAAAGCCGACAGCACCTTTTTTTGCCATCGGCTTTCGGCTCAGAGCTTTCGGCTAGCCTTCCAGCACCCGCTTGAGATGCAGGAAAATTTCGTACCAGTCGCGCTTGGACTCCGGACGCTTGCCCCGCAGCTCGATGCGGGCCAGGGTGCGCTGCCACTCGGGTGTAATTTCTGCCCCGAGCTGTGGGTCGGCGATGAGTTCGGCCAGTCCCTTCGGCAACGAGGCTTCGGTGCGCTCGCCGTAGAAGTCTACCGGGGCCAGCAGGTCGTTGACCGAGACGTTGTAGGAGTTGGCCAGGGTTTGCAGGGTGTCGAGGGAAGGGTTGGTACGGCCCCGCTCGAGGTCGGACAGGTAGGGCACGGAAAGCCCACTTTTCAGGGATAAATCTTTCAGGCGCCAGCCCTGTTGGGTGCGCAGTTCGCGTAGACGTTCGGCTAGTGTCATGTTTCTGACGGTAGCATAAAAGTTTTATACGGTCAAGACGTAATGTCCCCCTAAAGGTATTGCGTTATGCAGATAGATTATGCTAGTATCATAACGGGAGGCGAACGCATGAATATCAGCGAAATTGTTTGGAAGTCCGTGGGGCGTGGTGCGGTACACCCCAGCGAAGTGCTTAATGTCCTTATTGAACTGGACAACCGCAAGGGCCAGATTGGTTTGTGGGCCCTGGAAAACGAGCTGCGCGCCAAGATTCCCCTGCTTCGCCCCACGGCTCAGCCCCTGGCTAAAGCCTGGCTCGAGGCCACCATCCAATACCGCATGACCTACTACCCCGAGGGCCGCCTGTCCCGACTGTTTAATCGCTTTAGCCAGCCCGAACGAGAATCCTTTCCCATAGCAAGCTAGCGTGTAGTTTTTGCCGGAAGCAGAATCTGCTCAGCCGGGTGGGGTGATTATGTTTTCTGCCTTTTTTTGGGAAATAGAAGCCAGGTATCGGCAACAACGCTTACTCGAGGAAACCGTGGGGATTGGCCCCGCCGTTCCAAAAGCTGTACAGGAGGCCCGCATGATGCAACTCGCCCAGCAAGCCCAGGTTTCGGTGGTGGAGAATATCTGTCGTGTATCTGCTTATGTGTTCGTTTCGTGCGCCCAACCCAAGCGCATTGTGCGGGCCCTGAGCCGCCTGCCAGGAGTGGTTAAGGCCGATGCCTTGCTGGGGGCTTCCGAGGCGGTGCTGGTGGTGGAGCGGCACAACTTCGAAGCGCTGCAAACCCTTCTGACCGAGGTGCAGTCCACGCCGGGTGTACGTAAGATTTCGGTCAAACTCGCAGCCTGAGTGAATGGGTTGCTACCAAGGTGATCTGTGTAACTACGCCCATCTTTGAGGTCAACTATGAAGATATCAGCCTGTATTCCGGTGATACCTAGCCGCGACGTGCAGGAGTCGTTGCGGTTCTATCAGGCCTATCTAGGCTTCCAGGATCCCTTTACCTGGGGCGAGAACCCCATCGAGTATGGCGGCCTGAGCCGGGATGGGCTGCGGCTGCACTTCTACCTCGAGCCCAATCCGGCTATCGGTCAGAACTATGCCTTGCGGCTGGAGGTAGACGAGGTAGATTTGCTCTATGTGGCCTGCGAGGCGGCGGGCATCGTGCACCCCAACGGCAAACTGGAAAACAAACCCTGGAATACGCGCGAGTTTACCCTCCTCGACCCTTCAGGTGTGGCCATTCGGGTCTACCAGGAGCTTACGGGATAACCCGCTCTTTGGGGGCCTCGAGCAAAGCCTTGCCGAGGGCTTCGCCGGGTTTGCCCTCGCCCTGGTAGGCTTCAGGTTCTTTTTCAATCCAGACGTAGCCTTTGCTGTGAAACTGCAAGCTGCGGAAGCCCTGGGCGAAGGTGGCTTCGATGAGCTGGCCCAGTGAGCCCACCTCGAGGCCCTTTTCTTGCAGCGCCTCGAGCAGTTCGGGCGGTAGATCGGGCTCGAAGCCCTGCTGTGCGGTGAGGCACTCGTAGGCGGGCTCGCGCTCTTCCATGGTGCCGTCCTGGGCAAAGTAGCGTTCCAACACCCTGTACCAGTCGCCGCTCTTGGTGATGGGGGCCATCGCGGCGTAGGCCTGCTCGAGGGCTTCCGGGCTATAGTCGTGGTACTGGTTTTCGTGCACCACCAGCTCGCGGGGCAGGCGTGGGCGGGGGGCGGGGGTTTCGTCGGGCACGCCCACACACAGCCCGGCCACCGGCACAACCCCCTGCGGCAGCCCACACAGCGCCTTAATTTCCCTTATGCCGTTCAGCACCCCCCCAATCCACACGATGCCGTAGCCCAGGCTTTCGGCCATGGTGGCCAGGGCACTCCCGGCCAGCACGGCATCGGTAATGGCAAAGTGCAGCGCGGTGCGGGGCCAGCGCCCAAACACCCCGCCGCGGTGCTCGACCAGCCGGCGCAGGCGGTAGACGTCGGCCAGAATCAAAAAGAACTCGGCGCAGGTCTCGATGTGGGGGTTGGTGCCGGAGTGGCTGCTTACCTTGCGCCTTAGCTCGGGGTCGCTGATGCGCAGCAGGCTGTACATCTGGGCAGTGGCGTCGGTGGGAGCCCGCTGGGCGGCAAAGAGAATTTTGTCCAGGTCGCCTTCGCGCAAGGGCTCGGGTTTGAACTTGCGCACGCTGGCGCGGTGTTGGTAAAGCGTGAAAAGGTCGTTCACGGGTCTAGCCTATCGTCTGAAGGTGGGTTTAACTGTGGTGCTGCTCTTACAGCTTCTTTTCCATGCAGATGCTCAAGGGGTCTTCAAAGTAGGGGCCAAAGGGGGGGATGCGCTGAAAGCCGAAACTTTGATACAGGCCGATGGCTTCGGTCTGGAACACCCCGGTCTCGAGGCGAAGCAGCGGGATGCCGCGCTCGAGAGCGTAGGCTTCCAGATGGGCCAGCAGTCGTTTTCCCACACCCCGACCGCGAAATTCCGGGCGCACGTACATGCGCTTGATTTCAGCGTATTCGCTGCCAAAAAGCTGCACCCCACCACACCCTGCCGCCTGCTCCTCGAGGTATGCCACAAAGAAGGCAACCTTCTGCTGGATGAGCTTTTCTACGCTGTAGCCGTGGCGGCTTTGTTGGGGGTAGTGGGGTTTCAGGATTGCATCCAGTACTGCGATCAGGGCGCTGGCCACAGCGCTATCGTGCTGCTCGGACTGGATGCGTAGGGGCATGTCCTAGCTTAGCGCTTCTATACCGGGGAGGGTACCGAGCTCCAGGAGCTCGAGGCTGGCCCCCCCGCCGGTGGACACGTGGCTGAACCGCTCGGCCATGCCCAGCTTGTTGGCAGCGGCCACCGAGTCGCCCCCGCCAATTACGGTAAAGGCCCCTTCCAGCCGGGCAATGGCCTCACCCACGGCCAGGGTGCCCCTAGCAAAGTCGTCTACCTCGAACACGCCCATGGGCCCGTTCCACAACACAGTCTTGGCGCCTTGAAGAGCTTGGGAAAAAGCATTAGCGCTCTCAGGCCCGATGTCCAGCCCCATCCAGTCGGCTTCAATGGCATGGGCGGGCATGATGCGGGTAGGGGCCCCCGCCTCGATTTTCTGCGCGGCCACCACATCGGTAGGCAGTAGCAGTTTTACCCCCAGGTCGGAAGCCCTTTTGAGGAGGTCACGGGCCAGATCCAGCTTGTCGTCCTCCACCAGGCTCTTACCCACCTGCCCCCCCTGGGCCTTGATAAAGGTGAAGGCCATGGCTCCGCCGATCACCATGCCGGTTACTTTGGGCAAGAGGTTCTCGATCACCCCGATCTTGTCGGAGACCTTGGCCCCGCCCAGCACCACCCAGTAGGGCTTTTCGGGGTTGTGCAGCACCCTGCCGATGCTTTCAACCTCCTTTTCCATCAGGAAGCCCGCATAGCTCGGCAAAAACTGGGCCACGCCGGTTACCGAGGCATGGGCCCGGTGGGCCGAACCGAAAGCGTCGAGCACAAAGGCATCGCCCAGCCGGGCAAACTTTTGTGCCAGGGCTGGATCGTTCTTCTCTTCACCCGGCTCAAAGCGCACGTTGTCCAGCAGAATTACCGATCCAGACGGGGCAGCTTTGACGCGCTTTAGGGTCGCATCGCTGGCAGGGGTCAGCTCGGGCGACCCCCCAACAAAAATGACCGGCTTGCCCAGGTGTTTTTCCAGTACTGGGGCCACGGGGGCAAGGCTGCTGGCCTCTTCGTAGCCGCCCTTGGGCCGCCCCAGGTGCGAGAGCAGCACCAATGTCGCGCCCTGCTCCAATAGGTGTTTTAGCGTCGGGATGGCCGCTGCCACCCTGGTCTCGTCTTTGACCTGCCCCTCTTTGATAGGCACGTTGAAATCCACCCGCACCAGTACGCGCTTACCGGCCGCATGGAAGTCCTTTAGTGTTCGCATAGTTTATCTCCTGGCAAACACCCCTCTCCGAAGCGGGAGAGGGGCGGGGGTGAGGGGTATCACAGCCTCTTACCGATGTACTCGGCCAGGTCGGCCACGCGGCAGCTATAGCCCCACTCGTTGTCGTACCAGCTCACTACCTTGACCAGGTTGCCCACCACCAGGGTGTCGAGGGCGCTAAAGATGGAGGAGTGGGGGTCGCCCTTGAGGTCGCTGCTGACCAGGGGTTCCTCGGTGTAGGCCAGGATGCCCTTCATGGGGCCTTCGGCAGCTCTCTTCATGGCGGCGTTGATCTCTTCTTTGCTGGCTTCTTTGTTCAGAACAGCGGTAAAGTCCACCACCGAGACCGTGCTGGTGGGCACGCGGAAGGCCATCCCGCCGAATTTGCCCTTTAGCTCAGGTATCACCAGTCCCACCGCTTTAGCTGCGCCGGTCTCGCTGGGCACGATGTTGAGGGCTGCCGCGCGGGCATCGCGGGGGTCGTCCTTTACTGCGTCCACCAGGCTTTGGCTGGCGGTGTAGGCGTGCACGGTGGTCAGGATGCCCTTTTCGATGCCAAAGTTATCGTTGAGCACCTTGGCTACCGGAGCCAGGCCGTTGGTGGTGCAGCTGGCGTTGGAGATGACGTGGTGCCGGGCGGGGTCGTACATGTGTTCATTAACCCCCATCACCACCGTGAGCATATCGCCTTTGCCGGGGGCGCTGATAATCACTTTCTTCGCGCCGGCCTTGAGGTGGGCTTCGGCGGCCTCGAGCTTGGTAAAGCGTCCGGTGGACTCGATGACGATATCGGCCCCAATTTCACCCCAGGGCAGGTTGGCCGGGTCTTTTTCCTCGTAGACCCGGATGGTCTTGCCGTTGACGGTGATGTTGTGCTCATCGTAGCTGACGGTTCCGGGGAAGCGGCCGTAGTTGGAGTCGTACTTGAAGAGGTGCGCCAAAATGGAATTGTCCGACAGGTCGTTGATGCCCACCACTTCCACCCCGCGCTCCTGCAGAATCCGGAACACCTGGCGGCCAATGCGCCCAAAACCGTTGATGCCTACTTTCATATAGTCCTCCTGTTGGGGTTAAACGCCGGATAGCCTCCGCGTTCTGCTGGATACTATAACGCCTCCATTAAGAGACGCCCAAGCACAAGGATACCTTCTTTGGCACACATTGGACGGAGACAGGTGTCCTGCTGACTTCTATCGTGCAAGGCTTTATCAGCACAAATGCCTATTTTGCCTGCCCCTGTTTGAATGCCTGGCTTTGCACATGGCTATTGATGGCAGTGTGTTTTAGGATAGCAGGGTTGAGGCCTATATGTGCTATAGGTAAATATCGCCTGGAAGGCAGGTCTGGGTGTGACAGGCTGCACCTTAGGCCAGACCGATGTAACCCAAATACCACTGCACGATTGCTTTTCCGTAGAAGAAAGCAACCAGCCCACCTATTGCCAGGTAAGGCCCAAAAGGAATTTGGTTGTCGCCGCCAAACCGCCGCAGGATTGAGCCAATAATGGCTCCAGCAAATACGGCGATAAAAACTGCCACCATCAGGCTGCTAAAGCCCAGCCAAACTCCCAAAAACCCCGCCAGCACTACGTCGCCATATCCCATAACGCTCACGTAGCCCCCAGGGTTTTCCTCAGCAGGTGCGGGTTCAACCTTGTCGGATGGGTTGCGAAGCCACCAGTACAGCATTCCAGCTAAGGCCATACCACCGGTGCTGACCAGCATTCCTCGCAGGCTTTCCAGTGGCGATAGGCCCAGCAGCCAGGCCACAATGGGAGCAAGTGCCCCAAGGCCGAGGGTCAGGCTGTCGTGTAGGGCAAATACCTTGCCTGTGCGGGCATTGAGCGAGGCATTGAGCAACCCCACCACAATGCCCAGCCCCCCCAGCCAGGTGCCACCCAAGGTGCCCAGCATCCCTCCCCAGGCACCCACCATAGCCGCTAGATGCACCTGATGCACGCCAAACGGGCCTTCGCGGGGGCCATCTTTGAAGCGGTTGTATAGCCACCCGCCATAGCCCGCAAATAGGGCCACCAAACCAGCCCCCATCAAGCCGCCGTCTACTGCTGCTTGGAAGTTTTGGGGGAAACCCAGGAAGCCAGCCCCCAGCAAACCCAGGAAAATTCCCCCATAGTTGAGCGAGTTGGGCAGGGTTTTGGTGTCGATATCAATAAACGCTAGCGCAATCAACAAGGCGATAAAGGCCCATATAAAGACCAGCTCGGGAAAAACAGGACGTAGTAGAGCAGCCACGCCAAAAAGAACTGCCGTCAGGCCCTCCACGGCCGGATAGCGCAGCGGGATGGGGCGTTTGCAGTTTTTGCACCTGCCCCCCTGTACTACCCACGAAACAATCGGCACCAGCTCGAGGGGGGAGAGCACATGCCCACAGTGGGGGCAGCGGGAGCGGGGCCACACCACCGATATGCCTGCTGGAACCCGATAAATCACGACATTCAGAAACGAACCAATCAGGCTTCCGAGCAGGAGGGCAAAAACCACAAGGAGGGACAGGGGTAATAGCTCCACCCCGCTATTGTAAGAGGAGGGGCACTGGATGGCTTGTGATGTGTATGGTTCCAATCCACCCAGCAGCGCCACTATGCCAAAAGATGCGCCGGAGCAGGGAAGGGGTTTGCTTACCCGCAGCAGTGCATGGTGGCAAACCAGGGGTTTGCACGGTAAGGTTAGAGCAGTGGCTGGCCTGCATGACCCGGCTGAGTGGGAAGAAGGCAGGTACCGGCTCTGTTTTTCTGGGCCTTTACCTGAATCTTTGTGCTGGGGGGGCCTGCATAGATAGAACGCTTCTTATATGAATCAACCCGTTTTGATGCTCAAGAGCCCATTGTTGCAAGTGCCGCACGGCTTTACTACCCGTGAGGGTGGGGTCTCACCTGCACCTTTCGATAGCCTCAATCTGGGCATTTCCACGGCTGATAGACCCGATTGCGTACTGGAAAACCGCCGGCGGGTGCTGGCGGCTTTTGGCAACCCGCCCGTGGTGGGATTAAGTCAAGTGCATGGCAATCAGGTGCATGTGGTTGAGACAGCCGGAGAACGGGAGGGCGATGGGGTGCTCACATCCACGCCAGGGTTGCTGCTGCGGGTTACTGTGGCCGATTGCTACCCTATTCTGTTACACGATCCGCTGCGGGGGGTGGTGGGGGCGCTTCACGCAGGTTGGCGTGGGGTGGTTTTGGGCATATTGCCGCGGGCTCTTGAGCTGATGCAAGCCCGGTACGGCTCGAGCCCAGATGACATCCGTGTGGCGGTGGGCCCTGGTATTAGCGGCCCCAACTTTCAGGTGGGGCCGGAAGTGCTCGAGCAGTTCGAGCGTCAAGACCTGGCCTTTGCCTGGCCCGACCCAGAGCACTCCGGCAGATACCGGCTCGACCTCGAGCGAGCCATACGTACCCAGGCCCAGAGGGCTGGCATTTGTCCGCAGCACTACTGGGCGCTAGGACGCTGTACCTATGCCGACCCGCTTTTCTTTTCCCACCGGCGCGATAGGGGTCAGACTGGGCGGATGTGGGCTTTGATTATGCTGCCGAGCCAGTAGGAGAAAGGGTGCTGGCCCCCAGCGGATTTTTTGCACTTAAAAAGCCATTTGATTGAGTGGGCTTTGTTCTTCAGTCTTACAAAAGTTTTCGTTACACTAAAGCTGTGCTTAAGCCTGGGGCCCAGCTCAACTCGGTTACTCAAATTACCCCTGCGTGGCTTCAGGAGCGGGGTTTGAAGGCGGTGCTACTTGACCTGGATAACACCCTGGTGCCCTATAAGACCTACGGCGAGGCGCCCGAGGGCTTGCTGACATGGCTGCAAAGCCTTAAGAATGCCGGTATTCCGGTAATGCTCGTCTCCAATGCCAGCCCCTGGCGGGTGCGTTATTGGTGTGAAAAGCTGGGAATTCCAGGTTTTGGCCCGGCAGGAAAGCCCTGGTTTGGATTTCGCAAGGCCCTGAGGCGGCTGGGCCTGCCGCCCCGCCAGGTGGTCGTGGTGGGTGATCAGCTTTTTGCCGATGTGCTGGGAGGAAATCTGGCTGGGATGTATACCGTGCTGGTTCCCCCGCTTTCGCAAAACGAGCTGGGGTATACCCGACTGGTGCGAAAACTTGAGCGCTGGGTGCTACAGAACCCCAACTTCAGATGCGCCCCGGGAGTCAATGAGGAATTTGACCCAAAAGATTTCTGCCAAAACTCCACAATAAGCAAAGACTAGGAGGAAGCGAAGCGATGCCTTATGTTAGCCTGGTAAATAACCCGATGACCTTGTTCATTAAACGGCATTCCATTACTGGCTCTGGCATTAACAGCTTCGAGTAGGAGGACGGGTCGAATGGCGAACGTCTTAACCATTGGCGATAAAAGACTGGGCGCAGCCCTGTTGGACATGGGCCTGTTGGGCGATGAAGAGCTGCAGCGGGCCCTCGAGCAACACCGTGAAGTAGGGGGAAACCTCTCGGATATTATCGTCGAGCTAGGCTTGCTCTCTGAGCGCCGTATTGCTCAGGCCATCGAGGAGGCTTTCGGTATTCCGCTGGTGGAGCTGGTGGGGATGGAGATCTCGCCTGAGGCCAAGGCGCTTGTTCCAGCAGAGCGAGCTCGAGATCTGGGGGCCATTCCCTTTAGCGTGGAGGGCGGTACCCTGCGGGTGGCCCTGCTGAACCCCCTGGACAACCTGGTGCTGGAAGAGCTCGAGGACCTCACCAACCAGATTATTGAGCCCTACCTAACCACACAGTCTTCCTTCCGCTACGCCCTGGCCCTGCACTATCCAGAGCTGGGCTTACCAGTGCCTCCGCCGCCTACGGCTGTGTCTCCAGGAGAGATGCAGCTTGGTGAAATCCTGGTAAATAAGGGCTGGTTGAGCCGAGAAGACCTCGAGGCAGCCCTGGTCGAGCAGGAAAAAACTGGTGAGCTTTTGGGCCGCTTGCTTACCCATAAATATGGTCTAGCTGAGGAAAAACTTTACCAGGCCCTGGCCGAGCAGGCCGATATCGAGTTCAGGACAGAGCTGGACGACCTCGAGTTTCAACAGGAAGTCTCAGCCTTTTTGTTGCGCCCCGATGCCCTGCGCTATCAAGCGGTACCGGTTCGCCAGGATGGGCAGCAGGTGCTGGTGGTGCTGGCCGACCCCCGTCATCGCCATACCGTGGCCCAGCTAATTGAGCGTCCAACAAAGTTCATCCTCACCCTACCCAGGATCTGGGAAACCCTATTTAGCAAGGCCTACCCCGAGAAAAGCCGCCTGGGCGAAGCCCTGGTGCAGGAGGGCAAGCTGGGCCGTGCGGCGCTCCAGGATGCCCTTTCGGTACAGCGCCGCATGGGCAAAACCCGGCCTCTGGGCGAGGTGCTGGTAGAGCTGGGGTACGTTAGCGCCCAGGATGTGGAAGAGGCCCTCTCCAAGCAGCGGCAGGGTGGCGGTCGCCTGGAAGACACCCTGGTGCAGTCGGGCAAAATCAAGCCCGAGATGCTGGCAAAAAGCCTGGCCACCCAGCTCGGCTACCCCTACATCGACCCCACCGACTCCCCCCCCGACCCTTCGGTGCTCACCATGGTGCCCGAATCTACCGTGCGGCGTTATACCATCTTTCCCCACCACCTCGAGGGCAACACCCTGGTGGTTTTGATGAAAGACCCGCGCAACATCCTGGCCATTGATGACCTACGCATGATTACCAAGCGTGACATCATGCCTGCGGTGTCGGCGGAGGCCGCCATCACTAAGCTAATTGAGCGTTTTTATGGGGGCACCACCGGGGTCGAGGAACTTGCCCGGGAGTTTGAGGGCAAAAGGAAGGAAGAAGACGCCGTCGATACCAGCGCCCTCGACGACAACGCGGTGGTCAAGCTGGTTAACAGCATCATCCGCGAGGCTTTTTTGCAGGAGGCTTCAGATATCCATATCGAGCCACGCCAGTCCGACATCCTGGTGCGCATCCGAATTGACGGTAGCCTGCGGGAATACATGCGCTTGCCTAAAGGGGCCGGGCCAGCGATTGCCTCGAGGGTCAAAATTATGTCCAACCTGGACATAGCCGAACGGCGGCTGCCCCAGGACGGGCGGGTGCGTTACCGCGACCGCTCAATAGACCTGGATCTGCGCCTTTCGACCCTGCCTACCGTATACGGCGAAAAAATCGTGATGCGCCTCTTGCGCAAGGCCGCCGACATTCCCGAAATCGAGCAGTTGGGTTTTGCCCCCGATGTTTTCCAGCGTTTCGAGGACGTTATCTCGAAGCCTTATGGCATCTTCCTGATTACCGGGCCCACGGGCTCGGGCAAGTCCTTTACCACCTTCAGCGTTCTGAAGCGCATTGCCACCCCCGACAAAAACACCACCACCATCGAAGACCCGGTGGAGTACGAGATTCCCGGCATCAACCAGACCCAGGTTAACCCGGTCGCGGGCCTGACCTTTGCCAAGGCCCTGCGGAGCTTCTTGCGGCAGGACCCCGACATTATCATGGTGGGTGAGATCCGCGACTCCGAAACCGCCAAAATTGCCACTGAAGCGGCTCTTACCGGCCACCTGGTCATTGCCACGCTGCACACCAACGACTCGGCGGGGGCCGTAACCCGCCTGGACGAGATGGGGGTAGAGCTTTTTAACATCTCGGCGGCCCTGGTAGGGGTGCTGGCCCAGCGCCTGGTGCGCAAGATCTGTGAGCATTGCAAGATTCAGGTCGAGCCTGACCCCAGCGTACTGCGCCGGCTGGGAATGACCAAAGAGGATGTGCGAGGTAAGAGCCTTTACAAAGGCACTGGCTGCGACAAGTGCAACGGCACCGGCTACAAGGGTCGCGCAGCTATCCACGAGCTGATGGTGCTCGATGACGAGATCAGGCGGGCCATTGTGGAAGGCCAGTCGGCCACCCAGATCAAAGAAATCGCCCGCAAGGGTGGCATGAAAACCCTGCGCGAGGACGGCATCCAGAAAGCCTTTATGGGCTTGACCACCCTGGAAGAAGTGATGGCCCGCACCAACGAGTGAATCAGGGCCCGCTTTAGGGGTGGTCGGGGGGTATTTGGTATGGCTCGAGCTAAAGCTTCTTACGGGGTATGTAAGCTTTGTGGTTACCGTGGCACCAAGGCCGGCATGACCAAACACCTTGCCCGGTGTGTGGAGCAGCCGACTTCAAACAAAGGAAAGCCGGTTCGCTTGCTGCACCTGCGGATTGAAGATGCTTATAAGCCCTCGCCCTTCTGGATGGATATCGAGATTAAAGCCAGTGCGTCTTTGCATGTGCTGGACGATTTCTTGCGCGATATCTGGCTCGAGTGCTGCGGCCACCTGAGCCTGTTCAAAATAGACGGGGTGATTTATGAAGCGGTTATTGACCGCAGTTGGGGACTGGACGACTCAAAGTCCATGGAGGTCGCGCTGGGCAAGGTGGTGCAGGTGGGCTCGAGCTTTGCTTACGAGTACGACTATGGCTCAACCACCGAACTCCGGCTTAGGGTGCTGGGCGAACGCAATGCCTACCTGAAGAAAGACCTGCGCCTGCTGGCCCGCAACGAACCACCGGAGTGGCAGTGTACGGTGTGCGGCCAACCGGCCACCCAGATAGACACCGAGTGCGCCTACGAGATGGACCATCCCTTCTTCTGCGACCTGCATGCCCAGGAGCATGTGGAACAGCGCCACGACGGTGACGATTACATGTTCTTACCCGTGGTCAACTCGCCGCGCATGGGAACGTGTGGGTATACAGGCCCTGCCGATGAAAGCCCTTACCTCGCCTAGAGCACCCTTTATATTGATGTGGTCTCTTCCTGGGGCCCCGTCTGAAGCGCAGGCAGCAAGAGATCGGGCCATCATCCTGGGCTCGCCTGCCCTTAGACGGAGTGGTTCAGGCGGGGTTGCTATCATAAGGGCGGGTGATCCAACCCTATTTGCGCTGTTGGGCGGTAGAATCTCAGCTATGAGCTGGAAAGACTACTTGCAGCAACACCAGTCCGCCCATCTAGAAGACTTCCGCGACTTTCTCGCCATTCCCAGCATCTCGGCCCAGCCCGATCATCAGGCCGACGTGCGCCGGGCGGCGGACTGGCTGGCCGAGCGCTTCCGCAAGGCCGGTTTTACTGCCGAAGTGCTGCCCACCGCCGGGCACCCGGTGGTGCTGGCCGAATACTGCCCCTACCCCAACCGGCCCACCGTGCTTTTCTACGGCCACTACGACGTACAGCCCGCCGACAACCCCGAGCGCTGGAACTCCCCGCCCTTCGAACCCACCGTGGTGGATGGGCGTATTGTGGCCCGCGGGGCGTCGGACATGAAGGGCCAGGTCATGGCCTTCCTGCTGGCAACGGAAGCCCTTATTGCCACCGGAAACCTGGGTCTCAACGTTAAGGCCCTGATTGAGGGGGAAGAAGAGATCAGCAGCCCCAGCCTGCCTGCTTTTATCGAGCAGAACCGAGCGCGGCTCCGCTGCGACATGATCATCAACGGCGATAGCGGCCAACTTTCCGAGACTACGCCACTCTTGAGCCTGGGTGCGCGGGGCATTTGCGGGCTCGAGTTCGACCTGATTGGCCCCAGCCACGACCTGCACTCCGGCTCCTGGGGCGGCCAGGTGCAAAACCCCCTGCATGCCATGGCCGAGCTCATTGCATCGCTGCACAACCCCGATGGCAGCGTGGCGGTAAAGGGCTTTTACGACGATGTGGAGCCCCTAAGCGCCGAACTGCGGGAATGGTACAAGCGCATCCCCTGGAACGAGGAAGAGATGAAACAGAAGCTCGGGGTGCCCGAGTTTTATGGTGAAGTGGGTTATACCGCCTGGGAACGCATCACCGGGCGGCCTACGCTCGAGGTCAATGGGATGTGGGGCGGCTATATGGGGCCGGGGGGCATGACCGTGATTCCTTCCACTGCCCACGCCAAAATAACCTGCCGCCTGGTGCCCCAGCAGGATCCGGAGAAAATAGTGGCCCTGGTTCGGGCGCACTTAGAAGAGCACCTGCCCAAGGGGGTGCGCCTGCAAGTACGGGTCAAGGAGTCGGGCGCCCCAGCCTTCCGTATGCGGGCCGACCACCCGGTGGCCGAGGTGGCCCGGGAAGTGCTTACCGAGCTTTATGGGGTGCCGCCGGTGGAGACCATGTTTGGTGGCTCGGTGCCCATTCTAAGTACCCTTAAGCAACTTCTGGGCCACGACCCGGTGAGCTTTGGCTTTGGCCTCGAGGACGAGCTTATTCACTCACCCAACGAGTTTTTCCGGCTGTCCAGCTTTGAAAAAGGCAAGCAGGGTTTTGCCCTGCTCCTGATGCGCCTGGCTCGATAAGCGCAGCCAACAAGACAACCCCATGCTGCCCCGGTGGTTATCGGTAGCTACCAAAACAAGAGGGCAGGTGGTGATAAAGATTGGCTAAACGCCAAGGTTAACGTTGGCTGAATGGCTTCTCACTACTGCCAGACGCTGTATTCTACCCTGGGGGTGGAGGAGGCCATACATGAAGCGAATCTTCTCAACGACCATTGGACTCTTGCTGGCAGGCTCTGCGCTGGCCGCGCCCCAACTCAGCCCTCAGGGCATCATCGTCAACCCGGTACCCACCGACCTACAGGTGCGGGTCTGGGTCAATAAAGACCCCGGCAAAACCGGCAACCCCGTCTATCAGATTGGGGAGCGTATCCAGGTTTCGGTGCAGGTTAACCAGGACGCCTATGTGTATATCTTCAGCGTCAAGTCGACGGGCGAAATCGGCCTGATCTTGCCCAACGCCTTCGACCAGAACAACCTGTTGCGCTCAGCTGAAACCCGCACCTATCCGCCTGCGGTGGGGGCGCGCTACAACCTCGAGGTCGCCGGCCCCGAAGGACAGGATCGGGTGCTGGCCATCGCCAGCCGCCAGCCCTTGTCGCTGGCCCAGATTGCCGACATCCAGACGGGCCGGGTGAACGTGCAGGGCGCAGATAACCTGGCTCGAGCACTCTCGATTGTGGTCACGCCGCTGCCCCAACAGGACTGGGTTTCCAACGTGGCTTTCTTCATCGTGGGGCGGGCGGCAGTTACCCCTGTACAACCCGTACAGCCTGTACAACCCGGCACGGGCACCCTTAGCGTGAACTCGAGCCCGTCGGGCGCGCAGGTGCTGGTCGAAGGCCGGCTGGTGGGCAGCACCCCCCTTAGCCTGGTTCTGCGCCCGGGCCGGGTGGATGTGGAGCTGCGTTTGGGGGGTTACCAGTCCTTCCGCACCACGGCCCAGATTCGGCCCGGCGAGACCACCGTCATCAACGCCACTCTGATTCCAGTGGTACAAAACGGTTTGCTGCAGATTAGCTCCAGCCCCCAGGGTGCCCAGGTGCTGGTGAATGGCCGGGTGGTGGGCAACACGCCGCTTAACCTGACCGTCCAACCAGGCCGCTACGAGGTCGAACTGCGCCTGAGCGGTTATCAGAACTTCCGCGCAACGGTAAATGTAGGCAGCGGCCAGACCGTGCCGCTGAACGCCACCTTGCAAGCCCTGCGGGGGGCGCTCGAGGTCTTTACCAACGTAGAAGCCCGCATCTTCTTGGATGGGCGCGAGGTGGGCCAGACCCGCAGCGGCTTCCTGCGCCTTGACGAGCTAGAGGGCGGCAGTGTTCAGGTAGTGGCCCTGGCCCCTGGCTACCGGGTGGTTTTCCAGGATATCCGCATCGAGGCCGGGCGCACGCAACAGGTACGGCTCGACCTGATGCGGGCCAGGTAGTGGCGAACCCCACCTGAGGCTTTCTGTTCGGCGCAGGCCAAAACCGACTGGGTGTAAGCGCAGCTCTCGGCAGCGCTTCAGGTAGGGCCTCAGCCAACCGAACCAAGCAAGCACCTTTTATCGCACGCTTCACAGAGGTGGCCTCCCGTCCGGGAGGCCACTGTGCTGTGTAGAGCGAGCAATCAAACTTGGCAAGGGGCTCAATGATTATGGAGAGTTGTGCCTCCCCTTGCTATGCAGGGGGTTCTTGTGCTGCTTTAGGATGGTGGTCTTCGCCATTTTTGCCGCTGCACAAAAACGAGAAGTGAACCACCCCGGAAGACCGCTTTATACGATTTCTAGGATGGCAAACTTCAAATAATGCGTCTCGGGCACATTGAGCAAGACCGGATGATCCCAGCCCTGGCCGCGCTTTTCCACCACCCGTACGGTGCGGTGGGCATCGCTGGCGGCCTCGGCCAGCATCTGATAAAACATGGCTTCGCTCAGGTGATGGCTGCAGGAGGCGGTGGCCAGAATGCCCCCGCGGGGCAGCAGCTTCATGGCTCGCAGGTTAACTTCTTTGTACGCAGCATAGGCCCGCTCGAGGTCGCGCCTGCTTTTGGCAAAGGCCGGCGGATCCAGCACAATCAGGTCGTAATGGGCCCTGCGCCGCTCTTCCTCGCGCAAAAACTCAAAAGCATTGGCTTCTTTGAAGGTGATGTTGGACAGGCGGTTGGCCTGGGCATTCTCCTGGGCCCTTTGCAGCGCGACAGCCGAGCTGTCCACTGCCACAACCTGCTCAAAGCCCTGGGCCAGATGCAAGGCAAAGGAGCCGTGGTAACTAAAGACGTCCAGGGCGGTTTTCCCTCTGTAGGCTTGCAGCCGAATGCGGTTGTCGCGCTGGTCAATGAAAGCCCCGGTTTTCTGGCCCTCTTTAAGGTCGACCCGATACAGAATGGAGCCCTCCTGCACCATCACCGCGTCGGGCACCTGACCTAGCAGGGGCTTGACCTCTAAGGGAAGGCCCTCGAGGCTACGGGATTTATGGCTGTTCTTGGCTAACAGGCTTTGCAGGGCAACCTCGCTTCGAATAACTTCCACCAAAGCCTCAGTAAGCGGCTCTAAGGCCGCCGAGCCTACCTGTAAAACCCCGTGACCGGCGTAATAGTCGAGCACCAGGGCCGGGAGCAGGTCGCCCTCGGCGTGTGCCAGCCGGAAGGCCCCCTGGGGTTCTTGCGTTATGGCTTTTTTACGCCGTCTCAGGGCTTTGCGGAGGTTGTCGAGCAGAACCTCCTGGGGCCGCTCGGATTTATCGAAGCTAAAAGCCCGCACGGTGATTTCGGAAGCCGGGTTATACAGGGCCAACGCCAACACCCCTGCGCCGGCTTGAACAGGGTATAGGCCGGGCTCTTTGGGCCCCCCCACCACATCGCTTCGGTACACCCAGGGATGATGGGCCAGCAGCCGGGCGGCCCCTTTAGGCGAAACGCGAACACGCACCTAAAGAGTCTAGCATTGTCCCCGGAATGTGTATTGGTTTGCAAAACCCTAGGGCCTCCCTTTGTTGTATGCTATCTCGCGTTGACATGAATCCTGAGTAATCGCTATGATTCTGAGGGTTCATTTTGAGCAAGTTTTCACTTGCTCACTTTCCCGCTGTACAGACCTAAAACGATGGTGGCAAGAAAGGAGGGAACGTGGCTGGATCAGGACTCATAAAAAGCCTTGCGGAGCGCGAACAAGCCCTGGCTAAGCAGCTTGAAGAGGCCAAGCGGGCCGCGGCAGCCAAAGTCCAGGAGGCCGAGCTTAAGGCCGCCCAGATTATGGCGGAAGCCGAGCGGGCTGCACAGGACTTGGAAGCGCAGTTCCGGACCCGCACCGCCGAAGCAGTGGCCAGAATTGAAAGCGAAGCCAGGGCCAGGGCTGAAGCGGAGGCCAGGGCTATTGCTGAAGCGGCAACTGCGAAGGTGGCCGAGGCGGTTCAGGCGGTGCTTAAGGAGGTACTGCCTTGATCGCTCCCATGGAGAAGCTGATTGTGGCCGGCCCCAAGCGGCTGGCCCGGGAGCTTTTGGCCGAGCTGCAAAAGGCCGGGGTGGTGCATATCGACCCTCTGCGTCCGGATGAACTGAGCGAGTATCGGCTATCGTCGGCCGAGGAGGCCGAGCTTAAGCGGTGGGAGGCCGTGGTCGCCCAGGCCGAGCAGTCGTTGACGGTAGCGGGCCTAGCTGCGATGGCAGAAAGCAAGCCCTTTGCGGGCACCCTCGAGGAAGCCGAGACCATCCTGCGTCCGGTGGCTAGCCGGGCCGAGGTGCTGGGCAAAGAGCGGGCGGCCCTGGAGGAGGAAATCCAGACCATCGAGCTATTTGGTAAGGCTGCCGAAAAGCTGGCCGCGCTGGTGCAGGGGCTGGACGAGAGCCCCCGGCTGGGGGTGATCCCGTTCCTGGTAGCCAAACCAGAGGAGCTCGAGGCTGTTCGCAAGGCCCTGCAAGAGGCCCTGGCCGAGCGTTTCGTGCTCGAGGCCGAGCCCCTGGAAAACCAGGTGGCGGCGGTCGTGGTGGTCAGGCGTAGCGAACTCGAGCAGGCCCGCTCGAGCCTTTCCCGCTTGGGCCTGGCCGAACTGCGCCTTCCTGGCAACTACGGTACCCTGTCCATCACCAAGGCCGCAGCCCGCATGAAGGAACGGGCCAAGCTGGCCCCCGAAGAGTTGCTGGGCATTCGCGAAGAGATCGCCAAGCTGGCGCGGGAGTCCAAAGAGGCCCTTTTGCGCCTGTGGGCCAGGGCCAAGGACGAGGTGGCCCGCTATAAAGCCTCCGCCGATATGGCGGCAGGTAAGTATGGGGCCGCGCTTATGGGTTGGGTTCCGCAAAAGGCCAAGGGTAAGGTGGAAGAGGCCCTGGGCCGTCTGCGCGACCAGATTGTCTATACCTTCGAGCCCGTAGACGAACACCACGAAGGCCATCAGGTTCCTGTAACCCTGGAAAACCCTGCCTGGGCCAAGCCCTTCGAGCTTCTGCACGGCTTCCTCAACACCCCCCGTTACGGCACCTACGATCCCACCCTGATGATTGCTGCCTTCTTTCCCTTCTTCTTTGGCATGGTGGTGGGCGATATCGGCATTGCCCTTTTGTTCGGCTTGTTGGCCTACTGGCTGGGCTCGCTGGCCAGGGCCCGCAAAAACCTGGTGATCGGCTTCCTGGGGGCCAACTTCGGCCCAGAAGTGGTGGGTAGCCTGAGCAAGGTGTTGTGGTGGATGACCGGCTGGGCGGTGGTCTGGGGCTTCATCTATGGGGAGGCCTTCGGCACCTTCTTAGAGAAGCTCAAGATACTGCCGGGTGGTGGCACCATCTTTTACGACCCCAACCACGGGGGGGTGGGCCTGATCCCTATGACCATCAACCGCCTCGACTTCGAGCAGACCTCTACCTTTCTGATGCTGGCCAGCATCGCCTTTGGGGTGTTCCAGGTGTTGTATGCCTTTATCATTCGCATGCAGCAGGGCCTCAAACACGGCCATATGAGCCACTTCTGGGAGGGTTTGGGCTACCTGGCGGGTAGCCTGGCCCTGATTGCCTTTGCCTACAACTACCTGACCCAGGCCAACAACGGGCTGCTGACGGCTATTCTGGTGGTGGGCCTGCTGGTTTTTGTAATCAGCGCCTTGCTGGCTAAAATGCCCCTGATGATTGCAGAGCTACCCTCGAAAGGGGGCCAGATCCTCAGCTATATCCGTATTTATGCGGTAGGTGTGGCGGGCGCGTTGTTGGCCAGCCTGGCCAACCAGGTCGGCTTCGGCTTGGCCGAGCGGATGGGATTTGTGGGAGGAGTTCTGGGTTTTGTGGTGGGGTTGATTATCCTGCTGGCTGTGATTATCATCACCACCCTGGGCCACGTGCTGCAACCCATCCGTTTGCTTTGGATCGAGTTTGGCACTAATTTTGGTTTCTACGACGAAAGTGGTCGTCCTTACCGCCCCTTTAAATCGGTGCGGGGAGAGGACATCTAGACTGTGCGCACTTACCGCACGCAAGACCTAAGATTGATCCACAATAGTCCGGTTTTTCCGGCTGGTTGGAACCTAAACCTACACAAGGAAAAGGAGATAAACATGAAGATTGCTAAGGCTACCAAGTTGGTTTCGGTGTTGGTGTTTTCGCTGCTGGTAACCATCGCTTTTGCCGCCGAGGGCGAGGCCGCAGGGGGCGCCAACTATGCGGCAATCGGTAAAGGACTGGCGATTGGGCTGGGCATTTTGGGTACCGGTGTGGCCCAGTCGGCCATCGGCGCTGCGGCTTTGGGGGCTGTGGTAGAAGATCGGCGAAACTTTGGTACGGCCCTGCTGTTCTTCCTGCTGCCCGAAACCCTGGCCATTTTCGGTCTGGCCTTCTCGTTCCTCATCAACTAAGCCAACAGCCGGTAGCTTATAGCTAAGACGTACATCGTTGATTTAGCTATTAGCTATTCGCCAGTGGCTATCAGCCAAAACGCTGAGAGGAGCTCAATGTCAAAACTCGAGGACATTCTTCAAAACGAAGTGGCCGCGGAAATAAGCGCCATCGCTGCCGAAGCCGAGGCAAAGGTTCAGTCCATTCTGGGCGAGGCAGCCCAGAAGGCGGAGGCCCTCAAGGCCAACAAGCAGCGGCAGCTCGAGGCTGAACACGCCGCGGCTTTACGCCGGGCAGAGAGTGCTGCGGAGTTGCTTTTGAGCCAAGCCCGCATCAAAGCCAGGGGCGAGGTGATGGATCGAGTTAGGGCCGAGGTGAGCCAGAGCCTGCAAAAGCTATCGGCCCAGCCAGAGTTTGCCTCTGTTCTGCAAAAGCTCGCCGAGGAGGCCCTGCAAGGGATTGGCAAGGCCGAAGCGGTGTTGGTCAACCCCGCCCATGCCTCCTTGCTGAGTGGCTGGGCGCAAAGCAAAGGACTACAGCTCAAGACCGACGAAACCATCCGTGACGGGGTTCGATTGGTTGCCGAAGGAGGCCGAGCCTTTGTGCAAAATGCCCTGACCGAACGTCTCGAGCGGGCCTGGGACGCACTTTCTGCCAAGGCGGCCAGAGCCATCTGGGGGTGAGCATGGCCAACAGTGGCTTCGCATACCTCAATGCACGCTTGCGGGCCCGGCGGAGCCAGATGGTTCCCGAGCCGTTTTTTCAGCAAGCGCTGAACCAGCCCTTTCCCGATTTCGTGCGCTCGCTGGGGGATACGGTCTATGGCTCTGATGTGGTCGGCGATGACCTAGCCGATGTGGATAGGGCCGTGGCCAACCACATGCAGCGCGTGGTGGCCGATCTGCCGGGGCTGGTAACAGGCACACTGCGCGAGGCGGTTAATCTATTGCTGTTGCAGGCGGATCTAAACAACCTCAAGACCATCATACGAGGCAAAGCGGCCGGTCTTGGCACCGAAGAGACCAAGGGCCGATTGGTGGGGGGAACCTTACCAGAAGTGCTGGTAAATGCCATGTTACAAGCCCCCGATGTGCCCAGCATGGCCCAGGTATTGCAGCTTCCGACCCACCCCTTGGCCAAAGCCCTGCGGGCGGTCGCCAGCGTACAGGACCCCTTGGCGCTGGAAGTCGCTCTCGACCGCGACTTTTACGCCAACAGCCTGGAGAAAGCCCGCCGCTTGCGAGAGCCGACCCTGGCCTCTTATTTTGGACTTCAGGTAGACGCCACCAACCTGACCACCGCTTTCAAGCTGCAGGCGCTGGGCGTGACGGCCACCGAAGGCTACTTTGTGCCGGGGGGCAGCCATGTCGGCCAGGTATTGTTCAACCGGGTTGCTGCCGGAGACTTTGCCGCCATGGAAGCCTTGAATGGTACACCACTGGCCCCGGCCAGCACGGCCCGCAGCTTGGGCGAGCTCGAGCGTGCCCTTCGCAAGATTCTGCTGGACAAAGCGGCCCAGGGCGGCAAGGATACCCTGGGGGCCGGGCTGGCCCTGGACTATATCCGCCGTAAAGAGTGGGAGGCCAGCCGCATCCGCTTGTTGGCCCGGCGCGCCTACTTCAACTTGCCTGCCGAGGCTGTGGCAAAGGAGATCGCATGAAGATCGGTGTGCTGACCGACATCGAGACGGCCTCCGGCTACCGCATTGCGGGCCTCGAGGCGGTTACGGCTGGCCCCGAGGAGGCCGCCCGGAAGCTCTCGGAGATGGTTCAGTCGAACCAGTACGCCCTGATTGCTGTAGACCAGCGGCTGCTGCCCGACCCTAACAAGGCGGTCGAGCGGGTCATGCGGGGGCGCAATGTACCGGTGCTGCTCTCGCTGCCCAACCTGCTCGACACCTTTAGCGGTGCAGGCGATGCCAAGGCCTACATGCGCGCTCTGGTGCGTGAGACGATGGGGTTTGACATCAAGCTATAAGCCCATAGCCGATGCTGGGCAGCTATCATCAAGAAGTCATTTGCTGCTTAAGAGCATCCGAAGGAGGATACGTGGGAGTCATCAAAAAAATCGCAGGGCCGGCGGTCATTGCCGAGAACCTGCAAGGCGCCAAGATGTACGACATCGTGCGCGTCGGTAATGAAAAGCTGGTGGGTGAGATCATCCGCTTGGATGGTAACACCTGCTTTATTCAGGTCTACGAAGACACCAACGGCCTCAAAGTCGGCGAGCCGGTGGTTACCACGGGCCTGCCTTTGGCCCTGGAGCTGGGGCCGGGCCTTCTGAACGGCATCTTTGACGGGATTTTGCGTCCTCTGGACAAGATCCAGGCTGTTTCGGGCATCTTCATTAGCCGGGGTATCGAGGTTTCCTCGCTGGATCGCACCCGTAAGTGGGACTTCACCCCTATGAAAAAGGTGGGCGACGAGGTCAAAGGGGGCGACATCCTGGGCACCGTGCCGGAGTACAGCTTTACCCACAAGATTCTGGTTCCACCCGATAAGGCGGGCCGCATCAAGAGCATTGTGGGTGCAGGCCAGTACACCATCGACGACACCATCGCCGAGCTGGAAGATGGCACCAAGCTGCGCCTGGCCCACTACTGGCCGGTGCGCAAGCCCCGGCCCATACAGCGCAAGCTCGACCCCAACCAGCCCTTCCTGACCGGGATGCGGATTCTGGACGTACTCTTCCCGCTGGCCGCGGGGGGTACAGCGGCCATTCCCGGCCCCTTTGGATCGGGTAAGACCGTAACCCAGCAGTCCATCGCCAAGTTCGGTGATGCCAACATCGTGGTGTATGTGGGCTGTGGTGAGCGCGGCAACGAGATGACCGACGTGCTGGTGGAGTTCCCCGAGCTGGAAGACCCCCAGACTGGCCGTCCCCTGATGGAGCGCACCATCCTGGTCGCCAACACCTCCAACATGCCGGTAGCGGCCCGCGAGGCCAGCCTGTACACCGGCATCACCCTGGCCGAGTACTTCCGCGACCAGGGTTACAAGGTCTCGCTGATGGCCGACTCCACCAGCCGCTGGGCCGAGGCCCTGCGCGAGATTGCCTCGCGGCTGGAGGAGATGCCCGCCGAGGAAGGCTACCCGCCCTACCTGGCCTCGCGCCTTTCCAGCTTCTACGAACGGGCCGGCAAGGTGGTTACCCTGGCCGGGGAACAGGGCGCGGTTTCGGTGATTGGGGCGGTCTCGCCGGCGGGCGGCGACTTCTCCGAGCCCGTCACACAGTCCACCCTGCGTATTACCGGGGGTTTCTGGGCCCTGGACGCTCAGTTGGCTCGAGCCCGCCACTTCCCCGCCATCAACTGGGCCCGCTCGTACTCCTTGTTCCTGGGCAGCCTCGAGTCGTGGTACCGCGAGAACGTGGCCCCGGACTACCCCGAGGTGCGCACCCAGATCATCGCCCTGCTGCAGCGCGAGGCCGAACTACAACAGGTGGTACAGCTCGTGGGCCCCGACGCCCTGCAGGATGCCGAGCGGCTGGCACTGGAAATTGGCCGCATCGCCCGTGAAGACTTCCTGCAACAAAACGGCTACGACCCGGTGGACGCGAGCTGCTCGATGGCCAAGGCCTACGGCATCATGCAGATGATTATTGCGGCCTACAAGCAGGGCGAGCTGGCCCTCTCCAAGGGGGCTACCATCTCGGACTTCCTGAACGACCCGGTGATCGAGAAGATCGGGCGGGCGCGTTACGTGCCGGAGGCCGAGTTCCCCGCCTACAAGGCCGAGTTCGACCAGATGATCAAGACCGCCTTCTTGGGTGCGGTCAAGGCGTAAGGGGGTTCTGATGCTCAAGAAAGAATACAACGCCGTAACTTACGTCTCCGGCCCGCTTCTGTTTCTGGAAGGGGCTTCCGACCTGGCCTACGGCGCCATTGTGAACATTGATGACGGCACGGGCCGCATTCGCGGCGGCCAGGTGATCGAGGTCTCCGACCAGTACACGGTTTTGCAGGTGTTTGAGGAGACCTCGGGGCTGAACCTCGAGCACACCACGGTTTCGTTGGTGGAAGACGTGGCCCGACTGGGCGTCTCCAAGGAGATGGTGGGCCGGGCCTTCAACGGTATCGGCAAGCCCATCGACGGCCTGCCTCCAGTGGTGGCCGACAAGCGCCTGCCCATCAACGGCGCTCCCATCAACCCGGTGGCCCGCGAGAAGCCCGAGGAGTTCATCCAGACCGGGGTTAGCGCCATTGACGTCAACATGACCCTGGTGCGCGGGCAGAAGCTGCCCATCTTCTCCGGTTCCGGTCTGCCCCACAACGAGCTGGCCGCCCAGATTGCCCGTCAGGCCAAGGTGCTGGGCGAGGGCGAGGGCTTCGCGGTGGTGTTTGCCGCAATGGGCATTACCCAGCGCGAGGTGAGCTACTTCATGCAGGAGTTCGAGCGCACGGGGGCCCTTTCCCGCTCGGTGCTCTTCCTCAACAAGGCCGACGACCCCACCGTGGAGCGCCTGCTGACCCCCCGCATGGCCCTCACGGCTGCCGAGTACCTGGCCTTCGAGCACGACTACCACGTGCTGGTGATCCTCACCGACCTGACCAACTACTGCGAGGCCCTGCGCGAGATTGGTGGGGCCCGCGAGGAGATTCCGGGCCGCCGCGGCTACCCCGGCTACATGTACACCGACCTGGCCTCGCTCTACGAGCGTGCGGGCGTGGTGCACGGCAAGAAGGGCTCGGTAACGCAGATCCCCATCCTCTCCATGCCCGGCGACGACATCACCCACCCCATCCCCGACCTGACCGGCTACATCACCGAAGGCCAGATTTTTATTGCGCGCGACCTGGCCCAGCAGGGCATCTTCCCGCCCATCAATGTGCAGCCCAGCCTCTCGCGTCTGATGAACAACGGCATCGGCAAGGGCAAGACCCGCGCCGACCACAAGGAGCTGGCCGACCAGCTTTTCAGCTCCTATGCCCGTGGGGTGAACCTGCGCCGGTTGGTGGCCATCACCGGTGAGGATGCCCTGACCGAGATGGACAAGAAGTACCTGCGCTTCGCCACCAACTTTGAGCAGAAGTTTATCAACCAGGGCCAGAAGGAGCGCTCCATCGAGGAGAGCCTGAACATCGGCTGGGCTTTGCTCGCCGACTTCCCGCCCTCTGAACTCAAGCGTATTCGTCGCGAGTACATCGAGCAGTACCACCAGAAGACCGGCAAGCTTGAAGAGCTGGTGGGAGCTTAACGCATGAAAGGCGTGGAAAGTAGAAAGAGAAAAGTAAAGTCA
>Ga0272446_1001685_pt1 | contig 31646 bp, 25 predicted proteins | sample YNPCB0061_FD_194587 | JGI IMG/M metagenome (GOLD analysis project Ga0272446, IMG submission 194587) | Hot spring microbial mat communities from Yellowstone National Park, WY, United States - YNP-CB-006-1 | ecosystem: Environmental > Aquatic > Thermal springs > Hot (42-90C) > Sediment | place...
TGCTGCGCGAGCAAGGTGATCACAAAACACGGAGTCAGCAGCAGCACAAACCAAGGGATCAGCAGTAGGCCACACCCGATCCGGCGCAGGCGTTTGGTGTTCATGGTCAGGGTCCTTCGTCTCGCTAAGCGCCCGTCAACGGATCGCGGGGTTCTAATTCGTCCAGACCGGGCGCGGGCATCGGCGTGTAGGGCGATGGAGTCGGGGTGGGGGTAGGCGGCGGCGGCGTGTAATCCGTCGGGATGGGCGGATAATTGGGGTGGTCAATGATGCGGATGTCTGGCGGGGGCCAGTAGCGTACCCACGCTTGCCCAACGATCAGGCTTGCCTTGATCGGGCCGAAGCTGTGGCTATCATGGCTGCTGCTACGGTTATCGCCCAAGACGAAGTATTCATCCGGGCCGACTTGCCACGCGCCATCGCAACCAATCGAGCAGAATTTGGCGATGTAAGGTTCTTCCAACAACATGCCGTTGACCGAAACACGGCCCGCCTTGATAGAGACGTATTCGCCCGGCAAGCCGATCACGCGCTTGATGAAGTCTTCTTGGGGGTTGCGCGGGTTGTGCAACACGACGACATCGCCGCGTTCGGGTTTTTTGAAGAAATACGCGAAGCGGTTAACGATGACCAGTTGCCCCGTGTAAAAGTTGGGCTGCATACTGCTTCCCTCGACGACGGCGCGGGCCGTAGCGAGGTTCACCAACGTATAGATGACCGCGATTAGAAGGGCGATTTCGACGACGTCGCGCCAGAGGCTGTGCCGTTGGCGCAAGGTAGGGCGTGCTTCGGGCGGGTTCACAGGTTGTCACAACTCAGGTGCAGGTAGACGGTGTGCGTAGATTGTATCACGAAGCGGGGCGCTTGCTCAACGAAAAAGGGGGCAAAAAGTCACCCCCCCATCTCTTTACAGCCGTAGTGGTTCTGGGTGTTCGACCAACTGCCCGTCGATCAGCGTCAGGACGCGCTCCATTTGCCGCGCAATGCCCGGATCGTGCGTGACCACGATCACGGTTGTGCCCATCGCCTTCTGGACGTTCTCCAACGCGCTGAGCACAACCTTCCCCGACTCCGAATCGAGGTTGCCGGTGGGTTCGTCGGCGAAGAGCAGCGGCGGGTTGTTGGCTAAAGCCCGCGCAATGGCCACCCGTTGCTGTTGCCCCCCCGAAAGCTGCGAGGGGCGGTGGCCCATGCGGTCTTTCAGGCCGAGCAGTTCCAGCAATTCTTTGGCGCGGCGGCGCGGTTCAAATTGGGGGCGGCGGGCAAATTCGATAGGCAACATCACGTTTTCCAGCGCCGTCAACGTTGGGACGAGGTTGAAGAACTGAAACACGAACCCGATCTTTTCATTCCGGACTTCGCTCAGGCGGCGTTCAGGGAGCCGCGTAATGTCGATCCCGTCGATCTCAACAGTACCATTGGTGGGGGTATCTAAGCCGCCCATCAGCCCCAACAGCGTCGATTTTCCGCTGCCGGACGGCCCGATGATGCCGACCCGCTCCCCCGCGTAGATTTCAAGGCTAATCCCGCGCAGGACGTGTACCGTCCCAGAGCCAAGCGGCAGGTCTTTCACTAAATTTTGGGTACGCAAGACAGGCGGACGCCCATTCCCGTTGCCGCCGGAAGAAGTGTTGACCATGGACTGTGTTACCTTACGTGGCTTGTTTACGTGCAAAGGCCCCTCATGCAAGGAATGGGGGGCGGTTGTGTGACTTAGAAATCGTTTACGAATGGCCATTGGGGAAAGTTGCGCTAACGGGCGAGTGTTCCCGCGAGGGCGATCATGCTGGGGTCTAGGCCCTTCGTTTTGCCGGCAATATCGCCGAGCGGCGTGTAGGCAATTTTGCCAGCAATCATGCCTGTGAGGACGCCAAATTTGCGCTCCGCCACCGCCCGGACGGCCCCCGCCCCCAGCCGTGACCCCAACACCCGATCATAGGCGAGCGGTGCGCCCCCGCGCTGAACGTGGCCCAGCGTCGTCGCCCGCACATCGAAGCCGAGTTCTTCCTTGTGTTTGGTCAGGTACTCGGTGAGCGCGGCGATGCCATGCTTGGCCCCTTCCGCCACGACGACAATCGCATGGGATTTGCCGCGTGTGTAGGCCGCGCTGATCGTCTCGGCGACTTCTTCGGGCGTCGTCTCAGCTTCCGGCACGACGATGGCTTCTGCGCCGCCTGCAATGCCAGACATCAACGCCAGATAGCCACAATCGCGGCCCATGACCTCCACCAAGAAGGCCCGCCGGTGCGATGAGGCCGTCGTCTTGAGGCGGTCAATCGCCTCTAGGGAGATGTTCAAGGCGGTATCCACCCCGATGGTGATGTCTGACCCCAACAGGTCGTTATCAATCGTCGAAGCCACGCCGTTCACCGCAAACCCCATCTGGTGCAGGGCGTATGCCCCCGTCTGGGAGCCGTTCCCCCCAATCACGATGAGGGCATCAATGCTGTGCCGCGCCAAATTATGGATGGCCCGTTTACGCCCTTCTTCCGTCTTGAACTCTAGGCAACGTGCGCTCCCCAACATCGTCCCGCCCAGTTGGATGATCCCGCCGACGGAGCGAGCGTTTAGCTCAATAAACGTATCGTTCACGAGGCCGTAGTAGCCCTCTTTGACGCCGAAGACGCTCCACCCTTCTTCGAGGGCCGTCCGCGTTACCGCACGGATGGCCGCGTTCATGCCGGGGGCATCCCCCCCACTGGTCAGGACTGCAATACGTGACACCATGCTTGGCACGTCCTTTAACTCGTGTTTGTTCCCCCATGAGTGTAGCGCGAGTCGATGAAGGGGGGATACGCAAATTTCGTCAGGGGGCGTGTTTTCAGGGGGCAACCGGCCCGCGAAGCGATTCGCCCCGCCGCTTTTTTACAAGTTCTTGACGATAAACAAGTGTTCGCTCTATAATCGGTAAAAATTTTAGAACGAATGATCAACCCATTCTAACCGACTAGACGGGAGTCCCCTGCGATGTTGAACTACGATCGACTGACTGACAAGCAACGCGCCATTTTGCGCGTTATTCAAGAATGGGTAGCCCAAAACGGCTACCCGCCCACCATCCGCGACATCGGCGAGGCCGTCGGGATTAGTTCTACCTCCGTCGTGAACTATAACTTGAACAAGCTGGTCGATGCGGGCTTCGTCACGCGCTCTAAGACGGTGGCGCGGGGGCTGCAACTCGTCACCCCGATGCCGCTCGAAAAAACCCCCGTCCGCATCGAACGGGCCGAATTCCTGCAAGTGCCGATGTTGGGCAACATCGTCGCGGGCCTCCCCGTGCCGATCCCCGGCGATGATATGCAATACCCCGATGAAGACGCCCTGCTGAGCATTCCCCCCTCTCTCGTGGGCAACGTAGACCCCTCCCAAATCTTCGCCCTGAAGGTCAGCGGCTATTCGATGATCGACGCCATGATCAATGACGGGGATACGGTCATTCTCAAGAAGCAAGAGACCGCCCGTAACGGGGAAATGGTGGCTGTCTGGATTTTGGATCGGGGCGAGACGACGCTCAAGCACTTCTACGATGAAGGCAACCGCATCCGTTTGCAGCCCGCCAACCCGACGATGGAGCCGATCTACGTCGATAAGGACAAGGTGCAAATTCAGGGGAAGGTGCTGGCCGTCTTCCGCCGCCTCAGCAACTAAGACGGCCTACAGAACGGCCCGTTAGAAGCGGGCCATAATCCCTTCATAGCCAATTTCGGTCAGGGCGTTCACAGACAGCGTGACGGCGGGCCGTTCAAGGTGTACCGTCAGCCAGTTCGGGACGCCAATGCAGCGCATCCCCGCCGCGAGGACGGCTTCCATCCCGACGGGGGAGTCTTCGATGGCGATGCAGCGTTCTACGGGCACGCCAAGCCGCCGCGCCGCCTCTAGGTAGATGTCTGGGGCGGGTTTGGGCTTGGCCACTTGCTCGCGGGTGACGACAGCCTCGAAGTAATCCCACACGCGGTAATGCCGCGCCCACTTCTCAACCCACTCGTAATCGGAGTTAGAGGCAATTGCCAGCCGGATTCCCGCCGCCCGCGCCTTCTCCAAAATGTCGATCACGCCGGGCAGGATCGGGAGTTCGGCACAAAGCTGCATGTAGCGTTCGTATTGGGCGGCCCGTTCCGCCGAAGTCAGAGGCCGCCCGGCGAGCTGCTCAAAGTACAGGTGCGGCTCAAACACGCCCGCCTCTGCCCCGTTCTCTGTATAAACCTTACCGACCCGCTGTTTCCACAGTTCTACACCAATGGTCAGGCCGTGCGTGTGGAAGACTTCCTGCCATGCCTGATAATCCGCCGACTCGGTGTCGATGATGGTTCCGTCAAAATCGAAGATGATTGCGTCTACAGCCACAGGTTTTGCCTCTTGGGGTGATCTTAAATGTCTGACTTGGGGGTATTCTAGCAAAGTGATATGCTTTCCGTGTTAAAACAAAGTTCAGAGATATTGCAAAAAGAGCGCTTGGGGGCAACCGACAATGGGGACGATGGCACACAATACCGGTTTGGCGCGGCTACGCTTCAAACATTGGCGGATCTCTACCAAAATCAGCGTGATCATGGTGGCGTTAACCGTTTTGCCCCTGCTGATCTTTAACCTGATCACCTCTGAACGGCTGGCCGTGACCTTGCTTAACCGCGTTTCGGGAACGCTGGCAGGTTCCGCCCAAAGTGCTGTTCGTGTCCAAGCCTTTGATATGTCTATCCTTGCCCAAGAAATCGCCAATCCTGCCACGCTTAAGGCCCTCCGCAATGCTTTGCGTACCCCAACGGCCCCCCTTTCGTCCCAAGCAGAGGAAGCCTTCTTCCGGCTGACGACCTTTACCTACCCCCCGCACGACGCCTTCCTTGTGGACACCAACGCCCGGGTGCTGACCTCGTTCTCTGGGCAGCTAAACGGGCAACGGCTCCCGAATGATGCAAACATTAAGGCCGCCCTTGCCGGTCAGTCCGGCGTGTTGGGGATCGAGTTCAAGGGGACGTGGCGCGATCCCCACATGGTGTTAGCCCTCCCCATCCGCGAGTCGGAGTCGGGGCCGATTTTGGGGGCCGTCATCACCAGCTACGACCTCGGACGGGTGGACTTCCTAACGAACGAGACGCTCAAAATCGGGCAGGAGTCGGTGCAGGCTAATGAGCCAATTAACCTTTTCACCATCAGCGCTGAAGGCATGATCCTCTCCCGCCCCGTTGACAACACCCCGCCCCGCTTCGCCTTCGTCGGCCAAGCCGCAGACCGCACCCTACGCGCCACTTATGCCCAGCCCGGCGCACTCGGCCAAGTCTGCCCCACTGAATACAGGCCTGAAACGGGCGAATGCCGCCGCGAATCGGGGGAGTTGCGGGCCTTCTCAGAACGTCTCGATTACCAGCCCGTCTGGGAGGCCGCTCAGCAGGTGATCCAGACGGGGCAGAGCCGAAGCCTCCGCTACTGCCGTCCGGCCAACCCCGATCAGCACGGCACAGTGGATGGCCCTTGTGCGGGCCAATGGATGCTCGCCGCACTGGCCCCGATCCGTGTGGAGGCCTTCGGCCCGCTTGGGGAGATGGTCGCGGTTGCCGAGTTGCCCGAAGCGGTGGTGTTGGCGCGGGTCGTTGAGGCGCGCAATCAGGGCTTGGCCATTGCCGGTCTGGTCGGCCTTGCCGCCGCCGGAATCGCCTTATTGTTTGGCCGTACCCTTTCGAACCCGATCAAGCGCCTAAGCAGGGCGGCGTTGAAAGTCGAAGAGGGGGCGCCCCTTGACACAGCAACGGTGAACGCTGTCGCCGCCAACGGCGATGAGATCGGGGACTTGGCGCGGGTGTTCGGCGCGGCTGTCGAGGCGCTGCGGGGCCGTAATGAAGAACTCCGCACTATCTACGAGATCGGAACGACGATCAGCAGCAGCATTGAACTCGATAAGACGCTAGAGTACATCGTCCTGACCTTGCGGAGCGTCATCCCCTACGACTGGGCCGAAATTTGCCTGTACGACGCGGCAAAAAACGAGATGCACGTCCAAGTTTGTGCCGATCACGACTCTGTAGAGCCGACCCATACAGCCCCTTATCCGGCTGATCAGGGGTATCTGGGCCTGTTGATCACCCGTTCGGCGGGCTTGCTTGTGCCGGATGTGACGACGAGTACCAAAGGCGATCTAGGGGCAGGCCGCACGTGGGGGGGCGTCCGGCCACAGGCGTACTTAGGCGTGCCGCTACGGGTCAAGGATCAGGTTGTAGGGGCGGTAGAGATGATCGCCAAGATGCCGGACGCTTTCCATGAACACCACTTGCGCCTGTTGGAGAGCGTCGCTGTGCAGGCCGCCGTCGCCTTGCAAAACGCCCGCGAAATCCAAGCCCGTGAGGCAGCCCTCAAGCAGCAGATTCAGGAACTCAAAATCGTGATCGATGAGGGCAAGCGCAAAACCGATGTCGCCGCCATCACCGAGTCATCGTACTTCCAAGAACTCCAGAGCAAGGTCGGTCAGCTGCGCCAGCGCAAAGCCCGCAAAGCGGGGGAATAACGCCCCATTCGAGGGTTGGGAGCGTTTTGACCATGACGTTTTTTGTAGATGAGATACTTCTCAGCTTCTTGCAGAGGCGGGTCGGGGAAGCCGCGCTATAATGGCCTTAAAACCCATGATGAGTGAAGGAATTTCCCCGCCCATGCGTAGAATCTTTGGCCTGTTGGGGCTTGCCGCGCTCGGAATTGCGTTGGTCCTCAGTGGTGCAGCGGCGCAGCGCCCAGCACAGGCGCAAGGCGGCCCGACCCTGCAACCGACGGAGACGGCCCGCCCCCTCACCACCCCGACGGCAGTCCCGACTAGCACGCCCGCCGCCCTCCCGCCCGTTGACTGGGCTGATGTGAGCGTCCACAAGCAGGCTATGAAGCCTGCCTTCGCCACCGACGTTGACCGCTTCATGGATGCCAACCGTTACCTGATCGTGGCGCGGCTGACCTTCGAGCCGGACGCCGTGATTCGTGGGGCGTTGCGGGTGCGTTTCGTCAACCGGACGCCGGATGCCCTCGATCTGATCGTGTTCCGGCTGTATGCCAATTCGGGTGCGCTCGGCGGGCGCATGACGGTTTCTTATGTAGAAGTGAACGGGCAACCGATCAACCCGTCCCTGTCGGAATTGCGGACGGTGATGGGCCTGCCGCTGAATTCCCCGCTGGCGCCCGGCGCGGCTGCCGAGATCAAGATGGACTTCAACACGGTCATGACGCGGGGCCTGAATACCAGTTATGGCCGTTTTGGGTACGTCAACGACGTCGTCTCAGCGACGGCGTGGTACCCGACCCTCTCCGTCTACACGGCCGGATCGGGCTGGTGGACGGAACAGCCCTCCCCGCAAGGCGACCCCGCCTTCAGCGAGACGGGCCTGTACGATGTGCGCCTGACCCTCCCCGCCAACTTGACCGTCGCTGCTAGTGGGACGATCATTGAGACGACGCCCAACCCCGACGGCACGATCACCTACCGCGATGTGACCGGTCCCATGCGCGATCACGCCTTCCAAGCCAGCGAGCGGTACATGATCACGCCGACGGAGGTCGATGGCACGCGCATCAACATGGTGCACTACAAAGATCGGGCCAACCAGCCCACTGACGGCACGAAGGTCGCTGCCAAATACTCGGCCCAATCGCTAGAAATCTTTAATGAGACGTTTGGCGAGTATCCTTACGCAGAGTTGGATGTGGTGCAAAACCCCACCCCTAGCGGCGTCGAGTTCCCCGGCCTGATCCAGATTGCCGAGCGGGCATGGGTGCAGGGCAACAACTACCTAGAAACGGTGATCGCCCATGAGATCGGGCATCAGTGGTTCTACAGCCTCGTCGGTAACAACCAAGTCAGCCTGCCTTGGATCGATGAATCGCTCACGTCGTATACCGAATTCGTGTACTTCCGAGCCGCCTACGCTGATCCTGAGGTCGGAGAACGCTACGTGGCGAATTTCCAGCAGCGCTATACGGGCTATAAATCCCGCAGCTTGCCGGATTTGCCGCTCAATTTGCCCGTGCGGAACTATCTGGGCTTCAGCTACGGGGCGATCATTTACACGAAGGGGCCGCTGTTCTTGGTGGAATTGGAACGGGTCACCAGTCGGGAGGTCGTTTACAAGGCGCTGGCGGCTTACTTCGCCGAAATGAAGTACGGGATCGCCACGACAGAAGACGTTGAACGGGTCTTCGTCCGGGTGGCGGGCGAAGGGGTGATCCCGCTGTTCGATAAGTGGGTGCGGGGCCGCGAACAGCCCGCCAACGCCCCCGCCACAGCCACACCTTCCCGCACCGCCGGGAACTAGCCGGAATCAACAGGGGCGCGGTCCTTCGCGCCCCCGTTTCGTTAGTTAATTTGCCCCCTCTGGCTTGGGGGGATGGTGATCGTCGTCCAGCAGTTCGGCCTCTAGCGGCTCCCCACTGACTGCATCTTCGGCCATTGGGTGCAATAAACTGACTTCGGGGGCGGGCAGGGCCGGGCCAAAGCCCTGACTGCTGGCCGGATGCCCAGTCATGGTCAACTTACCATCGATGAAGGCCCCTTCTTCCGTCACCACCGACCCGGCCTCAATATCGCCCCAAATCCGGCCCGTCCTTGAGATGTGGACTTTCCGCCCGCTGACATCCCCGCGCACGGCCCCCGCCACCTTGATTTCTTGGCGAGCACGGAGCGTGGCTGAAACTTGGGCCGTCTCCCCGATCAGGACGCTGCCTTCGGCCTCCACCGTACCTTCAAACTGCCCGTCAATGCGGATGTTGGCACGGCTCCGGAGCTCCCCTTTGAAGGCGGTATTGGCCCCAAGCACCGTCTCATAACCAACGGGGATGCGGGCCGGTGCGTTCGCCCCCGTCCCGGAGGGAATCATCGGTTGGGGCGGCAAATTCGGCGCCGCAGACGATGGCGGCGGTTGTGGCGTACTCGACGGGGTGGGCGCTTTACGACTTCCAAACATAACATCACCTTCCAACCCAATAAGCGGCACGTGGGCCGCTACTTCAAGAGCGATAGAATAAGCGGGATGAAGCTGGTGGATTCGCGGAATAGCTCAAGGATGCTCCCGCCCGCAGCGATGACCCCTAAAGCGACGATCCCGAAATAGAGGATCGTCGCAATATTGAGGACGTACCCCAGTAGGATCAGCAGGCCATCGCGCTGCAAAATGCCCGCCGCCAAGACCAATACCGCCCAACCGGGCAACGTGTTGGAAAAAGGCAGGATCGGCAACGGCAGGATCAGCAGCGCACCGCCGATGAACAGCATGATGCCGTTGAAGCGGTTCATCACGGCGTTCCCGGTCAGGGCCAGCAAGCGCGGGCGGATGACCCGCTCGATCTGGATGAACAGCTTGGCCCCACTATTCAAGACGGGCTTGAGGCCTTCGCTTTCCATTTCGCGCTTCATGAGGGCATTTGGGAGCCAAGGCACACGGTTGAAGATCACCCCAAGACTGATCAGCATGATAATCAGGCCGAAGACGGTGCTCACGCCCGGCAGCGGGAGAGGGGTTAGGAACGGGATGGTCAGGATCATGCAGAATAACAACAAACCATGTTCGCCGATCAGCGAGAGCAGTTCCCGCACGGTAACTTTGTCCTGCGGCAACGCGGCGATCAGGTCGGTGAGGGATTGGGAGAAGCTCTTTTTGGTGTCTTGGAACTGTAGGGACATGAACGCTACCTTTCGGGGCGTGGTCAACACAAGCATTACGCAGCCTGTGGGCAAGTATAGTCCCTCTGCCCCACCCTAGCAATATCTAAGCAATATCCGATCGTGGCCGTCGTGGCCGTCTTGATGACCCAGATTCGCGCATGAAATGGCCCACGCCGTCTCCATGTGGTTGGCGGGCACGGACGTATAGACCCAACTGTGTTTGCGAAGGGCAACCCCCCTGCTGAAAGTTTGTTACAATCCGCCATAACGTGCTAACCCCTTACTAAAGGCAGGAACTGATGCCCGCCCACTACACCGACTCCGACGCCGATCCCGCCGTACTCGACGGCCAACGAATCGCCATTGTGGGCTATGGCCCGCTTGGGCGGGCCTTCGCCCTGAACTTGTACGATAGCGGCCTGAATCCGGTCATTGGGGTGGCTCATCCCGATGAGGAAGGCCGCGCCGCCGCCGACGGCTTTGAGCCACTTTCCATCGCAGAGGCCGCCCAGCTCTCGCCGTTCAAGGTACTGACCCTGCCCGATGAACAGCTGGCCGAAAGGTACTTCGCGCAGGTTGCGCCGGGCCTCCAAGTCGACGATACGCTCGTGTTTACATCGGGGTATTGCATGGCGTTCGGCTTCATCGAGCCGCCGCCGTTCGTCGATGCAATTATGATCGCCCCCCGCACCGACGGAGACGGCTTGCGGGCGGCCTACACGGGGGCTGAAGCCCCGCTGAGTTTCATCGCGGTAGAGCAAGATTCCAGTGGGCGGGCGTGGCCGCACCTACTAGCCCTCGCCCGGATGGGGGGAGCGTTACGCGGCGGAGCGCTAGAGCTTCCCGCCCGTCAGGAAGCCGAGTTACGCCTGTTCGTACAAGGGGCGGTGTTGCCTGCCCTCACCCACGTCCTGACCAACGCAGCGGAATTGCTGATCCGCGAAGGCTACCCGCCCGAAGCGGCCTTCATCAGCCTGTACACGTCCGGCGAACTGGGAAAACTGCTCAGCACGGCGGCGGCATCAGGCATCCTTGCTGGGGTGCGGGCGCTCCCCACCACCGGACAATACCTTTTCCTTGCCCGCTCAGACCGCTTTCAGGATACAAAGTTGGCCCGCATCCTTGAGACTAGCCTTGAGGAAGTGCGCGGCGGCAAAGTCGCCCAAGAATGGGCCGCCGAACACGCCAACGGTAGCCCCCGATTGGCGGCCTTGTGGGGCCGTCGGGCGGCGCAAACCCTGTGGCGGCATGAGGAAGCCGCCCTCGCGCTGCTGCGCCTGATGCGGGGAGAGTAGCCGATGACGGTCTCCCCCCGCCGCATCGTCCTGATCAAGCCGTGTTGCATGGGCGATGTGATCTTCGCCACGCCGTTGCTGATGGCGCTCCGCCGGGCGTACCCGCACGCCGCCATCGATTGGGCCGTGAGCGACGGGGCTATGGCCGCCCTCCGTGACCACCCCGACATTGCCGCCCTGATCCCGACAGGGAAGCGGGCCAACCCCGCCAGCCGCCCCGACGACCTGATCCGGCTGACGGCGGCACTCCGGCGCGGGCGTTACGAGATGGCCGTTGTGCCGGATCGCTCCCGCCTGATGGGGATTCCGCCGCTTTTGGCGGGGATTCCCGTGCGGGCCGGGCTGGATAGCGCCGGGCGCGGTTTCAGCTACACGATCCGAGCGCCCGTCGATCCGGCGGAAATCCGGCATGAGGCGGAGATTTACCTTGACGTAGCGCGGGTGCTCGGGCTGCCGACAGAACGGCTCTACACCTACGCGCCGCCCTCTGAAGCGGCCCGCCGCGCTGCCGAATCGGTGATCGGCGATCAGGGGTTGGCGGGCCGTCCGTTCGTCGTAATCCACCCCGGTGGGGGAGTCAATGCAGGCATGACCATGACCGAGAAGCGGTGGCCGCCCGCCCGATTTGCCGAAATTGCCGAGCGGTTGACGGCGGCCTACGGCGCGGCAATTGTGATCGTCGGGGCAGGCACTGACCGGGCGGCGGCAGCGGCGGTGATCGAGGCGGCGGCAGTTCCGGTGATCGATCTGGTGGGGCGGTTGAATCTAGCGGTCACGGCGGCGCTGGCCGTGCGGAGCCTCCTGTACATCGGCAATGATACGGGCATGGGGCATTTGGCGTGTGCGGCGGGGGCGCGTACCATGATGATCTTCGGCCCGTCTGACCCGCGCCGGTATGCACCCTACGGCCCCCCAGAGCGCACGGCCCACGTTTGGCGGCCCGTCGCCTTGCCTGCGGCGGGCGTTTCGGCGGGCGCGCCCCGTCATTTCGACTGGGCGCGAGATGGGGTCAGTGTGGACGAGGTCTGGGAGGCGATCCGTGCCTTGCTTCCCCCCGCTGCCAATTCCCCCTCTCCCGTGGGAGAGGGGGGGAGGGGGTGAGGTTCACGCGTCCTCTGCCAGCAACCGCAAAAGTGCTTCGCCGTAGCGTTCACGCCGCCAAGGGCCTAACCCCGTCACAGATTCTAAGTCCGTCATGGTTTGCGGCACATGAACTGCCATCGCCCACAACGCCTCTTTGGAGATGATCACATCGCTTTCGACGCCCCGCTCCGCAGCGCGGGCCTTGCGCCAATCGCGCAGGCGGTTGTACCGGGCAAGGGTCGCATCATCGATGCGCGGTTCGCTCGGACGGCTGGGCAGGGGGGCTGCCCAACCGCGTTTGACCGCTGCAACAAACTCACTCCCGTAACGCCCCAATCCGCTACAGCCGGGCAGGGCCGTTATTTCAGCGATGGTTTGCGCCCCGCTGCGGGCAAGTGTGGCGAGGGCTTCATCGGTGGCGATTTTGAAGGGCGGTACATCGCGCTGGAAGGCTAACTGATCGCGCAGTAGGTACAGTTCCCGCAAAATGGCCATTTGCCGCCGAGATAAATCGCGGGCGGCGTTGATATGCCAGTAGCCGTCAGGGTCAAAGATTTGGACGGACGGGGACAAGGCCGTAATCGCCTCGAAGAGTTCGAGCGCCTCCGTCAGGTGGCCCTTCTCCTCCAGTTCTTTGCGGAGCATATCGCGCAGCGCAGGTAGGTAGTGGGTATCCATGCGGGCGTAGTCAAGCTGTTCGCGGGGGAGGGGGCGGACTGCCCAATTGGCCCGCTGGTAGGCTTTGTTTACGCGCACCCCGAAATAATCTTCCAGCAGGCTGCCCAACCCGACGTTTTTGCGGCCCAAGACGCGGGCGGCCTGCATGGTGTCAAACAGGTTGGCAAACGTGAAGCCGAAATCGCGCTTGAGGCACATGACATCGTTATCCGCAGCATGGAGGACTTTTTCGATGGCGGCGTTGGCCATCAGCGCCCCCAACGCGGTCAGGTCATGCACGGCCAGCGGGTCGATCAGCCAATCTTCGTGGCGGGTCGAAATCTGGATTAGGCAGACCTGCTCTCGGTAGGCATACAAACTGTTGGATTCGGTGTCGACTGCGATGAGGGATTCGGTGGCAAGGCGCTCCGTCAATTGGTGCAGGGCCGCCATGCTGGTGATCATCTGGACAGGTGGGAGTTTTACGACCATGAATCCTAAAGTAATCCTCTACTACGGGGTTCATTATCACCCTAAGGCAAGACACGGGCAAGGGCGGAACCAACAGGGCACAAAAACCAGCGGGGGGTGATGCGCCTTCACAGTGCCTTTGTTCAATAAACCGTAGGCGCAGGGCAAAAGTTTACGCTATACTTTGGGCGTTAAACGTACGTTAACCCCATGAGGGAGTTTGGCTGACATGAACATGCGTAAAATGCTTGTTGCTCTCGTCGCAGCTGTGCTGGCGCTGGGCGTGCTTGTGCCCGCCGTCAATGCGCAGGACGACCCCACCCAAAAAGTTCCGCCGGTGCTGCCCGACCTCGGCGGGCGTACCATCGTTGCGGTGTCGTCCAACGACTACACCCCCTTCAGCTTCAAAGACGCCGCCAGTGGCAAGAACATCGGCTTTGAATACGAATTGCTGGATGAGATTTGCCGCCGCCTGAATTGCAAACTCGAACACAAGGAAGCCGCTTGGGACGGTATGTTGGCGGCCATCAATCGCGGGGAATACGATCTCGGCCACATCGGGATCACGATCAAAGAAGAGCGCAAGGCGCAGGTCGACTTCAGCGACCCGTTTGTGGTGGTCGAACAGCGCATGATGGTTCGCGCTGATGAAAACCGCTTCACCGATAGCGCTGGGTTTATCGCCAACGACGCCCTGAAGTTCGGCGCCCAACCCGGCACAACCAGCTACTTCTCCGCCGCCTTCTTGGTGGGCGAGGCGAAGGAAAAGGATCGCGTTGTGCCTTATGACTCCTTTGCAATTGCCGTCGAAGCCCTGATCAAGGGTGACGTTGACGCCGTAATCACCGATACCGTCGGCGGCGCGGGCTTCATCGGGGCCAACGCGGGCAAACTGAAGCTATTGGACGAAATCCTTTCCCCCGATCCGCTGGGGTTTGTCTTCCCGAAGGGCAGCCCCCTCGTGGAACCCTTCAACCTCGCGCTGAAGTCCATGAAGTATGACGGCTACCTGAAGTACCTCGAAAACAAGTGGTTCTTCCTGTTCCAGCCGTAAGCCCCTCACAGACGCTGCACTAGCCTTCGCCCCCGATCCCCGTAGGGATTGGGGCATTTGTTTTGATGTCACTCCCCGACGCGTTCGGTTTGGGCGGCCAGCGGTAGGGTGAAGTGGAAGGTCGTCCCCACGCCGAGTTCGCTCTCCACCCAGATTTTGCCGCCGTGCGCCTCGATCAACCCCTTCGTGAGCGACATGCCCAAGCCTGTCCCCGTTTGCGAGCGCGCAAGGGGGTTCTCGCTCCGCCAGTAGGGTTTGAACAGGTTTTGCAAGTCTTCAGGACTCATGCCGATCCCCGTATCCGTGACGGAACAATGGATTACCTCTGCTGGGCCGTGCTTATCCCACACGTTGAAGGTATGTTCGACCCGTACACGTACCTGCCCATTTTCGGGCGTGTATTTGTTGGCGTTGGTCATGAAGTTCGTCATGACTTGCACCAACCGATCCTGATCGCCGCGCACTTTGGGCAGGTCGTTAGGCACTTCCAGTTCAACGGTTTGGCCTTTTTCATCGAAGGCGCGCTGCAAAGGCCGCACGGAGTCCAGCACGACAGAGGCGAAATCGACCACAGCGAAGTTGATACGGAGGTTGCCCGTCTCTTGGGCAGTCAGGTCGCGCAGGTCGTTCACCAGATTTTGTAGGCGTACCGCATTTTGCTGGATCACACCCAGATATTCCCGCTGTTTGTCGGTGAGTGGCCCAAACGCGCTCCCCGCCAGCAAGACTTCGGCATAGCCCTTGATGCTCGTCAAAGGCGTCTTGAGTTCGTGCGCCACCATCGACACAAACTTCATGCGCGAATGGTTGGCCTGCCCGACTTGCTCAAAGAGTTGGGCGTTAGAAATGGCCGTGTTGGCATGTTCGGCGATGCTCTGGATGTGCTCTGCCGTCAGAGGCTTCAGGATGCCCGCTTGTGTCGTCTCCAGCAGCAAGACCCCCGTGACCTTTTCCCCGCGAATCATCGGCACGGCCAATTGTGCCACCGTGCCGGGCAGGATCGCATAATCGTCGGGGTTGATGGTCTCCGTCGGGGTGAGCAGCAGGTCGCCCATGCGGTACACCTCCGCCAAAATCCCGTAGTCCAGCGGCAACACCGTCCCCGCTCGGATCACTTTTTCGGGGTAGCCCGCGCAACTCACCACCCGGAAACTCGGCGGCTCATCGACGACCAGCGCCAACAGGCCCGCGTCCGCGTCCGATTCGCGGATGGCATTGTCTACCGTCAGGTCAACCACCCGTTGGAAGTCTAGGGTACGGTTCAGTTCCTGATCGATGCGCTGCATGTTGAACAACTGGCGGATGCGGTCTTCGAGGGCTTCGTCCGTTTGGCGGAACAGCCGAGCATTTTCGATGGCGATAGCCCCTTGCCCCGCAAACGTCATGAGTAGGTTCACGTTTCGGTCATCAAAGCCCGTTCCGTCCCGCTTGTTGATGACCTCCAACACCCCGATCACCTTCCCTCGCGCCGTCAGGGGCACGGCCAAGATTTTGCTGGTGCTGAAGTTGGCGTCTTCAGCCAACTCGTTCCGGCCCGCCCGGACTTCGCCGAACCAGCGCGGGTCGCTGCGGGCATCGTTGACGATTATTGGTCGGCCCGTCGCCGCAACAGTTCCAGCGACGCCGCTACCGGCGGGGATACGGCTACCGATCAGTTCTTGACCGGCGCCACCCGTTGCCAACCGGAAGACCAGATCGTGGGATTCCTCTTCGACGAGCAGCAGGCTCCCCGCCTCACAATCCAAAATGGTGACGGCGCTCTGCAAGATGTTTTCAAGCAGGGCGTCAATATCTTCAAAGAACGTCGCCAACTGGCCAGAGGTTTCATTCAGAACCCGCATTTGCTCCGCGAGTTGGGTGGTTTCGTCCAGCAGGCGCAACTTGTACAACGCCGTCGCCGCGAGGTCGGCCAAGTTGCTGAAGGTGCGGGTTTGTTCTTCGGTGTAGACGATGTTCGGCTCATCGGTGGAGATGACCAAGCAGCCGATGATGCGGTTTTCACCCGCATTCAGGGGGACGGCCACCCACGCCCGCAAATTCGGGTTATCGACGGGGAGGCCGCGCCGGGCCACTTCACGGGCGTAGTTGTCGGTGCGGAATGGCCGTCGGGTACGGATGACCTCGCTGTACAGGTCGCGGCCAAGCGGCCAACTCAGGCCCTCTTTTTCGCTGACCCGGTCCTCGCCCTCTTGGTACAATACGAAAGTCAATTCATCCTGTTTTTCATCGTACAGCACGATGAAGAAGTTCGGGGCGGGGATCACGCGGCTGATCTGGGCTTGGATGAACTCTAGCAACGTGTCGAAGTCCATCGCAATGTTGAGCGCCGTACTGACCCGAACCATGACCTGCAAGGCGCGTTCATTCTGCTGGGATTCGAGCACGATCCGGGCGCGTTCAAGGGCGGCGGCGGCTTGTGAGGCGACCCTCTCTAAGAAGCGCAAATCCTCGTAGGTATACGGCGCGTTATCGTGGCGGGGGCCAAGTGCGATAAACCCGTTCAGCCGCCGGATCGAGCGCATCCGGGCCAGCAGGGGGGTGTTCATTACGGCAAGGCGGGGCCGGTCTGCGGCCAATTCCGCCGGGGGGATGTTCGCCCGTTCGAGGTATATCACAGGTGCGCCCGATTCAATGATCCGCACCAAGCCGCCCGACGCCCGGAAGCGCACATCGGTTTGGGGGTGTTGGTGGGTCGGGTCGGGGGCGGGTTCGTAATCCCCCGTGAGGACATTTTGCAGGAAGATAAACAGGTGCTGGGGCGCCAAGGCCGCCATCAGCTCGGCATGAAGCAGGTCGACCACACCTTTTGACTCGATGGTGGCGGTCAGGCTCTGGGCAAATTCTTCCAAACGGCGGCCATACATGCGCCGTTGGCGGAAGAAGGCACGGTCTACAAAGCGCTCCATGCGCACCCGCAGGGGGCTGAACAACACCGCAATCACGAACAGCGTAATGGCGATCACGACGGGGTTATTGGGCCGGATCACCGAGTCGGTCAGGACGTAGACCGCCCCCGTCAGGGCGAAATAACCGAAGGTTAGCAAGAGGACAAGGATGCCCAACACCACGCTTTCGCTAATGATGCGGTCTGTATCCGTCTCCCGCTGGAGCGAAATGGCATACAGCATGGCCAGCGGAAACACCAACATCGGCGGCTGAAGCAAGATCGTCGAGAAGCTGAGGCCAGTCAGGTGTTGGGTACGTTCGATGAAGGTCGTCACGAACCACAGGGCCAACGGCGCAATGGGGACGAACACCCCGATCAGCAGGACGGAGGCCTGCTCCCGTGCGAGGGCCGAAATCGCCGAGCGGCGGCGAACGACCATGCTGACGATCATGCCGATCCCGCTGAGGAGCAAGAAGGCATTGACGAGCAAAACGCCCAGATCATAGGTATCTGGCGAGCGCTGGCCACTGATCAGGGCTGCCGCCACAAACACCCCAACGGCTAACCCGCTCAGCGCAGGCCGCAACGACGGCACGCGACGGGTGATGCCTAAGGGGTAGGGGAAGTAGAGCGCCAGTTGGGTAAACATGGCCCCCAACAGCACAACGCTGCCCTTGTACAGCAATTCAAACTGGTAGGTCGCAGTGACCTCAAAGCGGCTGATGAGCAAAACCGCGCCTGCGGCGATGATCACAATCAGAGTGCGGGCCGCCGCCTGATGCCGCCGCCTGACCCACACCCAGAGGGCTACCCCTAACCCAACAACCGCCACGAGGAAGCCCAGCCCAAAATACCCGATGAAATCGACGAAGGGGACGGCCATCAGGGGGACTTGGATAGTACACAACGCGGAACTGGAGTCTGGGGCGGGGACGCATTCGGCAGCATTCGGCGCTACGCGGGCCGCCGGGCGCAATACTTGGAGGGTGACCCCCTCGCCGAGTCGTTTCGTGCTAAGGTATTCACGGAGACGCGGGCCAACTGCTGAGGGCGGCAGGGCTTGCCCATCTACCGAGATGATCACATCGTCGGGTTGTAGGCCGGCCTTGAGGCCCGTCCATTCGCCGCCCAGCGGTTGCGTGCCGATCACGTTCCCCGGATAGGTGACGACGGCCCCCAAAAAGGGTTGCCGATACCAGCCTACCGCCAAGATTAGCCCGGCCACGACCACTGCAATCGCAAAGGCGAGGGCTGCCGTCGTGAGGGTCAGGCCGAGCCAATGCACACGGGAAGTATCGGGCTTGGTCTGCCGTTCGGTGTATTCGATCTGGTCTAAGGTCGGGGCGCTAACGCTCATAAGTTAAACAGCGCTCCATCATGTACTGATCTGCCTCACGCAGTGCGTTCCTTGGGATGGGTCTGGCAGCATTGTAACACGAATTGGCATGGGCGGGGAGCAGTCCGGCGGGGGGGCGTCTTTTTCCCCGTCGGACTCTCACTATTTTCAGAGCGAATCTTAACCTGCCACTCGTCTACGCTCCGTTGAAGGGTTCCGTATTGACGTGTTGAGCAAATTCGGGCAAAAAATCTGACGGGTTCTGGGCGGAGGTGACAAGGTAGAGCGCCTCCGCTGCCCGCGTCATGCCGACGTATAACAGGGCGCGGTCATCTTCGCGCCGCAATTGGCGTTCTTCTGGGTCATTTTCGCGGTGGTTGTAGGGCAACGTCCCGTTGTGAAGGCCGTAGATGAAGACAATCGGAAACTCCAGCCCCTTCGCGGAGTGAATGGTCAGGATTTTGACCTGCTCTGCTAAGATGTTGAAGTGCTGATCGGTGTGAATGGCGCACGGGATATCCTGCACGGTAAGGTCTTTCTTAATGACTTCGCACAGTTTTTTTGTGGGGCACAAAACGGCGAAATCCGACAGGCGGAACATCTGATCCTCGACGAGGTCTAGGATTTTTTTCCCAATAGCGCGGCGTTCGCGGTCTGTCGTATCGCACTGGAGCACAATCGGGGGGATGCCACTCCGCTGGCATACGACAGGATCGATCTGCCCTTCGTGGTCTTTCCGGAGGGTGTTATGCTGGTAAAGGGCTGCTGCCGCCGCCGCGATCTCCCGCGTGCTGCGGAAGTTCCGGCGTATCCCGAAGCTGTGGCCCTGCACCTGAAAGCCAGAGGCTTGCCACGCAAACCCCCGCGCATAGAGCGTTTGTGCGCTATCGCCGACTAAGAAGACGCTCTTTTTACCCGTTGCATTGGGCTTCACCAACATCCCGATTGCGCGCAGCTGGACGGCGGTCATGTCTTGGGCTTCGTCGATCACGGCGCAATCAAACGGGGCTTCGTAGGGCTGTGCGGCAAGGCTTTCAAAGGCCGCCTGTTCGAAATCGGCCCACTCATACAGCCCGCGTTGTCTGAGGGCGGCCTGATAATGCTCGTACACCTGCCAGATGGCACGGCGCGTGCTTTCCGGCAGGGCTTTTCCGCGCCCAATCCGCGCAAAGGTTCGGTACAGGTCAAAGGTGGTTAGCCCGTTCCCTTTGATCATCTTGAACTCGTCTTGGAAGAAGCGCACGTCGTAATCAAGGGCGGCGGAGGTCATGGTGCGCCGGACGGCGGCGATGCCCTCTTGAAGGGTGGCGCGTGAATCGAACTCTGAGGAGTCTTTAACGATGTTGAAGTGCCGCCCCCGCTGCTTCATGATCTCCATCAAAAAGGCGTCGATGTGGGTCACGGTCAGTTCTGGGGGGAGGGGGCCGATCAATTCTTCGATCAGATCGCGGACGGCTTGGGCCAACGTCTTGTTGTAGGTGACGAACAAGACCCGTTTGCCCTGCTCCGCGTAACGAATGGCGCGGTAGATGGCGACTGTCGTCTTGCCGGAACCCGCGCAGCCGCGCAAAAGTGCCGCACCGGGGAAGTCCATTTCGACGAAGCGTTGTTGTTCCGGAATCAGGTTCAGCATCAGGCGCTTGATCTTGCCTTCGCAGTAACCTTCTAGCTTGTCCAGCGTGGTACGGTAGATCAGGCGGGCCGGATCGAACGGGTCGGTGGGGTTGGTGGCGAGTTCGGTCAGCCATTGCAGGCTGTGGGCGGGCAAGCCGGGCAGCTGTTCAAGCGCCTCGAAACTCTCCGCCTCCCGAACGGCCTTCACGAGGTGGCTTGGGACGCCGAGCATCCGCAAATGGGCAGCAGGCAGGTTCGCAAAGGGGTTCTCGCTAGCCTGTGCGGGCTGCAATTCATCAAACGACCACAGCGGGGCCGTTGCAGGTTGGTCGGGGGCGGGGGCGTCTTCTTTTAGGATGCGGCGAAAACCGGTGTGGGGCGAGAAAGTCCGGCGGTGCGCGAAGTCGACAATCTCGTGGTCGCCCACGTGCCACAATTTGATCTGCCCGCGCTCGATTTCGTAGATGATCCGGTGGCGGTCTGTGACGTAGGCTTCCCAGACCTTCGAATTACTGCGCAACCGATGCGCATTCAGCGAGGGGTAGTATGGGTCTTGGGAGAGGCGTTCAATGGCTTTCTGAGTACGCTTCTGAATATCTCTTGGGAGGGCCTCAAACTCGCCCACGAAATCATCACTTAATAGGTAGGACAAAGGGGATGCGTTGCTCATGCTGGGAAAAATCCTCCAAGTGTACGTTTTGTTGAGCCAGCTTGTGGGCCACAACACCAACGCAGGGAATCACGTTATCCTACGTTTACACTAAACGCTTCTCATCGAATTTTCCAATGTTATTCTAAATTGTCGGAGGGGGAGAAATCACCCCGCCCCCATTTGTGTGAATGAAGGGGGCGGGGTGGAGGTACAAGGGAGAGGTTATTCCGTGCTGAAGTTGGGCACGCGGCAGCACAACACGAGCTGCTTGGCCGCCTGCACCTCATCGACGCGGCTGACGGGGGTGGTATACGGGGCGCTGTGCAGCAGATTGCTATCCTGCCGGGCCTCCGCCGCAATAGACTTCATGGCGTCAATGAACTTATCCAGCGTCTCCTTGCTCTCGGATTCCGTCGGTTCGATCAGGAGCGCCTCCGGCACGATCAGCGGGAAGTAGTTCGTTGGCGGGTGCATTCCGTAATCCATCAGGCGCTTGGAAATATCCAGCGCGTGAACGTCCGGCACGTCCGGGAAGCGCCCTTCGATCACGACCTCGTGGCCGCAGTGGCGGTTGAAGGGCACTTTGTAGGTATCGGCCAACTTCACCCGCACATAGTTCGCGTTGAGGACGGCGTGGCGGCTGATGGCCTTTAGCCCCTCTGCGCCGTGTAGCGAGATATACGTGAAGGCCCGAACGTGCATCCCGAAGTTGCCGTGAAAAGCCTTCAGGCGGCCAATGGTCTTTTCGGGGGTGTACCAGCCATACAGCGGAGCGCCGCCGTCTTCGCTGGCCTCTTCCACGATCTTGACGATGGGGCCGGGCAGGAAGGGCGCCAACTTGCTATTCACGGCCACCGGGCCGGAGCCGGGGCCGCCGCCGCCGTGCGGGGTGCTGAACGTCTTGTGGAGGTTGTAGTGCAGCACGTCAAAGCCGAGTTCGCCGGGCTTGACGATGCCCAGCAGGGCGTTCATGTTAGCGCCGTCCATGTACATCAGGCCGCCGCAATTGTGGACGATCTTGATCACCTCCAAGATGTTCTCATCGAAGACGCCCAGCGTGCTCGGCACGGTGATCATCATCCCTGCGATGGTGTCATCGCACACCTTGCGGAGCGCCTCGAGGTCTACGTCGCCGCGCTCGTCGGAGGGCAGTTCGATCACGGTGTAACCTGCCATCGTGGAAGTCGCCGGATTCGTGCCGTGTGCGCTATCCGGCACGATGATCTTAGTGCGCTTCGTATCGCCCCGATCCAAGTGGTAGGCGCGGATCATCAGGATGCCGGCAAATTCGCCGTGTGCGCCCGCCGCCGGTTGCAAACTAACCGCCTCCATGCCCACGATTTCGGCTAGCCAGTTTTGCAAGGTATACATCAGTGCCAACGCGCCTTGTGCGGTGGTGGGGTCTTGCAGGGGGTGCAGCATGGCGAAGCCGGGAATCCGGGCGGCGTCTTCGTCGATCTTGGGGTTGTACTTCATGGTACAACTGCCCAACGGGTAGAAGCCCTTATCAATGGCGTAGTTCAGCCCGCTCAGCCGGACGAAATGCCGCACCACGTCGATCTCAGCGACTTCGGGCAGGGGTAGTTCATCGCGGAGCAAGTTAGCGGGTAGTTCGGCGCGGAAGTCCGATTCGGGCACGTCGCACTTCGGCAACAGGGTATCGGCCTTGCGGCCCGGCGAACCGAGATCGTAGATCAGCGGCTCCAGAACTTTGGTGGCGTCTGTCTTAGCGACCATTACATTACACTCCCTTTAGTTATTGGCGCGGTCTAGGGCTTCAACCAGATCGTCAATTTCGGCGCGGGTGTTGGTCTCCGTCACCGCGATCAGCATCTCGTTTTCGCGGTCTGGGTAATCTTGGCTCAGGTCGTAGCCGCCGATGATGTTGTATTCTTCAAACAGGAAGGCATTGATGTCCTTCACGGGTTTGGGGCACTTCACCACAAATTCTTTGAAGAACGGTAGGCGCTGCTGGACGCTGTAGCCGGGGAGTTCGCTGATCTGATCAGCGGCGTAGTGGGCTTTGTGGTAGCACAATTCGGCCACGCGGCGCAGGCCGTGCTTACCCATCAGGGCAAGGTAAATGCAGCCCGCTAGCGCCATCAGGCCCTGATTGGTGCAGATGTTGCTGGTGGCCTTTTCGCGCCGGATGTCCTGTTCGCGGGGGCGCAGGGTCATCACGTAGGCCCGCCGCCCATCCTGATCCACCGTCTCGCCGATGATGCGCCCGGCAATCTTGCGGACGAGGTCTTTTTTGGTGGCGAAGAAGCCCAGATACGGCCCGCCAAAACTGAGCGGAATGCCCAGACTCTGCCCTTCACCCACCACAATATCAGCGCCGTAGTCGCCGGGGGCGCGGAACATGGCACACGCAATGGGATCGACGATGATGCACAGCAATGCGCCCGCCGCGTGAACCTTCTCCGCGAGGCCGTGCATGTTCTCGATCTGGCCGAAGAAGTTGGGGTACTGAATGGCCAGCATGGCCGTCTTTTCGTCCAGCAGGTCGATCAGGTCTTCCAACTTGGCGCTGCCAGATTTATCCCCCACGAAGCGGACGCCCGTCCCCTGATGGTAGGTGCGTGCGACGGCCCGGTACTGGGGGTGAATGTTCGGGCTGAGGATGACCTTGTTCCGCGCCCCACGAAAGTGCGTATTGGCGACGGTGACGGCCTCCGCGAAGCTGGTTGCACCATCGTAGTGGCTGGCGTTGGCGGCCTCCATGCCCGTCAGATGGGCGATCATGCTCTGCCATTCAAAGATGGCCTGCAACGTCCCTTGCGAAAGTTCGGGCTGGTAGGGAGTGTAGGCCGTGTAGAACTCGCCCCGAAGCAGCATGTGGTTGATCACGCTGGGGGAGTAGTGATTGTAAGCGCCCGCGCCCAAAAATAGGGCATATTCCGACCCGGCGGCGTTCGCGCCCGCCAACGATTGCACGTTCCAGAGCGCTTCCATCTCGCTCAGGGCTTCGGGCAAGTTCAGTTCGGGGAAGCGCTTGGCGGCGGGGACGGCTTCAAACAGTTCTTCGATGGATTTTACGCCAATCGCGGCCAACATCGCGGCCCGATCAGCCTCCGTGTGCGGGATATACATAGGCTTTCCGTGCTACCTTTACTCAAGATACGAGAACCGTGCGCCGGGCGGGCGGGGGTTAGCCGTCTGCCCGGTCACTTGCGAAGGGGGTGAGGCCACCTTACCCGCGGGAATCGCAGTAGGCGGCGTATTCTTCGGCGGTCATCAAAGACTCTAGCTCAGCGAGGTTGCTCGGCTTGATGCGGATCATCCACGCTTCGTCGAAGGGCGACTGGTTGATCTTCTCCGGCGCTTCCTCGAGGGCGTTGTTGACGGCGATCACCGTGCCGCTGATGGGCATGTTCATATCAGAGGCTGCCTTGACGCTCTCCACCGTCCCGAAGCGCGCCCCAGCAGCGAGCACCGCCCCGACTTTGGGCAATTCCACGAACACAATATCGGACAGGGCGTCTTGGGCGTAGTCGGTAATGCCGATCACGGCTTCTTCGCCTTCGATGCGCACCCACTCATCGGAGCGCAGGTAACGGCAATCGGCGGGGGTGTTCCATTTGGACATGATGCGTAAAGTTCCCTTTCTGGTACGGTTGTTATGAACGGCCCCGCCCACACGACGCGGGCACGCTGGGCCATAAGTATTCACTATAACAAAAAAGGGCCTTCAGCGCGTGTGCTGAAAGCCCCTGTTTTACCAGCGGTCGGGCGCAGCGCGTCCATGGACCTGAGAGATTCGCCAAACAGGGTAGCAGGCCTGTTTGGGTTGCCCCTTCGGTGCTTCCTGAGCAAGACTCAGGAAGGCTCTCCGCGCCGCACAATAAGTTGTGCATAAATAATACCAAATCTCCGCCGTCCTGCCAAGTAGGGGGTAGGGAACCGGATTGTGGTATACTCCCTACCGGAACCCAAACCCACTGAGCGACTAACCCTATGAGCCTAACCGACCTAACCCTGACCGAAGCCCTCTCCGCCCTACGCGCCCGCCAATGCAGCGCCGTAGAGCTTACACAGGCCTACCTAGACCGCATCGCCCAGCTTGACCCAAAGATCGGGGCGTACCTGACGGTGACGGGCGAACACGCCCTCGACCAAGCCCGCCAAGCCGATCAGCGCCGGGCTGACGGCGAAGACGCCCCTTTGCTGGGCATCCCGCTCGGCATCAAAGACGTGCTATGCACCGAAGGCGTCCAGACCACTGCCGGATCGCGCATTTTACAGGGCTTTGTGCCGCCGTATACGGCCACCGCCGTGCAAAAACTCTTTGCGGCGGGCGCGGTCATGCTCGGCAAGACCAACACCGATGAGTTTGCGATGGGGTCTTCTACCGAAAATTCGGCTTACCACCCCACCCGCAACCCCTACGATTTGGAGCGGATTCCGGGCGGCAGCAGCGGCGGCAGCGCGGCGGCCGTCTCGGCGCGGCTGGCGGCGGGCGCACTCGGCACGGATACGGGCGGGTCGGTGCGGCAACCGGCGGCCATGTGCGGCATCGTCGGGATCAAGCCGTCGTATGGGCGCGTCTCTCGCTATGGGCTGATCGCGTTTGCCTCGTCGCTCGACCAGATCGGGACGTTTGGACGCACCGTGCGCGATGCGGCCCTCCTGCTCAACGTGATCAGCGGGCACGACCCGATGGACTCGACCAGCATGACGACGCCCGTCCCCAACTATGCCGATTTCCTGACGGGGGAAGTGCGTGGCCTGCGGATCGGCGTGCCAAAGGAATACTTTATTGAGGGCATCCAGCCGGAAGTTGAGGCGGCGGTGCGGGCGGCCATTGCCCACCTACAGGCGCTCGGCGCGGAAATTCAGGAGGTCAGCCTGCCGCATACCGATTACGGCTTGCCGATCTACTACCTGATCGCCCCGGCGGAGGCGTCGGCCAACCTCGCCCGCTTCGATGGCGTCCGTTATGGGCCGCGTAAGGTGGGGGATGGTACGATGTGGGGGGCCTACCGCGAGACTCGCGGTAGTGGCTTCGGCCCAGAGGTCAAGCGCCGCATCATGCTGGGGACGTATGCGCTTTCGGCGGGCTACTACGATGCCTACTACCTGAAGGCGCAGAAGGGCCGTACCCTCATGAAGCGCGATTTTGACGAGGCCTTCAAGCAGGTCGACGTAATCATCACGCCGACGGCCCCTAGCACCGCTTTCAAGATCGGGGAAAAGGTCAACGATCCGCTGCAAATGTACCTTGAGGACGTGTTCACCCTGCCCGTGAACTTGGCCGGCATTTGTGGGATTAGTCTGCCGTGCGGCTTCGATGGCAAGGGCCTCCCGATTGGCTTACAGTTGCTCGGCCCGGCCTTCGGCGAAGGGCGCATTTTGCAGGCCGCCTACGCCTACGAACAAACAACCGATTGGCATCGCCGCGCCCCGTCGCTATAACCCTCCCTTCCCTCCGATTTCCCCCTTCGCCTGTCGGCTGAGGGGGGGGCAAGGGGGCGAGGTTTTTTGTTCTCAAAAAAACGGAGTTTTACCCATGAAAGTCGTTATTCCGCTGGCGGGGTTTGGCACGCGCCTCCGCCCCCACACCTTCACCAAGCCCAAGCCCCTGATCAACGTGGCGGGCAAGGCCGTCCTCGGCCACCTGCTGGATAAACTCGCCCCGCTGGAGGTCACTGAATACATTTTCATCGTGGGCTATTTGGGCGATCAGGTTGAGGCCTACGTGCGGGCCAACTACGCCATCAACGCCCGCTTCGTAGAGCAAACGGAGATGTTGGGGCAAGCTCACGCCGTCTGGCTGGCCCGCGAATCGCTCGGCGACGACCCCGTATTCATCATCTTCGTGGATACCCTCTTCGAAGCCGACCTCTCCGGCCTGAACGAACCTAATTCCGACGCCCTGATCTTCGTTAAGGAAGTCGAAGACCCCCGCCGCTTCGGGGTCGTTTCGCTGAACGAACAAGGCTACATCACCAAGTTCGTCGAAAAGCCCGCCACGATGGATAACCGCCTCGTGGTGGTCGGGCTGTACTATTTCCAGCACGCCAAGCCGCTGTTGAGCGCCATCGAGCAACTCATGGCCCGCAAGATCATGACCAAGAACGAATACTTCTTGGCAGACGCCATGCAACTCATGGTCGAAGCTGGGCAGCGCTTCCGTACCCGCCAAGTCCAGACGTGGCTGGATTGCGGCCAACCTGATACGGTGCTGGAAACCAACCGCTGGTTGCTGGAACACGGCCACGATAACAGCGCCCAGATCAACTCCCCCAACGTGGTGATCATCCCGCCCGTCCGCATTGACCCTACCGCGCAAATCAGCAATTCGGTGATCGGCCCGCATGTCACGATTTCAGCTAACGCGAAGGTAGAACATAGCGTCCTGCGCGATTCGATCATCGAAGAAGGGGCCGTCTGCCGCGATATTCAGTTGGAACAGAGCCTCGTCGGGCGGAATGCCCGCGTCGAGGGTAAGGCGCGTTCAGTCAACGTCGGCGATTCGTCGGCGGTGGGCTTCGCGTGATGAACGGGGGGGGAAATGCGTAGTTTTCTATCCAATCGGGTGCAGGCCGTCCCGCCATCGGGGATTCGGCGCTTCTTCGATATTGCTGCCACCATGCAAGATGTCATCTCGTTGGGCATCGGCGAGCCAGATTTCGTCACGCCGGAGCACGTCCGAGCGGCGGGCATGGCCTCCCTCCAGCGGGGGGAGACGCGCTACACCAGCAATTCTGGCATGTACGAGCTGCGGGTGGCCATCAGCCAGTATGTGGCGGGCTTGTACGGGGTCGAATACCACCCCGAAAATGAGATATTGGTCACAGTGGGGGTGAGCGAGGCGCTTTACCTAGCGATGACGGCGATCCTCGACCCCGACGATGAGGTGATCGTGCCGGAACCGTGCTATGTGTCCTACATGCCAGAGGTCACCTTAGCCGGCGGAACCGTCGTGCCCGTGCCGACCTACCTTGAAAACAATTTTGAGGTGACGGTAGAGCAGATCGCGGCGGCCATCACCCCCCGCACGAAGGCGATTTTGCTGGGCTACCCCAACAACCCGACGGGCGCGGTCATGAGCCGCGAACGCCTGATCGGGATTGGGAAGTTGGCCGAACAGCACGACGTGCTGATCATTTCCGATGAAATCTATGATCGGTTGGTGTACGGCGTGCCGCATACCCAGATGGCGAGCCTGCCCGGTCTTCGGGAGCGCACCCTCGTGTTGAGCGGCTTCAGCAAGAGCCACGCCATGACCGGCTGGCGGATCGGCTACGCCGTCGGCCCGGCGGAGATCGTCGGGGCGATGCGGAAAGTCCACCAATATACGATCATGTGCGCCTCGACGACTTCGCAAGTGGCTGCCATTCAGGCCATCCAACAGGGCGAGTCTGACGTGGCCGCGATGGTTGAGGAATATGACCGCCGCCGCAAGCTGATCGTGAATGGCTTCAACCAGCTCGGCCTGACGTGCTTTGAGCCGCGTGGGGCCTTCTACGCCTTCCCCAAGATCGCCGCGACGGGCATGGACGCCGAAACCTTCTGCGAACAACTGCTGCACGAAGAAAAGGTGGCCGTCGTGCCGGGCGGGGCCTTCGGGGCCAGCGGGAAGGGGCATATCCGGGCCAGTTATGCCACCGCCTACGACCAGATCGAACAGGCCCTTGAACGGATCGAACGCTTCATGCGTCGGCACGGCTAAGCCACACTGGGTAGGCCGTTTCGTCGTTTTGTATAGGTTGTATTTGTGTTGGTGAAAGCTATAGGAGAAAACCCCCGATGACAAATGCTGCCATTCAACCGCTCTCGCTGGATGATGAGCGCCATCCGCTGAACATCCTTCGGAAGGAACTTAACGCTCGACGGGCGCAGCAAGAGAAGATCGAAAAGTTACTCCAAGAATTCACCCGCCGCCTGTACAGCGGGTTTGAATCGGCGGTGAGCAAAGCCCTCGCCTTAGGGATCACCAATCTGGGGCAACCGCAACGGATTCCCCACCCGGCGGGCGGGTGGCGGCAAGCCTTGCGGCTGCCCATCGACGATTGGTCGATCATCATCGTGCCCTTAGTGGGGGCCGCCCGCCCCAACCTACGTGATGAGGCGCGCATCCCGAACGCCCGTTTTAAGGAATTGGCGGGCCGGATCGCCTTTTTTGTGGGGGATGACCCTAACACGGAATCGTTTTACGACATCGTGATCTTCGCGGATGGGTTCTGGTTTGCATGGGGGTATGGTTGGCCGCGCAACGCCGACGACATCGAAGCGACGGACTTTGACTACATGGCCCTCGACTTGCTGGCCAGCTTCGTCAAAGATATTCACACCACGTGGCGGCCCCGCAAGTTACAAACGTCGGGCAATACGGGCACGGTGCTCAACCAGTCGATGGATGCTAAGAAGCGCGTGTACACCTACGGGCTACCGGGCGAAGAATAGGCGGCAGAGAATAGACGGGGGCGCAAGTTCCCTTTGCGCCCCGACAAAATTCACACTTCCTTTATGGACGTTACGGACGCACCGCCGTGCGGGGGCGGCTTTTGGGGGGGACGGTATAGCAGATTAGCTTATGACCGTTGAGGACTTGCCCATTCATGCCTTGTGCGGCGGTACGCGCATCTTCAGGAGATTGCATCTCCACGAAGGCAAAAGCATGGAGTTGGGTCGAATTCCGTACCAAACTGATTGACTCCACATGCCCGTACTGGGTGAACATGCGCTGCAAATCGGATTCGGTGACTTCTGCGGACAGGTCGCCAACATAGATTCGAGTGTGGTTCATATGCTTTAGCACGCAACGCAGGGTGTTTGGGCGTGCTTCCCCTCCTTCAGAAAGTTGATCGTTGATGCGGTGGAAAAAGTCTTCACAAATTTCAGAACTTTTGGGTAGTATATAGCAAATTACGTGTACCATGACAGTCCGTTTAAGAAATTTAACGACATCAGAACAGAAGCTAATCGTTTGTTTCAAAGTGGAACAATTTTACAAACCCTCTCGGCAGCGCTGCCCCCCCCAACAGGCCTCAGTATCCGGCAGGGGGCAAGAAAAGGCCTATCCCCCTCCCCCGAACTTGCTCAGTTGACAGCCATACAACCCGCTTATACACTTGTACCAACTTGGGAAACTGAATCCCGAAGGGATTTAATCGCGCAGTGGAACCCCTTAGGCGGCAGCATGGCAGCAAAAGACGACCTGATTGCAATTAAAGGAATCCGCGAGGGGTTGCTGTTGACCCTTACCGCTGACAGCAGCGAGTGGGGCGAGGTAACAGCCCGCCTTTCGGTTAAACTTGATGAGAAGAAGGGCTTCTTCAAGGGGGCGCGGGTAGCCCTCGATGTTGGCCCACGTCCTGTGTTGCCCCATGAAATGGATAGCTTGCGGCTTCTGCTGCAAAAGCGCGAAATGACCCTGTGGGCCGTCGTTTCCACCAGCGCTACCACCCAAAGCACTGCCCGCAATCTGGGCTTGGAAACCTCCCTTGTGACGGCAGGCGAATCGCTGGAGGCTCCCGAAGTCCGTTCGGAGGAGGCCGGCGAAGGGGCGGTGCTCGTCAGCCGGACGCTCCGCAACGGGCGCTCTGTGCGGAGTAGTGGACATGTCGTGATCATTGGCGATGTCAACCCCGGCGCGGAGGTCGTGGCGGGGGGCGATGTGATCGTGTGGGGGCGGTTGCGCGGCATCGTCCACGCGGGGGCCAACGGTGACGAGTCGGCGGTGGTGTGCGCCCTCGATCTGGCCCCGACCCAACTGCGCATCGCGGGGTACATCACCGTCTCGCCCGATGATCGGCGACGCAAACCCAAGCCAGAGATGGCGCTAGTACGGCAAGGGCGCATTGTTGCAGAAGCATGGAACGGCTAGTTTTATCGCAGTGCTCAGTGGCAGTGGTAGGGAGGCGATGTGGATACACGCGGGGCAACCGTCCCACACAGCGGGCTAGGCAAATCCTCACGGGTGATTACGATCACTTCGGGCAAGGGGGGAGTGGGTAAAACCACCGTGACCGCCAATTTAGCCGTCGCCTTGACCCACTTGGGGAAGCGGGTCGTTTGTATCGACGCCGATATTGGCCTACGCAACCTCGACCTGATCCTCGGTTTGGAAAAGCGGATCGTCCACGATCTGGTTGATGTGGTCGAAGGCCGCCAGCCCCTCGCCAAGGCCATGATCCGGCATAAAACCTTCCCCGAACTGTACCTGATCCCCGCCGCCCAAACCCGTGACAAAACTGCCGTCAGCCCCGTTCAAATGATCCGCATCGCCAACGAACTCCGCCCCGATTTCGATTTCATCATCATCGATTGCCCTGCCGGAATCGAGCGCGGCTTCAAGAATGCCATCGCCCCCGCCGATGAAGTACTGATCGTGACGAACCCGGAAGTCTCCGCCGTGCGCGATGCCGACCGCATCATCGGGATTTTGGAGACATTGGAGCGCCGCCCGCCCGCTAAGCTGATCATTAACCGCGTCAAGCCGGAGATGGTGCGCCGGAACGAGATGCTCTCGCCCGGCGACGTGACCGACATCCTCGACGTTGACCTGATCGGGGTGGTTCCCGAAGATGAGACCGTGCTGATCGCAGGCAATAAGGGCCTGCCTGATACGACCTCGCGGGCGGGGCAAGCCTTCCGCAACATTGCGCGGCGGCTACTGGGCGAAGAGGTCCCATTCATGAATTTGGAGAGTAGCGGCGGGTGGTTCCGCCGGATAGCGCGGCTGTTTGGGGGCGGCGCGGCAGGCAAAGCTGGGGAGGGTTGAGGTTTATGAGCACACTCTGGGATCGTATTTTTGGCCGCCGAGCGGGAACAGGCAGTACGGGGAGCAGCCAAGCGGCCAAAGAACGCTTGCAACTGGTCTTGGTCACAGACCGCAGCGAACTTTCGCCGGAGACGCTTCAACAGATGAAAGACGAGATCATCACCGTGATCTCCAAGTACGTTAAAATTGCCCGCGACAAGGTTGAAATCAACGTCGAAACGCGCCAGCGCGATAACTGGCTGG
>Ga0272446_1001686_pt1 | contig 31632 bp, 23 predicted proteins | sample YNPCB0061_FD_194587 | JGI IMG/M metagenome (GOLD analysis project Ga0272446, IMG submission 194587) | Hot spring microbial mat communities from Yellowstone National Park, WY, United States - YNP-CB-006-1 | ecosystem: Environmental > Aquatic > Thermal springs > Hot (42-90C) > Sediment | place...
TCACCACCGGGCGCTTCCTGCGCGAGAACCCGCGCACGGTGCGGGCCTTCGTCGAGGCCACCCTGCGCGGCTGGGCCGACGCCCTCGCCGACCCCGACGGCGCGGTCGAGCTGATCCTGGCCTACAACCCCGAACTGGAGCGCGAGCAACTGGCCTTCGAGGCCGCCGAGACGATCGCGCTGATCCGCTACGGCCCCGGCGAGCGGTGCCCGGGCATCAACGACCCGGAGCGCTGGGCCGCCGAGGCGCGCTTGCTCCAGGATCTGGGCCTCCTCAGCGCCCCACCCGACCTGGAGGCCGCGGTGCAGAGCCAGTTCGCGCGCGATTACTACGCCGCGCGGGGGGTGCGGTGCGGGGGGTAGGGGCGCTTAGACAAGGTTCAAAAGCGAGCGTTTCAACGTTACAGTTGCTCCACAGCTCCACAGCTCCACACCTCCACACAACCGGCCTGTAGAGCTGTAGAGCTGTGGAGCTGAACCCCAGATTGTCAAGCAGGTTTGAAGCATGTCTTAGTATGACAACGAGACTTCACCGTGGAAGCGCATCCTGATACCGACCACCGCCTGTTACCCCGAGCCCTTCGGCTTGGCTCAGGGTACACTCCGCGAGGGATCTTCCACCGCATGCACTTCAGCCGTCCATGCGGCTGCGCCGCACAACGCCGCAATGAACATACGTTTGTTCTTGGGAGGGCTTCGCCCTCCCAGACCCTCCCGCGGTTGGGGGAATGGGGAAACCGGGTTTCCCCATTCCCCTGCGGGTCGGGGGCGTGGGGAAACCCGGGTTCCCCACACCCCTCCTCCGAGGAGCTATTTTCACGTTAGATTCCTCGCTGCGCTCGGAATGACAAGTCTCGTTGTAATATTTGGGAGCGCATTCTTGCTTCATTGGCCAGCAGCGCTTGCCTATAGACTCATGGTGGTCTGTGTTCCGGCTGCATCATCGTCCTTCCACCATTCCGCAGTGGTCCCCGTGACATGGCGGTAACTCACGCCGAGTTCGCGGAAGATCTTCCGGGCGCATTCGATCTTGCGGCGCTCGTGGGGGAACTGGAGACGGCTCAGGTCGGCTGAGCCTTTCGTCTCGCGTACCAGGTGCAGAACGACCGTGCCATCCTCGCTGCGCCGGGCGATGCCCCAGTCCGGGTTGTAGTTGCCAATCACTTTCGGGAAGCGCAGCTTGAAGGCCGGTGGGAACTTGAAATAGAAGATCACCTGCGGATCGGCGTTCAGTTGCGCGACGAAGTCCTCCTCGACTCTGGAGTCCTTCTGCACCTGATCGTACAGGCTGGCACTACTTCCGGCGACGGTTTCCTTCTGCGGATAGCGCTTCCTGGACGGGAAGAGGTCCTTGATCGGGTACTCGTCGCTCGGGCCATTCACGCTGAAGGCGATCCGCTCAACGATGTGGTCGGCCAGCGCGCCGCTCACTTCCGTCAGGAAGACGGCGGCGAACCCCTCCGGGTTGCGGAGGAGCATTTGCTTCTTGTCCGCGCGCATCCGCTTGAAGATCGCGTTCACCGTTGGCCGAGTCAGACCGGTCTCTTTCGCGACGCGGTCGAGCAGATTGAAGACGGGGTAGGTCGTGTCGGGTGTCTGGATGACCCGCTCCTGTGGTCGTTGCCCCAGCTCGCTCTGAAACTCGAGCGCGGCGACCTTCTCAAGCACGCAGTCGCTGAAGATTACCCGCGAGCGCTCGCCAGCAGCCACAATCTCCACGACAGTGAAGCGGCGTAGCCGCTCGTCGTTGAGTAGTTTGCCGAGATTGTCGCCGATACGCAGCCAGCGGGTAGTGCTCGTCTCCTGGTTGTCGGTGTCGCTGATCACGACGCTGACCCTGGCCCGATCGGGCTGCGCATCCTCCAGTCGAAGGCGGTAGCTTACGACGACGAAGCGGCCCTTCTCAACTACCAGGAGTGGGGCCGGGAACGTCGCGTTGTTCAATCGCTCGACACAACAGTCAATCAGCGCCGGAGTGTCAACATTGATACAGTAGTCAATATGGCGCTGCAGCCGGGACCAGAAGTCGCGGAAATCCTGGAGTTCGAAGATGACGTCGTTGCGCCTGGCCCACTTCCTGGTCGCGTCGCTCGGTGGCGGCGGCGGGGCATCGCCGTCTTCCTCGTACTCTTGTTGGAGGCCGCGCGCAAAGGCGCTGTAGCTCTCGTTGGCGATCACCGTCAGCAGGTTCGTCTCATCGCCAGGCACCCGCGCGCCGGTCTGGTCAACGCACAGTCGCATGCCGCGCCCGATCTCCTGCCGGCGCCGGATCTCCGAGGTTGTCTGGCGCAGCGTGCAGATCTGGAAGACGTTCGGGTTGTCCCAGCCTTCCTTCAGGGCGGAGTGGGCAAAAATGAAGCAGACTGGCTCGTCAAAGGAGAGCAGGCGCTCCTTGTCACGCATGATCAGTTCGAAGGCGGCCTTCTCGGCCTCGCGCTCCCTGGCGTTCTTGCCCTCGGTGTCGATCGCTACCTCTTCGCCGGTCTTCGTCTTCGCCCTGGCGAAGTAGGCCTCGCGCACCTCCTCGGGTCGCCGCCCGCGCAGGCGCTCGGAGCGATGTTTGAGGCGCTCGAAGGCTTCATCGAAGATCCGGCGCACGATGCCATCCTCACCGGTGTAGCTAGCCACCCGGTCGATGAAGAAGAGCGAGAGCACTTTGATCCCCTGTGGAGCCAGGCGTTCCTGCATCTCGAGATGCTGCTCGATCGTGCGCTCGATCTGGACGCGGAAGATTTCGGCGCGACCCGCGCCGCCGGCTTCGTTGAGCGCCAGCCGCTCGCCGTTCTCGAACTCGACCACCTGCGACCGCGCGTCGATGTTGGCGACAACGTAACCAACATGCTCCTCGCGCAGGGTCTTCTGGTAGAGATTGTCGCCCTGCTTAAGAGTCAACTCGCTTTCCCTGGTGCGCCCGCGCTCATAGACAACGGTGCGCACCCTGGCCGTGATCGGCTGCCGGGTGACGTTCAGGAGCGCGAGCTGCTGCGCATTGGAGTTGTCGCGCTCGGTAATGCCCAGCACCTGGATCTTTTTGACGAGGTTGCGCCGGTACGCCTCGAACGGCGTGAGCCGGTAGACAAGGTTCGGGCTTGTCCGGTGGGTGGCGCTGTAGCGCAGGGCAAAGAGCGGGTGGAGCGTGCGCAGCGCTTCGCGGGCGCGCGGGCTCTCCATATTCTGTGGCTCGTCCAGGATGAGGATGGGCCGGGTCTCCTGGATGAACTGGAAGGGCTTGCGCTCGCCGGGGAGCTTCTCGGACGCCTTGTAGAGGTTGTTGCCAATCTTGTTGAAGGCATCGAGGGTCATCACCATGACCTCGGCGAAGGTCGAAGTGGCAAAGGCCCGCAGGCGGCTCAACTGGCTGCCGTCGTAGCGGGTGAAGCCGACCGGCTCGTTGCCGTAGAGGGCGCGGAAGTGATCGCGCGTGATTGCGAAGTTCTTGACCACGCCCTCGTAGATGGCGATACTCGGGACGACAATGATGAACTTGCTGAAGCCATAGCGCTGGCGCAGCTCATAGATCGTGCGCAGGTAGACATAGGTCTTGCCGGTGCCCGTCTCCATCTCGATGGTGAAGTGCGGGTAGCGCCAGGACTCATCGCCAGCGCCCTCCATGACCAGACCGTCGTCGCACTCCAGCATCAGGGACTCCTCGAGTCCGTTGCGCGCCTGGACGACCCGCAGGTTGTCGAGCAGCCACGCCTCGCTGAGGGCCTGGAAGGGCGGCAGGTTGGGGACAATGTCGCCGCCGAGCGAGAAGTCGGCCTTGACGCCAGGCAGGCCGTCGAAGAGATCGGCGACGCTCCTCACCGCGTCGAGTTGGTAGTCCTGGTTCGGGTCGAACCGCAAGTTGAGTTTCGGAGCCATAGATCACCACTCTCGATGCCGTGGGCGTAACCCCCTCGGTCGCTCAGTGCCGTCGGGGTAAACCCCTCAGCCAGATTCTCAGCGAAGCCGGCCTGCGCCGGCTCGCGCGGGCCGCACCGGCAGCCGTCGGGGTGAACCCCTCGGCTAGCGCCTAGCGAAGCCGGCCTGCGCCGGCTCGTCCAGGCCGCGCAGGCCTCGGTCGCCGAGCCCTTCAGGGCGACGGCCGTCGGGGTGAACCCCTCGGCTAGCTCTCAGCCAAGCCGGCCTGCGCCGGCTCGTCCAGGCCGCGCAGGCCTCGGTCGCCGAGCCCTTCAGGGCGACGGCCGCCCTCAGATCACCCGCAGATTACACCGGTCACCCAATCGCAGCTTGGCCTCATCCGTCAGCGCGCTATCGAGGCAGATGAAGACGTCCTCGGCGGCGAGCTGGATCTGAGCGATCGTCTCGTCCACAATCCGGTCATCCAGGCAGACGAAGAGCCGGTGGCCGACGGCGTCCGACTCGATCCGCTGGATGCGGTTGCGCTCGAAACCCTGCTCATCCGTCACCGTGCTATCGAGCGGAAAGCCCTGGAGCAGCATCACTTCGACCAGCACGTGCTCGCGCTGCCATCCGTCGACCAGCGGCGTCTCGATGCGGTCGAAGAAAGTCTCCAACTCCTCGACGCTCTCGCCCTGATAGTCCTGCCAGGCCTTGTAGTTCGAGCGCCCGAGCTTGTAGACGCGGAAGCCGAGGTCTTCGGGAGTGTCGCGCTCCTGGAGGTCGCGCTTGCTCTGTGTCTCTTGCTTCATGCGCTTGATGACGCGGCGGATGCGCTCTTTGCCTACATCAGAAATAGTGATGTAGCCCAGTTCTCTCGCATTTGAAGACTCGGGTGTTAGCTCAGGAACCTGAACCATAATGAAACGACGGCTTCCTCCATCGGATCTGTTCATTTCGAAGACCGCCTGTGCTGTCGTACAAGATCCCGCGAAAAAGTCAAGAATTATCTCTTCATCATCGCCTGCCGTACCGATCTCCAGACATTTCCTTACTAAGTCAACTGCCTTGGGGAAGTCGAAGGGTGGTTTACCAAAAAGCCTTCCTAATTCCTCCTTGCCGTGCTCATTATTTATTGAGCTATCCAACCAAATCGACTTTGCCTTAGTCGTGGCACCATCTTCAGGGATATAGTCCTTTCTGAAGACACGCCATGAACCAGTATTTACCTGGCGCGCAAGAAGGAGTTCATTGTTCTTTCTTGCTTTATCTTTGCTCCATGTCCAACATCCATCATCCCCCTTTGAGTTTCTGGGATAAACTTCTACAGAGAACTCATCACTACGCTCTAAAGAAACCCTCCCACTAGACGGATCCACATAGAAGGGATAATAAAGATTCGGTCGATTAGCCCGCGTGAAGACGGGATTTCTATTTCTAAGCTCAAGTTCTCGATAACGTCCCTCACTGTCACTTTTATTGTACGCTTCGAGCGCCTTGCCAATTTTCGCAATCTGGTGCAACGATTCGACATCAGGATCATTTGTGAATACTAGAATGTATTCGTGTGTTTTAGCTATATAACGATCTAACGTTCGCCCACGAGGATTCAATTGGACAACCAGGAGTGCAACGAAGTTCTCTTCGCCAAAAACCTCGTTCATTACTTGTCGTAGATGATGCATTTCATTGTCGTCTATTGAAATGAAAATGACTCCATCAGGACGAAGAAGGTTTTTTGACAGTCTAATACGCGGATAAATCATGTTCAGCCAATTTGAATGGAATCTACCGGCAGCGCGAGGATTGGATATTAGAAGTTCACCATTTTCATCTACCTGTTGTGTCTTCTTTAAATAATCACCCAATGGCTCAGTGTAGTTATCTTTATACACAAAATCATTCCCCGTATTATACGGCGGGTCAATGTAAATCATCTTCACCCGCCCCGCATAGCTCTTCTGGAGCAGCTTGAGCACCTCCAGGTTATCGCCCTCGATAAAGAGGTTGCGGGTCGTCGCCTCATCCACGCCCTCGCCGGGGGCGGGAATGAGCGTCCCCTTGCTCGGCCTGGCAGCCAGGCGGCGGGCCTGGCGCTTGCCCGGCCAGGTCAGGCCGAAGTGCTCGGCATCGGGCCCTTCGTCTTCCAGGTAGGCGCCCAGCGCTTCGCGCAGCGCCTCCCAGTTCACCGCGCCGTCGGCGAAGGCCTCGGGCACCACGGCGCGCAGCTCGGCAAGGCGGTCCTCGGTGAAGGTGAAGGAGGGGCGGAGTTTTTCGATGGGCATGGGGCAACCTCTCTATCATCAGGGCCGTCGGGGTGAACCCCTCGGCTAGTGCCTAGCGAAGCCTGCCTGCGCCGGCTATGGGTTTGAATATAGCGCAACACCAGGGCTATCTCAAACGGTCTATTCTCAAAGCCTCGACTGAACCGAGCGACCCTAACAGCATTTCAGGATATACATCTCAATGTCACAGCACAATTATACGCAGCTCTACATCCATCTCGTATGGTCAACGTGGGATCGCCTGCCCCTGATCAGCCCGGCGATCTAGCCCCGCCTCTATCGCGCAATCGAGGCCAAATGTGTCGCGCTCGGCTGCCAACCCCTCGCGCTCGGCGGCGTCGCTGATCACGTGCATCTGCTCGTCTCTTTCACGCCAACCATCTCCACCTCACGTCTCGTCGGCGAGATCAAAGGTGCGAGTTCACACCTCATCACCCATGAGATCCAGCCGGGCCAGTTCTTTCGCTGGCAGGGCTCATATGGTGCATTCACCGTCAGCCAGACAGTCCTCGATAAGCTACGCTCATACATCCTCAACCAGAAGAACCATCACGAGTACGACTCGACGCTCCCTGAGTTCGAGCCGTTTCACCAGGCCGCGGAGGCGGCCTTCGCCCCGCTAGCCGAGCCCGTCAGGGCCACGGCTGCCGTCGGGGTGAACCCCTCGGCTAGCGCTCAGCGAAGCCGGCCTGCGCCGGCTCGTCCAGGCCGCGTAGGCGGCCTTTGCTTTCCAGTAGCCGCGCCCGTCAGGGCCACGGCTGGCCGTCGGGGTGAACCCCTCGGCTAGTGCTTAGCGAAGCCGGCCTGCGCCGGCTCGTCCAGGCCGCGCAGGAGGCCTTCGCATCCCCTAGCCGAGGGCTTTAGCCCGACGGCCAGCCCGGCATAGCGGATGAATTTCCCAAAGACCATCAGGTCCACGGCTCACTCCAGGGTCGCCGGCACTGGCGCCGCGTCCAGGCCTGCGACCAGGCGGTCGGTCAACTCGATGTCGGAGGCCGTGTCGGCCAGGTAGGTCATCATCGCGTCGGCCACCCGGCGGCTCTGCTGCGCATTATAGGCGCGAAAAGAGTCGCAAGAGTAGCGCGCATCGCAGTTGATGCAGACCTGGGTGGCGAAGTTCGCCTTCATACCAGGCAGGCGGCTCTGAAGTTTCGCGACCGGCGCCGGGTCGAAGTCGCCGTCCTCGATCGCGTCAACGATCTCGCCGAAGTGGCGGATCGTCTCCTCCAGGCGCTCCTCGCTGAAGGGAATGCGCACAACTGGATTCCACCGGGCGAGCTCCGCCTCCAGATGCCCGGGAATGCCACTGCTGAGGGCCTCTTTGACGGCGCGCGGGAAACTCGTCGAGATGATCGCCGTCTCGTCGAGCGCCTGACCGCGCAGGTGACGCCAGATATGGGCGTAGACGTTCAACTGTCGCTCATACAGCTCCAGGTTGCCGCGGATCGTTTCGAGGTCGTGGGTCTTGATGTCATACATCGTCGCGCGGCCCTCCTCGCGCACGATATCAACGACGCCTTCGATTGCGAACTTGCGGCCCTTCGGCGTCGTCTGGCCCGGCAGGGTCAGCTTGACTTCGGTCTCGGTGACCCGCGTCGCGACCTCGTGCAGCTTCAGCCAGTAGAGCCGCACCTGCTGCCAGGCGGCCTCGCGCGCCTCGGGCGAGAGCGAGCGCCCGTCTTCCATGCGCAGCAGTTCGTAGTTCTCCTCGAAGAAGCGGCGCAGCACCTCTTCGATCGGCGCATCCGTAGGCGGCGGGATCGTCGTCATGCCTCGCTCCTCCGGGCGATCAGGTACTGGTGCAGATCCTCAAGCGTCTGATGCACCAGGCTGCCGAACATCATCGTCTGGGTGCGCGACGGAACGAAGCCGTAGCGCTGGAAGATCATGTACTGACGCGGGCACTTCTGATAGCTCAGATAGTCGCCAGTATAGGAGTAGGTGCGGGCGAGATCGTCGCTCTCCAGTCTGGCCTCGGGCACTGAGTGAACATCAAAGTTCGGGATGCGCACGACGCCGCCGTTGTCGAGCATGGTCTGGAAGGGCGGATTGATCCGCTGGCCCCGGCCCCTGAAATGGGCGAGGACGAGCAGATTCTTGGCGCGCGAGAGCGCCACGTAGAACATGCGCATACTGTCGAACTCGCTCATCCGATGGAGCGGTTCGCCCCGCCGATCGAGGAGCGGGTTGACAATCTGCTCGATGCGCTGCGGCCCCCTGTCGTCCTTGCGTAGCGTGCCGAGGACGACGACCGGAAATTCTAGCCCCTTCGACTGGTGAACGGTAAGAAATGGGACGCGTCCCTTCGGGAAGGGGTCTTCGGCGTCCTCGTACTCCGACTCGCCGCGCCGGAAGAGCGCGAAGAGGTAGGAGGAGAAGAGCAGCCGCTTGAAGCGGTCGCTCTCGAGATGTTCGGCGGTGATGATCGGCGCGTACTCGTCAACAAAGCGGCCGAGGTACTGCGAGATCAGGCCGAGGTTGCAAACAGGCCCCTCGTCCTCGCCGCGCTGGGCCAGGTCGAACATCGCCTTGAAGTGGCCGAAGCCGCAGAGCCGGTAGAAGAGGTCGAGCACGTTCCAGTCCACCGAGGCCGCCCGGTTGATCACGTAGCCCAGATCCACCGGGCGGCCCGCCGCGATCCGCCCCTCCACGATGCGCTGGAAGTAGGCGCTCGTGATCGGCCTGCGCGCCAGATCAGAGAGCCCTGGCGCGCTGGCAAGCGGGCGCTTCATGGTTGCTGGATCGTACGGCGCCCTGAGACTCCAGCCATTCCGCTGCGCGACCTGCGCGAGCGCCTGGTAGTCAGCCTGCACCCGCTGAAGCTCGGCGCGCTGCGCCTCGATGAAGCGGGCGAGCTGCGGATCGGTCCGCATCAGGCGCTTCCCCTCCATGTCGATCGCGTCGAGCCAGCCGAGGAAATCGTGGTAGTCCTGGCCGGGGAAGGTCCCCTGACCTGGCCGGCCGAAGACCTGCATGATCAGGCCGAAGACCGCGATCGACTCCTCGACTTCGAGGAAACGGCCGGCGCGGGGAGCGTAGACCTGCAACCCCACCGCCTCCAACGCATGCTTCATATGCTTCACCGCCGCCGCTTTGAGCGAGGGGAAGAGGAACGCCACCTGGTTCGGATTCTCGACCTTGCCGGCGTCGATAAGCCGGCGGACGAGATCGGCGATCTCGGCGGCAACGGCAGCAGGTTCGCCCGGCGCGCTCGCGATCACCGAGGCGCGTGTGTCGCTGCTATGGGCATGGATGCGCTTATCGGCGACCCGGTAGAAGCCGCCGTGCTCTTTGCGCCAGTCGCACTGCTCGATAAAGGTCGTGTAGAAGTTGACGATCCGCTCGCGGGAGCGATAGTTCGTCGCCAGCGTAATCTTCGTCGGCTGCGTCCCAAGGTAGCGCTCACAGCGCTCGGGGAACTCGACGAAGTTCTCGACCGTGGCGCCACGGAAGCGGTACAGCGCCTGGTCGTCATCGCCCACCACGCAGAAGTTCCGGTGGCCGGCGGCCAGCGTGAAGTAGATCCGCTCCTGAACCGTATTCGTGTCCTGATACTCGTCTACGATGACGTGCTTGAAGACCTCCCTCGCGCCGGGGAAGCGGTCGAGCACGGACAATGCGCGCTGCTGGAGCAGCGCGAAATCCGCGCGCTGGGCTGCGCCATGGGGTTGCAGCGAAGCGACGTAGCGCTTGTAGACGAGCAGGAGCGCGCGTAAGTGCGGGTCAGTCGTCCGGGCATAGGCGGCGTCCGGATCGAGGCACTCCTCGGAGAAGCGATTGAAGAGGCCGATGCAACTCTCCACAGCGTTGTGCTGCGATGGGGACGCGCGGCCGGAGAAGAAGCTATTGATCTGCTCGTTGGCATCGCCGAGGAAACCGCCGGCAAGGACGAACTCGTTCCAGTTGCGCTTCTTGCGCATGTAGATGTACTGGCCGAGATCGTCGAGGAGCGTCAGACTGGCGCCGCGCTGACGGTCAGGATAGAAGCGCCGGTCGGCGATGATGCGCTGGCAGAGCGAGTGGAGCGTGCCGACGTACATCCTGGAGAGATCGTACGGCGTGCCCGTGCGGGTGGTGACATGGCCGAGGAGGGCGCGCAGGCCTTCGCGCAACTGAAGCGCCGCCTTCTCGGTGAACGTCGCGAGGAAGATCTCCTCCGGTCGCGCGCCGTGGAAGACGAGGAGGTTCAGCGCGCGCCAGAGGAGCACGCGCGTCTTGCCCGAGCCAGGGCCAGCGGGCAGGTAGAGCGGGCCGTCGACATGCTCGATGGCCCGCCGCTGGCTCTCGTTCGGCGAGAAGCCGACCTCGCTCCAGAGCTGTTCGAGGGTGATGGTGGCAACGCTCATTAGCCAGGCTCCTCGGGGTTTGACATGTTCGCCAGTTCGCTCGCCAGCCGCATGTTCGTCGTGATACATCTACGTAACGGCCTAATCCACCATCCTAAGCTTGCAAGGTGTCGGGTCGATGGCGACCAGGAGCGGCCGTGCCATACTCGTCATCGAGACGATGGCCTGACCAGGGGCCAGACTCGGCAGCCGGGACCACAGCCCTTCATCGATGCCGCCGATCGACCGCTTGAGTCGATTGATCACGCCAGCGTCGGAGATCTTGTGCAGGATGAAGTTGTTGATCAGACTCAAAACCTCGTCAGGCAAGTGTTGCGGGAGCTGGGTGACAAAGGTGAGCCCGAGCCAGCGCTTGCGGCCACGGCGAGCGATCCTGGCGACCTGCTGGAAGAGCACCGGCATCTGCTTGATGCGCTCAGCCGAGAGGAACTCGTGGGCCTCCTCGATCACGACCATCGTGCGGCCCGGCTGCTTGCCTGCTTGCTCCGCCTCGGCGTAGTTGGCGTCCTGCTGCTGCTGGATGCCGCGCAGGATCTCGGCGATCACCAGGTTGTTGATCCGGGGCGAGTCCGTGTCGCTGAGGTCGATGATTGAGACCTGACCGGACGTCGTCAGCTGCTTGTAGTCGAGCGGCTGGACTCCTTTGGCGGTGTTGTCAAAGATATTCAGGCGCCGAATGCGGCTGAGCTTCCCCTGCAGAGCACGCCAGCTTATCGCGTTCCCAGGCAGCGAGCCGCCGCTGTCGCCGCCCTTCTTGCTGCTCCCCTCGCCGGCGCCGATCGACTTTTTGATCGCGGCGAGCACATCGTTTTCGCGGCCTTTGAAACCGGGCGCGTAGAAGCTGATCATGCCCTCGGACTTGTCCACGATGTTCCCGCACGCCGCGATGATGTCGTAGATGTGCGACATCGTCATCCGCGGGTAGCCCTCCTCCATCTCGTCGAGCTCAATAAAACGGGCGTGCTCCTCGGGCGAGATGGGCGAGATTTTCAGCTCCTGTAGGACACGCTTCGTAATGTCATACGCCTTTAGATAGCGAGTCTCCTGGGCCTCGCTCAGCTCCAGCAGCTCCATCACTAGGTATGGTGAGAGCCGGTCGAACATCAGGCAGAAGCTCGTTTGGGGGCGGTGGCGCGGATTCGTTGTCGAGCGGCCGACAAGGTGGTAGACGTGCGTCCCCTTGACGCCCTCCGGCTGAAGGCCCCGCCGCTCCAGGGCAGTGAGCATGCCCCGGTCCTCCGTCGGCTCGTTAATCATCGTGTACTCGCCCTCGGTGTCGATCAGCACCGTGGCGATGCCAGCCTTTTGGAAGCTGTTGATCAGCCCTGACACCGTCGTCGACTTGCCGCCGCCAGTGGTGCCGAGAATGCCGATGTGGCGCGGCAGTACCGACTTACGGTCAGCAGGAATCTTGACCTGAAGCTCCTTATGACCAACCGCCAGGCCAAGCGGAATGTCGCCCTGCACTTTAAGGACTGCTTCGGTCTCTTCGCTATTCAGGACGAAGACCGGGCTGTTCGGCAAGGGGCGGAAGCGCGGCGGCACGAGTACACCGTTGTCCTCCTCGCCGAGCAGTTCGACCTGCACACGGCCGTGAAACTTCGGCATGAAAATCCCACCCTTGACTGTGGTGGTCACGACGATCGGCGCATCGCCGCGGATGCCATCGGGCTCAGCGAACGGTCCTTTGATCACGACGCCCAGGTAGTCACGACCGTCCTGGACGCTCTTGATGCGCACAAGCGACTGGGCAGGGACAAGCTCCATGCTCTCGCGCGGCAGCAGGACGGTGATGCTGTTGTCCTCGCTCGACGGCGTATCGAACATGGTGCGTCCGACGGAGCCCTCATACGCCGCTGGCTCTTTCCACTCACCGCCGGCCTGCTCGGCATCGGCATCGATCGAGTGGAAGACATCGGCTGGTGGAGCAGTGAAGATGTCATCGCCGTGGCCATCAGTGGCAACTCTGTTCTCGTTCAGCGAATCAAAGCTCAACTGGTTCATCAACTCTTCCTTTCCAGCAGAAGTCTACGCCCGCGTCATGCGCTCGTTCAGGAAACGGAACGGTTCGCCAGCGTGGGCGTAGGCCATCTGGACCGCACTATTGAAGATGTCGTTGCCGAAGGTCGTCCGACAGATAGTGTCAGCCAGGTCGATCAGCATTGGAAAGCCGCGGTGCTCCTGGAGGACGCTGTCAGCTATCGCGATCATGGCCGCCTCACAGGCGAAGTCGGCATGGGCGAAGAACACGTAGGGGGGAGCAGCCGCTGATGCTCGATAGACCCCGACGACCAGCTTCGGGCCGACCTCCTTGCAAAACGCCTCAGCCAGTGCTCGGTATTCCCTGCCATAGTGCCCGTTGTCAACCACCGACATCATGCGCCGTTCGAGATGTTCAACGACCAGGAACTCAAGCGGATAGAGCGCCTGTCCCAGCGTAAGCAGGAGGCGGTCGCGTGGCGCACTGGGGACGAAGAGGATCTTGCGGTGATTGAGAACCAGCTCTCGCATGACCTCCAGACTCCGGACAAGCAGGGACATGCTGCCAGAGCCGGTCAGCAATTCGTACGGTGTTGGATTGCCATGACCGACTCGCCATGGCGCCTGAGATTTGCGTGTGAGGATCGCACGCTCAGCATAGGTCATGATGCCACGCCGGGCCAGTTCGCTCAGACGCCCTCGCTCATCGTTATCGGTATTGCCCCGTTGAGCGCGATTCTCCAACAGTGCCATCAGATCGTCCAGGGCGTTTCCCGTACTCGCTCGCAGATCACGACGGTAGAGGCGCTGGGCCCAGGACCCCTGATCACCCTGATATGAGACAAGGCAGACACCGATCTGCGTGATGGTCACAGGCAGCGTATCGTGTTCCACGCTCGTTCCATCACATGCCTCCACCGCACCGTTGAAGAGCAGCTTGCGATGGATATGTTGCAGGTCAGAACGAGTGACACGATAGCACCCCGTGTGAGCGGAAGCCACGCTGCGGTTTCGGAGGTTGGGGAAAACCTTGCGGCGGATGTCATCACGCATCGCGTTTTCCGTCGCCACTGCGCTCTCGACCTCAAGCTCGAGCCGCTCGTAGAGACCTTCGAGATCTCCACCGGTCTGCCATAAGTCAATGTCAAGGGTCGCGGTGAGCGACTCTCCATAGGCGGCGGCAAACGTCTCATCACCAATAATCAGCTCTGTCTCATTGATTTGATTATTCGTATTCGTTGGCGTGTTCGTCATCGCATCCTCCGCAGTGACCATGCTCGTCGTATTGCGCTTCTATTTATTCTTCCACCGCGCTCGGGTAAGTGCGACTCAACACCCAAACCACTCAGCCACCGACGGTCGGGAGGTTTGTTTCGCGAGCGATGCCGCATACGTCCGGGCTACAACTAACGGCAACCCATACTGCTGTTGCAGCAATCCAGTCAGTTCTCGTGCCCGCTCAAATGGCGTACTGGGCATAGTTGTCGCAGCAGCAAGCACATCTGCGGCAGGCGCAAGCAATTCAAGGGCGAGGCGGTCGGCGCGATCCTCCGCCCGGAGGATGGCCCCCTGATCAATACTGCCCTGTGCAGTTCGCGGCATCATATCCTGGTAGAAACCGAGCTTCACGCGCCCCAGGACAGCATGGATTCGCTCCTCAGCAGTTGGCGCTCGCTCTCCATCGAGTACGGACAAGATGGGTTTGCCGAGCAGTGCAATCGCTTCCTGGCGCGGTTCGAGATAATCGAGCAGAAAGTGGGCGACTTCATGCGCTACGGTAAAGCGTTGATCGGCAGCGGCGTCATTCGCATCGATGAAGAGCATGCCGTGACCGCGCGCGGCCACGATGCAGCCACACAGGGCGCGGTTCTGGCAGAGAAACCGGTAAGGCACGCTGCGCTCAGCAAACCAGCGCTCGATCTGCGCGATATCAAGCACAGGAAGCGCGTTCACGCTGATCGGCAAGGAGCGGCTGACGAGTGGAGCGAGATCCCGGGGAGTGGGGGGCGCACCACCGACCGCCTCCCAAAAACGCTCAACCGTTCGTGCGAGCCAGGCTTCAACCATGACGGTCCTCCTCGTTATCAGCCTGTTCATCGCGATCACGGGCAGCTCGGAGCATCCCCGCCCGTGGCCCATCAACCTGGAGCTGTTGCTTAAGCGCTGCGAGCGCGTCGACCTGACGGATGATCGTCACGAGCCTGTCGCCACGAAGCCTGAAGCGCCGGGCGAGATGGTCGATGTCGGCGCCGAACTGCGCCGAATCCGCTGCAGGGCGTCGGCAAAGTGCTAAGCTCACAAGATCGCTGATCTCGCAGCCAAGAAGATCTGCCAGGCCGGCATCATCGAGGTGATTCGCCGATTGATACGCCGCCAGGACACCGGCAAGGAAGAAGGGCTGTTGTTCTGCGCGGCGAGCTGCTCGCGCCAAGGCATCAGAAGAATCACTGCTCATTGAAGGTTGCTCCAAGCCGCTTGAGCATGACCCGAAGACGGTCTTTCGCCTGCTTGACGCGCCGACGCTGATCTGCGAGCGGCAGATGAGCGATGCCGAGCACATGCGCATAGGCTTCAGTTCTTCGCTCTCCACCTGCCATCAAGAGCACGACCTGCCAGTCCTGTGGATTTGTGATCCTGGCACGAAGTTGTGCGATAAGCTCCGACACATCAGCGCCTTCGGGTAATCCGTCGGGAGCCAGTTTGCGAATGATTGCTCCCTCCACATCACTATTCCCATCTGGACGGTCATGTGCGACAGGGTCGAAAGCCTGCTCGCGGTTCAGACGGCGGCGCTCCTTCTTCCAAGTATTCCGGAGGTCGCCGAGGGCATCCATCACCAGATAGTTCCAGAGCGTACCACGCTGGGGATGAAAGTGAGAGGGATCCTGGACGAAACGGAAGAGCGAGTCCGTGGCGGCATCGACGATGAGGTTGGGATCAGGGAGAGTGGGAAACTTGCGCGCCAGCGACGCGATCAGTGGATCGAGGAGAAGCGCTATCAAATCGGAGGGGGCATCTGGCTCACCGGCGATGAGTCGCTGGTGTACCCGATTGATCTGCTCCATTGATGGACGCGATGCTGGCACGTCCTGCTTCCTTTCCGGGGACATGGCTACTCACGCACGTACTTCAGGATGATCTCTGTGCGCATGCGCCGATCCAGATCAGTGTTGATGTTCGCCGTGGGCGGTGGGAGATAGCGGCGGGACGGCGGAAGCACCCGTTCCCAGCACCCGAGTTGGCGCAGGCCAAGCCGTTTCGCAAGGGTTGAAATCGCAAGGGAGTTCTTGACGAAGACGCCCCGGATGCTGGAGTTTCCAATGACAAAGACCGCCCGGCCTCCGGGTCGCAACACACGATGGATTTCGCTGAGCATGGCAGAGAGATCAAGAATGTAGCGCTCGACCATGCGATGTTCACGCTGTGGTAGTAGTCCATCGAGTTTCATGCACCGCATCACCCATGCGGCAAGCTCGGTGTCAGCCTCGGGACGTGGCGCACGTTCAGCCCCAATACTTTCAGCGCGGATAGTACGGAGAGCGCCAAGCTGATGACCAAGCCAGACGAGCGCCAGCCGGTGGCCACGGAGATAATCGATCGCGTTCAGGTACGGCGGCGAGGTGATCACGGCATCGACCGAGCTATCGGCCAGATCGAGTGCGCGCGCATCGCCCAGGGCAGGATCGGTGTTGCCGGGCGGCGGTTCACGTTCGAGACGACGCGCGAGCCGATGGGCTGCCTGGAGGAAACCATCGTAGACCAGATAGGAATTGCGAGTGAACGCCCGATGGGGGCGGCTGTGAGAGACATCGCGCGCGAGCGAAGCGCCCTGGTCTTTTGTGATAATGATCTTGCTGAGTGCCAGGCGCAACGCATCGCTCTCGGCCGTATCCAGCGTCGCGAGGAGGTAGCTTAGTCTGCGCAGTGCGTCTTGTTGCGGATAGGCAAACCAATACCCCACGAACGCACGGGTCTCGGGGTCATCATCAATCCAGGGAAGCACAAGCGTGTCAGCGGGGAGCTGCCAGGCCGCATCTACCAACTCTTGAGCCGCCTCACGGAGGCGTCTGGGATTGGTGGGGGTCGTCCACACCTTCGTCATCAACACCGCGAGCGGGTCCACATCGCGCCCGCTTGCGTGGTGTCCATACTGGGCTGCAAAACGAACGACGGTCCCAGAACCCATCATCGGGTCGAGTACCACCGAACCGGTCTCCAGTCGCTGAACCTCTTCAAGTGCGAGGTGGGGGGCCATGCGCGCTGGGAAGGGATGGATGGGCTGCGGTATAGTCATGGACAGATCCTCAAGCGCCTCAAACTCAGCCGGGGTCATCGTATGCAGTTGGCTATGAAGCTTGCTACACAACTCACGGTTGTGCCGCTCGATCAGCACCGCCAGTCCGTTGTCTTGCGCTCTCCGCTTCGCCAGACCGACCGGCCTTCGGCTGTCATAGGCGCCGAGCGGGCTGAACCGCCAGACCTCACGCGGCGCGCGGCGGAGCGGGGCGAGCAGCTTATGCCCCCTCGCCGGCGCGCAGTGGTCCCGGGGAGCCGGGCGCAGATGGCGCCGGCGCGCCGGGAGCACGGCGCGGCCCTGGGCCTCGATGGATCCCGGGACGCGCCGGGCCTGGCCGCGAGCTCCGCTGAGCGTGGCCGGGCAGACCGCGGCGGGGTTCCGGTCGAACAGGGGCGGAGGCAGCGCCGGTTGCGCGGCGGCGCGTTCAGGGGCGAGGAGGATGGGACCGGAGCGTCAGAGAGACGCCGCAGGCTCGTGAGCGCCGGAGCGCTTCCTGTTGCGCTGAGCGGCAATCTACAATCTACAATCCGCAATCTACAATCTACAACGGCATCGTCGGTCATTGTCGTATCGCTGCGATTCAGAAGTCCTCTGCTCGCGAGCAATCATAGCAAAGCCTCGCTACTGCAAGCGTACGACGTTGATACCGGAAATACGGCGCCGGGAGCGCAGGCAACTTGCCCAGGCAGGACCCCGCGGGCGGGACGTCCGCGCTCCCGGGGGAACCCAACGGGTATTCACGCTAAGGCATGGTTCAAAACCTGCGGTTTGCGCTTGACCGTCTGGCGGGGAGGTGTGGGGGGGGCGGGCCCCGCCCCCCCCCCCACCCTCCCCTGTGGTCCCGTGTCGAGGCGAACTGTCACGTGGGTTTGAACCATGCCTAAGGCGATGGTTCACCCCTCCAGCCGCTCCAGTTCATCAATCAACTGCCCGTAGGTATCCATCGCCGCCTGCACCGGGGCCGGCGTGGTCATATCCACGCCGGCGTCGCGCAGCAGGTCGATCGAGGGCCGCGAGGAGCCGCTGCGCAGGAAGGTGATGTAGCGTTCTACCGCCGGCTGGCCCTCGCTGATGATCTGCCGGCTCAGCGCCAGGGCCGCCGAGAGGCCCGTGGCGTACTGGTAGACGTAGAAGTTGTAGTAGAAGTGGGGGATGCGCGCCCACTCGAAGCCGATCTCGTCGTCGAGCGCGAGCGTGGGGCCGTGGTACTTCGCCACCAGATCGTAGTAGCGCGCCGTGAGGGTCTCGGTGGTCAATGGCTCGCCGGCCTCGACCAGTTCGTGCATCATCAACTCGAAGCTGGCGAACATCGTCTGGCGAATGATCGTCCGCCGGATGTCCTCGATCTGCTGCACCAGCAAGCGCCGGCGCAGGGCCTCATCGTCGCGGTGCTTGAGCAGGTAGTCGGTGAGCAGGGCCTCGTTGAGCGTCGAGGCCACCTCGGCCACGAAGATGGTGTAGTTGCCGTAGACGAAGGGCTGGCTCTTGCGCGTGAAGTAGGAGTGCATCGAGTGGCCCAGTTCGTGGGCCAGGGTGAAGGCATCATCGAGCTGGTCCTGGTAGTTGAGCAGGATGTAGGGCGGAGTGGAGTAGGACCCGCCGCTGTACGCGCCGCTGCGCTTGCCCACGTTTTCATACACGTCAATCCAGCGGCTGCCGAAGGCCTGCCGCAGGGCCGCGGCGTACTCCGGGCCAAGGGGCGCGAAGGCCGCCTCCATCAGCGCGGTGGCCTCGGGGTAGGGCACGGTCAGCGTCACATCCGGCACGGGCTGAGCGTACAGGTCGTAGACCCGCAGCTCGTCGAGGCCCATCAGCCGCTTGCGCACCTCCATGTAGCGGTAGTTCGTGGCGAGATTGGCCTCCACCGTGGCGATCAGGTTGTGGTACACCTCCAGGGGGATCTCATTGGGCGCCAGGGCCGCCTCTAGCGCCGAGGCGTAGTTGCGCATGCGCGCCTCGATCACATGGGTGCGGATGGCCGCCCCCAGGGTGGTGGCAAGCGTGTTGCGGAAGGGCCGGAAGGCTCCGAAGTAGCTCTTGAAGGCGTCACGGCGCACGCGCCGGTCGGGACTCTCGATGAAACGTCGGTAGCGGGCGTGGGAGAGTTGCACCGGGTTGCCCTGCTCGTCGGTGATGCTGGGGAAGCTCAGGTCCGAGTCGATCAGCATCTCGAAGGTCTCGTAGGGCGCGCGGGTGATGTCGCTGAACTGCGCCAGCACGTGCTCCACCTCCGCCGAGCGGACGTGCGCCCGCCGCCGGTTGAGCTTTTCCAACTCGTAGCGGTAGAGCTGCAACGCGGGCGTCGCGGCCAGCCACTCGTCGAGGGTGGCCGCGGGCACGGCGAGGATCTCCGGCTCGATGAAGGCCATGGCCGCGGCGACGCGCGCGGCGAAGGAGCCGGCGCGCTCCTGCAGGGCCTGCCCGACCGGATCGGTGGCGTCGGTGTCCTTGCGGTGCGAGGCGTAGATGTAGAGGGCGTAGAGCCGCTGGCCCACCTCGTCGCGCAGGGCCAGCACCCGCGCCAGGTGTTCGGGGCCCTGGTTCAGGCTGCCCTGCAGGGCGGCGAGTTGCCGCGCCTGCTCCTCCACCGCTGCCAGTTCCTGTTCCCAGGCGGCCACGTCGGGAAACACCACGCTCAGATCCCAGGTAAACTCGACCGGCGCCTCGGCGCGGGTGGGCACGTTTTGGGGTGCGGTTGTCATGCGCTGCGCTCTCCTTCATCGTAACGATACTAATCCTACGCGGACGGTAATGAACGTTGATCCATAATGAAAATCAGGTTGTTCCTGGGAGAGCGCAGCCCGCCCAGACCCTCCCACCAGGTGGGGAGATGGGGCAACCCGGTTTCCCCATCCTCCTGCGGGCAGCGCCCGCCCAGACCCTCCCACCAGGTGGGGAGATGGGGCAACCCGGTTTCCCCATCCCCCTGCGTGAGGGCCTGGCCCTCCCAGACCCTCCCGCGGGCGGGCGCGTGGGGCAACCCGGTTTCCCCATCCTCCTGCTTAAGGGCCAAACCCTCCCGCGGATGGGGAGATGGGGAAACCCGGTTTCCCCATCCCCCTGCGTGAGGGCCAGGCCCTCCCAGACCCTCCCGCGGGCGGGCGCGTGGGGCAACCCGGTTTCCCCATCCCCCTGCTTAAGGGCCAGGCCCTCCCGCGGGCGGGGGTACCGGGCAACCCGGTTTCCCCATCCTCCTGCTTAAGGGCCAAACCCTCCCACGGGCGGGGGTACGGGGAAACCCGGTTTCCCCATCCCCCTGCGTGAAGGCCTGGCCCTCCCAGACCCTCCCGCGGGCGGGCGCGTGGGGCAACCCGGTTTCCCCATCCTCCTGCGGGCAGCGCCCGCCCAGACCCTCCCACCAGGTGGGGAGATGGGGCAACCCGGTTTCCCCATCCCCCTGCGTGAGGGCCTGGCCCTCCCAGACCCTCCCGCGGGCGGGCGCGTGGGGCAACCCGGTTTCCCCATCCTCCTGACGGCTGCGCCTTCCAAACCCTCCTATGGGCAGGGGCGTGGGGAAACCAGGTTTCCCCACACCCCTCTCCGAGAGCTTATGTTCACGTTCAAAGATTTGATATTACTCAAACAGCAACTGCTCCAGACGATCCACGAAGCGTGTCAACACGCCAAAGGCCCGCTCCATCGGTTCGGGGGCGCGCATGTCGATCCCGGCCAGTTGCAGGGCCTCCAGCGGGTAGCGCGAACCACCCGCGCGCAGGCAGTCCAGGTAGCGTTCCGCGGCCCCGGGCTCGCCCTGCAGCACCCTGTCGGCCAGGGCATTGGCCGCGGCGATACCCGAGGCGTACTGGAAGACGTAAAAGGCGCTGTACAGGTGCGGAAACTGGGCCCAGGCAATGCCGTTCCGCGCCGGTTCGACGCGCACCGCCGGCCCGTAGCCGCGGGCGAAGAGGCCCGCCAGCACCTCGATCATCCCGTCGGCGGTCACCGGCTCGCCATCTTCGACCCAGGCGTGGACCTGTTGCTCGAACTGCGCGAGGATGGGCATGAGGAACAGGTAGCGGTGAAAGTTGTGCATCGCCTCCTCGAGGATAGCGATTTCCACCTCTCGCGCCGGACCCTGGGCAAGCAGATGCCCCCGCAGCAGGGCCTGGTTGAAGTTCGAGGCCACCTCGGCAACGAAGGTGGAGTAGTCGGCATACACGGGCATCTGGGCGTGGTTGGCCAGCCAGGAGTGCATCGAGTGGCCCAGTTCGTGGGCCAGGGTGCTCACCCCGTTGAGGGTGCCGTCATAGTTCAGCAAAATGAACGGGCGCGTGTCGTAGCTGCCCGAGGAATAGGCCCCGCTAGTCTTGCCGCGGTTGGGATACACGTCCACCCAGCGCTCGCGGGTCAGCCCGGCCCGCGCCACCGCCGCGTATTCGGCCCCTAGCGGCTCGACGCTGGCGCAGACCAGCTCGACCGCCCGCGGGTAGGGCACGTGGTAGGTCGGCGCGAGCGGCGCGAAGATGTCGCACGGCGCCATCACCTCCAACCCCAGGGCGCGCCGGCGGATGTCCCAGTAGCGGTGCCAGAGCGGCACATGGCGGTTGCACGCCGCGATCACGTTGTCGTACACCGCGCGGGGGAGATTGTCGCGGTCCAGGCTGGCGCTCAAGGTGTCGGCGTAGCCCCGCGAGCGGGCCAGGAACACATCGGCCTTGACGCTCGCGGCATAGATCGCGCCGAAGGTATTCTTGAAGGCCAGGAAACCGTCCTGAAACTGTTCCCAGGCGCGCTGGCGCAGGGCGCGGTCAGGGCTCTGCAACAACTCCTCGATCGTGCCCGGCGCCACCTCGTGCCGCGCGCCAGCGCTGTCCTCCGCGGCGGCGAAGCGCAGGTCGCTCTCGGCCAGCATGAGGTAGGCGCTGTAGGCGGCGCTGAGCGGCTCGCCCGCCCGCGCCAGGAGTTGCTCGATCTCCACCGGGCGCACGTGGGGCGCGCGCCGGCGCAGGTTCTCGAAGTAGTGCCGGTAGGGAAGCAGATCCGGCCCGGCGGCGATCAGCGCCTCCAGCCGTTCCGGGGCAAGGGCCAGCAACTCCGGCTCGGCGAACGCGGTGGCCGCGCCGAGCCGGGCAGAGAGGCTGAGGGCGCGCTCGCGCAGCGCCGCCGCGGCCTGGTTGGTGGTATCCTCATCGAAGCGCATATGCGCGTAGGCGAAGAGCCGGCCCATCATGACCCGCAAGGTGTCGGCCAGCCGCAGCCAGGCGAGCAACACTTCCGGGGCCTCCCCCAGGCGCCCCCGGTAGCCGGCGACCGCGTCCAGTTGCGCCTCGAAGGCGCGCGCGTCAGCCTCCCAGGCCGCCTGGTCGGGGTAGATGCTGGCGAGATCCCATGTATATTCAACCGGCGCCTCGGCGCGATCGGGGAGCGTCACGGTCATTGGTGGTCCTTTCTCAGGCAATGGTCGGGTCAGGAATAGATCACCCGGGCATTATACCCGCGCCGCGTGGCCGGCGCCAGTAGCGCGGAGCGCGTGCCTGTTCACGGGGGCAGAATGAGTTTTAGGCGTGTTTCATACCATTTCCTGTTGAACTTTCCGCATTGGTCGGAGTGCCGGATCGCACGGTGACGCCCTGCGGGGCAATCCACAATCCAAAATCGGCAATCAACAATGGTATCACGTGGAGAAACCCGGTTTCCCCACACGTCTGCGCGCGGGCGACGCCCGCCCACACCCTCCCGCAGGCGGGGGAATGGGGGAACCGGGTTTCCCCAGACCCCTGCTCGAGCCGCAGTACGTTGCAACGAAGGGGCCTGCCCTCTCCCCAGATCTCCCCCGCCGGGGGCGGGAACCCGGCGCCTCCCCCCGGCGGGGGTAGGCTGGGAGGGGGGCTGCGGCGCCGCATGCGCGTAGGCCCCATTCGCGGGGCGCACAACGCCCGATGCAAACGGCCCGCCCGCGTCGCGGCTCCGCGGGCACGGTGACGGCAACCTCCCTGACCCTTCCCCGCCGGGGGCGGGAACCCGGCTCCTCCCCCCAGCGGGGGGAGGCTGGGAGGGGGGCAGCACGCGGCGAACGGTGGTCACCTCAGCCCTCCATGCGGCTCCGCCGCACCACGCCGCAATGAACATACGCTTGTTCCTGGGAGGGCGTAGCCCTCCCAGACCCTCCCGCGGGCGGGGGTATGGGGAAACCCGGTTTCCCCACATCCCTCCTCCGAGGGCCTATGTCCACGTTAGACGAAACCATGCCCCAAAACCCGCTATAATGGCCCAACCACATCCTGCCCGAACGGAGCGCGGCATGGCGGAAACACTGGTGCTGGGGATCGACCAGGGCGGCAGCGGCACGCGCGCCGTGCTGCTGGATCGGGCTGGAACGGTGCGCGGCTACGGGTATCGCTCCGTGGCCCGGCTCTACCCCCGGCCCGGCTGGGTCGAGCAACGCCCCGCCGCCGTGGCCCGCAGCGCGCGCGAGGCCCTTGATGAGGCGCTGGCGCGCGCCGGCTGCGCCCCCGCCGCCATCGTCGCCTGTGGCATCACCTCGCAGCGCGACACCGTGTTCGCCTGGGATGTCCGGAGCGGGCGCCCGATCGGGAACGCTATCACCTGGCAGGATCTGCGCACCGCGCCCCTGGTAGAGGAACTAAACCACTGGGAGCATGCCGCCGAGCGTCGCGCCCGCCTGGGCCAGTTCCCCGGCCCCTACTGTTCGGCCATGCACATGGCCTGGCGCATGCGCCACGACCCGGCCTTCCGCCGCGCCGCCGAGCGCGGCTGCCTGCGCGTCTCGCTCAGCGCCGGCTGGCTCATCCAGGCTCTCGGCCAGCCCGCCGGGCACGCGCTCGACTATTCCCTGCTCCAGGCCATGACCGTCTTCGATCCGCGGCGCCGCGCCCTCTGGGACGAGTGGGTGGACCACCTGGGCCTGCCGCGCGCGGCCCTGCCCGCCCCGCGCCCGACCCTGCATCGCTTCGGCACGCTGCGCATCGGCGACACCGACGTGCCCGTGACGGCGCTGATCAGCGACCAGCAGGCCGCCCTCTTCGGCTACGACTGCCGCGCGCCCGGCCAGGCCGTCGCTACCCACGGCACCGCCTCGTTCGTCAACGTCGTCGCCGGCCCCGTGGCCCCGCCCCAGGGCATCTGCAAGACTTACCTGGCCTGGGAACTCAATGGCGCCCCCACCTACGCCCTCGAAGCCGACATGACCGTCACCGGCGCGGTGGTGCGCTGGCTGAGCCAGATGCGCCTGATCCGCCATGCCGCCGACCTCGACGCCCTGGCGCAGGCTACGCCCCACAGCGACGGCGTAGTGTTCGTCCCCGCCTTCACCGGCCTGGGGGTGCCCAGCGAAGACCGCAGCGCCCGCGGCGCGATCGTTGGCATGACCCTGACGACCACGCCCGGCCACATCGCCCGCGCCTTCTTCGAGGCCATCGGCTGCCAGTTGCGCGCCATCCTCGACGTGATGGAAGCCGAAGGCGGCATGCGGATTGACGAACTGCGCGTCGGCGGGGGCCTGGCCCGCAGCGACGCCGCCTGTCAGATCCAGGCCGACCTGGCCGGCGTGCGCATCGTGCGCGCCGCCGACACCGAAACCAGCGCGCGCGCCGCGGCCCTGCTGGCCGGCCTCGGCGCGGGGGTGTGGTCCACCCCGGAGGACCTGCCGCGCCTGCTCGACCAGGGCGCGCAGACCTTCGAACCGCGCCTCGCGGCCCCCGCGCGGGCCGAGTTGCTGGCGCGCTGGCAGCGGGCGGTGGAGTATGCCCGCGGGTGGGCATGCTAACCTGAAAATGGGGGAACCAGGTTCCCCCATACCCCCGCCCGCAGGAGGGTCTGGGAGGGCCTCGCCCTCACGCAGGGGTAGGGGGAAACCGGGTTTCCCCATACCCCCGCCCGCGGGAGGATTTGGGAGGGCGCAGCCCTCCCAGGAACAACCGTATGTTCATTGCGGCTTTGTGCGGCGGAGCCGCATGGACGGCTGAAGGGAGTATGGCTATGATCATAGACGAAGAACTCCAGGCGAAACGCGAGGCGATCCTGCAGCTTTGCGCGACCTATGGCGCGCACAACCCGCGGGTCTTCGGTTCGGTGGCGCGCGGCGAGAGCGACGCGCAGAGCGATGTGGATTTCATCGTGGATCTCGAGCCTGGCCGGAGTCTGTTCGATCTGGGAGGGCTTCAGTATGAGTTGGAACGTCTCCTGGGACGTCCGGTGGACGTCGTGACCGAGCGGGGACTCAAGGCGCGCATTCGGGAGCGGGTGCTGCGGGAGGCTGTGCCGTTATGAGAGAACCAGGAGAGCGGTTGCGCGACATCCTCGAGGCCATCGCGGCCATCGAACGCTATCTTCATCGCGGCAAGGCGGCGTTCGAACAGGATGAGTTGCTGCAAGGCTGGTTCGTCCGCAACTTGCAAATTATTGGAGAGGCGGCACGGGCCATTCCCGAGAATGTGCGCGCCCTGGCCCCCGAAATCGCATGGCCGAAGATCATCGGAATGCGCAACATTCTCGTTCATGGCTACTTCGATATCGACACCGAAATCGTCTGGAAAGCTGCCAGCCATGATACTCCCGCGCTCAAGGCCCGCATCGAGCGCCTCTTGCAGATGCTGGAAAGTCAGGAATGACAATCTTCTGATATGGCCCGCGCAGGCAGACGACCAGCCAACGGTCTAAAGGCGCGACGTCTGTCGCTGGACCACATACCGGATGCAATTCTGAACAATCATCAGCCGCCGGGCTACCCGGCCAATACCGCTTTATGTGACGAAGGCTAACCGGCGCGCGCCAGCACCACGGTGGCAACGGTTGCGCCGCCGATGATCAGCGCCGTCAGCAGCAACAGCCACAGCGGCGCCATCGCGCCCAGGAACGACACGCTGAACATCGAGATCAGCACCGCGCCGGTGACGATCCAGATCGTCATGATGGCAATCAGGCGGTGAAGCGAGGTCATAGGATAGTCTTTCCTTTCAGCCATCTGTGCGGCTCCGCCGCCCACCACCGAAGGTTGTTCCTGGGAGGGCGGCGCCCTCCCAAACCCTCTCACCGGGTGGGAGGATGGGGAAACCCGGTTGCCCCATCTTCCGGCGCGCAGGCGGCGGCCGCCCAAACCCGCCCACGGGGAAGCCATCGGCACGGGCCGGGGCGCGCGGGCCTCTGGCCCGCCTCCCCAATGGGATAAAATAAGGTTGTTTCTGGATAGGCGCAGCCCGCCCACCGGGTGGGGGGATGGGGAAACCAGGTTTCCCCACACCCCTGCTCGAGGGCGGCGCCTGCCCCAACCCTCCCGCGGGCGGGGGGATGAGGAAACCCGATTTCCCCATCTCCCGGCGCGCAGGCGGCGCCCGCCCACACCCGCCCACGGGGTGAGGGGATGGGAAAACCTGGTTTCCCCTCAAATCACCGGAGGTAGCGTGCCAACGATTTCAGTTACCGTCAACGGCAAAACCTACACCAGCGAGATCGAAGCGCGGACCCTGCTGGCGCACTACCTGCGCGAGCACCTCAATCTGACCGGCGTCCACATCGGCTGCGACACCAGCCAGTGCGGCGCGTGCGTGGTGCACCTGAATGGTGACAGCGTCAAGGCATGCACCGTGCTGGCCGTGCAGGCCGATGGGGCGCGCATCACCACCATCGAGGGTCTGGCCCGGAACGACGAGTTGCACCCGCTCCAGGAGGGGTTCTGGGAGCACCACGGGTTGCAGTGCGGCTTCTGCACCCCCGGCATGATCATGGCCGCCGCCGAGTTGCTCCGGCGCGACCCGCATCCCACCGACGCGGCGATTCGCCGCGGTCTGGAGGGTAACCTGTGTCGCTGCACCGGCTACGAGAACATCGTGCGCGCGGTGCGCTACGCCGCCGAGAAACTGCACGCCGCCGCCATCCCGGAGCGCGAGGTATGATTCCCTGCCCCTTCGAGTACTACGCCCCCGCCACGGTCGCCGAAGCTATCGCCTTGCTGGAGCGTTTCGGCGACGAGGCCAGGATCCTTGCCGGGGGCCATTCCCTGCTCCCGGCGATGAAGCTGCGCCTCGCCACGCCCGCCGTGCTGATTGATATCACGCGCATTGCTGAGTTGCGCGGCATCGCGGTGGAGGGCATGGCGCGGATCGGCGCCACCGCCACCTGGGCGGAGATCGAGCGCCACGCGGAGTTGCGGCGCGCCGTTCCGGCGCTGCCCGAGGCCGTCGAACTGATCGGCGACCCGCAGGTGCGCAACCGGGGCACCCTGGGCGGCTCACTGGCCCACGCCGATCCGGCCGCCGATGCTCCCGCCCTCATCCTGGCCCTCGACGCGCGGATCGAGGCCCGCGGCCCCGCCGGCGGGCGCAGTATCCCCGCCGACGCCTTCTTCACCGATATGCTTACCACCGCGCTGGCGCCCTCGGAAGTGCTCACCGCCGTCGTGATCCCTCCCCTGGGCGCGGGGGAAGGCGCGGCCTACGTCAAGTACCGCCACCCGGCCAGCGGCTACGCCATTGTTGGCGTAGCCGCGTATGTCAAGCTCACAGGCGGCCAGGTGAGCGCCTGCCGCGTGGCGGTCACCGGCGCCGGGCCCATCGCCACGCGCCGGAGCGCCGTCGAGCAGGCCATGCTCGGCAGTGACGGCGCCGCTGAAGCCATTGCCGCCGCCGCCGCGCGGGCCGGCGAAGATATGGAGGTTCTCGGCGACCTCCACGCCAGCGAGGAGTACCGGCGGGCGATGGTCGCCGTCTACACCCGACGCGCCCTCACGGCCGCCGTCGAGCGGGCCAGGAAAGCCATCTAAGCGCCGCGCAACCGCTGGATCCGACAGATAGGGCTACGTCAACGTCCGTTGATCGTCCGCGCCGTGGACGTAAACGCCTCGGCTACGAACGTGAACATACGCTCTCGGCGAGGGGTGTGGGGAAACCGGGTTTCCCCACACCCCCACCCGGTGGGAGGGTTTGGGAGGGCTACGCCCTCCCAAGAAGGATGTTCATCCCGTCGGTGTGCGGCGGAGCCGCATGGACGGCTGGTGCGAAGGCCACCTGCGTGGCCTGTCGAGCCCGCGCAGGCGGGCTTCGCAGAGGCTCGCCCGCGGCTTCAGTCGCCGGGCGGACGACGTGGACGTAGCCCTATCCGACAGAAGCCCGGGCGCCCCACCGCGCGCCAACCCGCGTTCACCCCAGCGCCGGATGCTTGCGATGGGTAAAGATCGCATCCACAGAAATGCCGCTGTGGATGCGCTGGATCACCTCACCCAGCAGTGTGCTGACGCTCAAGACGGTTAACCCCGGCCAGTGTTGCTCGGGCGACAGGGGGAGCGTATCGGTCACCACCACCTCGCGCAGCCCACACTGCCGCAGGCGCTGGGCCGCCCCGCCGGCGAACACCGCGTGGACGCAGCAGGCATAGAGTTCGCGGGCGCCCTCGCGTTCGAGCAGGCGCGCCACCTCCAGGATCGAGCCGCCGGTGGCGATCTCATCGTCAACGATCAGGCAACGTTTGCCGGTGACATCGCCGATCAGATTCAGCGCCTCGGTCGAGGTCAGCGGGCCATCGCGACGCCCGAACTGCTGCGTGCGACGCTTCTCCACGATTGCCAGCGGCGCGCCGATGGCCTCGGCGAAATTGCGCCCGCGCTTGGCGAACCCGACATCGGGCGCCACGACGATCAGATCATCCCAGCCCTTGTCGGCCCAGTAGCGCACCAGCAGGTGCATAGCCGTCAACTCATCCATCGGAATGCTGAAAAAGCCCTGGATCTGCCCGGCATGCAGATCAATCGTGAGCGCCTGATGCGCGCCGGCGGCCTGGATCATGTCGGCCAGCAGGCGGGCCGTGATCGGGACGCGCGGCTGGTCCTTCTTGTCGGTGCGACCATAGGCGTAGTAGGGGATCACCGCGGTGATGCGCCCGGCGGAAGCGCGCTTGCAGGCATCGAGCAGGATCAGCAACTCCATGATCCGGTCGCTCAGGTTGGGCGTCGAGAGGGATTGGACCACGAATACGTCTTTCTCACGGACGCTTTCGTTGAGCTTGACAAAAATGTTCTCGTTCGCAAACTTGACAATCGTCGCATCTCCCAGCGGTACGCCAACCCGTTCACAGATCGCCTGTGCAAGGGGGATGTTCCCGTTGCCCGAGAAGATCCGCATTTCATCGAAGCGACTGCCCATGGCTCCTCCCTGAAAGCTTGCAAGCTGCCTGATGGTCGTTGAAGCATCCTTCCGCTAGCCGCCCCTTTCCCCATCCCCCCGCCCGCGGAAGGGTCCGGGAGGGCGCGGCCTTCCCAGGACAACCTTTGCGCATCGCGTTGGGGTGCGGCGCAGCCGCATGGACGGCTACCGTGAACATACGCTCTCGGCGAGGGGTGTGGGGAAACCGGGTTTCCCCATCCCCCCGCCCCGCAGGGGTGTGGGGAAACCGGGTTTCCCCACACCCCCGCCCGCGGGAGGGTCTGGCAGGGCTTTGCCCTTGCGCAGGGGGTCTGGGGAAACCGGGTTTCCCCATCTCCCCACCCGGTGGGAGGGTTTGGAAGGGCCTGGCCCGCGCGCAGGGGGATGGGGAACCGGGTTTCCCCAGACCCCTGCCCGTAGGGGTCTAGGCGGGCGCAGCCCTCAGGAGTATGGGGAAACCCGGTTTCCCCACGCCCCCGCCCGCGGGAGGGCCTGGCCCTCCAGCAGAGATATGGGGAAACCGGGTTTCCCCATTGCGCCCCCAGGCGTGCGTTGCGCCTGCGCGGTACATTTCACCGCAGGAGATCAATGAGCGCCTCGCGTTCGAGACGCAGGCCGGGTGGCAGGCCGGGTGAGGCATCTTCGACCGGTTCGTCGGCGATCAGCAGCGCCTGAATGGCCGGGCGCTGGAGCAGCGCGGTCAGGGCCTGCGAGAGACTCAAAGCGACGAGGCGCGGCGAACGCCCGAGACGGTTGCGCTGCGCGAAACCCAGGGCCGCATCGGCGCTCTGAAAGACCAGTAGCAGCCGCAGACGCTGCGCCGCCCCGCCGCCGGCCTCTGTGCCAGACGCATCGCCAGCGGTGCGATAGCCATAGAACCGTTGCGTCTGCACCCCCCGCGCGGCCAGGCGCGCCCGCAGCGCCGCCAGGGCCGCCTCGGCGGCTTCGGCGCGGAAGCCCTGCGCGCGGGCCACGTCAATGAAATGATCGCTCTCAGGCATACCGCCTCTGCCAGTGCGCGCGTGCAATCACCGCCAGGCTCCGTAGTAGATAACCCCTTACGGCAACGGCGCCGGCGTTGGCACCGGCTGTACCGTCGTCGGGCGCGGCTCGCCGCGATAGAGGGCCAGGCCGAGCAACCCGAGCTGCACCTCGTCGGGCGTGCCGGCCAACTCGGGGTGATACTCCATGCGCGCCCGCTCGAAGTACTGCACCCGATAGGCGCGACCATCGGGCAACACTTCGTCGAACTCCTCGCTGATCGGGAAGCCAAACACCTGCAGGCCGCCGTGCGACTCCCAGAACTGCAGGAAGCGCCCCCCCAGACTGTGCCCTGTCTCGGGCACAAAGCGCACCTCGGGGGTGCTCACAAAAAAAGTCTGGCGGGCGAAGCTGCGTCCCTCGGTGAACTCCCGCCCGATCAGGCCCGGCTGAACCTCGAAGGGCGTACCGGCGAATTCGGGCCAGTGTTCGAGCCGCGCCCGCTCGAACCACTGCACCTCGCGCCCGTTCACCAGCTCCGGGGCGGCCAGCGGCAGGCCAAAGATCCGCACGCCGCCCATCATCTCGTAGTACCCCGCGAAGCGTGGCGACACCTCCGGCGGGACGTAAGCCAGAGCGCCCACGGGCGGCACGCCGGCGTTGATCTCCCTGGACGCCGGTTCCAGCCCCACCGGGACAGCCTGGACCGGCAGCGATTCGCCGGGCAGCAGCACGCGAGTGGGCACCGGATCAGCGCCCTGGCCCGGCAGGCGTATCACACCCAACCCGCTCAGCAACAGCCATAGCAATAGCAGGACAACCAGACCAACCAGGAGCAGCAACCCCCACCGGAGCACCTGGTTTTTCCCCGTGGTCCGCTCGATGCGTCTGCCGCTGCTGGGGCGCCGTTCTTCGGGCCGCTGATCGTTACGCTGGTTACCGCTTGACATGATAGGGTACCGGTTTTCGGTCACGAACTCAAGGCGTCGCGGCTCGGAGGAACCGCCGTCGCTCATGCACCCTCCTTGCCGATCTGCTTGCGGATCAACTCGGCGGTCTGGTTGAGTTCATCGTGCACGGCGGTGCCCGGACGCCAGCCGCGCACGGCGTGGTCGCCTTCCCAGCGCGGGATGACGTGCACATGGTAGTGGAACACGACCTGACCAGCCGCAGCGCCGTTGTTCTGGATGATATTGAAACCATCGGGCTGGAGCGCGGCCTTGATCCCCCGGGCGACGATCTGCGTGGTGCGCGCCACCGCCGCCACCAGCTCCGGCGGCAGATCGAGCAGATCGGGATGCTCCTCCTTGCAGATCACCAGGGTATGCCCACGCGACGCCGGGTTGATGTCCAGAAAAGCCAGGGTCAGATCGTCCTCGTACACTTTGGCGGCCGGCAGTTCACCCCTGACAATCCGTGAGAAGACCGAGGCCATAGCTTATCTCCTCTCCGCCGTCCATGCGGCTACGTCGCATACCCTGAAAACAGGTTGTTCTTGGGAGGGCTGCGCCCTCCCAGACCCTCCCGCGGGTGGGGGAATGGGGAAACCGGGTTTCCCCATTCCCCTGCGTGAGGGCCAGGCCCTCCCACGGGCGGGGGCGTGGGGAAACCCGGTTTCTTTCCCCACACCCCTCACTGAGGGTTGTTCTTGGGAGGGCTGCGCCCTCCCAGACCCTCCCGCGGGTGGGGGGATGGGGAAACCGGGTTTCCCCATTCCCCTGCGGGGCGGGGGCGTGGGGAAACCGGGTTTCCCCACACCCCTCACTGAGGGTTGTTCTTGGGGGGGGGGGGGCCGCCCCAAACCCACCC
>Ga0272446_1001687_pt1 | contig 31619 bp, 25 predicted proteins | sample YNPCB0061_FD_194587 | JGI IMG/M metagenome (GOLD analysis project Ga0272446, IMG submission 194587) | Hot spring microbial mat communities from Yellowstone National Park, WY, United States - YNP-CB-006-1 | ecosystem: Environmental > Aquatic > Thermal springs > Hot (42-90C) > Sediment | place...
TATTAAACCTCTACGAGGTTTTAATTGTGGGGGGTTATTTTTTTCTACAATTATGTGACTTCTACGAAGTCATAATCGCTGCTAATTGGCTAACGAAGAAAAGATACAACAATTTGGAAAATGATTTTTTGTGAATTTGGTTGTTACAAGCAATGAAAAATATTATTTAACCTCTACGAGGTTTGAATTCTTGGGGGTGATAATTTTCTGCTACTAGAGTCTGTTCGATATTCTACTTCCCATATTTCTCGCAAAGTTCGCGAAGAAGGCGCAACGGGAATTAGAAGGCAGTGAATAGTTACTAGTTACTAGTGACCAGTGACTAGAGTTATTAGGGAAAGATTTTTAATTACCGTCAATAGAAAAAAGGTAAAGCTAAGTGACATTTTTTGCTACAAATATTTGCTACAATTATGTGACTTCTACGAAGTCATGAAAAATGGTAAACATACTACAAATTTTTGATTTCTATGAAGTCATGATCGCTGCAAAGTGGCTAACGTAAAAATGATTCAACAATTTGAAAAATAATTTTTTGATAAACTTAACTGCTACAATTAGGATGCAATAAATAAATTATTCCTTTGAGTGTTTCTTCTCTTAAAGTTTTAGAATTATTCTGTTGCAATAATTTGGAGAAGTCAGCAAGGATCAAGCACTTCTAGCTTTCTTAAAAATAATATTTTTGAAAGCACCTAAAAAATATTTTATATCAGTAATAAGTGGGTTTTTATCATATTGGTCAAGATATTTTTTTTCAGAATTTACAATTTCTTCAAATGTTTTTGGTAAGTCATAATAAAATGGTGGAACTAATCCTGGTTTATAATTAATTCTGCGGTTTCTAAAATCTTCTGGATACAAATTAAAATAATGAAAACTAATTGGTCGCACACCAACTAATTTTAATTCACCTTTAAAGAAATTAATAAACATAGGAAATTCATCAATCCATAGTTTTCTCAATAATTTACCCCAACCTGTAACTCTAAAATCATTATCGAACTTACCACCTTTTTTTAATTTATAATTTTCATAGATATATTCTTGCAAGAACTCTGAGTAAGGAGACATTGTTCTAAGTTTATACACCCAAATAGGTTTACCATTAAGTCCAACTCTTTTTAGCTTAATTAGAGGTCCATATGTTGGTTGTTGATTTAAGTATTTTCTACCGTTCTTAATAGCAACAAAATAAATTCGTTCTTCAATTTGTTTTATTGATAAAACTTTAAAACCGCAATAGTATAATCGACCGAGAACTTCGGAAACACTAAATACCCTGTTCTTTCCTTTTGTTAATTCAAAATAAAAATATTTAAGAAATGGAAGTTTGGGAAAAATTCTTTTCCAAATAAACTCAAACAAATAAAAAAACTTACCTAAGTAATAAGGATACTTTTTACTAATCTTAAGACTTCTTAAATGCAGTGGTTCGAAGTTGCCAATGAATATTCCTCCATCTGCTAAAGCTTCATTAACTTTGATGAAATATTCATTTACTCTCCTAAAATCATTCACCTCATGAAGATTGGTATAAAACTCTATTGATTTATTTGGAATAACTTCAATATTATATGTATCTGACGATCTAATAATTATAGATTTTCTAAAATCAATAGTAAATAAATCTATTGTATCATCAATAAATTTAAATACCGATGAATATTGTTTAAGATAAACATCAGATAAACTTTCAGCCAAATAGTAGTTGTAAGGATTATTTAATTTATATTTCCCTTTTGCAGAACCATTTTGTTTATTGAAATAATCATCTACCTCATTAGCTTTGAATATTTTGTTTTTAGTGATTTCAAACTTATGATTAGTAATTTTATTAAAATAAACAATAGAAACTAATATAAGATCAATAAATCCAAAAATGATTAGATTAATTAATACATTACTTTTAACAAGAAAATGTTTGTCAAAATATAGAAGCAATAAAGTCAGAAGAGTACCCCCAAATAAAATATTAGGTTTAATATGATCCCATTGAAAGAACCAGAAATTTTTGTAATGCTTCTTCTCAATAAATTTATGTTCTAAGTTATTAATAGTTAGATAAAGTATAAGTCCAAAAAAAGCAACAATAATGTTATTAAATATAATATTATTCTTAGAATTGCAATTAAAATAGCAAAGTATAACAAACAAAATGTAATTAAAAATCTTAATAAGAATTATTCTATTACTTCTACCTTTGATTACCAGATATTCATCATTGGGCTCAATCTTAAAGATAAAAATTGAAAGAAATAGATTAATTAAACTGCTTAATAAAATAGTATTGATTGTAATGAATCTTGAAAATGATTCCTCAATAATTATAATGAATAGAACGGATAACCCACTTAAAACCAAAACTACTCTGGTAAAAAGTAAGTTGAATAAATCGCTATAGTTTGAAAATACTCTCACATCATAAAAACCTAAAAAGTAAGAGACTATAAAATAAGCGACCAAAACCCAAAGGAATAATGACAAATCGGAGGATAAAATATGTCCATCTCTTCTAATTAAACTTACTATGATGAAGGAAAGTAATAGAGAAAATAAATCAAACAATAAATATTTTGTAGATAACTTCTTTTTTGCCCTCATAGTTGTATTATATTTTATTCAATTTCAAATACTTTATTATTATCTAATTTATATTTTTTCCCTGACTTTTCGCAATATGCAAAACCATCTTTATCAAAAATTAATTTTTTACCTGCTTCAGACACCCAACCAACTATTCTACCGGGATTACCAACGACTAATGCATAATCTGGGACATCTTTTGTAACAACTGCGCCAGCTCCAATAAGGCAATGTTTTCCGAGAGTATGACCACAAACAATTGTAGCATTAGCACCAATTGATGCGCCTTCTTTAACTAAAGTTTTGACATAAAACTGAGCACCAACTTGTGGATATTTGCACTTTGGATCTAAAATGTTAGTGAATACCATTGATGGGCCACAAAATACATAATCTTCCAATGTTACACCTTCATAAATTGAAACATTGTTTTGTATTTTGCAATAATTACCAATGGTAACATTATTTCCAACATTTACATTTTGACCAAGGACACAGAATTTGCCAATCGTTGCACCAGATTGAATGTGTGAAAAATGCCATATTTTGGTGCCTTCTCCAATTTCAACATTATTATCTATTACGGCATATTGGTTGACGTAAAATTTTTTTTCTTCTGACATATAACCTCTATTAAATTATAAAAAAATAAAAATAGAAAATGATTCCAAGTGACTGCTTCAAGGAAAATGTTTCTCGCAAAGGACGCAATGAATTCCCTATGAACGCAAAGTTTTCATTCAATATTGAAACTAAAGTGTAATAAATAAGACACAGATTACACAGATTTACACGAATTATTTTTGATAATTATAAAAATTTGATGATGATAAAAAATGATTTTAAGTTACTTTTCAAAGGAAAATGTTTCTCGCAAAGAACGCAATGAATTCCCAATGAACGCAAAGTTTTCAATCAATATTGAAACTAAAGTGTAATAAATAAGACACAGATTACACAGATTTACACGAATTATTAAGATAATGCAACTCAGTTGGATTAGGATAGATTTCACTCTTGCGTATGTTATAAACTAATTCAATAGAATTTCTTGCATCTTCAATTCCAAATCCTCTACCTGCTAATGTTTCCTGATAAACTTTTGTATGCAATTCAGTAAAGCCATCAGAAAACTGAATCTCATTATCATTATAGGTAATACTTCTGTATGTAGTTTTATTTTGTTCAATACAAGTTTTTGGTAAATCCTGACGGTTCAATGATAAGAACCAGGAGACATCTGCGTTTTCTAATTCAATATAACCGGACATTTTTCTTGCTTCTTTCAGATGCACCTCATTTTTCTGTACTTTACCGAAAAGCCAAATTAACAAATCGAAAAAGTGAATGCCAATATTAGTAGCAATGCCTCCGGATTTTTGACTATCTCCTTTCCATGAAAAGTCATACCATGAACCTCTTGAGGTAATGTATGTTAAACTTACTTTATACTTTTTATTTCTTTTCTCTTGGGATAATTTTTCTTTTAACTCTATTAGAGAGGGATGAACTCGTAATTGCAATATGGTATAAACTCTTTTATGGAACTCTTCTTCAAGTAAAGAAAGAGCATCTAAATTCCAAGGATTTAAGACTAAAGGTTTTTCACAGATAGCATCTGCCCCTAACCTTAATGCAAGTCTAATATGTGCATCATGTAAATGATTGGGGGAACAAATTGAAACATAATCTAATTTTTCACCTTTTCTTTTTAACATTTCTAAATGACGGTCAAACCTTTCAAACTCTCTAAAATAAAATGCATCGGGGAAAAATCTATCCATTATTCCAACCGCATCATGAGGATCGCAAACAGCAATTAAATTATTGCCGGTATCTTTAATAGCTTGTAAATGTCTTGGAGCTATATATCCCGCAGCACCAGTTAAAGCGAAGTTTTTCATTGATTACCTAATAAATAAGATTGTTGAATAAATAAATATTGATAAAAATATATTGACCCAATTATTATATAAACTAAGAGAAGAAAACGAATTATTTTGGGATTATTTAGATCAATTAAATTGTAAAAGATTAATGACAAAACTAATGGTATTAAATGTCTTTCAGCCAGTAAAACATTAAAAACAAAACCGAATGAAAAAGATAGAATGCTTATTCTTAAAATACCTTTTAATTTGTCTTCAAAAAAAATTTTTTTTAATTCTATGATGAATGGGGTTCTTTCAGAACTTATTCCATTTGGGGAAAATAAATGATAAAGATTTAATAGTCCTGAAAAAGTTAAAATTAGCTTAATAAAGAGACCTGAAAGGTTGTTGAAATGATCAAATATATTAATGAAATGGAAGGTAAGTCCGGTAATTTTTGAATATCCTCCTTTTTCAGCAAAAGCGGGATAAAAGAAGATTGATAAAATGAAAGATAGAATTAAGAAAGCAAATAATAACCAAATATGTTTTTTATTGATAAGAGATTTAATTTTCACTTTGTGGAGATAAAAAAAGTTAAAAGGCAGAGCTACTAAACCAATTGATATTAATATTGCAGTAAATTTAGACAAGTCAATTCCAACACTATGAAAAGAATAATTAGCAGGAACCACACCCTTCCATAAATATACTAATGGTAAAAAAAGTAAAATTGTTGGAAGAGCAAAAGTTATAATATTTTTAATAGTTGAGTAGTCATATTTTGATTGGAGAAACAGAATTAAAATCAGTCCAAAAAATAATGTTAAATAAAACTGCTGCGAGAGGATTGAAAAAGCTATTAATAAACCGGAGATTAAATAATTTTTTATTCCATCTTGATAATAAGCTAAAAATAAAAAATAAAAGAGCAAGCCGAAAATTGACATGTAATAGGTAAATGAGGTTTTAAGGAAGTAGGGATAAAAGAAAAGAATTAATGTTTTTTCGAGTGGATACAATGAATTTACTTTGATGAACAAAAAATAAATAATAGCCATTGTAATAAAAGATATTATGATATTAACAAGTCTTAAGTATTCAATGGATAATCTTAAGTTGAAAATTTTTAATGGCACTAATGAAATTAAATAAGGCAAAGGAGTATTTGCAGCTAAATATTTATTTGTATCGGTAATAGCGACTAAACCAGTTGCATTAATATTTTTTACCGTTGGATAATGATTATAATATTCATCTATTTTCATTTTATTTTGATTAAGACTTATAGCAGAAAAAAATGAATAAATGATTATTATAATTAGAAGATTTGATTTGGTGGACAATGAATAAACAAGTAAGTAATTAATTAATCAATTATTATGATTATTAAATTTTTCAATTATGATTTTTGCAACTCGTTCACCAGCCTTACCATCCCACAAGAAAGGTATCTTACCTTTTTTAGCATTATTATTAATAATATCATCGACAATATTAAAAACATTATTAAAATCAGTCCCAGCCAAATAATTTGTCCCAACTTCTACGGTAATAGGGCGTTCAGTATTTTCCCTAATAGTTACACATGGAATTCCTAAATAGGTTGTTTCCTCTTGGATCCCACCACTATCAGTAATAACGCAAAAACTATCTTTAATAAGTCTCAGGAAATCTATGTAACCAAGGGGTTCAGTTAAAATTAAATTTGGATAGTTAGAAATATTAATGCCAAAAGTTTCTAAATTTTTTCTTGTTCGTGGATGAATTGGAAAAACAAACTTAAAATTGTTGGAGTATCTTTGAATGAGTTTCTGGAAACCATTATAAAATTCTCTATTATCAACATTACTTGGACGATGGAATGTAAGAAGAATATATTTTTCATTAATACCCAATTTTTGCTTAATCTCTGAGTTTTGTGCTTTTGGAAGAAAATCAATGAGAGAATCAATCATACAATTACCCGTAAAGAAAATTTTCTCCTGTGGAATTCCCTCATTTTTTAGATTTTCTAAGCCACTTTTCTCGGTAACAAAGAGATAATCGGAGATACAATCTGTCAATATTCTATTAATTTCCTCAGGCATTTTACGATCAAAACTTCTCAGTCCAGATTCAATATGCCCAAGCTTGATTTGTAACTTAGCAGCAACTAAACCACAAGCAATAGTAGAATTTACATCTCCAGATACCAAAACAACATCAGGTTTTTCTTCAAGACAAACTTTTTCAAATTCAATCATAATGTTAGCGGTTTGGACTGCATGAGAACCTGAACCAACACCTAAATAAAAATCTGGTTGTGGCATTTCTAAATCATTGAAAAAAATATGAGACATTTTAGCATCATAATGTTGACCTGTATGACATATTTTGACATTTACAAGTGGATAATTTTTTTTAAAAGCTTTATAAACAGTAGCAACTTTCATAAAATTGGGACGAGCACCGACGACAAGAATAATTTTCATAATTATTAAATAATTTTAATTAAGATTACGGTCAAAATTTTTGTAACCAATATTATTGAAATACCTTTTGGATTATGATAAGAATTTGATAAAGTTAAGCCAAAATTAATACCCTAAATATATCTAAATCACCTTTAAAAATATTTCAAACCATCACTACTGATAAATCATAAATAATAGATATATTTTTTGAAATTTTTGTAATAAATTGTGGATCAAGATCTAAAAGAGAAAAATTTGAACTAAAAATCTTCATCTTAAATACCAGACATATGAGTAACAATATTTAAAAAGAAAAAATCCTCAAATAAATTGTCATTGTATGATTTATCAAATTCTGTGTATTTAGAGCAAAATTCAATATTAAGAGAGGTAAAACTGCTATCAGCCTAAATTGCATGATTTTTATTAAATTATTTCAATAAATTATTCATTTAATGTTTTTAATATAACTGTTGAATATTATTGATAACTTTTATAACATCTTGGAAATTCAAGCCAACAATTTCTAAATACCACTTCATTGTTTCATAACGAGGTTTATTTTCTTCATTTACAATTTTTAAAGCTTTTTCCCTTGTTAATGCTCCCTCTCTAATCTGATTACTTCTAAAAGTATCATATTCGCTAAAACCAGCAACTGTATAATAGATATAATTATAAAAAGAAGCTGTTCCATCACCTATTCTCCAAGTAGTGCTTGTATCTACTGCTAATTCCCATTCATATTCATTTTTAATCAAATTTTCTATTTCTTCCTCATCCCATTTGTAATAATCAAATAAATGATAATAGTCACTCTTGGGATTGAAATATCTAGAGAAAATTGAGCCAATAGAATCTAAAACTGATTGATTAAGATAGCCTGGACTGTTTAATACATTTTTTGCTACAAAAGAGAATAATTTAATTTGATCCCTTAGTCTTAATGAAAATATTCTTTCTTTATTAAAATTGGGAGATATACCAGCAAACCCTGTCTTAAAATCTGTATTTTCTAATGGATTAATACCCCAGATATTTAATTTAATGTTATTTTGTTTTTTCACTTTATTAGTATAATAATAGAAATACTTATCACCAGCCATGAACAGAGGAACCATACCCAAATGAGGTTTTTTAAGCCAGGCAGTAATATTTTTATTGATATTTTTTCTTTTCCAGTGAATATCAGCAGCAACAATAATATTTTCAACGCCCAGTTTACCGCAAACACGCGCAATATTTCTTCGTGCTAAATCGGTAACCATACCCCAATCATACGTAAAAGCTATCGGATTTAATTTAAGTACTTTTTTAGCGAAATGTAAGGTGAATGTACTATCCCTCCCGCCGCTATAAGGAATTAAACAGTCAATTGCACCATTTCTTTTTCGGTATGGTTCGACTAATTTTTCCAACTCTGAAATTGGTTTAGGTTGATTCTTTGGTTTATAATTTCTGCAATAATTACATACACCTTCACTATCAAATTCAATAAATGGGAATGTTTCAGGTAAAATACACTTTTTACATCTTCTTAGTCTTGAAATTCTATCTATGTTATATTCTAATAGTTTTCTTTCTGAATTAGTAATATTAATATCTTTGAACTTATTTGGATCAATAACAGCATGAATCTGGTTATCTTTAGGTTTAATATTTATTATATTAATTTTATACTTATATTTATCCTTATCAGAAACACTATAAATTGAATCCATATTTATGAGTTCAAGGTGATTGAATATTCTAAATGTGTTAAGACCAATTTCATAATATTCCAATGGTTTAACCTGAAAAATTTTATGATTATCATTAAAAACATTGTTTTTCTTTATCAACTGTTGCAAAATATTTTTTTCTGAAGCAAATACTAAAATTTCTTCAAAATCGGTTAAAATGTATAAAGAACCAAAATTTGAGAATATTACAAATTTGTCAGAATATACATCTAGGATACCAACTGAAATAGTGCCTTTTACAAGATTATTGGTATTAAGAAATGCCTGGTAAAGTGAGATTTTCTGACTATTTGAATCTAATGTTGTTCTTAAGTGGGAAAGATAAAATTCAGTATCAATTTCATAATTTCTTACGAGATTATTATTCTCCTTCCATAATTCTTCAACATTAGCAATTATACCATTATGAATACCAATAAATCCATCCTTTATAACTGGTTGATTATTATTCCCTTCAAGTTGAGTTCCGTTTGTAACTAATCTTGCGTGTCCAAAAGAAACAAATAACTTACTTTGGTTAATTTTTTCACTTTCAATTTCATTTCTAAATGATTTATATTCGTTTGATCTTAATAAGCTCTCTATTGAAAATGGACCTTTTAAAACTTTTATGGTCTGAGTTGTTTCAAATCTATATGCCAAACCTGAAGAATCTTTACCACGCACTTGAGAAAGTTTAGCAAGGTCTTCTAAAATTCGTAATAATTCTTTTCTATTATAATTTTTTTCTTGAGCAATTATTCCAAAAATTCCGCACATAAATTCTCCTTATTATTTACTTCTTACGCCAGATAAAATCTGAAATAAAGTTTTAAAAAAATATTTAATATCGGTTAGAAATGAATTTTCAGAATATGATAACAAGTATTCTTTTTCAATTTTAATAATCTCGTCAAATCCTGCTGTTTTTTCATCAAAAATTGGTGAAATAATACCTGGTTTAATTTTTAAATATAATTCTTTATAATCATTTGGATATAGTTTAAAGAATTGTTGACTCATAGCTCTTATACCAACTAATTTTATTTCACCTCTTAACCAGTCATAAAATTGTGGTAATTCATCTAGCCAATATTTCCGTAAAAATTTACCAGGCTTGGTTATTCTAAAATCATCTTGAAATTTTCCGATGTTATTCATACCAATTGATTCAAATAATTTTTTTTGAATAAATTCACTATACGGATACATAGTTCTGATTTTATGAATCTTGATTATTTTTCCATTAAGCCCAACTCTATTAAGTGTTATTAAATGTCTAAATGAAGGATTTGGATTTAAGGATTTTTCGAAGTTTTTCTTAGCTATTACAATTGTTAAGTTCTTTTCGTTGAATTCATTAACTACATCAAATCCACAGTATGTTAATCTGCCCCAAACCTCTGCTCTTGATAAAACAGAATATTTATCCCCTAAAATATAAATTAATTTCGATATGATTGGTATTTTTATAAGAATTCTTTTTACTAAATAATACCTTAATAAAATTAAATATTTAATGATTTTGTATTTAGAATTTATATTTTTCCTTTCATAGTCTTCAATTTTCTCAAAAGCAATTATTAAATAGCCACAATTTTTAAGGTATTTGTAACAGACATCTAATAATGCATTTATATTTTCTGAATAGTTTAATTGAAAATCTAAAATAACCAAATCATTATTTGTATTTGAGTCATTTATTTTTTTAGAATTCATTATTAAAACTTTTGAGTTTTCACTTTGATAGAAAATAACTTTTAATTTATTATATAAATTAGATGGTATAATCTTTAAATTTTCAAACAATTTTAAATCGAGATTCCCTAAGACAAGATTATTATCCTTTTCTAACTCGCTTTGGAAATACTTATCTATTTCTTCGATAGAGGTTGTTTGATTCTTTTTCAGATTATTATTTACTAAGTAAATAACAAGAAAATTTACCAATAAAATCGCTAAGCAAAGTATATTAACAAAATCAATATTTTTATTAAGTATTTTGTGATCATAGAAGAAAACTACATTAATTACTTGAGAATATATAAAAAACATTGATACATATTTTAGATGTGGAGCGAAAATGTACTTAATTTTTTTTTGATAGTATTTGGGTTTATTTATTTCTGTTAAGAATGAAAATATTGTCAAACCTAATAACAATAATAAAAAATATGAATAATTATAACCAACAGCCTTATAATAAATAAAATAAAATGTAAATAAAACAATAAATTGAATAATGATATAATGCATCTCTTCTTAATTTAATTTTTAATATTTAACATTATTGAAATTTTAGTTGAATATTATTGTTTTTTTTTAGTTCAATATAACTTCCCGGATAATTATCAAATAACCATACCATAAATTTGGTCACATCAATGTGATTATCTACAAAATTTTTTCTATTATTCATAAAAATTTCATCAATCATAGGGTTACTAAATAAGCTTTTTATGTAATTAAAAATCTTTTCTTCTTCATCAGGATAAAAACCCTGAAGCAATTTATATTTTTCATTTAAAATCTTATATTGTTCAAAATCTGAAAACCAATCATCAATTTCAATTGAAGGAACACCTAATACAGCTGCCTCAGCACACATAGTTGTTGAATCGGAAATAAAAAGTTTTGAGAATGCTATTAGGTCTGTTACTTTTCGAACATCTATTTTAATTTCATATTTCTGTAAATCTTGTGGTAATTCACGCTGTGAATTAATTACAACTTCACCATAATTGCTTAAAAAATTTACAAGTTTTTTAAGTAGCTCATTCGATATCCCTTTATTACCAACATCGTGTGTAGAAGTTACTGAAACACATCTAATTACAAAATATTTCTTTGTCCTATTTTGTAAACTTTCTGGAATATTTTTAATATCTGGTTGATAATGATTAGGATGTAAATGAGCTATAGCTTTGATAGCTTTATAACCAATTTTTTTATACTTAAAAATTCCCATTTGAGTTATTTCAGGACATAATATATGGGTAGAAGGAATAGCTAATAATATAGACTCAGGTACGGCTTTTAGATCATCATCGGTAAAGAAAATAGTTGGAATTCCTTTTAATCTTCCTATTATGGTTGCCAAATCATCTGTTATAATTAAATCATAAGATTTTCTCTTAATAAGTTTATTTAATCTAAACAAAGTTTTAAATAAATTAATTAACGCACTTAAATAGATATGTAAACTTTTTATTCTTCTGCCTTCTGGGAAAATATTTGTATAATTCCAACCTTCTGATTTAACAAGATCTTCAACTATATCTTTTTTAATGATTATTACATCAACCTTATGTCCTTTTTCCATTAATGCATTTATAGTTAATCTAAAAGCATGAAATTTTGCTGGATGGATAAAATAGAATAAATAATTTTTCACTTTAACATTAAATAATTTTTTTAATCAACTCAAGAAACTTGACTTTATTTTGCTCTGATGATAATTCATTTGCATACTTATGAGCATTTAATTTATAATTATAGATTTCTTCTGCCGTTAATTTATTTAATTTTGCGGCTAAATTTTTAACATCAAAATTATCCGATATAACTCCTAAATTGTATTTTAATACAACTTTTTTCATTTCCGGTAAAGGACTAAAAGCAAGCATAAGTCTGGATTGAATAAACTGAAAAACTTTATTTGCAAGACTATATTCTTCATTATAATTAGTTGGGGGCATAAAGAATAAACCGATATCATATTTATTACAAAAGCTAACAACCTCTTTCATACTTACAGGTTTAATAAATTTTATTCTACTATCATTATTAGCCAATTTTTTCAATTCATTTACATAAATCTTACTTAATTTATTAATTTCCAATAATATCAAGGTTAAAGAATATCTTTTATCTAAATATTTCATTAATTCAATCATCATTTCAATTTTTCGGGACCTACTAGCTAAACCATGATGAATCATTTTAATTTCACAAGGATCTACTTTTGTAGGTTTTTGTTCTTCATAATCTACGGCGTTAGTTATATACTCTGTTTTTAATCCAAACTCATTTTTATAACGTTCCGCCATACTTTCATTAACCGCAATTACAAGATCACAAATTTTTAAATATTTTTTTGCCAGCCAGTTATGGTAAGGTTTCATTAAAAATCTCCATAATAGTGAATCATCATATATTTCAGTATAATATTCGTGTGCATCTAATATAATCTTACTTTTTTCTTTGAATTCTTCTATAACTGGTAAAAGATTTATATGATGAACAATTATAATATCGTAACAATTTTCCTTTATTTGCTTTTTAATTTTTTTTAAAGATTTGGTAAAAGTATATTTGTTATAAAACCTGAATAAAAGATATATCATCCTTAATTTTGACACAAAATAATTAACATCATCTAATAAATAATATTTTTCTTTTAGGTCAATATCTGGGACCTTACATATATATTCTACTTGATAAAACTCTGATAGCCACTTAATTTGCCTTAGAGCTCGAGGGTCTCTATTAATATCATGATATGCAAAAATTAAAATATTTTTTTTCATTATTATTATTCTCACCAAAAATTATTGCTCTGTTAATGAAGAACTATACTAAGGGTTTTCAAAATATTTAAGGTAGAATGTAAATTCAATGATATCAATTAAAAAGTCTTTTTCCGTTTTTAAGAATTTCAATATTGTAAATTATAAGGATTAATATTTCTTTATTCTAATTTGTAGCGTACTTTTTGAAAAAAAATATCATACCATAAGCATAAGTTAAACAATTTAATACAATTCTTAAACGCAACGTTTCTTTTGTTTCTTCTTTTCCAATTCTTTTCAAAGAATTTTTCTAACTTCATTAGTTTTATAATTTCAGAGCTTGAAATTATTTGAAAAGCATAATCTCTAAATACCATCTCAAACCAATAATTTTGAGGAATTTCCCATCCCATTTTATCCTTTCTCCAGGTGATAGGATCAGGTATTTTACCATTAAAAGTTAATCTAGCTAAATATTTAGTCCATCCGACTTTTAATTTATATGTATAAGGAAGTTGTATGAAAAACTCAACTAATCTATAATCTAAAAATGGATATCTTGACTCAATAGAGTAAAACATTGAAGAATGATCTCCATATTTTAAGAGGTTCTCTAAATTTTGTTCAAAATCTTCTAACATTCTTAAATTTGGATTAATAAATGGATCTTTAAATTTATCTAAGCGAATTAAAATCTTTTTAGTTAATTCTGTAAGATTTAATAATTTAATAAAATTAAAAAAAATCCCTAATAATATTTCTTTTTTTGCCCCTGGAATACTTTTAAATAATTTATATTCTTTTAATAAAAATTTTACATTCAAATTGGAAAAATAATTTGTTAAATATCTAAGATATCCACCAAGTAATTCATCGGCACCTTGACCATCCAATGTCACTTTAATTCCATGCTTATTGACTAACTTGTAAGTAAACATACAAGAAAGCAACATGTCATCTTGAGGAGTTTCCATAGAATAAATAGTTTTTTTATATTCATCTATTAGTTCCTCTAACTTTGGTTCTATAAAATATGCTTCAATATTAAATTGTTCTATAAATTTTTCTATGAATATTTTTTCACTAATATTATTTAATTGAGGTTGTGAATCAAAAACTAAAGAGAACACTTTATTAAAATTTGAGTTATTACTAAGTTTTAATTGTTTATAAATTAAATATACGACAGTACTGGAATCTAATCCACCTGAAAAAGTTGTTCCGACAGGCACATCAGAACGCAATCTTAAATTTACAGCATCGGTAATTAATTTAAGGTATTGTTCTTTTAAATTTTCAATTTTTGTTTCATCAAAATCATTATTTATAGGAGTATTGGGAAGTTGATAATATTTTTTGAATACTAAATTACCTAAATTTAATTCTTCAATTGAGATTTCGAGATAGTGTGATTTAGGAAACCTATAAATATTATTAAAGGCAGTATAGTTTAAATACTCCTTAGGGTATGAATAAACAAATTCTTCCAGATAATTAAAATTTAAATTGACATTTACCTCAAAATGTTCTAATATAGCTTTAATTTCAGAAGCGAAAACAAATTTTTTTTCATCGATATAATAATATAAAGGTTTAATTCCAAATCTATCCCGACTGATAAATATTTTTTTTTCATTAGAATCATAAATAACAAACGCCCACATACCATTAAATTTATTTAGACAATTAATCCCATAATAATCATAAGCTGCTAAAATAACTTCAGCATCTGAATTAGATAAAAAATTATAACCTTTTATAATTAATTCTTCCCTCAATTCTAAATAATTATATATTTCACCATTAAAAACTATCCAATACCTTTTCAAATAAGACATTGGTTGATGTCCCGTTAGTGTTAAGTCTTGAATAGCCAATCTTCGAAATCCAAATGTTAAAAAACTTTTAATCTCAGTATTAGAATCGATTTTAGATTTGGGAAAGTAATATGGTAGATTTTCATTTATATGAATTTCAGTTTTTTCACCGCCAAAAACAAAACTTCCTTCAGAATTTACAAACAGATAACCTTCATCATCTGGTCCACGATGCTTTAACTTCGTTGTCATTCTTAAAATGTCTTGAACATTATTATTTTCTTTTAGATATAAACTAATAATACCTGTTATTCCACACATATTAAATTATTTAACTAATACTTAAATCTTTTATTGCGTTAAGAAATAAATTTTTATGTTTATCCCAAGATAATTCATATTTTATTTCATTTGTAATATTATTCCATAGTTGATTTTCAACAATAAAATTAATCGCTTGTTTTATTTTTTGTGTAGTTATTTCATCAATATAGTAACCGAACTTGTATTTTTTGATTAAATCAACAAGACCAGGATTGTTTGTAGTTAATATTGCCATATTGCATTGAAGATATTGGAAAACTTTATTCGGTGCACAATACCAATTATTGAGCGAAGTATTTGGATAGAAAGCAATACCAATTTTATAATCTAATAATTTATCATATATCAAACTATCACTAATTGGCTCTAATATTGAGACATTATTAATGTCATTTTTATAGATTGTCGATTTTAAATATTCAATATATTTAGTTGAACCGAAGCCAATTAAATCAATTTTATAATTTTTTAAATCTTTAAATACTTCTATTATTTCTTCAATGTTTCTCTCGGGGGCAATTACTCCGAAGTACAGAATTTTTATTTGTTCAAACTTTTTATTAACCCTGAAATTAAACTCAACTAAATTTTCAACAACAATTTGTTTTTTATTTTTAACAGCATTTTTATATAGATTTGAAAAATATGTCATTCTATTTTTTTCAGCGTGAATAATTAGGTTGGTTTTATTGATTAAAAATCGTTCGATTATTCGCCAAATAATTTTTTTTATTCCTCGATGAGTTTCTATTGATAATTCATTACTGTCGTAAACTAATCTTGAATTTTTTTTATTTTTTTTGTAAAGATAACCAGATAATAAAGTTGATAATTCTCTGCAAATTATCACATCATATTCTAATTTTAGCAATTCTTTAGCAATAACAAAATTGAAGAAAATTAAATTTAAAAAATTAGCAAGAGGATTATTTGTTTCTTTAATCTTAAAACTTTTTATTGATAAAAATTCATCAAAATATTCAATTTTATCATTAAAATATCCATTATAAATATCTACACTATGTTCATCAGATTTGAGTGCTGAAACTTGCCTTTTAGTCCTTGAAATAAAATTATAATTTCCATGTAAAACGTATGCAATTTTCATTTGTTATTACTTATTCTATAAGTTTTGTTGAGATAAAGATTTATCTTTGAAATATTTGTCGAATATTATAGCTATTATTATTCCATAATAATAAATTGAATACATAACTAAAGTAGTATTAGCCCATAAAAAAATAATCAGGGCAAAAAATGAACCCCAATAATTAGTTATTTTTGCTGTTTTATAAAAACTTTTTAATAAAGAGAACCAAAATCCAAATAAAAGAAAACTACCAAATAAGCCATAACTGACAAGATGAGAAAGAAAACCCACATGTATTTGTGAACTACCAACAAATTTTGAAGCTAATGCTATTTCAGGGGTTAGGTGCACTCCAGTTCCAAATAGTGCAACTTTAGGAAAGAAAATTAAAAAATTCTCTAGTGCACCATAACGAGTTGTTTTAGTTACTGTTTGCTCTGGAAATAATCTAAGATAGAACCAATCCCAAACATTATACCCCAATAATTGTAAGAAAAATAACAGAACTATTAAGCTAATGAGAAGTATTAAATAATATTTTAAGTAACCCATTAAATTAAGTTTTAAAGACCTTAAGTAACTGAAAAATATTATTAGTGCACCAACCATTACATATCTAGTATTTGATAGAGCAGATATCAGTAAAACTTGGAAGTAATAAAAATAAATTTTTGATTTATTTAATTTTAAATATCCCATCAAAACAGTCATTAAAGGTAAGAAAGATAATCCTAGCTCGTTAAAATCAGTATATCCAAATATTGATAATCGTCGGACTTCATATATTGTATTAAATTCAAGTTGTGGATTTTCAAAATTTTTATATTTATAAAGATGACTTGCATCCAAAAAACTAGGATTTAAGAATTGTATAATTGAAACTATCGTTGCAAGATATAAAGTAAGTTTAATAATTTTTATGGAGTAGTGTATGAAGATATCAGAAAATTTTATGTTGGAAATTAACAGAATTATTAAAAAAGTAGATACTTGTTCTCTAAATTCAGAAAATAACAAACCTTTTCTTTCAAAATTGCCATTAAAGAAAGACCATATTAGAATGAAGAGTATGTAAAAAATAAGAAAATAAAGATATTTGGGAAAATAAAAATCCTTTATATTAAAATATGCAATAAAAATAATCGAATAAAAATTGAACAAAATTTGCAGATAATAAATTGCATTTTCTTTAAATAATACACCAAAGGTAAAATATGATATGAAAGGTGTAAATAAAAAAATAGCTAATAATAATTCTGTTATTAAGTGTCTTTTTATTGGCAAGGAATATGTATCAAAAAGTAAATTTCTTTTCATAAAAAATTATTAAATAACTTAATGTTTTTTGTTAAAATTTAACTTAGCAGAAAATAATTATAAAATAATTTTGAAAGTTCAAAGTTTATTATTTCAAATATTAGGAATTATTAAAAACTAACATCAGCATCGATAAATATTAATTTTTGAAATATTTTTAGATAAACCTCAGCATTCTTTTATAAATATTATTTTTTAATCTTCTAATAATTTCTTTTAATATTAAAATAAATCGAGGCGTTTCAAAAAGGGGGGCAATATTATGTGAATAAAAGATATAGTCTGAGTAGTATCTTTCCAATCTTTGTTTAATATTATTTTTGTGCCCATATTTTTTACCTAAAATATTACCATATATCAAATATCGATTGACATGATGAATAACTACTCTCTCAAGATAACCATTAACTAAATAATTTATTGTATTTTCCCTTAAAATTTTTAATTCTTTAATATACTTTACACAATCAGAAATATCCTCAATCCAAGACTTAAAAATATCGAATGAAACCTTTGTCGGGAATTGAAAAAATATATTTCCTTCAATTATACAAATTTTTTTTGAATGCCTTAAGGATTGAATAAAATATGTAAAGCCAATAAAATCATTTTTTTTGAATCTCCTGAATAAATATTCATCTTCCTCATTATAATTATAAACAATAAGAGATGAAATTAGCATAAATGAAAAATAACGGTGTTCTTCTGTAATATCTTCGAATTCTATAAAATTCACTTTAAAGTTATTCATATTTTTCAAATTGTGCAGGTAAATTGCACCTAAATTTTTTTCGCAAGTCTTTAAAGTTTCATAAATTTTCTTTATAACATTAATTTCAATTAAATCATTATCTGATAATAACCAAAAATAAGTACCATTCGATAATTCTCTGCACTTTTTAAAATTTCCAAAATAACCTGTATTTTCATTTTGTCTAAAAGTTATAATATTTTTTATGTTATATTGCTCTACATTCTTCTGTATAATTTCTTGAGTATTATCTTGAGATGCATTATCCGAAATTATTAGTTCAATTTCTTCCTCAAATTCTTTTACTTGTGGAAAAAGCCTATTTAATGCTAAATCTAATATTTTTGCCCTGTTATAAGTTGGAATAGCAATAGTTAAAATAGGTTTTTGAATTAATGACATTTATTTCTTATAAGATTCTATGAGTTTTTGTAGACCATCATCTAAATTATTTAACGGTCTCCAGCCTAATATAGTTAGTTTGGAAATATCAGCCTTAGCTACCATTATTTCATTATCTCGGTATGGTAATGATGCAAATCTTAATTCGGTTTGACTATTTAAATATTCTTTCATTTTAATTAAAAATTCTTTAATACTCGAAGTAATACCAGTGCCTACTTCATATTCATCAATAGCTTGCTCAGATGATGGATTTGTTAACAATATTGTTTTAAATGCGTTTGCAACATCATCAACATAAATAAAATCTCTCAATTGTTCACCAGGTGTTAGTTCAACAAAAGGTTCGTTATTGATTAATTTAGTAAGCATTTGTGGAACAAATTTATCAATATTATCATTAGGACCATACATGTGAAACACTTTCATATTAACAATCTTAGTTTTATTTTTTAATATCTCTAACCACTCTATTAGATGCCTTTTGGAAAGTGTATAATCCTTTAAATAATTATATTTATTTGAACTTCTATTATTAAAAAAGGTATCCGTGTTTAGAAAGATTTCAACTCCAAATTCATTAGCTAATTCATATAATTTAATAGGTAAAAAAATATTTGTTTGAAGAAGCTTATCAATTGGGTCGTTATTTCTTCGATAGATTGTAGCAGTGTGAATAATAGAATAAAATTCATTTTCTTCAAATATATTTCTAAGCCCATTTTCTTCAATAAAATATAACTTATAATTTTCTTTTTTTATACGATGTAAATTGTTTTGATTTAGTTCTAATCCTATAACAATAAAATCATTTTTTAAAGCATTTGCTATACTGCTGCCTAAAAATCCATTAATTCCAGTAATTAGTACTTTCTTCATTTATTCCCACTCATCAGTTAGCACTTTTTGCTCCGGTAATCCACTATTAATTAAATAACTCTTAAAACTCTTTATCATTATAGGAGGTCCGGAAATAAAATAATCGCTGTTTGTACCGTTTTCTTTAAGTATAGTTTTAATGTCAATAATGCCATATTTGTCTTCGTAATACACTTTCAATAGATTATTCGAATTACACGAATTATTACGAATTTCACGAAGTTCATTTTCGTAAATATTATATTTTTTAGAACGGAAGCCGAGATAAATACGAGGATTAATATATTCATTAAAAGATTCATCTGCAAAGAGCGAAAGGAACGGAGTTATTCCAGTTCCACCTGCAATAAATACAGTATTTACTTTGTTGTGTGGCTGAGTAAATAGTTCACCATATGGTAATTTGAGCCAAATTTCTTTCCCTTTATGTAATTCGTTTTTCATTCTATTGGTGAAACTTCCCTTAACCGCAAATGTTATTTTTAATGTTTCTTCTGTTGGGCTGCTCTGCATAGAAAAACATCTAGATTCAGGCCATTGACCAACGCAATCGTATTCATCTAATGCAAGATGTAAAAATTGTCCCGGATTATATTGAAACTTTTTATCAGATGAAAAAGTAACTGTAAATATATCCGATATAGGATTAATTATCTTTTCTACTTTAGCTCTGTACTTCTTTACTATTGACATCTATACCCTAATTTCACGAATTGTTACGAATTGCACAAACGTTAATTGACTATTCTTTTATAAGTTAATGAGGGTGAACCAAAGTTTACTAAAATAGCCAATTCAAATTTTGTTGCCTTGAGGTAGTTTAGTGCTTGTTTCTTATCAACTTCCGTTAAAAAGTTTTCTGATTTGATTTCCAAAATTATTGAATTATAGCATACATAATCGGTCCTAAAATATTTCTTCAATGGCTTATCATTATAAAACACGGGAAGCTTCTTTTCTTTTTCGTAAGGAATTCCTTCTTTCTTAAACTCTAATTCTAAAGCTTCTGAATAAACACTTTCCAAAAATCCAGCACCCATTTTCTTATGAACTTCCATGCAAGCCCCGATTATTCTATAGCTTTCTTCTTTAAATAAAATTTTCGTGTCATTCGTTATAATTCGTGCCATTACATTAAGTTAGTTAATTCGTGAAATTACTCATAAAGCTATCAACTATTTCTTCAATATATTCTAACTTTTCCAAGGTATTGCCGGGATATGTGCCAAGGAAAAAAGTATTATTCATTATATAGTCGGAATTATTCAAATGGTCAGCAATTCTAAAATTCTTACCTATAAATGCGGGTTGTCGAATCATATTCCCAGCAAAAAGATTTCGTGTCTCAATTAACTTGTCATTTAAGAATTTTGTTAGCTCGTCTCTTTTGAATGGTGCGTCTTCTTTCAATGTTACAATAAAACTAAACCAAGCAGGATCAGCATTTTCAGTCGCTTCTGGTAGAATAAAATAATCGGAGTATTTGTTAAAAATTCTTTTATATTCGTGAAAATTCCTTTTTCTTTGCTCACAAAATGAAGGTAGTTTATCAATCTGAGCAGCACCAACTGCCGCCTGCATATCGGTCATCTTTAGATTGTAACCTATTTCGGAATAAACAAATTTATGATCATACCCTAAAGGTAAATCACCAAATTGTTGGGTGAACCTTTTCCCACAAGTATTGTTCTCACCACCAACACAATAACAATCGCGTCCCCAGTCTCTAAATGATTTTATTATTCGAGCTAATTGCTCATTATTTGTACAAACTGCTCCACCTTCGCCTGTGGTTATGTGATGTGCCGGATAAAAACTTATTGTGGAAATATGTCCGAATGTTCCGGTGTATTTACCTTTATATTTGCTGCCGAATGCGTCACAGTTATCTTCAATTACCCATAAGTTATGTTCTTTCGCTAACTCCATAACAGCATCTAAGTTAAAAGGATTACCGAGTGTGTGGGCAATAAAAATACACTTGGTTTTTTCTGATACCGCTTTCCTCATCATTTCAATATTGATATTATATGTTGGTATATCTATATCAACAAACACGGGAATGCAATTATTTTGAATAATCGGAGTAACCGTAGATGGAAAACCGGCGGCAACAGAAATAACCTCATCGCCCGGCTTCAACCTTCTATCGCCAAGCTTCTCTGAAGTTAAAGCAGAAAATGCAATTAAATTAGCAGATGAACCGGAATTGACTAAAACTACATTGGATACCCCAAGAAACTCACTTATCTTTTCCGCAAACTGTTCCGAGAATCTTCCTTCAGTAAGCCAAAAATCAAGAGATGAATCAACAAGATTAACAAGTTCTTTTTCATCAAATACTCTACCGGCATAATTCACTCTCGATTTTCCAGGGATAAAGTTATTATCAGAAAATTTTTCTTTATAATATTCTTTTGTCAGTCCAATAATTTTAGCCCTAATTTCAAGTTGTTTATTCATTTTTATCTCCTTAACTGATTAATTTTCTTTTTTAATGTTCTTAACCTTACAAATTTATCCCCTTCAAAATCCTTTAGACTAAATTTATGTTCAACATATTTTTGGAACAATTCTTCCATCCCCTTATTTAACGTGTATTCTAATTTAAAATCCGGCAAAGTTTTATTAAGAAGATCAAAATTAACCCGATAATTTCTTGGGTCTTCACCAACTTCGCCAGTATAAACAATATTTGCGTTTGGTATTAATTCTTTCACTTTATCAGCTACATCCTTAACTTGATAATTCTCATCATTAGCACCAATATTTATTGCTTGATTGTGTATTTTTTCTATAGGTGCATTTGCAAGAGCTATAAAAGCTCTTGCAATATCTTTACAATGTATTAACGGGCGCCAGGGCGTTCCATCGCTCATAATTCTTATATCACCGCGAGTAAAAGCACAAGCTAAAAGGTTATTTACAACAAGATCAATTCTTAACATAGGAGAAAAACCATAAGCCGTGGAATTACGCAAAAACGTTGGCGAAAAGCTATCATCTGCAAACTTGCCAATTTCTTTTTCTGCTTCTACCTTAGATATGGCATAAGCAGAAACCGGATTTAAGTTTGCAAATTCATCTAAATCAAGTTTATCACCTTTTCCATATACTGAACAACTACCCGCAAATAAAAATCTTGAGACTCCAGCCGCCTTTGCCATTTTAGCCAATTTTACCGAGCCTTTCAAATTAACTGAGTACGTATAATCTTCATCTAAATCACCCATAGGGTCATTTGAAATTGCGGCTAAATGCATTAAAACATCAAAACCTTCCAAATCTTTTTCACTAAGATCACGTATATCTTGGATTAATTCCTTATCAGGTTTAACATAATCTTCCCACTCACAGCCATCATATAATCCAATATCGCACCCAGTGACTGTATGTCCTTCATCTTTTAATAATTTAATTAGATGTGTGCCAATATAACCTTTATGCCCAGTAACAAAAACTTTCATTTTAACTCCTATACTTTTGTTTGATCTATTACCATAGTTTCCAAAGTGCTCCTCTTTGCCAGAGTCTTTCTAATTCTAATTTATCAGAAAGTTTATCCATCGGCATCCAAAAACCTCTATGATGATACGCCGATAATTGATTTTGCTTTGCCAAATTTTCAAGCGGTTCACGTTCAAAGGATGTGTTATCTCCTTCAATAAAGTTAAAAACTTGAGGTTCTAAAACAAAGAAACCAGCATTAACCCAATTTCCATCACCCGCTGGTTTTTCAATAAAAGATTTAACATTACTATCAGCATCAATTTCCAACGAACCGAACCTTCCGGTAGGTTGTGCAGCAGTTACGGTTGCAATTTTATTTCTACTTTTATGAAATTTGAGCACTTCATCAATTTTGACATCAGCAAGTCCATCTCCATAAGTCAACATAAAAGTTTCATTACCAACATAATCTTTAACACGTAAAATCCTTCCACCTGTCATAGTATTATCGCCTGTATCAACGAGAGTAACTTTCCAGGGTTCCACATAATTATTATGTGTTTCTATTTTATTATTCTTTAGATTAACTGTAATATCAGATTGGTGGAGGAAATAATTTGCGAAGTATTCTTTAATTAAATAACCTTTATATCCTAAACAAATAATAAATTCATGAAATCCGTAATGTGAGTATATTTTCATGATATGCCAGAGAATTGGTTTACCACCAATCTCTACCATTGGTTTTGGCTTTGTTGTTGTTTCTTCGCTAAGTCTAGTGCCGAGTCCACCGGCGAGAATTACTACTTTCATATTACTTGGCCCAAATACCTTCTGCTTTGAAATTGATTATTTTAAAGAATTGTATTGGATATATCCACATTTGAATAAAAGCCAATAACACAGAAACTAATATTACTCCTTCTATACCGAAAATATTACCCAAGAAAAAAGATAAAGGTACATTCATTAAAGAAATGGCAAATGCTAATATTGATTGCAATTTAACAGCGCTAACACCATACAAAAACTGACTAAAAATTCCATTCCAACAAATAAACATATTCCATAGAAATACTAAAAAAGATATAGAAAAATTAATATTAACATTTTTTCCAATCCAAAATTCATACACAAAAGTGGAAAATATTAGCATCAATAATCCAATTATACCAATTGCCAACCAAAACAAAATCAACTTATTAATAGTGGTTTTTATCCAAAAAATTTCTTTTTTAATCCAAGCTTCTGTAAATGCACTCCAAAACGGGGTTATAAAAACATTAAAAATTACAAATAATACATTAAAATAACTCATTGCGATACTATAAGGAGTTACTTCCTCAGGGCCAAATAATCGAGCTATAATGAAATTATTAGTAGAATATAATAAAATAGCTGAGATACGTATCATAAAAAATTTCAATCCCAAACTATATAAATCCTTAGCAAGAGATAAATCAAAAAATTTAATAGATGGAGAATAGTCTTTAAAGTTATTTAAAAAAAAATATATATTAGCAAAGAATAATATTAAAACAGGACTTCCGCTAAGAATTAAGCCAAATGTAGTTAGAGATGTTAAGTTTAATTGAACTAAAATCCAAATTAAAGATATTGTTAAGAATTTACCAAGAAATTCTATAAAAATAACTTTTGAAGGTTGTTGATCAGCGTACAATATCACATTTATCTGTTGAAAAATAAAGTTTAAACCGAATGCTATAAAAACTAATGTTGTTAATGTATGAATCTCTTTGTTGGTAATAGAATCATTTTGAATATTCAATATTTTAATCCAATTTATAAAAGGATTTATAAATAAAAACAAAAAAATAATTATTAATACAATTGTAGCTAAGATAAAATATGTAGTACTAACATATTTTTTTGCAAGATTATGTTCATTCCTGGCTAAAGATTCAGCGAACTTATTTCTTAAACCATGTCCTAATCCAACATCAAAAAAATTAAACCAAGCTACTATTGAACTTAAAGTTACCCATATTCCGTACTTAGTAGGATTTAATGAATTTATTGTAATAGGTAGTAATGTAAAACCTATTAGCATATTAAGGGAACGAAAAATTAAAGAATAAAATATATTTCTTTTAGCTTTAATGGTTCTATAATGTCCATTCTTAAAATCAAATATTTTTTTTATAGAATTAATTAAATGCATTAATGCAATTTTAGGTAATGTTTAGGGTTATTTGAGAGGTTTGAACTAAATCCCAAAGTTCAATTGGGAGTTCATTTTTTGTTAATTTTTGAGCTAAAATTTTTAATTCTTCAAAATGTCCTTTTTCTATATTATTTGTTGTATATGTTTTTTTATCAATTCCATAATAATAAAGCTTTTGATAATTATCCATAATTATACTTTTCCCGTCAAAATGTAACTCCATATATTCCTTAGATAATTTTTCATTTCCGAGAGCAAAATAGTGGATATTACACAATGAACCATCTTCGTATCTTAAAATTAAGGATTTATTATCGGAGACTAAATATTTTTCATTTTTAGGGTTTAAGTTATCAAAAGAAACTGAGACGATCTTAGATTCTGTGAAATAATTCATCAAATCAATTATATGACATGCTTCTCCAACAATTCTTCCACCGTCTTCATGTATCCAACTATCAAACGGACTATAACCCGCATTCATTCTATAAATAATAAATAATGGATTAACTCTTTTTTTAGTTTCATCTTTTATCTTATCGGCATAAGGGGAAAATCGTCTATTGTAACCAACCATGATAAATGGTAGTTCTTTGCTGCTATTGAAAAATAGTTCTTCTAAATTTTTTAACTGTTCATTCGAAGTACATAATGGCTTTTCGACAAAAACGTTTTTTCCTGCAATAAGTGATTTATAAACATAGTCATAATGAAATTTATGTCTATTACAAATTAAAACAAGATCAACATTATTATCCTGAAGAATTGCTTCAAAATCTGATGTATAATTATTTGCTCCAAACATCTCCGCTACATTTTTAGCATTGTAACCAGAACGACTCATCACAGTATATAGATTAAAAATATGTTTTAACTTCTTAAGATTAGGAATAAGAACGTTTTGAGCAAAACTTCCTGTACCAATTAAAGCTACATTGATTAAAGAAGAATTAATATTTGAATTAATATTAAACGTTTTATGATTATAAGTGATATTTTTATCATATTCTAATAAAACAAATAAATGATCACTAATTTTAGTCTGTAAATCAGTATAAGCTTGCTCAACGGCTTTAATGTTGTATATTTTATAATTAGTGATGGATAAATCTAATTTACCCTCTGCAATTAGTCGACAATACTCTTCCATATTTCTATTTTGAGTCCACCTTATATATGCATAAGGATAATCAAGTCCCTTCTCTTCATATTTTTTATCATATCTTCCCGGTCCATATGAGGTGGCAATTAAAAAATCAATTTCTTTGGGATAAATGTCCTCTCTTTTTATTTCTAATCCGGAAGAACCAACGAGTACAAGCTTACCTTTTTTTCTAATCATTTTAAACGCTAATGACAATGGTTCGCTGCTTGTTGTCGCAGCTGTAAAAATTAGTGCATCGCATCCATATCCACCTGTTAAACTATTAACATATTGAACTGCATCGTTTGAACTAGAATTAACGATAAAATCAGCTCCAGATTTTTTAGCTAATGCCAATCTATCATCATTTAAATCAATTGCAATTACCCTAATACCAGAAAGTTTCAATATTTGTATTGTTAATATTCCAATTAATCCAGACCCGAACACCACACAATATTCCCCTAATGCTAAATTAGCTCTTCTTACTCCGTGAAGAGCGATACCCCCAACTGCAACGGTAGAAATTTCAGCTAAATTTGAGTTCTGAGGGATTTTAATCACCAAATTTTCGGGCACTATTACAAATTCAGCATGATATGCATATCCTCCCCCTACTGCAGCTACTTTTTCCCCAATATTAAATTTTGTAACCCCTCTCCCAATTGCTACGACTTCACCAGATAATGAATACCCCGTTGGACTGCCAGATTTTGTAAAATATTTTAATTCCTGAAATACTTTTTTAATTCCAATATTTTTGATTTTATTTAAATATTTAATAAAGTTTTCAGGTTGCTCTAAAACTCTTTTAAAAATATTTGGTTTACTTGAAGTTACTGAGGCTATTTCTGTGCCAGTACTTATGCATGAGTAGTAAACCTTAATTAGTACAGTTCCATCTTCAACTATTGGTGCAGGAACTTCTTCGGGAAAAACTTTACCATTTTTAATTATTGCTTGAATCATATTTAGAATTATTTTTTAATTTATAATGCAAATAGTTAAGAGCGTAAAACATCCAGGCTTGTCCCCATCTTAGATAAGGTATCCTAATGTTAAAGTCTATAAATCCATATCTATATTTCAAAGCAGCAAAACTTCCATCCTTATTTTGCATATTCTTAATTATCCAATCACTAGATTTTATTGCCAAATCAAGTGATTTCTTTAAACCTAATTTTTCATAAACGAAACAATTAAGAATTATTGACTCAGCACAAGCATGAATATCCAAAGGAAAATTTACTTTTGGAGTCATTTTAGGTATTGTTCCTTGAAAATTTTCTAAGAAAAAATTACTTAAATAATAATTATAATACCTAATAGCAGCTTCAGTAATTAAACTATTTTCGGTGATCTTTCCAATATTCAATAATGACCTAATTTCGAAACCTACATGATAGTGATCATTTGTATTTGGTGGTTGATTATTTTGACTATTACCCCAATAATTAAGTGAACCATCCGGGAGTTGTTCTTTTAAGGCATAATTTGATGCTTTTAAACCCAACGAAATGAATTCCTTATTATTTAATATTGAACCCACTCTTACTAAGAATTCTGCTCCCAAAAGATTAGCGTTGTGAACTTGAAAATCATCTAATGGTGTATAACTAAAACATATTGTTTCATCATCAATTATGCTCCTATTTAATCCCTTTAATATAAACTCACAGACACCCAATGCAACATCTATATATTTTTTTTCGCCAAATTCTTGGAATAATTTTATAAAAAGATCACCAACTGTACAAGATACAACTATTGAAGGAGTTCCTTTCGGGATAAAAATTCTAGATTGCCAGTCAAATGGGTATCCCCATGAAACACCAGGATAATTATTGTTACTATTTTTAATCAACCAATTCGTTAGTTCAATCAACTGATGTTTATCACTTTCGTTTTGGGTTCTAATGTAGCTATAAAAATATCCCAGTCCTAACAATCCAATACCTTTTGCATTAGCGGTTTTTTTTACATTGAATAATTTTCTTAAAAATAAAGGCATAAACTTATAAGCTAAAGAGTATATTTTTGACAGGGTTGTTTTGACTAAAATATTTTCTGAGTATATTATTTTTCTAAAGTGAGGAACTTGACAAAATAAATCATAAGGATCATAACCATAAATTCCATTTGATTTAATCCATTTTCTTAATCTTTTTTCATTAAGTTCAAGTAACATTATAAAACCTAATAATAAATTAATTATACTTATTAATTAGTTATCCCTTAAAAAGTCATTTTAAGTATGTGATAATAAAATTGGGGATATAATATTCTTCTGAAATTCGAGAATATATTTGACAAAAAATTTTTTATCTCCTCTGTCCACTTACGCATCATCCTCTTAAAGTTATAGGCAGCTGATGAAAGCAATAGATTAGTACTATCACCCGCTATTTTACTATAATAATTCCTATTTAACCTGTGATTGTTTTTCAAATGACTTATATTTTTTTTCTATTGATGAGCGCCTCCGATGATCCTGCCTAAGTGTTCTTTTCTCCGAGATTGTATTTCCTTTCTTTTGCGGTGATACTACTTCCGTCTGTCCAATCTTTCTTATTCCACGGTATCCTAAATCCACGATTGCTTTCTTTGACTCTTTGTTATCAGTAGGATCGTTCCGATAGAATTCTTTGTACTGTTCTATCGCCGGATCTAATGAGTGTCCGTAATAATCATTCTTCTCCATTCTTAATGCTTCTACTATCAATCCTGTGTTCTTTGTTAGCATTATTAATACTTTGTTCCCAAACTCATACTTCTTAGCTGTTTTCCCTTTGCTTATACATTCTACCGTTGGTTCGTGTAAACTGTAAACTTTATCCCTATCATTTCGCTTTTGATTATACTCTTTTGAATAACTCTATCTCTGTTGAATATTCTTTTAATCTATCTGCTGTTAGCTTCCTCTCTATCTCTCTTACCAGTCTGCCTGCTATTATTTTTATCTTATTGTCTGCTTTCCTGTCTATCTTTTGCTGTTTTTATTCTTGCGAAATCTCTGTTTGTAACTTAATTTCTTTATCTTTGTTTTATAACTTTAACTCAATTCTATCCTTTACTTCTCTGCTATCGAAATACATTTGTTTATTATTCTCTTATGCAGCTTATCATCGGTTGGAAACGTTATATTCTTCTCTTGAACACTGGTATCTTTTACTACCTACCCTTCATCTGAATCCTTTCCATTTATTCTTAAACTCTCTTTAAATATCAACTTTATCCCTTCCTTTCCTATCCTGTTGCTAAAGTGTACTAACTCGCTTGCTTGACAAGCGAACTCTGTTTACAAAACTCTCTTCCCCACTCCTATCCGCCTCTGGCGGAGAAATATTGGTAGTAGCTGTTCTCCTGCCATTGCTCAACTACACTTTCATCGCTAAGATTTCTTATGTGCTTTAGTATCAATAGCCTCACCATTAACCTTATTGGTTTTGCAGCTCTGCCTATTGTTTTGTGATAATGTCTCTTGAATTCCTCCTCGAACTTAATCCAATCTATTTTATGTGATAAAATAGACAAGGGATGTTTATGATTTAGTTGTTCTTCGAAGGTGCTTAGCAAGCTGATTTGTCCTGGATTTGGTTTTTCTTTAATAATCTTTTTCTGCAAGATTTTTATTGCAATTTATTTAAATCTTGCAATATTATCCAAACGTTTTTCTTACTATTTGTTTATTTATTTTTTGTTTTCAAATCTTTTAGGTGTTTTTAAGGGGTAACTATTTATAATTAGAAACAAAAGAAATAATAACGAAATAATTCCAATAAAAATTGTATATGTTGTACTTACAAAAGTTTTTGCTAATAAATGCTCTCCCTTTGCTACTGCTTCAGCAAAACTGTTTCTTAAACCATTACCAAGTCCAATATCAAAAAAAGAAAACAATCCGACTAAAGAAATCATTGTAATCCAATACTATATTTTGTAGGATTTAAATAATCAATTGTTACAGAAACTGTTAACAATTCAACAAAAATATTTAATCCTTTTATAATAATTAATCCAATTACATTTTTTTTGGCTCTTATAGTTCTTTCATGACCAGAGTTTATTTTTAGTAATCCTAAAAGATTAGCTAATTTGATTTAATTTGATTAACAAAGAGTGGAATTACACTACCTCGAGAAGCCATAACATTGCCGTATCTTGTACCGCATAAAGTAATTCCATTACCATTATTATCTCTTGATTTAGCGACCATTATTTTTTCTGATAATGCTTTTGTTAATCCCATTGCATTAATTGGATATACTGCTTTATCAGTACTTAAAACAATTACTTTTTTTATTCCAAATTCGATTGCTGAATCAATGACGTTTTGACAACCAATAACATTTGTATTAACAGCCTCAATAGGGAAAAATTCGCAAGATGGCACTTGTTTTAATGCCGCAGCATGAAATACAAAATCTACTCCCTTCATTGCGTTATCAACAGATCTTTTATCTCTTACATTACCAATAAAATATTTTATCTTAGGATTTTTATAAAACTGACGCATGTCATCTTGTTTTTTTTCATCACGGCTAAAAATTCTAATTTCCTTAATACCAGTATTTAAGAAACGACGAAGAACAGCATTGCCAAAAGAACCAGTGCCTCCGGTTATAAGTAAGGTTTTTTCTTTGAATATTTCCATTTTTCCAACACTTTAATTTTTACAATTCATCGGTTTTAATTCAAATAATCTTAAATGATACTTTTATGGAATTTGATTAGAGTAAGTATTAGTGACTAGTGATTAGTTGTTTAATTTTATGCCTTAAAAATATTTTCATTTTTTAATCCTCTTTTTCCGAAGGCGTTTCTTGTATCAACAATAAGTTGAGCGTGTTCGGAAATTAATATATAGTCAAAATCATCGTGATCGGTGCTTAGTAAAATAACATCATATTTTTTTATATTTTCTATGGTTAATTCAATAGAATTCATATCAAATTTATATTTACGAGTTTTAGGTAACATTGGAATATAAGGATCGCTGTAATCAACTTCGGCACCTCTTTCTCTTAAGATTTCAATCAATTTTAATGAAGGAGATTCGCGCATATCGTCAACATTCTTTTTGTATGCAGCACCGAGTATTAGTACTTTGCTTCC
>Ga0272446_1001688_pt1 | contig 31583 bp, 20 predicted proteins | sample YNPCB0061_FD_194587 | JGI IMG/M metagenome (GOLD analysis project Ga0272446, IMG submission 194587) | Hot spring microbial mat communities from Yellowstone National Park, WY, United States - YNP-CB-006-1 | ecosystem: Environmental > Aquatic > Thermal springs > Hot (42-90C) > Sediment | place...
CTCTTCCTACCATTGGGGTTCAAAAGGTTCGGGTTTTTCCAACCACACGAAGCCGTCGCGTTCAAAGACGCGAAAATGCTTCAGGTTTGAGCTGCCACCTTCTTCGACCAAGCCTGTTGTGAGCGAATACGTCCAGCCGTGCAACGGGCAGGTGATGGTGCAGTCGCGTGCGCCGTTGTGTTCGGTGTACTGCACCACGCCATCGTACAGCACGGGTGCGTGTTGGTGTGGGCAGATGTTCGACACTGCGTAGAGTGTAGTGGTGGTTTCTTGAGTTGCGTTTGGCTGGAGGTTGCGCGTGCGAAAAATGGCGATTTGTGTTTCGTCGTCAAAAGCTACTACAAACCCGCGCCGCGTTGTTATCTGGCGGCTTTGAGCCACTTGACAGTAGGTTACGCCGTCAATATCGCGCTCCAGAAAATCCACGCTGGGAATGCTGCTCACACTGTTACGGTTTGCGCTGTCAAAGGTTGTGGGCGGTAACGCGCCATAAACGTTGCGGGGTCATTATTTGCTAAATCTGCTTTGCGCTGCGTCGATAGTGCTGCGCCATAGACCACCATGTCGCGTGCAAACATCGTCAAACGCTTGCGTACCGCAGGAGTAACAATGGTGCCGTCATCGCTTAAATCGCGTTCGCTCAGGCTTGCACCGTAGGGCAGCGACCAGCCGTAGAACTGGCGAATACTTGTCCGCACATGGTCTATAACGGTTAAGCCTTTTTCGTTAGAGGCGCAAAGAATACCGAACATTTTTCCCGCAAATTCTTCCCAAAAATGGTCAAGGAAATTTTTGAGTGTGCCAGACATTGAGCCGTGATAATCGGGTGTGGCAAGCACGTACACATCGGCAGCATCCACAAGCGGCTTGAGCGTGATGTAGGCATCGCTACGCTGAAAATCTTTGGGGGTGAACATGGGCAGTGGCGTTTGGCGCAAGTCTATTGTAGTAACGGTGATGGGCTCGGTGTACTGCATAGTGGCGATGTGATGGCGCATTTGTTCGGCAACAAATTCGGCGGAAGTGGCAACAACGGATTCGCCACGCGCACTGCCAATAACGATAAGGATGTTCATACTCAGAGTGAAGTTTTGTAAGTTGTGTGGTAACTGTTTGATGTACATTGGCACAGAACAATGGGCATGTTGCATGTCCTTGACAAAAGACGCAAGAGCGCAAGAAAAATTTCTCACCTTAGGAGCATTGGGCAAAAATCATGGTTTCACAAGACCCACCAAATCATACTCAGTGGTCGGCTGAACAGTCTCTTGAACGCTTGCTGGAAGAGCTTTTTGGTTTGCATCGCTTTGCTATCAACCCCGGTCTGGAGCGAACACGCGAACTTTCGGCACGTGTGGGCAATCCGCAGCGAAGATTTGCTGCTATCCACGTTGCTGGAACAAATGGCAAAGGGACAACCTGTTCGCTGATAGCTTCTGTGCTGCACGAAGCAGGTGCGCGGGTAGGGCTGTACACCTCGCCACACGTACGACGGTTCAACGAACGAATGCGCGTTGTTGGTGGGGAACGCGGCGTAGAAATTTGCAACAAGGACTTGTTGCGTCTGGCGCAAACGCTCATGCCACACGTTCGAGAACTTGGAGCAACGTTTTTTGAAGCCACGACGGTTCTGGCGTTTCAGTGGTTTGCCGAACAGCGTGTTGATGTCGTGGTGGTGGAAACTGGCATGGGCGGGCGTTTGGATGCGACCAATATTTTGGAAGCCGAACATCTGCTGGCGACCGCCATTACGGCGATTGACTACGACCATCAAGAATACTTGGGCAACACGCTTGAGGCAATTGCGAGCGAAAAAGCGGGGATTATCAAAGCTGGTGTGCCGTGCGTTCTTGCCGAGCCACGCCCGGAACTGCTTTCCGTGTTCGCCGAACGTGCCGCAGCAGTGCAATCGCCACTGGTGCGCTTGGATGAGTGGGGGGCGGTGAGCGTCGCAGCAGTCCATGAAGATATGTCCATGACGAGCGTATTGACAACGTTTGCCAGAGGCAGTATGTCTGTTCGAGTGCCGCTCTGGGGCGAGCATCAGGTGCGGAACGTGCTGACGGCATTGGCTGTGTGTGAAGCAGTCTGGCAACGTCTTGAAGAGCGTACGGTAGTGTGTGTGCCGTTGCAACAAGCATTTGAGCGCGGCGTGCAACACCTGCACCGCAACACGGGTTTACAAGCGCGGTTGGAGCGGTTGAACATGGTGAACACCGAACGTGTGGTGCTGGTGGATGTGGCGCATAACCCCGCGTGCGTGCGTGCTTTGGTACACACGCTCAGACGTTCGCCATACTGCGAGTGGCGGTGGAATGTGGTGTTTGCTGCCATGCAGGACAAAGACGTTGGACAGATGCTTGCCGCGTTAGCACCGATTACCAAGAAGATGCTTACGCCTTCGCTGGCTCTGGAACGCGCAATGAACGGCGAAGACCTTGCCCGCAAAGCCCGTGAACAGGGCATCCGTGCTACTGCTGCCACAACGACGCACGAGGCACTGTTGGGTTTGCTCTCCAGCACTCAAGACACTGAACCCATGATGATTGTGGGGTCGTTTTACCTTGCCGATGAAGCCCTGAAAGCCTTGTCGGCACTGCGCGTACTTGCTGGCGAAATCCCCGCTGCATAGGCGTTTGCACGCTTATAGCGCAAGCGATGCCTTGCGGGGTTTGTGAACCCATACCATCAATTGAATATCATCAACGCAAGCCCTGAACCAATCTTGTTTCTATCCCTACAAAGGTCAAGGGTGTTCACAGTCTGGATGTCTATGAAAAAATCTTGTGTTGTACAGCAAAGTGTGATAAGAGTTCGGCAGCATTTTTGTATTTTTCACGGCAAGTGGTTACAAAAGCACTGCATTGGAAGCACGGAAGCACTGTACAGGACGCGAGCAAACAGGTAGAAAGACCGCAAGCATAAACCAATACACCGTACACGCCCATAAACATAACGTTCAACGACTATGGTTCGACAACTCCAGCAATGGTTTGCTCGCTTGAGCATTGCTCGCAAGCTCCAAATCGGCTTTGGCACTACGCTTGTGGTCGTGGTAATTAGACTTCTCTCAAAAGTGCTTGTTGATAATGCCCTCACCCGCTTTTCGCTTCGCCCTCAAGTGCCCTCTCCCAGTGGGAGAGGGACGGCGGGGTGAGTGTGCTTCTGAAAGAGGTTTAATGACGCACCAAAAAACGCTTAACACCATGCTTGAAAGCCACAACGACGAATATTTTATGAAAATGGCTCTGCGCGAGGCAGAGAAGGCGTATAACGCCGAAGAAGTGCCTATTGGCGCGGTGATTGTGTATCAGCAGCGCATTATTGGGCGCGGGTACAACCAAACCGAAGTTCTGCAAGACCCCACCGCACACGCCGAAATGATAGCTATTACCGCAGCAGCAGAGTATCTGGGCAGTCGCCGTCTGCTCGACTGTACGCTCTACGTTACCTTAGAGCCGTGCTCCATGTGTTCGGGCGCAATTGTGCTGGCGCGGATTCCGCGGCTGATATATGCCGCCCACGACCCCAAAGCTGGGGCTTCAGGCTCGCTCTATGAAATCACTACTGACCCACGCTTAAACCACCGTTGCAGCGTCGAGGCGGGTTTGTTAGCAGAAGAGAGCGCGGCACTGTTGCGTTCGTTTTTTCTTAAACTCCGCAGCAACTAACCAGTACGCTTTAGCCGATGCGCTTGACAATTGCGCTTCATGAAAAGATTTTTGCCAAGACCTCCATGCCCGAACACTTGCAAGCCGCTCTGTACATTGTTCCCGTGCCAATAGGCAATCGTGAAGATATTACACTTCGTGCGCTGAATATTCTGACCAACGCTGATATTCTTGCTTGTGAAGATACCCGACAAACGTCGCATTTGCTGGGTCTGTACGCTATTGCTCCCGCAGGGCGGCTCACCAGCTACCACGACCACAATGAACACCACCGGGCTGAGGAGCTCATTCGCCGTGTGCAGCAGGGCGCAAGCCTTGCGCTGGTAAGCGATGCTGGTTCGCCGTGTATTTCCGACCCCGGATTTCGGCTTGTGCGTGCGGCAATTGAAGCGCACGTAGCTGTTGTTCCTTTGCCCGGAGCAACGGCGTTTGTGCCTGCACTCTCGGCAAGCGGTCTGCCAGTGCGAGAGTTCGTGTTTATGGGCTTTGCGCCGCACAAAAAAGGTCGGAAAACATTCTTGCAGCGTGTGCTACAACAACCAGCAACCGTGATATTGTACGAATCTTCGCATCGCATTGGTAAACTGCTTGACGAACTGCTCGCACTTGGTGCCGCCGAACGGCAAATGTGCATTGCCCGTGAACTCACCAAGGTTCACGAAGAATTTGTGCGTGGTACGTTGGAAGAATGTCGCCGAACGCTTGCCGCCCGTAACACCCAAAAAGGCGAATTCGTCGTGGTGCTGCAGGGGCATGGTGATAGCAATGATGGCAACGAGGGTAATCACTATGACGACCATGACGACCATGATGCGTAACCAAGAAGAGGCAAAGTTGTTATGTAAAAAGTGCGCGAGTTTCTGCACGATACAGGAGTTTTTTCCGAAATGTGTACTACGAATTTTTTACTACGAAGATATTCACTACGAAGATAATCCATGTTCATTTCTTTTGAAGGTATTGATGGCTGTGGAAAATCCACACAGGTTCGATTGCTTGCCCAACGCTTGCAGGGCGTGGGCAAGGCTGTCGTACTTGTACGCGACCCTGGTCAAACGCCAATTTCGGAGGCAATTCGTGCGCTGCTGTTAGACAAAAACAACACCGCCATGACTTCCACAACAGAACTGCTCTTGTATGCAGCCGCCAGAGCGCAAATGGTGGAAACGGTTATTCGCCCTGCGTTGCAAGCGGGAACTATCGTGCTGTGCGACCGTTTTGTGGATTCCACGTTGGCATACCAAGGATTTGGGCGCGGGCTGCCGTTAGAAGACATTGAGCGTTGCAAGCATGTTGCCACAGGCGGCTTACTGCCCGATATAACGTTGGTTCTGGACATTACGCTTGCAGTCTCGAAGGCGCGTTGTCCGAGCAAACAAGCCGACCGTATGGAATTGGCTGGCGATGCCTTCTTTGAGCGGGTTATTGAGGGCTATCACCATCTTATCCGCACCGAGCCGCAGCGCGTCAAGCGTATCCACGCTGCTGACTCTCCCGAACGTGTCCACGAGGAAATTTGGCGAATTCTGGAGCCAATGTGCTGAAAAAACGTGTTGAGAACAACGTGTTGAGAGAACGTGCCGGGCATACACCATGAAGCCACCATGAAGCCATGAAGAACCCAGAGCCATAAGCAAAGGTGGTTGCTGCTGCGGTGAATCTTTCGATGGAATTTTTTGTTGAATGGTGTTGTGTGAGCATGAATTGGAATTGGATTGAAATTGTACGGTTTATAGCTGACTATTTGACGAAGGCAATCATTATGCAACTCCGAAAACTCACGCATGACGAACTTCTTGCTGAACGTCTTACGCAGGCAGAGGCTCAGAGCGTGGTACGGCATCCTGTAACGCTGTTATTGCACAATATTCGCAGTTTGTACAACGTGGGGTCAATTTTTCGCACGGCAGATGCTGGTTTGGCACAGAATTTGCTCCTTGCTGGTTACACGCCAACACCACCGCGTAAGGAAATCACAAAAACGGCGTTGGGTGCAGACCAGACCGTTCCTTGGCAGTATTTTAGTACAACGCAGCAGGCGATTGAGTATCTGCGGCGGCAAAAGCCCGAGATAACCATTGTTGCAGTAGAGTTGGCAGAGCGCAGCCGTTCAGTGTACGAGTTGAGCGCGGATGATTTTCCGCTCTGTTTGGTCTTGGGAAATGAAATCACGGGCATAGACGATACCATTCTTGCGCTCTGCGACGCGGCGGTGGAAATCCCTATGTACGGCGTGAAACATTCACTTAACGTGAGCGTTGCCACAGGAATCGCGCTCTTTGAAGCCGTGCGCGTGTGGACTATGCGTAAGCAACAGTGATTTCGCACGATGCAGGCACTACCAGACGACGAAGTTCCAAGACGTGGTGTCTCAAGAACGAACCGCATAAGCATTATGCTAACATTATGCTAAGAAAAACGCTAAAAATGAGACAAAAAAACTCTACTTTGGCTATATTTTGGCTGCTTGCACAACAGGTTAAGTACAATAGGTTAAGCATTTGCAAGTGTTTGTACGCTCTAATGACAGACTACATTACTCATGACAGACCACGCACTGTAAACAAAACAAGACCGTGAGCATTACTGTTGCTATTCCGACACATCCTTTGTACGCTCCACTTGTTGAGTGTGCCGACGACGTTTGCCGGCGGTCAGGATTTCGTTTACTCAAAGGCACTGAAGACGAATGTACACGGTGGTTGGCACGCAACACTGCCGAGTTAGCATTGCTTACGCCGCTCGGATATGCCAGCGAAGCCTACCAAACTGACTACCGCATCATTCCAGCAACAGCACTGGCATTAGAGGGATTAACGTACACGGCATCGGTATATCTTCGTCAAGGTGCAGAACGTTTGGAAACCTTTGCTGCATTGGCACCACACGACTTTTTGATGCAAATGGCGGCGGCAGTGCTGAGTGAAAAATTTGACAGTTTCGTTACGCTTGAGCAAGCGGCGTTGTCGGAGCAGGAGGTTCTTCAGAGTGCCGAACAACGATATGACGGGATAATTGCATATGGATTTGACGAAAACCAAGCTATTGTGCTGGATGTGAGCGATGAATGGTCAGACTACATTCAAGAACCCCTCCCAATGGCGTTCTGGACGTGCCGCCCCGACGATGTGCCAGCAGAAATTGAGGAAATCGTTCGCGCAATGGCAGCACCAGCACTTCGGGACGAAGAACACATCAAAGAGCGCATGGTTGCAGGCATTAGTGCCGAACGCGAAGGGCGAAAAATGTGGCGTTGGAGCGAAGAAGTTGAACAGGCATTGCAGAAAACTATCGAAATGCTGTACTATTGGCAATATGTCCCAACCGTATCAGAAACCAAAGTATGGAAACGCGACTCTTCGCATCCGTTGCTCTCGTAAGAGAAGTATGAAGTATGAAGTATGAAGTATGAAAACTCTTGACCTGACGGGTTATTCAATAGGAACAACCAACAACGACGATAGAAAACGACAATAAAATTTACATTGTTACATTTCCAGAGGCGGATAGTTCTATGAAACCTTCTGTGCAGACCACCACAGTAACACAGACAAAAGCCCCTGTGCTTTTGAAGACCTTGTTGCTCACCATGCTCGGCATTATGAGCATGATTGGCTTCGGCAACACACAACCGCAAGCCTTCAGTCAAACCACAACTGGTGTGAGCGGACCGGAGCAAGACTGTATCAACGCTTTACCCGTGGTACAAACGGTGATGACGCATCCGTTGCCGTATTTGGGTATTGGCTCGCCTATCAACGAAATTTCCCCGCAAGTCGGCACGTTTCCAAGCGGCGAGCGCAATGGGATATGGTATCGCATTGACGCGCAGGCCGATGGATTTCTGGGCTTTGTCATTACGCCGAACATTGAAGCAGACAACTATGACTGGGTTGTGTACAGGCTTGGCAATATCGGTACATCCACAGCCGACCTCGTGCAGCAGTGCTTCAATATCCGCACGATGGCAATGCTGCAAATAGCTGTCAATACCTCGCCCATACCAGGCAGAACGGCTGCTACCCAAGATACCTCCAATCAGAATATCCGTCCTGTTTCGCCGCGTATTCGTGTGGAACGCGGCGTAACCTATATGATTTACGTGGCGAACATTACGGGCAATGGTGGTTTTCGCATAGATTTTAGCGAGACCGACCCCGGTGTTATTCAAATAGTGCAACAGCCGCAAGCCCGCATGACCGTTGCTCCTGTGCAAACCTCCGGTGCGATGGGCTGTAATCCCGTTTCCACGATTAACGTCACGTTTTCAGAGCGCATTCTGTGCGCTTCCGTTACAAATGGCACGTTTATCATTACCGGACCTGGCGGTCCGTACACCATAACGAATGTTCGTTCGCAGCAATGTATTCCGCAGCCAGGCATCGTTACAGATACAATGGGACAAACCTTTGCGCTCACGGTAAGCCCTGCTCTCAGTCAAACGGGTGCGTACACCGTAGCATTAGCAACAACACCGGAGGAAGTCCGCGCGCGAGACAGAGCAACAAATCCTGTTCCCACGCCGCAGTCGGTCACGTTTCCGCTTAATGTGGGCAATACTCCCCCAAGCATTTCTCCGAGAACGCCTCAGAGCGAATGTCTTGGGCGTTCTATCACGCTGACAACCGACTCGCTCGGCGGCAATACGCGCTACGAGTGGTTCTCTTCGACCAATCCGACAGTGCCAATTGCTGGGCAAAATGGATTTCGACTGCAAATCAACAGTACCTACGCAGGCGAGCTGGGCTTAAACCCTGCGTTGTTTTACCAATCTATCAACCAAGGACCTGTCAATTACTTTGTGCGCATTACCGACCAAAATGGCTGCTCACGTACTTCAGCCAGCGTGACCGTAGGATTTACCGCAACTGATGTTGGAATCATCACAGGGCGGCAGCGTGTGTGTCCTACAGACCCCATCACGCTTACTGCACCTGTGGCAGCTGGTGTGATCAGCTATCGTTGGACAAAAGACGGTGTGGCTATTGAAGGTCCGCGCGGCGCAGGACCAGTGCTGACGGGCGTAAACGAAGCGGGAGTGTATCGGGTGGAGCTCTTTTTTGCCAATGGTTGTAAAAACGTTACGCCAGCTGATGCCACAGCCGTTGTGCAAACATTCCCCGTGAGTGGCGTGGTTATCGAGGGTCCGAATGCTCTTTGCGATGGAGGACAGGTAACACTTTCGCTGCGCGGAAGCCTTGCAAATTTGCGTTCAGCACAGTGGTCAGATGCTTCGGGCACAGTGTTAGGAACGAGCTCATCTATTACGGTTAGCCGCCCAGGAACCTACACACTGCGGGTGATTACTAATGATGGCTGCGTCGAGCAGTCGCAGCGTGTTCTTGTTCAAAGCCAAACGCTCAGAATTAACGACGCTCAGGTAACGCCGCGTCTTATTCCGTTCTGCGAGGGTGATGTGGGTGTGCAATTAGAAGCGCGCTTAAACTTTATCTCGCGTCCTGACGGCTCTGCTGCTCAGGCAAGTGATATTACGGGATATCAGTGGTATCGTAATGGTAGCATCATCACTGGGGCAACTCAAGCAACATTGCGTGCCGTCGAGCCAGGTCGCTATCAATTCCAAGTCATTAACCGCGACGGCTGTGCCAGCGTGTTATCACCAGAAATTACCGTACAACGCCTGTCCAACCCCCCTGTGAACATTCGCACCTCGAACGGTTTGTTGGTCTTTTGTCGTGGCGAACGATTAACATTGAACGCGGGGAGCGGCTACACCAGCTACAATTGGCAACGCTTGGAAGGAGGGCAACTTGGTCGCTCGTTGGGAACAGATTCCACCCTTGTCATCACTGAGGGCGGAACGTATCGTGTGAGTGTTACTGCCGAAAGTGGCTGTGCTTCGACAACATCGGCAACAATCACCCAAGTAGATAACCCGACCATTGCTATCAGAACCGACGGCAACCGCACATCGTTCTGCGAAGGCGGAAGTTTGGGCTTAGAAGCCGCTTCAGACATCCGCTTCTCTGCTTATGAGTGGCGGCGTGCGGGTAGTACGACAATTATTGGGATGCAGCCACGTTTGGTAGTGAATCAGCCTGGAAGCTACTGTCTGACGGTTAAAGTGGGCGAATGTTCCAGCCCGCAAGCCTGCGTTACTATCACCGTCGACCCGCTGCCCAGCGTCCCGCCTATTACGTCGAACACGGGCGGTTTCGACATCTGTCCGGGCAATGCCTTGGTTTTAGATGCGGGCACGCCACCAACAGGTCAAACATGGACGTACCAGTGGCTTTCTGGCGGTCAGCCAATTCAAGGCGCAACCAACCGCACCTTGACCGTGATGAATCCCGGAACGTATAACGTAACTGTAACGAACACCCAAGGCTGTCAGAACCGTGCGCCATCGGATGTAACGGTGCGCCAACTTCCAGCTCCGCCACAGCCTTTGGTGCGCGATACGCTCATTTGCACAAACGATGGCACCACGCAAGCCTTTGTGCCAGTGCTGAATTTTGAAGCAAACCGCGACCAGTTCCGCTCGTTTGAGTGGGCAGTCGAGGAAGGCTCAATGTTTCGTGTCCTCATGCCCAATGCTGCCGGACCGCTCGTGAATCTTGCGGCAAACGGTACAGCAACGTTCAATCGCCCCGGACGCTACCGCCTGACAGTACGCAATGCAAGTTTGTGTGCGACGGCATCGAATACGGTGGTGGTTTCAACGGCTTCACTGAGCGTGCGGATTGAGCGGAGAAATTTTGGTGCAACGCTTGCCGTGGTGTCAAATCCGCCAAGTCGTCCGGGAAGTTTCCAATGGTTTCGTAATGGTGTTGCAATACCGCCGCCAGAAGGAACACGAGACACTTTGAACCCGCAAGAAAGTGGTGTGTACGACGTGCAAATCACAAATATTATTGGCTGCCCAATCCGCGCAAGCGAGATTGCACGAGGTGGCGGCGGCACTGTATCGTTCACAACGCCAACGATATCCATAGTTGGTACGCCTTCGGGTTCATCAACGGTGATTGTTACAGGCAACAGTATCACGGCTGCCCCGGGCGACAGTGTGGGTGTGCGTATTATCATTACTGCTTTTGGGTCTATTGAACCCGGAGCACCTGTGACCAGCGTGCTAAAATTTAATGCTACGCTCTTAGAACCACTATTTAATACCACAGACCAAGGCACAGACCGTGTGCGTCGTGATACAACGTTCGTGCGGGAAATTCAGCGGCGTTATGCGTTGCCTCCTGCTGTTGGTCAGCCTCTTCGTGGTTCTGGTGCTGGTGGTACGGTTATCACAGCCGATTTGCCCTTCCGTGCTGCACTTGGCAATACGAGCGGAACGCTCATTCGTTTGGACAGCACGAGGGTAGCGGGTGTGTTAAATTTAGGCAACGCGGCAGTTGGCGAGTTCCGATTGACAAACCTTTCGTTTGCCGGCGGTATTCGGCTAATCAATGCACCGCCAAAAGTCTCGGAAGTGACGCTGCCCGAACACCGTCCGCGCACAGTTACAGCTGCACCGCAGGACGGCAATGCAGCAGGCACAGTGCCAAGTACGCCAAGCACTACGCCGCGTGCATTGCTAACGCTGCCACCGTCGCTGGCTTTGGTGAGCTATCCAAACCCAGTAGCCTATGAAATGACGCTTGAATACGAAACCGATGCACCCACAAGCGTTGTCATAACGCTAAGTGACGTATATGGGCGCGTGGTCAAGGCTCTGAGCGTGGGAGCAGTTGCCAAAGGTTCGTCGCTGCTCACCGTGCCAATGAACGATGTGCCGCCGGGTGTCTATATGGTCACGCTCCGGACACCAACGGCTGTTGCGACGACAAGAGTGCAAGTGGCGCGGTGAAGAGAAGGATGAAGGATGAATATCTGTTGTGTTGTTGAAGAATGCTTATCGCGCTATCGCTCGTCGTCCATCGTCAATACATTGATAGGGTCGGCATCCGATAGGATATTCGATACAAGAAACAGAAAAAGTGTGAAAAAGATGTCCAGGTTCTTGCAATGAATCTTCGATTGTGTAAGTTAAAAGTGCCGTATTGGATTGTATCAAAACGGTTTGCCAAAACCGTGCGGATGCCCTATATTGCCAGATGTTGCTCAAAAATGGAAGAATGAGTGCCGATAGATAGCGTACTGACTGTCTGAATGGGTTCCGTAACAGTTTCACAATGAGTATGAAACCTCTATCACCATTGTTTGCTAAACAATCGCAACTCCCTCAGAGGATGGCTGCACGACCACAACGAGTGTGGTGGTCGGCAAAGCCTGTCTTGGAAGGGTCGGCAAAACCTCGTAGCGTTGTTTGCCGCGTTGTTGGTAGCGCAGCACTGTTGCTGATAATGGTGATTGTGTGTAGTTCGGTATGTGCCCAACACGTGTTTGCTCAACAAAGTTCGGGTCAGTCTTCACAATCGTTACGCTTAACCTTTGGTGGATATGGGGCGGTCAATGGCAATATTCATGGTGCGAACTTTAAACAATTAACCGGCGTGCCAACATCGTTTGAAAACGACCCGACGCGCTTTGAAAGTGCTTTTGGACTGGGATACTCGTTCGGTGGGTTGGTCGAAGTGCCAATTTCAGAAATGTTTAGTATCCAAGCGCGGTTGGGATTTTCAGCTCTGGGGGCGCAACTGCTTGCAAAAGAACGTGGTCGGATTGGGTATTTGGACTCTATGCAAAACCTCATCCGATTCCGCGACGCTATCTTTGAAAAGCGCATGAATGCTGCGTTGGGTCTGGTAACGTTTGAACCATTAGCAGTGTTCGCGCCTTTTACGCGCAACACCGACGCGCTCAAAGGTTTGAGAATCTACGGCGGTATTCGTGGCGGCTTTATGGTAACGCGCTCATTTGACCAGAGAGAATTCTTAACCGACCCTGCTGACCCCAGTGCGCTGTTTAACAATATGGCTCAAGAGCGCAATCCGCAGTCTGGCAGCATTCCGAACGCTAATGTCCTCAATATGGGTATTACGCTTGGTGTAGGCTACGACCTGCGTGCTGGGGACTTACTCATTTCACCCGAACTCTTTTTTACGCTTGGCATGACACCAGTAACGACTGATTTGACATGGGATGTTTCCACAGGGCGTTTGGGCGTTTCGTTGCGCTATGCGCCAGAAGTAGATGTCGTTTCCGGTGAGCGTAACACCTCTGGCACACCAGACGGCGACGCATTGGATTCAGCCATAAGCAGTAGCACACGTAGCGGTGATAACTCAGGCAAAACGCCTGACGATTCTTCGGCTGATATATCAGACAGCACGGCGGCTTCGACAACCGCTACTGCTGCACCCCTTCAACACACACCTACGCAGTTCTCCAATTCGGAAGTCAATCCTGCCAACACGCTTAGTGCCTCGATTGCGGCATTTTCGCTCGATGAAAACGGCGTGGAGCAGCCAATGGTACAGTTCAAAGTAGAGCAGTACGTTGCCCAGCAGATGTACCCGCTCATGAATTATATCTTTTTCGACCAAGGCTCATCCGATCTTCCAGAAAAATATCGCCGCATTCGCACCAGCGATACCGCCGCCTACGATGAGCAAAAGTTCTACAACGTCAATATGCTCAAGGTGTACTACGACGTGTTAAATGTGATAGGCAAGCGGCTCAGGCTTAATCCAAAAGCCAAAATTACCCTCACAGGCTGCAACAACAACGTGGGAACTGAGGTGGGTAACGTGCCTCTGTCATTTCGCAGAGCGAATAATATCAAACGCTACCTCATCGATACATGGGGCGTGGATTCAACGCGCATCACCGTCCGCGCACGGAATTTGCCCGAAAAACCCACGATGTCAAGAGATTCGCTGGGCATAGAAGAAAACCGCCGCGTGGAGTTTATGTCAGACTCATGGGAGATTATGAAGCCCGTGCTGGTCAATGACACCATTGGCATTCCGCTTACGCCTATGGTGCGTTTTAAGATGAACACCAAAGCCGATAACGGTATTGCTCAGTCATCGCTCTCGGCAGTGCAGGGCGGAAAGGTCTTGAAAATTTTCTCGCTGCCGCGCAAACCTGACAGCACTTTGGATTGGAGTCCAGTAACTGACTGGGAAACAGGCAGCGACCAAAGTTCTGTGCCAAAAACAGAAGAAGATTTGAAATTCGTGTTTGAAGTGACCGACACGAAAGGCGAAAAAGTGCGTCCAACAGGCTCAATTCCTGTGGAGTTGATTACAGTGCAGAAAAAGCGCGACGCTGGCTCAAAAGACAAAGAGGTGGCGATTTTCCGCCTGATTCTTTTCGATTTTAACAGCCCTGCCGTCGGTCCAACGAATGCCACGATTATCAAACAATTCGTGCAGCCGAAATTACGTGAAGGCTCAAAAATTCAGGTGACAGGCTTTACCGATAAATTGGGCAACCCTGACGTGAACATGCGCCTTTCGGGGGCGAGAGCAAAATCGGTCGCGGACTTCATTAAGTGGTCGAATACGACATGGAAAGGCGTGGGAGGGACGCGCCCTATCTATCCCAATGATACTCCTGAAGGACGTATTTACAGCCGCTCGGTAGAAGTGCGCTGCGAAATTCCTCTTGGTCAGTAAAGTAAATAGTACGGGGAAGCTCATAATGGTCATTCAAGCATGGTGGTCATTCAAAGACACAGATTCTCTCCTCAACACGAGCATTCCTTAAATTACGAGCATTAGTTGTAACGCAATTTTAACGCATTCATGAGACAAGCGCATTTTGTTGTTCTGGTCTATGTGTTCTGCTGCATAGCTTGTGGCAACACAGCCTGGTCGCAGCCTCCAGTAGATACTGACCAGTCGGATTCATCACGAACCCTCAGCATTGGGGCGTTTGGTTCATTGAATGTGAACGTGCATCGGGCAAATTTTGACGCGCTGCCAAATGTTCCCACAGGACGCGAGGGCGATGGTGTGCGCTTTGGCAATGCTTCTAGTGTGGGATTTTCTGTTGGGCTGTTCGCCGAATATCCTCTGAACGAGTCGGTATTGCTGGGATTGCGGGCAAGTTACGGTACACACAATAGCGTGCTAAGAGCAACCGAACATCAACGCATCGGTTTGGCTGCACCAGATGGTTCGCAGTTGAATTTCTACGATGCAGTCTTCGGTCGAGAACTTTCCGTTTCGCTTGCTATGCTTGCTCTTGAGCCAATAGTTACGGTGCATCCCTTTCAATCTACTGCTGCTGCATCGGCATTGGAACATCTTCGTCTCTACGCTGGCGCACGAGTGTCCATACCGTTTCTGCAAACAACCTATCGCCAGGAAGAACGTATTCTTAGCCCTACGCGCAGCGAAGTCCCTCTTGCTGTGTTTAACACGCTTTCGGAGTATCGCAACCAGCAGCCACCGGGCGGAGGCGCAGCGGCACTGCCCGTAGTGCCGTTTGGTTTGGGAGCAGTCGTAGGAGTGGGATATGACATCCCCATTGGAGGCGTAAGAATTACGCCAGAAGTGTTCTACACTCTTGGATTGACAAGCCTTGTGGAAGGTGTGACGTGGAATCTGGACATTATTCGAGCTGGTCTTGCTGTGCGCTATGTGCTGCCACCATTACCCCCTCCGCCCCCTCCGCCGCCCCCTGCGCCGCCCGTTGCTGCAATTACAGCAAGCGTGAGTGCGTTTTCGGTAGATACAAGCGGCGCAGAAGTGCCGCTGGTGCAAATCAAGGTCGAGGAATTTGTTTCGCGGCAAATGTACCCTGTGCTGCCGTATATTTTCTTTCCACAAAATGAGTCCGTGTTTAAGCCCTCGTACAAGCGCCTTGCAGCTGACGAAATCGCCACATTTAATGAAAATACGTTCTATAACACCGATGCCTTGCAGGTGTATTACCAAGTGCTGAATATTATTGGCAAACGCCTGCGCGAAAACCCAACGGCAAAAATTACATTGGTTGGCTGTAATGATAACACTGGACCGGAGGCAAATAACCTTAAACTTTCCCGCGACCGTGCGCTCAATGTACGCGAGTATTTAAGTGGAGCGTGGAAAATAGACACGAGCCGCATGAGAATTGAAGCACGAAATCTGCCGGCAAAGCCCACACAATCCCGCGATGCTGAAGGCGTTGAAGAAAACCGCCGCGTGGAAATCGTGTCGGACAACTGGGAAATTATGAAACCGTCGCTGGTCTATGATACCGTACTTGTGCCGTCCGCGCCTGTTATTAAATTTCGTATGGATGCTCAGGCTTCAGCAGGTGTGGCGAAAGCAACACTGAGAGCATTTCAGGGTGGACGCACACTGAAAAAGCAAGAGTATCTTGGACAGTATGAAAAAGAATTTAGCTGGAACACGGCACGCGAACAAAACACCATTCCGCGTACCGAAGAATATATGAAGTTTAGCTTTGAGGCAATAGACAACGACGGCAACGCTGCCATGCCCATAGATTCTGTGCCAGTAGAGCAGGTAACAATTCGCAAAAAACGCAGCCTTCGCATCAAAGACAAAGAAATTGATACGTACCGCTTGATTTTGTTCGATTTCGATAGCCCCGAAGTGCTGTCGGAAAACAAAAAAATCATTCAGGATATTGTGGTGCCGAACGTAAAAAAGACCTCCGTCGTCCAAGTAACAGGTTTTACCGACAAACTCGGTAGTGCTGAAGTCAACCAACGGTTGTCTGAAGGCAGAGCAAAAAGCGTTGCGACGTTGGTAGAACCCGTCGCTTCCCAAACGACTGCCAAGGGCGTAGGGCAAAAACAACTGATTTACCCCAACGACACACCCGAAGGACGCTTTCTAAGCCGCACGGTCGAGGTGCGCGTCGAAACCCCAATTGAGGACTAACTGAGGTTGTGGGGGTAAAGTTGAGAATAAACCGCTAATGCCGCCGCCGCCAAAAGCCCACGAGCGCGTTAACCACCATTTTCCCGCAAAGACCGCTTCGCTTGCCAGCAGCAGTACCTGCGATTCTTCATTTACATCGAACAATTTGCCGCGCTCAAGAAACAGAACGTTTTTTCAGCGACGCTGTTACGTCCATCATTGGCTGGTGAACAATGAACTGTCCGATGTGCTGTTTCAGCGAGGTGGCAAGTTGGCGGAGTTCATCGGCGGCACTGGCTATGTGTTGTGTTGCATCTGCCGATTTATCGGTAAGTTCCGCTATGATATTGACATTTTTTGCCATCTCTGCACTTGCCGAAGCCTCATATTCGCTGGCATTGGAAAGATTTTCGATAATCGCTGCCACGCTGTCGGTTTTTTCAACAATGGTTTTTAGGGCTTCACTGGACTGGTGGGCAAATTCCTCGTTGTCTTTAACCGTTTCGCGTCCGCGTTGCATCGTGGCAATGACATCGCGGGTGCTTTTTTGGATGCTGCCAATCATGGAGCTAATTTCGCGGGTGGCTTGCTGAGTGCGTTCGGCAAGCTGGCGAATTTCGTCGGCAACGACGGCAAAACCCAATCCATGCTCACCTGCCCGAGCAGCTTCAATGCTTGCGTTCAGAGCAAGCAAATTTGTTTGCCCAGCAATTTCATCAATTACGTTCAAAATTTTGCCAATCTGTTTGCTCGAGCTCGCCAACTCGCTGATTTTTTCCGATGAAGCCATGACCGCCTCGGCTACTCTGGCAAGTGCCATCAGCGTAATGCTCAATACCTGACCGCTCTGGCGGGCTGCATAACTGGCATCGGCAGACTGCGCGGCGGCGGCGGCGGTTTGATGACTGCTTTCGCGCACGATAGCATCAATTTCTTCTATTGCTGTGGCAATTTCTGAGGACTGGCGGCGTTGTTGCTCCATTTGTACCGCCATTTGCTGTGTGCTGTTGGAAAGTTGTTCGCCCAGCACTGCCAGCCCATCTACGGTTTTGACAACGCGCTCCACCAAATTGCGGATGTTATGCACCACACCATTCAACCCTTCGGATAGTTGATTGATGATTTTGTCGTCGTCATTGCTTTGCAGCACAACGGTCAAATCACCGTGCGAGAAGCGTTGCATGGCTTCAAGTGTTTGAGCAATGCTTCGTTCAAGGCGTTGCTGGTATGCAAGCGTGTTAGCACGTTCTTGTTCGGCACTGCGAGCAGCCTGCTGTGCTTCGCGTTGTGATTGCTGAAGCTCTTCAAAAGAGTGCTTTGTACGCACAACGAGCGTATTAAACGTTTGGGCAAGTTCTTCGATTTCGTCATGGGTGCGAATATGTACCTGAACGGTTTGGTCGCCTGCGGAAAAACGCTGTGCGGCTTTGTTGAGTTCTACAATGGGTTGGCTGATGCGCCGTGCTAAATACAGCGCAACAAGAAGCGCAACAATGATAGAAACAAGCGTTCCCACGGTAGCAATGGCGGCGAAGCGTACTGCCTGCCTATCTGTGCGCTCCACAATGCGTTCAAGCACGGGAAAGGTTTTTTGGGAGAGGTTATTCAAGGCTTTTGTGTGCGCGTTAATGCGCTGAGAAACTTTCACGAACTCGCCAAATCCGGCAGCATACTCCTTCATGGTGGTTGTCAGAAGTTCGCGTTGTTCAGCAGGCAAGCCACTTTGCTCGACATTCTTCAAAAATTCCTGCACGGTTTCGTTGACGCTGACAATGTATTTGTCCAATCCTCGATTGAGAAAATCTTTTTCATGTCGTCGTGCCAAATATAAATCTGCCAGCAGGCGTGTTTGACCTGCTTGTTTGGTAACTGTTTCGATAGAGTGAGCTTTTTTGCGGAATGCGCCTTCAATACCCTCGTTTTCGTTCAAGCCGCGCTTACGAACGTCTTCGACCAATTTTCTGAATGCTTGGTGGTATTCTCGTGCAGAAGTTTGAAAAGTCAGCATTTCCGCTTCGGTTTGCCCTTGCAGTACGCTGTCTATTGTCTGAAACGAGTCTTCTACGACCACGATAAACTCGCTGCGCCGTGTGGCAAGAAAGTCTTTTTCGCTCATACGCGCTTGCAAGAGCGCAACGGTCAGCATACGAGCGATGTCGCGTTTTTGCATTGCGTCGTTGCGTAGTGTGGTAAAGGTGATGATAATCCCCGCAAATGTGAGAACAACCAACACTAAACCCACTATTTTTCGATAGACAGAAATTTGCATACACTCTTCTCCCCGTTAGTACCGCAGATAAGTCGTTTACAACCGAATGTTACAACGGAATGTTGCCGTGTTTTTTTTTAGGGTTTGTATCTACTTTCGTTTCCAAGAGTTTCATGGCGTGGATAAGCCGCTTGCGTGTGTCGCGTGGCATGATAACGTCGTCAATGTAGCCACGTTCGGCTGCTTCATAGGGATTACAGAACTTTTCGTTGTATTCCGCTTCCAAACGAGCAAGAGTGGACATTTTGTCGGTGGCTTCTTTGATTTCTTTGCTGTACAGGATTTCTACCGCGCCTTTTGCGCCCATAACGGCGATTTCGGCTGTGGGCCAGGCGAAGTTAAAGTCGCCGCGCACGTGTTTAGAGTTCATCACATCGTAGGCACCGCCGTAGGCTTTGCGCGTGATAATTGTTACTTTTGGCACAGTGGCTTCGCAGAACGCATAGAGAAGTTTTGCACCGTGGCGAATAATGCCGCGCCACTCTTGGTCGGTGCCGGGCAGAAATCCGGGCACATCCTCGAACACTACAAGCGGGATGTTAAACGCATCGCAGAAGCGCACAAACCGCGCCCCTTTGGTGCTGCTGTCGATGTCCAACACGCCAGCCATCGAAGCTGGTTGATTTGCCACAATGCCAACGGGTTTGCCACCAAGCGTGGCAAATCCAACAACGATGTTCGTGGCAAAATCAGGATGAATCTCAAAGAAATCGTGTTCGTCCACTACCTCGCGGATAACGTCTTTGATGTCGTAGGGCTTGTTCGGATTTTCTGGTATAATCGTGTCTAACTTGATGCACAGGCGTTCGGCGTTGTCCGTTGTGGGAAGGTGGTGCAAGTCGTCGCGGTTATTCGAGGGAATGTACATCATCAATTTGCGAACTGCCATAAGACATTCAATTTCATTGTCGAACGCTGCATGAGCCACGCCAGACTTCGACGCATGAGTGTCTGCACCGCCAAGTTCTTCAAAGGTTACTTCCTCGTGCGTAACGGTTTTGACCACGTTCGGACCCGTTACAAACATATACGCTGTGCCACGCACCATAAAGATAAAATCGGTAATAGCAGGGGAATAGACTGCACCACCAGCGCACGGACCTAAGATGACAGAAATCTGAGGAATAACGCCGCTTGCAAGCGTGTTGCGAAGGAAAATATCCGCATATCCGCCCAGCGACACCACGCCTTCTTGAATTCGCGCGCCGCCAGAGTCGTTTAAGCCAATAACGGGTGCGCCGATTTTCATGGCTAAATCCATAATTTTGCAGATTTTTTCTGCATACACTTCCGACAACGAGCCACCAAACACCGTGAAATCTTGGGAAAACACACATACTCTGCGCCCGTCAATCGTTCCCGTGCCAGTAACAACGCCGTCTCCAAGCGGACGGTGGTGATTCATCCCAAAATTATACGACCTGTGCCGCGCAAACATATCGATTTCTTGAAATGAACCTTCGTCGAGCAAAACCTCAAGGCGTTCGCGGGCTGTAAGTTTACCGCGTTGGTGTTGTTGGGCTATGCGTTCTTTGCCTCCGCCCAAGAGTGCTTCGGAACGAAGTTTTTCCAGTGTGTCAATGCGATTGCTCATGGATACGTACTGTGATAAATGCAATGAATAAGGAGTAAGAAAGAGTTCGAGATTGTGCGCTTGGCAGCATTGTGCAACAACGTACGGCACAAGATACAAAAACACTATCACTTTTGATATGGGGAAATGGGAAGGATGAAGAAAATTGTCTGAGAAATTGCCAGTTGTGCTATCGTATAAACCCACTACAAGGGTAATAGCGTCCTCATAACGAAAGACCCGCAGCACTGCCGCTGCATAGAGCGGGCAAGTGCTGCGGGAGTCGTTAAAGAGTGTTAAGGCTTTGTGTGTGGGTTTTGACCGCATCAAAAACTATCGCTCAATTATCCGCTTAATCATCGCTACGCAGTTTTGCGAGCAAGCGCAAAATTTCGATGTAGAGCCAAATAAGCGTAACAAGCAAGCCAAACGCACTGAACCATTCCATGAACTTCGGTGCGCCTTCGTCGGCTGCGGTTTCGATAAAATCAAAGTCCAACACCAAATTCATTGCCGCAATGCCCACCACAATAAGACTGAAGACGATACCGACAATGCCTCCTTCGTGGATATAGGGTATGGGATAGCCCAGAAGCATACGCATTATCGCCGATACCAAATATACCAACGCCACACCCGATGTTGCCGCGAAAACAGCCGTGCGAAAGGTTTCGGTTACGCGCACAACACGGGTTTTGTACAGTGCCAGTAGCGAAAAGAAAATACCGAACGTTAGCATCCCTGCTTGCATGGCAATTCCCGGATATACAGCCTCCATCAACCCCGAAACTCCGCCAATGAATAATCCTTCAAAAATAGCATATATCGGGGCTGTAACAGGCGACCATTCAGGCTTGAAGACCATTATGATACCAATAATTAAGCCTCCGATAGCACCCAGCACTAACAATTCGCCTACGGATTCGCCCACAAAAACACGGCTCCAGACAAATAATGCTGGCAACAGTGCTAACACGAGCAACAAGCCTGCTTTGTTGGCTGTGCCTTCAATCGTCATGCGCTCGCTGCCCACAGCACTCGTTGGGAAACTGCTAAAGCGGCGTTCGCTCAGCGCGGGATTACTGGAGCGGAAAAATTGCTTGCGCGATGCTTCACGTGTGCGAGCATCGCTGCGCCCAGAAAATGAACTCATAACGGTAACTCCTTGCGTGTAAGAGTTTGAGAGTGAGAAAAATGAATCTCTTGTATTGAAGCGTGTTGAAGAGCGTTTGTTAGCATACAACACATAGCAAATATACGAGGTGTTGCACAAACAACAAGCGGTCTGATGTGTCTTAGCAGCGTATCTGGTTTTCCGCATTTGCAGCAGTGCTACATAGGTGGTAATTTCTCATCACGCCGAATAAACGTTAGAGTGGGACAGCGGGTAGTATTTTCAGAGAATATGCAAAAGAGCCTTGTAAAACAGGGCTTTTTGGCGTATTATCGTAGTTTTCAAATTCATACAAACACAAATACAGGATGTTATAGCATCCGAAGGATTTGAGGATATTATGATTTTTGGAAACCTCTTTGGAGTTTTTGCTGAGATGACAGGTGAAACAACGGGCGAAACAACAGGTGAAACACTGAGTGCCACACCTGCTCCAAGCCCGTCAACACAGGGCTTTCTGGTATTGATAGGGGGCAACGAAGACAAACGCGATGCCAAAAAAGTGCTACGGCGCGTGGCTACGCTGCGCCCAAGTACGTGTGTGGCGGTGATTCCTACCGCCAGCATGTATGGCGCGGAACTTGGCGAAGAGTACGTTGACCTGTTTTTGCGGATGAACATTGGCATCACCAAAGGACACGTCTTGGATGTACGTAATGCCCAAGACACCAGCAATCCAGCACTGGTGTCAATGATTGAAGAGGCAGACGTAATTTTTTTTACAGGCGGCGACCAAGTGCGGCTTGTACAAGCCTTTGCTGGTAGTGCTGTTCTGCAAGCCATCTATGCCAAATTTGCTCAAGGTGCTACGATTGCCGGCACAAGTGCTGGTGCGGCGGCAGCAAGCAATCCGATGATGTATGACGGTGATGAGGAAGGCTTCAACAAAGGTTCGGTGCAGCAATGCGAAGGGTTTGGTTTTCTGCCGAATATCACGGTGGATACCCATTTTTTGCAGCGCAATCGTATTCCGCGTCTGGCGCAAATGCTCTCGCGTGGTAGCAGCAGTTTTGGCGTGGGTTTGGACGAGGACACGGCTATTGTTGTCTCGCCCAATTTGCACTGTGAGGTGATTGGCAGCGCAATGGTAACGTTCATGCACGCCAAGAATCTGCGCTATTCCAACTACAACGACGTTCGCAATGGCGCACTCTACGGCACTGATGGCTTGGACATAAGTTTTTTGACCGAAGGGATGAAATTTGACCTCAACACGTGGCGAGTGATTGTCTGAGGCGCAGTACACGCTTCATAAACACGGAGAGACGGAGAGCCCAGACATTCTCGTCAATCAACTTACTCGTCAATCAACGTAGAAAAACATAAAGCGCAGAGCAACGTCTCGGTGGCAGAGCAGGCAGAGAAAGAGAAAGAGAGAAGATTAAGGTTAAGCCATATTGGAGATGAGCATCAACCGCAGAACTACCCAATGTTTTCCACTGCTTTTTCTCTGTGCTCTTTGTGCTCTCTGCGCTCAATGCTGAAAAATTCGCATCTGTTATGTTCTTTTTGACTTTATTTTCTTGTTCCAATGGCATACAACGATGATTTTTCGGAAGCGCGTTCGGCGGAAGCACCGCAAGACTTCAGCGTGAGCAAATTTGTTGCCTACAAAGGTCCGAATTATTACCTCGACCGTGCCGCGTTGGTGTGTAACGTCTTTATTGCCCCGGGCGGTAAAAGTGCTGGGTATTACGTGGATGCTTTAGAGCATGCATTTCCCGATTTGGGCTTTGCCGCTCCAGAATTTACCAGCCGACCATTCGAGCGCGTGATTGATGTGTTCGCCGAAACGGTGATGCAGATTCTTCGCATGGATATTGGTCTGCCGCTTAAGCACTACGCCATAAGCTACGACGCGGAATACTTTGTGTTGGCTGTGGAATATTGGGATGAATACGTTGCTGAAGACAGTATTCATGCCGTCAGCGCACTGTTTCAAGCCTTAGACAACGGTGAGCAAGCAACAGTTGCGTTGAAGTTCCGAGAGCAATTTGCTAAACTGCAAAAGCAGTTTGACCGCACAGTCTATGGCGGACCGACGATTTCTTCGCTGCTGGAAGCGGCAATGAAACTGAATATCCCGTTTTTTTACCTTCGCAACGAAGGCGATTTTCAGTGGGGTTATGGCAAAAAACAGGTGCGTGGCAAATCTACCGTTTTTCACACCGACGGCATCAAAGATACGGAATTTACGACGCTCAAGGATGCAGTGAAGTATTTTTTGCTGGATTGTGGCTTTCCCACACCGATTGGCAAAAATTGCTTCACGCTCGAAGAACTGCTGGCAGAAGTGCAAGAACTGGGATTTCCGCTTGTTGTAAAGCCGCTTGCAGGGCATAAAGGGCAGGGTGTAACCACCGACATCCGCACGCCCGAAGAAGCCACAAAAGCCTTTCAAGCTATCGTGCAGGCAGCGCAGGAAGCAGGCACAAGTTTTGACGGCGCGATTGTCGAGCAGCAAGTCTATGGACACGACCACCGCTTGCTTGCCGTCAATGGAAAATTTGCCGCTGCCTTGCTTCGTGTACCAGCATTTGTGGTGGGCGACGGCACGGCAACGATAGGCGACCTGATTGAAAAAGAAAATACGCGCCCTGAACGCCGCGACAATGCACGCTCGCCTCTGGCAAAAATTACCATTGACGATGGGCTTGTGGGCTATCTTGCTCTTTCAGGGCTGACACTTGATTCTGTCCCAAAAGCCAATGAGCGCGTGTATTTGCGACGTGTGGCGAATATTTCTGTGGGCGGCGTTTCTATCAACGTTACGCCAACGATTCACCCGAACAACATTCAACTGGTTGAGGACATTGCGAAGTTTTTCAAGGTGAACTGTCTGGGTATCGATGTGTTGGCTCAAGACATCACCAAGCCTTGGCAGGAGGGGAATTTTGCGATTATTGAAATTAACGCCGGGCCGGGAATTTTTATGCATATTGCCCCGGCAGAAGGCGGCTCGGTGGATGTTCCGCAGATGATTATGCGCTCGCATTTTCCCAAAGAACGTTCGGAGCGTATTCCGATTATTGCAGGCAATTACCTCTCGCAAGAGTTTTGTCAAGGGTTATACGAACAACTACGAGCCATAAAGCCGGATGTGGAGTTCGGCGCATTGACCAGCGAAGGTGTGGCTTTTAACGGTAGGCATTTCCACAAGCACAAACGCCACGAGCAAAACGTTCGTATTATTCTTCGCAACCCCAAACTCGACATTGCCTGTTTTCAGCACACCAAAGACAACATTTTTGATGATGGCACATTCCACGTGGGCGCAGACATCACGATTTTGGACAACCCGCATTATGCTGAAGAAATCTTAAAACGTGATACGCTTCCAGATGGCATCACCATTGAAGTTCACGATGAATATTTGGCACTGCTGAGTACCGCACTGGAACCACGTTTGGTGATGATTCCGTCCGAACAGCGCACACCACGCGGCAGACAGCTTGCCGTGCTGCAAGCCATCACGCCACTGCTGGCGGATTTGCTTGTCAAGTACGATACATAGCGCGATACGTAGCAGCGTGGACACAATCACGCCGTGATGCCGTCGCCCCAGTGGCAGATTGAGAATTTCTTCGTATATTTGTGGTCTTGTATGATGCTCTTTTCTTAGCTTTTTTCTTAATTGCCCGAATTCAAATGATACGTCGCTTTGTTGTATGGCTTTGCGGACTTTCTGCAGCCGTCTTGCTGACAGAAACGTCCGTTTCTGCCCCGACCACGAGTGCTGCCGAATGTATAACTGCAGAGTGGCTTGAAAAGTGGCTTGAAGATTCGCTTCAAAGCAAACCGTTGTTGCCTTTTGTCGTGCAGCAGCAGCAAATTCACCAACACACCTCACCACGAGCGCAACAAGCGCACAGCCTACACAGCCAACAAGCGAAAAAAACTCGCTTGCCTCTTCAAACCTCGCACGGAACGATATTGCCTATTCTCACTGCCGACGGCAAACGCTTATACTTTGACCGCAAGTGGCATCCGAACAACACTGGTGGCGAGCAAGATTTTGACGACATCTGGTATGCCGACCACCTGCCAAACGGCACGTTTTCTGAGCCTGTGAACGTTGGCGTGCCACTGAACACCATTGGTAGTGATGTATTGTGTTCGTTGTCGCCCGACGACGCGCTGGCATTGGTCTATGGTGTCTATGATACTGTTGGCGTGAGCAGTGGTGGCGGGGCTTCAGGGGCAAAATATCCCGGATTCTCGATTGCACGTCGTCTCCCAAAGCACGGCTCATCTGCCTCGCTGCCACAATGGTCATTCCCACAACCCATAGTTATTGATAGCTTTTACAATCGCGCAAAAAAATATTATGCTCATCTTGCGCCTGATAACCGCACACTATTGCTGGCATTAGAGCGCAACGATTCACGAGGCGGTTTGGATTTGTACGTGAGTTTCAGGCGCGACACCAGTTTGTCGTGGACTGCGCCCCTGCACTTGGGAAACCGCATTAACACTGAAAAATACGAAGGCTCACCGTTTTTAGCGGCCGATGGGAAAACACTGTATTTTTCGAGCGAAGGCTTAGACGGCATTGGCAGTACTGACCTGTTTATGGCGCGGCGGCTCGATGACTCATGGCAGCACTGGAGCGAACCCGTCAATTTAGGGGCAGAGATTAACTCGCTTGAAGAAGACAGCTCCATAGACCTTTTGCCCGACGGACGGCGCATTTACTACCTTTCCAGCACTGCCGACGAGGGTAAAGGTTTGTACACTGCGTTATTGCCCGACACGCTTCAACCGCTCTCTTCGCTTGTACTTAAGGGCTATGTGCGCTTGCAACAGCCCGCAAAAGAAGCCGATAAGCATCTGGCAGGTTCTTCGCCGCAAGCCTTTCCACGAGATATTCTTGTGGCAGCATACCGCATGAGCCGTGATGTTCATGCAAAGCCGCGCCTTACGCTTGCTGCGCTTTCGCAGGTGTGGTTGGACAACGAACGCACGCCCAAAGCACAGTACGCGCTTGCACTGCCCGCAGGAGAAACCTTCGTTGTCAAAGCCTCCGCGCCCGGCTACGAGCGGCACTTTTCATCAGCGTATATGCTGCTGCCGACAAATCCTGCCAAACACGTGGAAATTCGTGCGAAAGATTTTGTGCTGGGCGGCACTTTTGATGAACGACTTGGAACCGTGATGTTTGCCCAAGATTCTGCTGAACTCGACAGCATCAGCGAAGCAACGTCGGTGCTGCTGGCGAGTGCAGCACTTGCTCTGGAGACAGAACGCTCTGCGTTTTCCGAAGAATCCTCGACTCGATTGGAACTTCTTGGTCGCACCTGCGATTTAGGTACTGATGCAGAAAACACTGCTCTTGGCTTACGTCGCGCAGAAGCCGTAGCGGCAGTACTTCGGCAGTATGGTATTCCTGCTGAACGCATAACGGTCAGTTCTTTGGGTGAGAAAAAACCTCTGGTTTCTTCTGCCACAGGTTTGTCCCGAGAGGAAGTTCGCAAGCGTAATCGCTGTGTGGAAGTTGTGCTGCGCCGAAAATAGAGGATAGCGTGCACACACTGTTGTACTTTCTTGCTAAATGATATGCAGACACGTTGGCTGGCAGCCATGTCGTTGGTTAGTGTTGCGGTCTTCTGCGCTCTATCATGCGTTCCGCTTTCTGCTCAGGAATTGCGCGGTACGCAACGTGAACAACAAGAGACGACGGCAACCTGCACCGATATGCTTACCGAAGCAGTGCCCGTATACGCCTGTGTCGTGCCAAGCCTAACGGCAAGCACAGCGACCAGCACACAAGCCCCACCGCAGTCGTCATCCACAGAGCCTTTTGTGAGGTTTTACACGCCCGATTCTTCCGACTCTCATGCTTATCCTTCCAACGCACAGGACACAAGCGAGTGGATTCCTTGGGAGCAATTTCAGTATGCTGGCGTTCGGCAGTACATCATGGACGGTTCGCAGCCACGCCGCACGACGAAACTCCGTCCCACGCCCGCTATCATTGCTGGTAGTGCTTCGGCGGCTATTGTGGCGGGCTTGCAAATTTATCAGGGCATTGTGTATTGGGCTGACCGCGCAACATTTCGCATCATTGACGACGGCGACTTAGAACTGTACACCGACAAAGCCGGGCATTTTATGGCGGGCTACATTGCGTCCAAAATTGCCAAAGACATGATGCTCACTGCAGGCTATGGCTGGGATATGGCGGTGTTGTGCGGTTCGCTCATGGGGCTTGGCTATCAATTTTACGTGGAAGTGATGGATGGCTTTGGGCGCAACTGGGGCTTTTCGCCGTCGGATATGTGGTTCAACATACTCGGCGCGGGGTTTCATGCCGCCCAACATTACGTGCCACTGTTGCAGAACATTCAGCCAAAAGGACAGTTCTATCCTCCGCAATGGTTTGGTTACGAGCCGCGACCAAACTCCAGCAGTTTGTTTGATGATTACAGTTCGTGGACGATGTGGCTTTCGGTGAACGTCCACAATCTCCTGCCTGCCGAAATGCAGCGTTGGTATCCGCCCTGGCTTAACCTTGCTGTGGGCTATGCCGCACGAAACATCGACCGACCCGATGCCGACCGCAAAATCATTCTTGCGCTTGACTACAACCTTGAAAAACTTCTTCCCACCGATGATAACGCACCATTTTGGAACTGGTTCAGGCAGTATCTGAATATGCTCAAACTTCCCTCACCTGCGGTAGAATTCAGTTTTACGCGCCCTCCACGGTTTTATCTGCTCTACCCATTCCCGCTTGGCGCAACGCCGTAGCGTAGAAAGTTCCGAAGTTGTCATCACAACTGCCTCACAGTTCCTGCAACTCGATGTGAAAATCTTCCATGATAGGATTAGCAATGAGTTTGCGGCAAGCCTCCTCAACCTGTGCGCGAGCATTGGCTTGGTCGGCAGCAGAAACGGTGAGTTCAACGTATTTGCCAATGTGAACATCTTGCACACCGGTAAAACCTAACGAATGAAGCGCATGTTCGACAGTTTTTCCCTGAACGTCAAGGATTTGCTTGCGAAGTTGGATTTGAATAGCTGCGCGAAAGGTTTTCATAGCATGATGTTGGGTAATGATTGTATGGTGGTTTGCATCGGTTACAGGTCGAATTATGGAGTTATGCGTCGAATTATACGTCGAATTATACGTCGAACGGGTCGTGTTCTTCTTCTTCGTTCATGTCGTCGTCGTCAAGTTCGGAGCGTGTTTTCCATAGATTGATAAGCGCACGCACAGCACCGACAGCGATGTAGAGCAGCATAAACGGAAAAACTAACACACCTTTGGAAAGCACACTGACCAACATCCCAAAGGCAAAAAACGCCACCACAAACGGGCGTTCACGGATGACTTTAGGCGTGGGCAGTGGCATTGCGTCGTACTTTATCGTGCTGACCATAATGCCTGCCGCCAGCAGCGTGACAGCAGTGATAACGTATGGTTTCCAGTCTTCGGGTATCAAGCGCACCGCGTTTGGTGTGGATGGCGTGTGGTAGAACAGCACATAGGAGATGATGGTCAAGGCGCCAGCAGGGATGGGCATCCCGCGAAAATAGCGTTTGTCGCTTGCTGCTCCGACCGATTGCACATTAAACCGCGCAAGCCTTAGCACACCTGCCATAGCGGGAATTGCCGCCACCGCAACGCCGTACTCACCGATGCTGTAAAAATAGGCTTTGTAGAGCATAAACGCTGGTGCAACCCCAAACGAGACGGCATCGCACAGGGAATCCAATTCTGCACCAAAATCTCCCGTCGCGTTTGTTAGCCGGGCAACCGCGCCGTCAAGCATATCAAACATCGCTGCCAGCACGATAAATCCTGCCGCTTGAAGAAATGCACCTTCGGCTATGCGCGTTATCGCAATGAATCCGCCAACCAGATTCATCAGCGTAAACATATTCGGAATAAACGAGCGTGTAACGCGAACTTTTCTCATAATCCTCAAAAAACGGGCGGGGTTTTAGCCTATCTCAGAGAACCAAGATACTGCTAAAACCCTGAACCCGCAACGGAAAAATCTTTCAAGCGTCTCTCACTCAAGCATCGAAGGCAGCGTTGCGTTTTTTACCAACTTCGGCTTTCATCCTTCGCTTACAGCGTGTAGCCAAGTTGAATGTAGAACTGTCTGCCAAAATCGGGGATTTGATTCGGACGAACAAACGTATTCGGATTCCACGAGCCTTGAGCGTCCATCTGCATGACATTCCAAACAGGAGTGTTCAAGAGATTCCGAGCTTTGAGCAACACAAAAAATCCCCGCAAACCCACAGATTCTAAATCTTGGCGAGCGGTGAGGTTAAGCGCAAAACTGGACGGAATATTGTATTCGCGGAAGTTTGGCTGGTCGGCAGCTGTGGGCTGAGGGTCGCCGAGGTTGTTGTTCACAGGCGTAAGAATGCGAATAGAGCCGTTAAAATAGACCTCAGCGGCAACGCTTGTTGCGCTCGGCAGCACATATGACGCACCAGCTTTGACGAGAGCCGTTGGAGAATCCAACGGTTTTTGCTGGTTGGGCAAAAACGGTGTGCCCGGAGCTTTCCAATCCCGCATAAACCCAAACGCATCGGTCGAACGATTTAGGGCGTAATAGGTAGCGTTCATCCAGAGTTCAATACCGTTCAGCGCAACATAATTCAACGCTACTGAACCACCCAAATTCGTCCAGCCGCTTCCGCGATTAAAGCTCTGGGTAGCAGGAGAGAACGAATACACCACGTTACCTTGCATGAAAAATCCGTTCGCCGTCAAATTGACGTTGCTGCCTATTTTGGTCGAAAAAATTGCCTCGTAGCTGTTCAACTTTTCTGATTCGGCGTTCGGAATGTCGCCCGTCACGGGGTCGCGTGGCAAGCGAATAATTTCCTGCGGTGGCACGGCACGAAAGGCTTGCGAGTACAACAAGCGAATGTTTGCGTCATCGCTGAAGCGATAATTCACGGCAATACGCGGCGTGAAGTCTTGGGCAATGCGGTTTTGCACGCGGAAAGGCAAGAAGGTGGTGTCTGTGCCGCGCACCACGCGGTCAAAGCGCAAGTCGCGCCCAATTTGCCGCCCCACATCGGTTACGTTTTGGAAGTCATAGCGTGCGCCTGCGGTAACGGTCAAATTGTCGATTGGTGTCCAAATTGCTTGCAGCCAACCGCCAATGTACCAGCCTTTGTCGTAAATCCCGCCAGCAGGCGACCAACCAATAAAATTGCTGTTGCGGTGGGCAAACCACTGGATGTTCTCGTAGTCAGCATTTTCGTAATTGCCGCCCACAGAGATATTCAGCGTTTTGGTTTTTACGGGAGAAATCTGGAATTCCACGCCCAACGATTTATCCACGCCAGCGTAGTTAAACTGTGAGCCACCGCCGTTAGCACGGGCAGCTGCGTCGGTCAAATTATTGCGGTCAATGTAGTTGATGTACTGCAAAAAACGTCCTGAGCGTGCGTCGCGGATAAAGATATTTGCCGCGCCAAACTGCCCTGGAACCCTTCCAGCATTTAGCGAAGCGGTGCCAACGCCTTGAGCATTGCGAACAGAATCGGTGAGGTTAAAGTCAGCAATTTCGCGGTTGGTGTTCACGTTATAGCTCACACGCAGCATCATATCAAGGTTTTCCAACGCACCTTTGGGCTTCCACTCGGCAAAAATCGCGTGAGTCCCCCACGAGCGGATGTTGTCGGGATGGTTCGGTGTGGCGTTGTCTTTGGGGTGCATCCACGAAGCCAAGCGTGTGTGCAGAAATCCTCCGAGCGTGAATTCGCCGATATTCAGGCGCACATTGAAGTTTGGTGCTTGCACGCCGCCCATAAACCGCGTGCCACTGAAGCCATCGCGGGTGCTGCGGGGCAAATCAAAGTACGCATCGGTGCGTTGGACGATGTTGAACACGCCCGCGCCGTTGCGCGTTTCCGAACTCGTCCACGAACGCGGGGACGAACCCGTTTGTGAATCATAGATAGACTCGCCATTAAACCAGTACAGACTTGCCGAGAGGCTAACATTCTCGGCAAAGCGGTGCCGAACGCTGGCTTGGTATTTCGTTACCAAGCCGCCCGCGCCGAGCTCGTCTGCCGTTGCCGAAAAATCCCACAGCGAACCCGCGACGTTTTTTGCATCGCGGGTGATGATGTTCACCACGCCAAGCAGCGCAACGCTTCCGTACAAAGCCGCGCCCGGACC